>Ga0268265_10003331_pt1 | contig 11621 bp, 9 predicted proteins | sample KBSSwiS52_FD_190355 | JGI IMG/M metagenome (GOLD analysis project Ga0268265, IMG submission 190355) | Switchgrass rhizosphere microbial communities from Kellogg Biological Station, Michigan, USA - KBS Switchgrass S5-2 (SPAdes) (version 2) | ecosystem: Host-associated > Plants > Roots >... | reverse complement strand
AACCATCATTCGACCCTAGCCCGATTCCCCCATCACATCAAATGTTTACAGCCCGCTCCGCTCGGCTCCGAATAGCCGCCCGGCGCGGAATAACCCGCACCGCCCGCTCGTAGTCGTTTCGCCGCGCCAGCTTTCGTTCGGCGCGCCCTGGCTTGACGAAAAAAAGACGACGGGAGCGGACATGAAACTGACACTCTTTGGCGCCGTGATCGGTGCTGCGATGCTCGCCTTAGCCGTACCGGCCGGCGCTGTGACGGTGACCGGCACCGGCATTGTCAATTCGGCCGGCGCTGCGCCGCTGAACTTCAGCGCGACGAATCTCGCCGACGGTGCCGAGGGCATCAACGGCGCGGACTTCGACAACGGCAAGCACTACTACGACTACATCTACAGCTTCACGCTCGGCTCCGCGGCCGACGTCAGCGCCGGCGCGACCGCCACCGCGGGGACCAATGTGCTGGAATCGCACCTGGCTTTGTTCAGCAGCTCACCGGCGAACACCGATCTCGATGTCGGCCAAAATCCCGGCCCGCTGACCAGCCTCACCGACACCAGCGGCCTGCTGGCCACGATCAGCAGCACCGGCAACAGCGTGCTCAACACGCTGACCGCCGCCAATCTCGCCGCCGGCACCTACTTCCTGCGCGTGTTCGGCGTGATTGCCGGCAACAGCGACCCCAACAGCCACCTGACCGCGCTCAACGGCACGGTGACGGCGACGCCGATCCCGGCAGCCCTGCCGCTTTTCGCCACCGCCCTCGGCCTGTTCGGCTGGCTGGGCTGGCGTCGGAAGGCCGCCACGGCCTGAAAGCCTTCCTGCCGGCCAAAACGGCGCTCCCTGGGCGGGGCGCCGTTTCCGTCCGGGGGCGGGCGAGCCGCCCCCGAGCCCTTATTTCGCCGCGGGCGGATTCGTGGTTAAGCAAGGAATAATCCCCATCCCCGCTCGTACTGGTTCCGAAGCGCCAGCCTCCAGGTCGGCGCGCACCAGTTTGGGGAAGTGAACGACATGAAACTGACACTTTGGGGCGCCCTGGTCGGCGCCGTGATGCTGGCCCTGGCCGCGCCCGCCGGCGCCACGACCGTGACCGGCACCAGCTTCGTCAATTCGCTGGGTTCGGTGAACCCGGGCGATCCGGTGTCGAATTTCGGCGCCGGCGCCACCGGGACGAATGTCGACGCTTTCGGCGGCGGCAGCACCTTCTACGACTACATCTTCTCGTTCACGCTGACCGGCACCAGCGATGTCACCATTTCCACCACCGCCACGGCCAACGGCAACTACGCCTTCACCGAGCATTACGCGGCCCTCTTCAACGATTCACCGGTTTCCGGTCAGCTGCCGGCCGGCAGTTCGCTGACCGACACCAATGCCCCCGACATCAGCCTGACCAACACCGCCGGTCTGCTGACCTTGGGCAACAACAACGGCGGTGCATTGAGCACGCTGACCTTAGCGGCGGGCACGTATTATCTGCGCCTGTTCGGTCTTCTGCCCGGCAACATCAACAGCGGCCACGCACTGACCGGCATCAGCGGCAGCCTCGCCGCCGTCGCGACCACGCCGATCCCGGCGGCTTTGCCGCTCTTCGCCTCGGCGCTGGGCTTCTTCGGCTTCATGGGCTGGCGACGGAAATCCGCCGCGGCCTGAGGCAAACGGTCTTTTGAGCACGGCGCCCCGATCATCGGGGCGCCGTTTTCGTTTCAGCTTCCGGCGCGCCCCCGGCCGCGCGCATCAACGCGGGCTGACCGCGTCGTTCACTGCGGCAGCGGGAGAACGGTGTCGGCCAGCTTCTGGAATCGGGCGTCGCCACGCAGCGCGCTGAAGGCACGGTCGATGCGGATTGCGAGCAGGTCCGGCTCGCCGGCGGCGCGGGACTGCTCCAGCGCGGCGAGGGCGGCCTCGTTGTCGCCGAGCAAGGCCGCGGTCCGTGCGACATTGAACGCGGCTTCGCGCCCATCGGCCTGCTCGCGCCGCTGCACGGCGAGCATCGCTGCGAACAGGCCTTTCGCACCGCTCGCCTGGTATCCGGCGCTCGCCGCCGCGATCTCCGCCTGCAAGGCGGGATTTCCTTCGAGCTCCGCCGCCTTCCGGGATTCGGCCAGATAATCGGCATAGCGCTGCTGATCGAGATAGATGGTGGCGAGGTAGTAATGCGGCGCGACAAAGGCCGGCGCGCTCTGCGTCAGATCGGTCAGCACTGCGATCGCCTCGTCGGCGCGGCCGGCATGGAACAGGATGAGGCCGCGATTGGCGCGCACCGCGTGAGAATCCGGATCGAGCTCCTGCGCCTTGGTGATCGCCTGCAAGGGTTCCTCGAAGTTCCCGGTATGCATCATGATCAGGGCATACCAGTGGAAGGTGCGGCTGGATCCGGCGTCGAGCGCCAGCGCCCGCCGGAACAGCGTGTCCGAACGGCGCAGGTCCTTGAACCCGTAGAACAGCGCGAAGCCGAGGGCGCTGTAGCCGTCGGCAAGCTTCGGGTCGAGGGCGATCGCCTTCTCCGCCGCTTCCTTGGCCAGCGGATAGGCCTCGGCCGGCTTCATCACATCGTACTGCGCCAGCAGATTGTAGGCGTTGCCGAGCCCGGCAAAGGCCGCGGCGTAGTGCGGATCGAGTGCGATCGCCTGATGGAACTCGTCGAGCGACTGCCTCAGGCCCTCGGTGGTCCGGGTGTTCCAGTGATAGACGCCGGACAAGTAAAGCTGCGAGGCCTTGGCGCTCGGCTGGTAGCCGCTTTCGCGCGCCAAAGCCGCGGCGAAGTCCCGGGTCTGCGGCACCGCGAGGAACAGAGCGACGACCAGCAAGATCGCCAGGGCCACGGCCGAAGCGAGCACGGCCAACAGACGCGAACGGGCGGGCCGGGATACGGCCGGCGACTCTGCCGGAGCCGGCACCGGAATCGTTGCCGCCGGGTTCTCATCCGCTTCCGCCAGACCTTCGGCGGCGCGGCTGCCCTTCAGCCATTCTTCGAGTTCCAGCACGTCGGCGAAGACGGCGGTTTTCGCGCTGCCCGGCGGACGATGAACCGGCAGACCGCGTTGCAGCTCCCAGCGTTTCACCGTGCGCTCGTTCTTGCCGAAGAAGGCGCCGATTTCTTTCCAGCCGGACAGCCGCCGCTTCAGCGGCAGCGGGGTGATCTCGCCTCTCTCGGTCTCAGCACGCACGTATCGATCCGCCCCCGGGTGCTGCGGAGAAGATCCGCCTCACTCATTTTGGGTAACACGCGGCGCGCGGACGAGTCGAGCCGCAGATCGTGACTGCATCGCCCAAGCGTGTGTTTTTCGATGCTTTTTGCGCAACCGAAGCGAAATGTCCTCATATGTCCCGACCAGCCCCGACATGTCGCCTTCGCGGATCGGCCGCCCTCCCTTAGCCTCGGCAGGCGACATAACACGCCGGTGTGCAGCGTCCGTCGGCTCGTTTGGGGAGACATGAACGATGAAGACCAAGATGACGATCGCGTTTGCCGGCCTGACCGCACTCACGGCGGTCACCGTTTCGCTGCCGGCACAAGCGACCACGATCGATTTCTCCGGTGCCGGCGTCGCGGACTTTGACGTGGTGTCGCAGAGCTACGGCGATTCCGCGGAGGCGGATCTTTCTTATCGCAGCCTGGCCGGTGGCAACAATTGGGGCCAGTCCGCCACCCAGACCGAAAATTTCGTCGACTACTGGGCCAGCCCGAATTATAGCCACGACCAAGCGATCTTCGCGGCGCATCAAGGCAACAAGCAGGAGTTCAGCCTCCAAGCGGGGTCCGGTCTCCATTTCACCTCGGTTGCTTTCAACCTCGGCGCCTTTAACAACGCCACGCTCGGGGCCGCTTTCAAGCTGTATGACGCATCCTGGACCGAAATCCTGAGCAACGACACCCTGTCGATCGACGGGACGACCGGCGCCTTGATCAGCCTGGCGGTGAACACCAGCGCGCTCCATTTCCAGATGGGCGACAACTGGAACACCGGCATCCAGTCGGTGAGTTTCCAGACCGCGGGGGTGGCCACGACGCCGATCCCGGCGGCGCTGCCGCTGCTTGCGAGTGCACTTGGGGTGCTCGGCTTCGCCGCGCGCCGCCGCAGAGCGACGGCCGGGTGATCCGGTCGCCGCATGCCTTGACCTAGATCACTTCAAACATCGCGCGGGCTGACGGGATAGGCCGTCCGCCGGCTTTGGGGAGACGACCCGGTGCGTATTCTCGCTCGCCCGGCACGGCCGATGCTGCGCGCATTCGCCGTCGCTGCCTGCATCTTGCTGACCATAGCGTCCCGTTCCGCCGGAGCCGACGACGTCAACATCACGACCAGCACCAATGACGGCGTCAATCTCGATGGCTTCGCCGGAACGACCGTGCTGATCGCACCCGGCGTCACGGTCAACAACGCCAATGCGACGGCGAACTGCCCGAGCACCTCGTCGGTCTGCGCCTCGACCAAGGCCTGGACGCTGACCAACCAGGGGACGATCGGGCCGAATGCCGCCGGCAACGGCGTCCGCTTCACCTTCGGCGGCGCGTTGGTCAACGGCGGATCCGTTTCCAACGCCAATATCAGCATCACCGGCGGCGCCGGATCGGTGACCAACCAGGCCGGCGCCACGATCACCAGCACGAGCAACGGCATCAGCATCGCGACATCGGGCGCGCAGTTCCTGGGCACGGTCAGCAATGCCGGCACGATCACCGGCACGGGCGCCGGCGACCTGGTCGCGTTGTTCGGCGGGGGCACGGTCACCAATCTTTCAACCGGCACGATTTCGAACAACAACGGCAGCAATGCGGTCTCGATCTCCGGCGGCACGACACGCACGGTCGATAACAGCGGCATCATCCGCAATACCGGCGCAGGTTTCGCGACCAGCATCCTGATCCAGGGCGCCGGCGCGACCAACACGGTCACCAACAATGCGGGCGGCCAGATCAGCGGCACCTTCAACGGCATCTTCACCAGCTCGACCGCAGCTCTGACCCTCAACAATGCCGGCTCGATCACCTCGACCAACGGCTCCGCGGTCGAGGCGACCCTGGGCGGCAGCTTGACCAACAGCGGCACGATCGCCTCGACCAATTCCAACGGCATCCTGACGCGCAACACCGCTGCGGCCCAGGTGATCAACAGCGGCACCATCACCGGCGCGGTCAATGCGATCAACTTCACCAATGCCGGCGGCGGCGCGGTCGGCGCGACCCACACCGTGCGGCTGCAAACCGGCTCGGTGCTGAACGGCAACGTGCTCGGCGGCACTGGGACCGACAATCTGATCCTCGAGGGCACCGGCGCGGAATCGATCGCCAAGTTCTCCAATTTCGAATCCCTGACGATGCAGGGCACCGACTGGACGCTCAGCAATGCCGGGACCTTCGGCACCAGCGCGACGGTGCAGTCCGGCACGTTGCATGTGAACGGCACGCTCACCAGCCCGACCTTGACCATGGCCGTCGGCGGGACCCTGGCCGGCAGCGGGACGATCATCGGCACGGTCATCAACAACGGCAACGTCGCGCCCGGCAATTCGATCGGCACGCTCAGCATCACCGGTCCCTACACGCAAGCCGGTGGCTCCACGCTGACCGTCGAGGTCAACGATACCGGCGCCTCGGACCTGCTCTCGGTGACCGGCGCCGCCGCCATCCAAGCGGGCTCGACCGTCAGCGTGCTGGCGGCGCCCGGCACCTACACAGTGGGGACCCGCAGCACGATCCTGACCGCGACCGGCGGCGTCGCCGGAACCTATGACACGCTCACCGACAATGCGGCTTTCGTCGACTTCGCGCTGAACTATGGCGCCAACAACGTCTTCCTGGACGTGCTGCAAAGCTCGGTCGCCTTTGCCAGTGTGGCCGAGACGCCGAACCAGGCGGCGGCGGGCGGGGCGGTCGATAGCCTCGATTCCGGCAGCGCGGTCAAGACGGCGGTCTTCGGCCTGACCGAGGCCCAGGCGCGCGATGCCTTCGATCAGCTTTCCGGCGAGATTTATGCAAGCGCCAAAGGCTTGGTGCTCAGCCAGAGCGAAACCCTGCGCAATGCGCTGGATGACCGACTGCTGCAGCCGGAGCGACCAGAGACGGCGCAGTTCGCAGCACTGCAACCGATGCTCAATCTGGTCTCCGACAACGGCGCCTGCACCATCGCCTTCTGCGCTCTGGGCCGCGGTCCGGCACTCAGCGCCTGGGCCCGGGCGCTGGGCAGTTGGAGCAGCACCGACGGTGATGGCAATGCCGGATCGGCGACGACGGAGACCGCCGGGATGCTGGCGGGCTTCGACGCGACCTTCGACGCGCGCTGGCGGGTTGGTCTGGCCGCGGGTTACAGCCATACCGGTCTCGACGTGGACTCGCGCGCCTCCACCGCTTCGATCGATAGCTATCATCTCGCGGCCTACGGCGGCTTGCATCAGGGCGCGTTCTCCGCGCGCCTGGGCGTCACTTACTCATTCAATGAGATCGGGGCGAAGCGGAATGTGACCTTTCCCGGATTCTCCGAGCAGGTCGAAGCCGACGTTTCGGCGCGCAGCGCGCAGGTCTTCGGCGAAGTCGGCTACGACATCGCCTTCGGCCCGGTTGCACTGCAGCCGGTCGCCGGCCTCAGCTATGTCAACCTCGACAGCGACGGATTCAACGAGCGGGGCGGTGCCGCCGCGCTGCGGGGTCGATCGGAAAATGACGATCTGGTCTATTCAAGCCTCGGGCTGCGCGCGGCCACGGCCACCGAAGTGTTCGGCGCGCCGTTGCGGCTGCATGGGATGCTCGGCTGGCGCCATGCCTATGGCGATGCGACCTTCGAAAGCCGCTTCCGCTTCAGCGACGGCAGCGCCGCCTTCACCGTCAGCGGCGTGCCGGTCGCGCGCGATGCCGCGCTGATCGAAGCCGGCGCCGATCTCGGTATCACCGACGGCCTCACGCTCGGCCTCTCCTATGCCGGCCAGATCGCCGCCGATGCCCGTGAGAACGCAGTGCGCGCGGATCTGCGGCTGCGGTTCTAGCTAATCGGCGTAGAGCGCTACTTCCGAAGCTCGCCGCCGGTCGCCTTGTTGACCGCGGCGATGACCTTGGCGGAGATGCCTTCGATCTCCGCGTCGGTCAGGGTCTTCTCGCGCGGCTGCAGCGTGACCGAGAGGGCGATCGACTTCTTGCCCTCGCCCAAGGCACCGCCCTCGAACACGTCGAAGATCGAGACTGCGGTGATCAGGACCTTGTCGGCCTGCTTCGCCGCCTTGATCAGCTTCTCGGCCGAGACGTCGCTCGCCACCACGAAGGCGAAGTCGCGCGCCAGCGGCTGGAAACTGGAAGCATCCAAGAGTGGCCGGGCCGTGCCTTTGGAGCGGGGCATCGGCACGCGGTCGAGGAAGATCTCGAAACCGACCGCCGGACCTTTGAGATCGAGCGCCTTCATGACCTTCGGGTGAATCTCGCCGAACACCGCCAGGACGTTCGGGCCTAAGCGCAGCGAGGCCGAGCGGCCGGGGTGAAAATAGCCCGGCGCGTCGGAGGTCGCCTGCAGGTTCTCGACCGGCGCGCCCAGGGCTTCCAGCAAGGCGACCGCATCGCCCTTGGCGTCGAAGGCATCGACGTTGCGCGGCTTGCCGCTCCAATGCCGCTCGGTATAGGCGCCGACGCGGATGCCGGTCGCCACGGTCAGCTGACCCTTCGGTGTATCGTTGGTATAGCTGGGACCGACTTCGTAGATCGCGACGTCGGCGATGCCGCGCGCCGCATTGCGGCCGGCCGCCTGCAGCAGGTTGCCGAGGATCGAGGGCCGCATCACGTCGAGGTCGGCGCTGATCGGGTTGGCGAGGGGCATCAGCGTGTTGTCGCCGGCGAAGAGTGCTGCGACCGTGCCCGGCATGAAGCTGAAGGTGACCGCCTCCTCGATGCCGCGGGTCGCGAGGATTCGCTTCGCCACCTGGACCCGCTTCTGGGCCGGCGTCACCGCGGTCTTCGGTAAGGCGCTCCCACGCGGCATCGAGACGGCTTCGATGTTGTCGAAGCCGTTGACCCGCAGCACCTCTTCGACCACATCGGCTTCGGCTTCGACATCGGCGCGCCAGGTCGGCGTCGTCACCTGCCAAGTCGTGCTGGCCGGAATGACCGTGAAGCCGAGCGCTTGCAGGAACTGCCGCTGCTTCTCGGTGCCGACCACGCAGCCGCCCAGCGATTCCACTCGGGCCGGGCGGTAGTTGATGGTGCGGGTGCCTTTCGGCATGGTGCCGGCGGCGGTGACCTCGCTCGCCTCGCCGCCGCAGAGCTCGAGGATCAGCTGGGTCGCGATATCGACGCCCCAGCCCGCCGATTTCGGATCGACGCCGCGCTCGAAGCGGTAACGCGCATCCGACAGCACGCCGAGCTTGCGCCCGGTGCGCGCGACTTGAATCGGATCGAACAAGGCGACTTCCAGGAAGACTTCGGTGGTTTCCAGCGAGCAGCCGGATTCCTCGCCGCCCATGATGCCGCCGATCGCCTCGGGGCCGCGGCTGTCGGCGATGACGATCATGCCGGCCTCGAGCGTGTAGGTCTTGCCGTCGAGGGCGAGGACGGTCTCGCCATCCTTCGCCGCGCGCATGGTCGGATCGCCCGCCACTTTCTTCGCATCGAAGACGTGCAGCGGCCGGCCGAGGTCATAAGTGACGAAATTGGTGATATCGACCAGTGCTGAGATCGGCCGCAGACCGATCGAGGTCAGGCGATCCTGCAGCCATTGCGGGCTCGGGCCGTTCTTCACGCCCTTGAAGGTGCGTCCGGCCACATAGGGACAGCCGGTCGCGGCGGATGGATCGATGCGCCACTGGATCGGGCTCTTGAAGGTGCCGGAAAGATGCGTCGGCGCGAACGGCTTCAAGGTGCCGAGACCGGCCGCCGCGAGATCGCGGGCGATGCCACGGACGCCGAGGCAATCGGCGCGGTCCGGCGTCACCTTGATCTCGATGATCGGGTCGTCGAGGTTGCGGTACTTCACGAAGCTCATGCCGATCGGCGCATCCTCGGGCAGCTCGATGATGCCGTCGTGATCCTGCCCCAGGCCCAATTCGCGGGCCGAGCAGAGCATGCCGTTCGAGGCCTCACCGCGGATGTTGCCGGCCTTCAGGTCGAGGCCGGTGCCGGGGATATGCGTGCCCGGCGCCGCGAACACGCCCTTCATGCCGGTCCGCGCATTCGGCGCGCCGCAGACCACCTGCACCACGCCTTTGCCGGTATCGACCCGGCAGACGCGGAGACGATCGGCATTCGGATGCGGCTTGGCCTCTGCGACATAGCCGACGACGAACGGCGCCAGTGCCTTGGCCGGATCGTCGATACCTTCGACCTCGAGGCCCAATGCCGTGAGCGCCTTGGCGATCTCGGCCGCCTCAGCGCGGGTCTCGAGATGGGTCTTCAGCCAGGAGAGGGTGAACTTCATCGCGTCAGCCCTCCCACCACCGAAGGCACATCCAAGGGCAGGAAGCCGTAATGCTTCAGCCAGCGGAGATCAGCGTCATAGAAGGTGCGCAAATCCGGGATCCCGTATTTCAGCATGGCGATGCGCTCGATCCCCATGCCGAAGGCGAAGCCTTGGTACTTCTCGGGATCGAGGCCGCAATTCTTCAGGACCTTGGGATGCACCATGCCGCAGCCCAGAATCTCCAGCCAGTCGTTGCCGACGCCGAGCTTCAGCTCGCCGCCGGAACGGTCGCAGCCGATATCGACCTCGGCCGAGGGTTCAGTGAAGGGGAAGTAGCTCGGCCTGAATCGCAATTTGAGATCGTCGATGCCGAAGAAGGCGCGGCAGAAATCCTGCAAGCAGCCCTTGAGGTGTCCCATATGCGTGCTCTCGTCGATCACCAGGCCTTCGACCTGGTGGAACATCGGCGAATGGGTCATGTCGCTGTCGACGCGATAGGTGCGTCCCGGGCAGATGATCCGGAGCGGCGGCTTCTCGCCCTGCATGGTGCGGATCTGCACCGGCGAGGTGTGTGTGCGCAGCACCATCTGGCTGCCGTCGGGCTTCGCGGGCAGGTAGAAGGTGTCCTGCATCTGGCGCGCGGGATGATCCTTCGGGATGTTGAGCGCTTCGAAATTGTGGAAGTCGTCCTCGATATCCGAACCTTCCCGGACGCTGAAGCCCATCTCGCCGAAGATCGCGATGATCTCGTCGATGGTCTGGGTGATCGGATGGACGCGGCCGACCTCGCCCGGACGGGCGGGCAGGGTCATATCCAGTTTTTCGGTCGCGAGCCGCGCTTCGATCGCGGCGTCGCCGAGCGTCGCCTTGCGGGTCTCGATCGCCGCGGTGACCGCATCCTTCACCAGATTGAGCTGCTGGCCGAAACTCTTGCGCTCCTCGGGGGCCAGGGTCCCGAGCGTCTTCATCAGCCCGGTGATCTCGCCCTTCTTGCCCAAGGCTTCGACGCGGATCGCTTCCAGCGCGTCCGCGGTGGCCGCCGTCTCGGCGGCGCCCTTCCACTTGGTTTCCAGCTCGCTCAGGTTCTGCATGATCCCACTCGCTATCCCCAAAAAGAAAGGGGGAGGTCCGGATACCCGGCCTCCCCCGTATGCGTCAACAGGTTGAGAACCGGTTAGACCGTCGGTCAGCCAAATTCGCTCATTCTGTCCGCCAGCAGTGAGTCCGCCGCTAGGAAGCGGGCGAAGCGCGTAGCGGCACTACGGGCGAGCCCGCTGACGACGCGGCGGGCCGCTGATGGCGGACCCGAAGGGCGACGGCGCTTTTACGCGAGGGCCGTCGTCAGGTGCCTTGTCCGTAGCCCCGCTACGGCCTGCGGCCCCTTCCTAGTCCTCGCGTAAAATCGCCGTCGCAGAATGAGCGAATTTGGCTGACCGACGGTCTCATTCCAACTGCATCAAAAAGAGGGCCAGAGCGCCGGACAGCATGTCCTGCTTCTTGCCGTCCACGACGGCGCCGTCGAAGGCCACCTTCTTGGTCTGCCGGTTGTTGATGAAGTCGAGCTCGACCTCGTGGCGGTTGCCGTTGGCGCTGATCCGCTTGATCACCGCCTGAACGCCGACGATATCGGAGCTTTCGTATTTCGGGGCGGGTCCGCCCTTCCATTCCACGGTACCACGGGCACCGGCGATCTCGACCGCCAGGGCTTCGTTGTTCTTGCCGGGAATGACGCTTTCCGCGCGTTTCACCGTGTCGATGTCGTCGGCGTAGCGGTCGCAGCCGGAGAGGGCCGCAACCGCGACGACGAGGATCAGAGCGAGACGGGCCGGAACCACGGTTCCCGGCCTTACTTTACGAGCGCCTCTTGGGCCTGGCGGCAGAGCTGCGCAAAGGCCGCCGGCTCATGGCCGGCCAGCTCGGCGAGGACCTTGCGGTCGATCTCGATGCCGGCCTTCTTGATGCCGTTCATGAACTGCGAGTAGGTCAGGCCGTGCTCGCGCACGCCGGCATTGATGCGCTGGATCCACAGACCGCGGAAATTGCGCTTCTTGGCGCGGCGGTCGCGATACGCATACTGCAGGCCCTTTTCGACCTTCTCGATCGCGATCCGGTAGTTGGTGCCGGCGCGGCCGACATAGCCCTTGGCCATGTCGACGATTTTCTTGTGACGGGCGTGCGAGGTGACGCCGCGCTTTGTGCGAGCCATGTGTGCTGCTCCTCTCTAGATCCGCGTTGCGTTAAAGGCCGTT
>Ga0268265_10003329_pt1 | contig 11624 bp, 9 predicted proteins | sample KBSSwiS52_FD_190355 | JGI IMG/M metagenome (GOLD analysis project Ga0268265, IMG submission 190355) | Switchgrass rhizosphere microbial communities from Kellogg Biological Station, Michigan, USA - KBS Switchgrass S5-2 (SPAdes) (version 2) | ecosystem: Host-associated > Plants > Roots >... | reverse complement strand
AGGACAGCCGTACTGTTGTGGTACATGTAGTTGCGGCCAACCTGGCCGGAGCCGTTGGCGAGGCCAGCGGGGTGCTTATCGTTCGCCGACATCAATAACAACTTGGCGGAGTTGGCAGCACCGCACGAAAGCACGACGATGTCGCCGACGAACGACTCCTCTTCGCCATCGCGCTCCGCGAGGACTTTCTGGACTGATCGTCCGCTGGCGTTCGTCACCAGTCTCACGACCTTTGCATTCCGCAGCAGCGTCACATTTGGATACTGCAGCGCGGGACGCACGGCGAGCACTTCCGCGTCTGACTTGGCGTGAACCAGACAGGGGAATCCATCGCAGGTCTGGCAGCGGATGCACCGGCTGTTCTCCATGTGCCGTTCGTCGAGCATGATGCCGCAGGGCGCCGGAAAGGGGTGAAAGCCGGCGGCGTTGAGATCGTTGAACAGCTGCCGGATACGCGGCTCGTGTGAGACCGGCGGATACGGATACGGCGCATTCGCCGGCGGCTCGGTCGGGTCCGCACCGCGCAGGCCGTGCACCTGATACATCTGCTCGGCCTTCGTATAGAACGGTTCCATCTCCTCGTAGCTGATCGGCCAGGCCGGCGAGATCCCGTCGTGATGACGCCGCTCGCCGAAGTCCTCCTTGCGCAGACGGTACAAGGCCGCACCGTACATCTTCGTGGCGCCGCCGACGAAGTAGTGAACCTGAGGCTGGAATGGCTTGCCGGTGGCGTCGTACCACACATCAGGCGAGATGTAGCGGTTGTCGACGAAGACGGCCTTCGCGTCCCAGTTCAGCGCTTCACGCTTCAGCCAGTCGCCGCGCTCGAGAATCAGAATGCGCTTCCCGGTCGCCGCGAGCTGACGCGCCAGCGTGCCGCCTCCCGCGCCGCTGCCGACGATGATGACGTCGTAGTGTTGCGGCATGAGACTTCTCCCTCACAGTCCGGGACTGCTCTGCATCAGGCCGCCATCGGCGAACACCGTTGTCGCCGTGATGTAGCTCGCGCGGTCGCTGGCCAGCATCGCGACCACGCTGGCAATCTCCTCCGGCTGCGCCATGCGCCCCAGAGGAATCGCCGCGTCCAGCTTCTCCATCTCGGCGGGGTTGTTCATCGTGGAACGATTGATGGGCGTGGCGACCGCTCCCGGGCCGACGCCGGCGACCAGGATTTTGTGAGGGGCCAGTTCGACGCCCGCCGTTCGCGTGAGCATGCGCATGCCGCCTTTCGACAGGCAGTACGCGGTGTTGCCGGGCATGGGCCAGTCTTCGTGGACCGACGTGATGTTGATGATGTGCCCGCCGCCGCCCTGCGTGATCATCTGTTTGGCGGCCAACTGCGTGCCGAAGAACGCGCTCTTCAGGTTGACCTGGAGCACGGCGTCGTATTGCTGCTCGGTGGTGTCGAGCACCGAGGTGCGGCTTTCGATGCCGGCGTTGTTCACCATGATGTCCAGCCGCCCGAATGCCTTCACGGTCGCGTCGACGAGTCGCTGAATGTCAGCGACCTTGCTGACGTCGGCGTCGACACCGATCGTTCGATCCCCCAGTGCGACGATTCGCCGTTCGAGCTCCTCGGTCGCATCGGCGTGAGACACGTAGTCAATCGCGACGTTGGCGCCTTGTTCGGCCAACTCGAGCACGATCGCCTTTCCAATTCCGCTGTTGCCACCGGTGACGATCGCGACCTTGCCCTTCAGGAACATAAGACCCCTCAGTCTGTGACGGTCGGTTGTGTATGTGCATCCCAGTCGATCCGGTCTTCGTACGGGCGATCCAGTACCTGAATCGGCCTGGTCTTGCTGAAGTAGTTCCACGCCCAGTCGATGAACGCCTCGACGCGTGCCCGGACGCCGGACATCAGCAGCGCGTGCACGCCCAGCCAGGCGGCAAACGCGATCGGGCCGTCGAGCTCATGACGCTTTCTGCCGATTTCCGCCACCGCCGCATCGCGCCCGATCATGGCCATGATGCCCTTGTCGTGATAGTGGAAGGCGGTTCGAGGCTTGCCTGCGATCTCGGCCAGGATGTTATTCGCCGTCCACACGCCGCATTGCTGCGCAACGGACGCGAGTTGCGGAAGCGGGCGGCCATCGGCGCCTGGAATATTCGCGAAGTCGCCGAGCGCGTAGACGCCGGGGAAACCGGCGACCGTGAGATCGGGCTGCACGTCGATGCGGCCGCCGCGCCCCTTCGGCAACCCCGAGTGTGCCGCGAGCGCCGAGGCCATGAGCCCGCCGGCCCAGACCACCGTGCGCGTCAGAATCGACGTGCCGTCGGAGAGCCGCACGCGATCGGATCCGACTTCGGTAACGGCCTCACCCAGCAGCAACCGCACGCCTTTCCGCTGAAGCGTGCGCGCCGCATATTCGTGTGCTTCGGCCGAAAAGGGCGCCAGCAGCGTGGAGCCATGGTCCACGAGATACACCTGCGCCTGTTTCACGGCCAGGTCACGGTATTCATGGGTCATGGAGAGGTTGATCATGTCGGCCAGGGCCCCGGCGAGCTCGGTCCCGGTCGCGCCCCCGCCGATGATGACGAAGTTCAGCGCCCCCTGTGACAGCACGCTCGGGTCACGGTCGGCGGCTTCGAACACGGCCAGAACCCGCGAACGCAGTCGTTGTGCTTCCTCGAGCGAGTAGAGCGGAAAGCTGTACTGCTCGGCTCCCGGTGTGTGGAAGAAGTTCGCTTGCGATCCGGCCGCCAGCACGAGGACGTCGCCCTGGTAACTGTGGCCGTCTCTGGTAGTGACCGTCCGGCTCCTGGGGTCGGCCACCATCACCTCGGACATCTTGACATCCACATTCGGGTGGTCGTGAAGCGACTGTCGAAGCGACGTGGCCACAGCGCTCGACCCGAGCTCCGCAGTGGCGACCTGGTAGAGCAACGGCTGGAACTGGTGATAGTTGTTCTTGTCGATCAACGTGACCCGTACGTCGTCGCTCTTGGCCAGCTTGCGAGCGCACCCGAGCCCGGCGAAGCCGCCGCCGACGATCACGACGTGCGTTCTTGGTTTCGTGGTCTCCACGGCTTCACCGTCCGCCAGACATCTCAGAGGACTGATCGATCAGTTGCCGAACAGCAGCACCGCTATGTCTTCTTGTGTTCCCGGGGCCATATGAGGACGAAATTGAGACGAACGCCGGGCCCACGCCCCAGATCAGTTTCGATTTGGCGGGTGAACAAAAGAGCGAGAAGGGGATGTCGGAGGGACCGGACTGTGGGATTCCACCGACGCTCATCGCGGGTAGTCCCACAAATGGCAAGATGAACCGCGCGATCAGATTCCAGTCGTCGTTGAGGGTGAACGGCACGACCGGTTGGAAATTCAGGAGAAAGCGCGTGCTGTCGAACGGTGCGATGTGGTTCTGCCAGTTGAACTGGAACGGGATGCTGACCAGGTTGGCGATCGGATTGGCGAGCTGCTTCGCGACATCCGCGGCCTCGTCGCCGTCCGCCTGATTCGCCGTGGCGCCCGTTGCGGCGTTGCCGTTTGCGGCTTGCTGCGCGAACACCGAGCGGTGAGTGAGCGCCGCCACCACGAACGCGAGCACAATGACTGTTCGTGGACGGAGCGTTGCCGATCGGCTCATCGCCATGCATCTCCCGCTGACGACACACACGCAGCTTGACCTTCAATTGCGGCGGTCCTCCCGGGCTGTGCAAGGCGTCCGCCAGCACCGGCGCGGTCACGCTGACGTGTTTACCGGCGGTCAGCCAGAGGCGTCACGAGGAGTTGTGACGAAGGTCACGAGCGTTGATAGTGGCACTCTACTGGTTTGGCTCGGTGGCTGCAGGTCTCGTTGCGGCCGGCGCGTGAGAAGAATTCTTTAGAAAAATCGGGACCCTTACGCGCGTTTGACCTGTTTGACCTGAACCGATACGCCGGCCCTCAGTTCGTCTGTTCCGTGAGCGGCGATCTCATCGCCGGGCTTCAGATCCCCGAAGACTTCGACCAACGGGCCGGACGCCAGCCCGGTCTTCACATCGATCCATTCCGTCCGACCGTCTCGCACACGGATCACAAACGTGCGGCCGGTCGTCGTCGCGACGCTACCATTGGGCACCAACAGTGACGGCGTAGACCGACGCACGGGCCACTTGACCTGACAGAATGTGCCGGGTGCGAGCCGGCCGTCAGCATTGTTGACGTCCAGTTCTACCGCCATGGTTCGAGTGGGGACGTCGACTGACTGCGAGATGCGCGACACCGTGCCGGCGAACGTCTGTCCAGGGTACGCGGCAACGGTGAATGTCAACGATGTGCCATTGGTCACGCCGGCGGTGTACGCCTCAGGCACTGGAATGACGAGGCGCAGTCGATGGCTCTCGACAATCCGGACGATGGGTGTCGCCGTGCCCGGTCCACCCGTCGGACCCACCAGCGCTCCCGGATGCACGTTACGTTCGGTCACGATACCACTGAACGGAGCCGTGACCCGGAGGTATCCTTCGATGTCGCTGACCGAGTTCAACGCCTGGCGGGCGGCTTCGACGTTCTGCTGCGCTGAAGCAATCTGCCCCTGGTCGGCCTCGACCGCCTTTTGGGCCAAGACGACGTCATTACCGGCGACGACACCCGGCGTGGCGGAGGCCGCTTTCAACTTCTCGTACGTGCTCGCGGTCGCCTCGGCTTTCGAACGGATGACCGCGAGTTGCGCCTCGGCGCTCTGCAGCTTCGACCGCGCCTCGGCCTTTTGCGCGACGAGTTCCGGTGCTTCGAGCGCGGCAAGCTGCTGCCCTGCGCGAACGCGCGAACCGCGATCCACGGTGATCGTCTTCACAAAGCCCGTGACTCGCGAATACAGCGCAACGGTCTGGTAGGGAATCAACTCGCCTGGCAGCGACAACGTCACATCGAGCGGCTGCTCGACAACTTTGACCACTTCGACGGTTTGCGGTCCCGCGGGAACGGCCTTCTCCGTCTTCTGGCCGGTCGTATTGCCGCGACAGGCTGTCAGGGCCAGCAACGACAGCGCGCCGAACCCTGTGAGCGCTCGCCTGACCTGTGCCCGTATCCTCATGCCGCTCCCTGCCTGCGATACGCACTCGCCGGATCGTCTGGATCCATGGAGCGGGAACCAACCCGCGCCGACTGCTGCACCAGTGAATACACCGACGGCAGCACGATCAGCGTTGCCACGGTGGCGGCGGCCAGCCCCCCGATCACGGCTCGTCCGAGGGGCGCCGTCGCCTCTGCGCCCTCACCCCAAGCGAGTGCCATCGGAACCATGCCGGCGATCATCGCGGCGCTGGTCATCAACACCGGCCGCATGCGAGAGCGTGCCGCGTCGATGGCCGTCTGCAGCGCCGAAGTACCATGAACGCGCGCTTGTTCGGCAAATGTCACGAGCAGGATGGCGTTCGCGACTGCAACTCCGATCGCCATGATGGCGCCCATGAACGATTGCACATTGAGCGTCGTCCGTGTGACAGCCAGCATCAACACCACGCCCATGAGCACGGCAGGCACGGTCGAGACGACGACGAAGGCCAGACGCAGCGACTGAAAATTCGCGGCAAGCAACAGGAAGATGACGACAACCGCCACGACCAGGCCGGCGGTAATATTCGTAAAGGTCTCGCGCATGGCGCCGATCTGGCCACGAACAACCACAGCCGCGCCGCGCGGGGGCGTTCCGGCCCGCGCGATAGCCTGATCTACCTGGCTCACCATCCGTCCGAGGTCCTGTCCTGCGACGTTCGCCGTCAGTGTGACCATCCGTTGGCCATTGATTCGATCGTACTCGCCCACAATCGTCGAGTTCCCAATCGTCGCCACGTCTCCCAGCAGCGCATGGGAGCCGCGGTCGGCGCTCACAGGAATCACCCGCAAATCGTCGAGAGAGGTCATCCTCGGTTGAGGCACTTCGACCTGCACCTGAAACGCGATGCCCGTGCGTGGATCGGCCCAATAGTTCGGCGCGACGAACCGGCTCGACGAGGTCGCCGCGGCGAAGGAGCGCCCGACCTGATCGACATTGACGCCAAGTTGACCGGCCATCTGACGATTCACATCGACTTGAATCGCCGGGTATTCGAGCGCCTGGCCGAACTGTAGATCGCGAAGCGCGGGAATCCGCGCAAGTTCGTCGTGAACGGCGGTCGCAAACCTCCGTGTTGCAGCGAAGTCTGGGCCGGTGACTGCGACCTCGACCGGCGTCGATGTGCCGAAGTTCATAATCCGGTTGACGATGTCTCCCGGCTCGAATGAAAACCGGGCGGCCGGAAACCGCTCGCTGAGGCGTTGCCGGAGCGTTTCCTCAAAGTCCGTCAGCCGAATGCCCGCCTCACGTTTCAGCGCCACCTGCAGCACAGCTTCGTGCGAACCCCCGGTCCAGAGGAAGATCGTGTTGATCGGATACGACGAGGGCTGAACGCCCACGTAGCCCAGCGTGACCTCGACGTTGTTCGGCCCGGCCACCTGTTTGATTTCGTCGAGCACGTCGGTCGTTAATCGCTCCGTCGATTCAAACTTGGTCCCCGCTGGCGCCCGCAGTCGCAACTGGAACTGACTCAGTCCGCCAGCCGGGAATATTTCTCGCCCGAGCCTTGCGCCAACGATCGCAACGATCGCGACAGTGACGGCGACGTACACCGCAACGATGCTCCAGCGTGCCGGAGCCACGTGGTGCAGGAATTGCGCCAGGCGATTCCGCAGCCGGTCCACCCAAGTGGCCGACGGCGAACCGACTTGTTGTGCGGCATAACGCCTCGCCAGGAGCCAGACCGAGAGGACCGGTACGAGTGAACTCGAGAGGAAAAACGACGCAATCATCGAGAAGCCGACTGCGAGAGAGAGTGGAACAAACAGCGAGCGCGAGACCCCGGTCATGAAGAAGGATGGGACGAACACGGCGACGACCGAGAGCATGGCGAGAAGTCGCGGAATCACCACTTCCCCGCTCGCGTCCAATACACCTTCGGCGACAGGAACGCCACGCGCGAGATGCGTGTGGATATTCTCGATCGCGACCGTGGCTTCATCGACCAGAATGCCGACGGCCAGTGCCAGGCCGCCGAGCGTCATCACATTGATGGTCTGGCCAGCGCCCCACAGCGCGATCACCGCAGCGAGCAGCGCAAACGGAATCGTCACCACGACGATGCCGGCGCTGCGCCAGTCGCGCAGGAACACGAGCACCATCAACCCTGTCAAGAGCGCCCCGAGCGCCGCCTCACGTAGCACCGCTTGCAGCGACGCCGACACGTTGCGCGACTGATCCAGTTCGTAACTCACCTTGATGTCGTCGGGCACCAACCTCTGGAAACGATCGAGGTTCGCCTTGACCTCGCTCACGACGCTCAACGTCGAGGCGTCCGGGCGTTTCGTCACAGGAATGTAGACGGCGCGGCGACCATTCACTAAGGCATACGCCGTCGGGATATCGGTACTGTCGCTGACGGAGCCGATATCGCGGACCGAGACGGGCGGCCCAGCGCCCGTGCGTATGGGCAATTCAAGCAGATCGTCAATATTCGTCACGACGGAGTTCATCGGCGAGATCCGTGTCTCCTCACCGATATTGACGCTGCCCGACGGCATGATCACGTTACCGGACGAGACCGCGCGGATGACCTCTTCGGGCGACATACTGTAGGACCGAAGGCGATCGGGATCAACGCGGATGACGATCGTCCGCTGGCTCCCGCCAAACGGGGGCGGCGACGTCAGGCCCGGCAGCGTCGCGAACTGCGGGCGCACACGGTTCAGCGCGAGATCCTGAATCTCTCCGAGACTGCGGCTGTCGCTGGAGAAGACCAAATATCCGACGGGGACGGTTCCCGCATCGAAGCGCATGATAAAAGGGCCGACCGTGCCCGGCGGCATGAAGGCGCGCGCGCGGTTGGTGTAGCCGATCGTCTGCGCGAGCGCTTCGGCCATATTCGTGCCGGCGTGAAACGAGAGCTTCAGCAGGCTGGTGTTCTGAATGGATTTCGATTCGACACTCTCAATCCCGTTGATGTACAGAAAGTGGTACTCGTAGTAATAGGTGATGTACCCCTCCATCTGCGCCGGACTCATCCCGCCGTACGGCTGCGCGACATAGATCACCGGTAGATCAAGATCCGGAAAGATGTCCGCTCGCATCCGGCTGACCGCAAAGACGGCCGTCAACGCGACGGCAATCACGGCGACCAGAACGGTGATCGGACGACGGAGAGCGGCGCGGATCAGCCACATCGGGTTAACGAGCTCCTGCGGGCGGGTTCACGAGCGAGAGAAATGGCCCGAGCGTGCCTTGCGCGGCCGACTGGGCCAACAGCGCGCGCCACACGTCGATACGCGCGAGCTGATCCTGGACTTCCGCCTGCGCGAGCAGGCTCTGCGTATCAGCCACTTCGACGATGCTCGCCAGTCCCGCCTGATACCTCGCGCGCGCTTGCGCTTCGCTCTGTTGCGCTGCCGCAAGCTGAATAGGGGTATTCGCGGCGACGGCTCGGGCGGCCTGCACCATCGCGGCCGCGGTCTGTTGTTGGCTGGTGATAGTCAAGACCGCTTCATCAAAGAGCGCCGTCTCGGAGCGCGTCGATGCCGCCGCCGCGGCCTTACGGGCGCGCAGGCTGGCGAAGTCGAAGGCGTTTGGAAACACCACTTGGACCCCGGCAGCCCAGTTCACCCGCTCGAGCCCGAGGCCGGCAAGGCTACCGTCTAGCGTCCCGTTCGCGTTTGCGCCGCTACCCCTGGCGAACACGCTCGATTGGAGGTACACGCGCGGGCGGTCCGTCCGCGACAAAACGTCTTCCTCCGCCCGGGCAACATCGATCGCCGCCCGGTGGATCTGCGCGAGCGGATGGGTCATCGTGCCGGTGGTGCTGGCATCCGCCGCCGGCAGGCGGTCCAACAAGGTCGTCGCGTCGATCGCGACCGGGCCGGTTGTGACGCCAAGGACGCGCGCGAGCGCAATCTCCGCCAGCATCACGGTCTGCTGCGCCTGAATCAGGCGCGTCTGGGCCGCGGCGCGTTCAGCGTCCATGCGCGACGCTTCGGCTCCAGGCCGAAGTTGATTGTCAACGAGTGTGTGCACCGCGCGAGACAGCAGATCCCGCCGATCGACGTCGGCTTGCAGCGCAATCACCGCGCGTTGCGCGCCGACAATGCCGAGAAAGGCTGTCCCGACGGCCGTCTGCACGTCGAGACGCGTCAGGGCATCGCCAGCGCGCGCCCGCGCGACTGCCGCTTCCGCGCCAGAAACACTCGCCTGACGGAGGCCAAAGTCGAAGGGCTCCCACGAGAACAGCGTACCGACCGCGCTGCCCCACACGCTCCCGCCGGATGCCGACGACAGGACGGGACCGGACATCGCCGGGATCACCGACTGCGGCAGGACCTGACCGAAGACGTTGTTCGCCGTGCCGCGGTTCGACTGCCACAGCGAATCAAGTCTCGGGAGGTACGCCGATCTCGCGACGCTGACACCCGCGGTGGAGACGTTGATCTGCTCGAGCGCCGCGCGCACGGTCGGATAGTGGTCGAGCGCGTACTGAACCGCTCGATCCATGGTGAAGATGGCTGGCGGCGGCGCTTCCTGAGCCGACGCGCACATCGGCAGCACCAATGCGAGAACCAAGAACAACACCCAGGCACGTGCTCGACTCATGGGAGCCTCAACGTCTCTCTCAATCGTGCTCGAACATCTCGCCAAACAGCTCCTGGACGCGCTGGCGTGCCGTGACGAGTGCCTTGCGACCTGCGGGCGTCGCTCGATAGACGCGTCGGTTGCGTCCGCCTTTCAACGTGGGTTGCGACCGCAAGTAGCCTTGCCGTTCCATGCCATGCAGGATGGGATAAAGCGTGCCGGCGCTGAGGCGATAGCCGTGGCGGCCAAGCTCGTCGATCATGGCCTGGCCGAAGATCGGACCTTCAGCCGCATGGTGCAAAATGTGGAGACGGATGAGGCCGGTGTATAAATTGCGATCTATCATCGAATCTCGTAGTCTGAATTCGATATCGAACTTCGAGCCTATGTCGGGAGTTCAGTTGAAGTCAAAACGTTATGCTTTATTTACGGGGACGAAGCAGGATCAACGATGAGAATCGGACGGACGGGCGTCAATGGGGGAAGTGGCTGCTGAGCGGAAAGAGATAAGTAGGACGCCACGACGATGATAGCGATTGTGGCCAGCCCATGCAGCGAGCGGACGTGAATTAGAGGACGGCGAGATCGAATTCCCGTAGGCGAGCAGGGTCTGCAATGGCCTCGACTTGCGTGACCTTGTCGTTCGCGAAGGTGAAGGTCACCACGCGGGCTAACTGACCGCGCGGCGCCAGGATCACTCCGACCGATCCGTTGATGAGCGCGATCTGGACGAATCGCCGCCCCCGCCCTCGCGATAGCGCGATCAACTGGGGTGCCCACGTCGCGGCGCCCCTCATCTCGCGCACGGTGTCGGCAGCGTCCACCGCTCCGAAGGCTTTGCGGGCCGCACCATCGATCCGCATGACGGCATCCGGATCGAGCACGGCCAGAAGCCCCTCGAGGTCGCCGGTGTTCACGGCCCTCAGAAATGCCTCCACAACCGCGCGTTGACGAGCCCTGTCGGTCTCCGATGGCACCGGGGAGCCGCGCACACGCCGGCGCGCCCGGCTCGCGAGCTGCTTGGCGGCGGCCGCAGACCGTCCCACGATGGCTCCGATCTGGTCGAATGGCAGGCCGAACAGATCATGCAGGACGAACGCCACACGCTCGGCGGGCGTCAGCGCGTCGAGCACGACCAGCAGCGCCACGCCGACCGAGTCGGCGAGCACCGCCTCGCCTTCGGGGTCGGCCCCTCCCCCGCGCACGACGCTCGTTTCTGTGACCCGGGCGTCAATGGCCTCTTCGCGCCGTGACTTGCGCGCCCGCAGCATGTCCAGACACACTCGTGCGACGACGGTCGTCAACCAGCCGCCCAGATTCTCGACGGTGCCCGTATCGATGCGCGTGAGACGCACCCACGTGTCCTGCACCGCGTCTTCGGCCTCGCTCAGCGAGCCGAGCATACGGTAGGCCACGCCACGCAGCCGGGGCCGGTGCTCTTCGAACCGCTCGGTCAACCACGCCTGCGCGGCCACCGTTACCGTTCCGTCCTCCTCTTTCGTACTACCTCTGACGCGTGCTACCAGCTAAAGGTGACAAGGAAGGGCGCAAGCGATGGGATCGGGCCATTGCCAGCGCACCGATGGCCATCGCGATCAGCCCGAGTACGAGGGCCCCGGCGCCACCGACTACTCCGTTGCCGGTGCCGGGACCACCGGTGGCGAGTGCCAACACCAGCCCACCGTTGACTGCGGCCACGAGCCCCGCCACAAGAGCGACGATGGATTCGAGTCGCCCGGAAGCGGTTCTCAGACGATTGGCTGAGCGGGCCAGAGCCAGCCCACCGCTGCCCACGCCGGCCAACGCCAGCACCACGACCGTGGTCGCCCAGAATCGCCGGAGGGTCATGCCGTAAACCGTGGTGGCGGCTGGCTCGGAAACGTGCGCCGCCACCAGGACGGCGTGTACAAGCCCGGCGAACAGGGCGGCGGCAGCGACGGCGCCGATCGTGAGAACGAAGCCTCGTTTCATAGGGTGACCTGCCGGCGAGCCGGCTCATACGTATGACGTTTGACACCTGCCAAAGGTGACAAGGGCCAATAT
>Ga0268265_10003318_pt1 | contig 11646 bp, 14 predicted proteins | sample KBSSwiS52_FD_190355 | JGI IMG/M metagenome (GOLD analysis project Ga0268265, IMG submission 190355) | Switchgrass rhizosphere microbial communities from Kellogg Biological Station, Michigan, USA - KBS Switchgrass S5-2 (SPAdes) (version 2) | ecosystem: Host-associated > Plants > Roots >... | reverse complement strand
CAGCTCAGCGTGAACTTCAATCGAGCCACGCCCGAGCAGCAGGCGCAAATGCGGCTTGGCGCTCAGTCGCAGCTTGTCGAGAATGCCGGCAGGCTGCGCAACAGAACGAACCCGTTCGATAGCACGATGGGGACGCCCGCCATGGAGCAGCGGCTGACCACACTCTACGGCAATGACGGTGACGCGAACATCGCGCGACTTCTCCTGCAGCGGGACACCGAGCGCGACATCGCTGCCTCGTCCAATCGCCTGATCGGCAACAGCATGACAGCAGAGCGCAACGTCGCCGATGACGCTTTCGGGAATGGCGGCGGCTTAGGCGATGCCGCGATTGAGGTTGGCGCCAACCTGGCGCTGGGGCAGGTGCCGATCGGGACTGCGGTGCGTGGTCTCCTAAGCAATGGTCTGCGCGATCAGTTGAAGCTTGGCGTTGGCCGTCGCGGTCGTGACCTTGCGGACGAGATCGCACCGCTCGCGCTGGATACCGACACCCAAGGAGCGGTGGCGCGTCTATTGAGCATGCAGCAGCGTAGCCAAGCCCGCGATGCTATTCTGGATTCGCTGATGCAAACTACTGCTCTGCGTGGCGGTCACATCGGGGCAGGTACCGGTTCGGCGGTCGCGGCTGCGCTGATGCGCTAAAGATTCGGGGAAATCAGCTTTACGTAAATGAGCGCCAGAACCAGCACGCCTACGTAAACGAACCAGAGCTGGGTGAAGCGCCAGCCGTAGTGCTTGATCTTCTCGATCGGCCCCCACGGCGTATAGACGCCGTTGCGGAACTTGAGCGGGGTTGGTTCCAGCGCCTTGCGCTCTTTGAAGCTGCTCCACCAAGCACGCGTAAGCGCTGCAAGCGCTGTGCCCGCGAAGATGACTAATGCCGTGCGTGCTTCCATGGGGAAGGGTCTTACCCGAACCGCACCCGGTACGCCACGCCGCCCTGATTGGATCGAGGTTCGTCGAGTGTGTTTGCTTTACCCGATTGAAATTGGATCGCGTTCTAGGGGCTGACTTGCTGGCGAAGCCGCCCAGCGTTGCCCAATTGACCGCCAATCCCGGAAATGGCGGAGCAGCAAGGGAAAGCAAGGCACCGACAGCCATGCCTGCGGCTGCTTGGGGTACTTCCGGGCGCCTGATAACATAATTTGTCGAGCAGATTATAAACGTACACACGGAAGCTATGTTCCTTACATGTTCCATTTCGCGATTGCAATGTAGGATTTCAAATGAGAGTAGTGATTCGCTCGGCAGGCAGAAAGACAATCTCATAACGTGAGGTACTAGGTACCTTCGCGCTTACACCGAGCTATCTCAAATATAAGGCGAATATCATGGCTACCGTTAACAATGTTACGACTATTGCGGCAATGGCTGCACTAACCCCGTCTGTAAACACAACAGTGTTTCTTAACCAGGATGGTCGAGAAGGGCTCTTTGAGTGTGTCGCTGGAACTGCTCCTAGTGATCCTCTTCAAGGGCTCTATGTGTCGTCCTCGACATCTGGCTTCTACTGGGCGCGGGTATGGGATGGTACGCATGGGCGCCCGGAGTGGTGGGGGGCTGTTCTTGGCAACGAGAGCTTTGCCACTGCTAACCTGTCGGCACTGAATGCGTGCATCGCGGCCTGCCGGGTGTCGATACTGAGCAGTGGAACCTACTTCGTGAGCGGCACGCTTAAAGTTCAGACTAACTACCGCCATATCCTCGCTCCGAACGGTGCATCCTGTAATGTCACTTCAATAGATCCTACAAAAGATGTCATTCAGATTGGTGCGGATCTGCCTAATAGCCCTCAGTACACCGGAATTACCTTCGAGCATGTTGTCGCCGGATGGAAAACACATCCTACGGCGCCAACGACTGGAACCATGGCTGCACGCGAAAGTGCGCCGAAGGCTTGGCGCATCCAATACACACTTACAACGAAGCTAAATTGGTGCTTCGCTATCGATGCTCTCATAGGATTTTATTACTATGGTAATATAAATTGTCATTTTCATGATTGCTATTCTGTAAGAAATAACGCTTTCCTTGGTTCTAATAGTAATGAATTTCATGTGGGTCATTGGCTCAAGGGTGATCCACATTATAGCGTTCCTGAATCATCTCCCGGCGCTCATGATGGTTTTTCGTATGCAGGCGGTAATGCGTCGATGTTTTTTGAGCGCTGTTCAGCGCCCTGCAAAGATGAATGGATGGACTTTGCGTTCAATTGCGGGTTCTACTGCAAGGGTGACTATGCAGATCTGTACTTTACCCGGCCTGAGACTTCAAAGTGTCACATTGCGATGATTTTTGACGGCTCTGGGGGTACGTACTCGGGCGGAAACGGGAATGTATCAGTTATCGAGCCAAGTTTCGATAACTGCTATGAGAATGCCATCTACATTACCAATGATGTCCCCTTGGGCAAGTTTACTCTTCTTGGGGGGTTTCTTCAAGGTCCGGACAACCCCTCATCGGACACGGGTAAGCACCGGATTGTTCGAATTGAAAGTGGCTATGGGAAGGTCTACTTCGATGGCTGCCGCATTACGGGCAACGCCGGGAACAATAGCGTCACTAAGTTAGGGGTTTTCGTCTACCAGCATAACAACGTGACCTTTGGGTCTGGCGTTCAAATCGATAATGTGGCTTTTCCGGCGACCTTTGATGGAGCCACCACAGGCTGTGATGGCTGCGCTTTCCTTGGGACGATCGACGGGCACCTGAACAATAGTGGAGGCGGCCGCTCTGCCCTCGCGCTGGTTCACTGCACGAATAGCTTGTTCTCACCTCGCATCTTAGCACCGGCTGATGGATTCCAGAACGGAGTCTTGTTCATTGGGACAGCTAATGACAATTGTTCTGTCGATACAACTCGGGTGTCAGCCGAAGGTATCTCTAGCGGGTACCGACTACGTATCAATGCGACCAATATTGGTATGCCTGGCAGCTACACCGGAGCGGGTGGTCCGGGCACCGCGGGCCAGGGCATTCTCGTGTCCGGCATAACCAAGATCGGCTAAGTACAGCGCTAAAGTCGCTCCGACATGCGGATTTCACCCGGCGAGGTTGCGATCTCGTCGGGTGAGACGTTCTCTATTTTGCACTCCCCCGAGGCGATCAGCGGCTACACCGTGACTGATGCAGATACGATCCGGTGAGTGTGTGCGCATTCGGCTACTCGGAATCGACGCGCCGGAGTTGCCTTTCAGGCATCCTCTCCCAAACTATCCATAGGGCTGGTCTTCGGATCGGCCCTTTCTTTTTTCCTCCGCCACAAGGCTGGAGAGGAGAGGGAGGGGATAAGGTAGGGAGTGGGGAAGGGCGGGCTCAACCCTGAGGCGGTGGACTGAAGCGAACCCCTTCGCCGCCTTGAGGGGAAGACTTGCCGGCGCCGATCAGCGTGATCCCAGCGCTTTCAAGAGCCTTCTGCATCGCCTCGACTGAACTAGGCTGGACCGGGTTGCCGGTTTCGAACCGCCGAACTGTAGCCAAGCCCAGCTTCGCCGCATCCGCCAACGCATTTGTCGACCACCCAAGAAGGGCGCGAGCAGCTCGGCACTGTTCGACACTCAATAGCATCTGATACCTTTAGCATCATTATGCACTTGAATACCACACCATCTACTGATACCAATGGCATCAGTTGGTGGACAAACCGACGACCGGACAGCGGAGTTGCAGTTCCTCTGCCCGGTCTAACCGCAACCCTTGTTGAGAAGGGAAACGACTATGGAAAGCCGTACCACTCGGCGTGCGCTCTTGGAAGCCGCGCCTGGACAAGACTTGCTCGCCCAAGATCGCGCAAGGGCGTTCGAGCGTGCCCTTGCGACTTACATCGATGCCCGCCGCGCCCATGCCCTTGTCCCTGTGGACGACGACGAAGCGGACGCTGCTTCATATGATCGGATGCACGCAGCCGAAGGGCATCTGATGAACTGCACGGCCCAGAGCGCGCGCGATCTCCTCGTCAAGTTTGAGATCGTCAATCGCGACGATGTACCGCCCGCTGACTATCTCGCATTGCTGCGCCGCGATCTGATGCGTCTCGCCCAGGCGGATGTTTCGCCCCTGTTCTTCCCCGAGGAGTGGCTGAGCTACTTCCACCACGTCGGCGGCCGGGTCTCCCTCGTAGCGGGCGATCTGTCCCTGTCATTCACCGGAGAGCGCGCCGCCGAGGCGTTCGCAAAGCTTTCTGTGTCGGAGCGCAAGGCTGTCGCCGATTATCTCGCGTCGAGTGCGGCTCGCACTCCTTCGTGGGCGGAGGCCCTGTCGCATTATCGCGAAGTGTCCGACCTCGAAGAGGGCCTGCGCGTTGCTCACAACGACGCTGAGCGGCAATCGACCGGTGAGGACGATGCTGCCTTCAAGCTCTGCGAGGAAGAATGGCAGCTGGCACTCGATCAGCGCGCCAAAGCCTGGCGTGGGCTCATCGACACGCAGACCTCGACGACAGCCGAACTGCTGGAGAAGATCGCCGTGATCCGTTCCGACGCGATGCTCGACGGCGATGCCGGCGAAGGCGTGCCGGTGATTGACGCGATCGCCGCTGACCTTGCCCGTATCGGCTGGGAGGCCTGACCATGGCGAGCATCGATCAGATCACGCTGCGCGCCGCTTACAACAGCTTGGCTCTGGCCACCTTAGGAGCATGCCCCGTGTGGGACGCGGCTACCAAGCGATTCCTCGCAGCCAATTGTTTGCAGCAGGCTGACTTGGACTATGGCGCGTTGGCGAAGGCAAACGAGGCTTGCGCATACGAACGCATGCGCCTTGAGGGCCTGTACGGGAGGAACTGGCGGGATGACCTGCGGGCTCGGCAAGCCGCGAGATGCCTTACCGAGGCGGATAAGGCCGCCGAAGACGCATGGCACGAGACGTTCACCAAGCCGTACTGGCAAGCCATTCGCGACCTTGTGCTTGTGCCGGCCCCGACGGTCTCGGCGGCAGTGTTCAAGGCCGACCTGATCCACGCTGAGGAAGCCTGGAACGACAGCGGGTTCGCCGCCGACTGCATGCAGATCATCACCGATGACTTCGCCCGTCTGACAGCTCCCTCAGAAGCAAGGCAGCTTTGGGACGAACTGATCAACCGCTATGAAGCCGCTGAGGCAGACGACACTGCGACCGACGAGAACATCGATCTAGCCGGCGATCTCATCATCGAGATCATGGTTATGCCGGCTCCCGATGCGCACGCGGTGTGCTGGAAGCTCGATCACATTTTGGCGGAGCCAGGCGGACCAGCCTCCTACACAGCCGACTACGTCGAACAGCTTGTTGCCGACTACCGCCGCTTCCTTGGGGAGGCATGATCATGGCCGACGCCAAACACAAGCGCTCCGACCAACAGAAGATCGAGGGCGAACCGCAACCCTTCAGCTACCCTTTTCACGCCATGACAATGATCGAGCGGTTCTCAAATGTCATCGCCTCCCGCCCAAACTACAAGCCGGATCGACCGGATACGTTGAGCCTTCGTAAGCCAGCTTGCGAGCATCACTGCGACAAATGCTACATGGGTTGCGCCATTGCCCCAGCGCGCTTGGCTTGGTGGGAAGGCGAGCTAGCCAAGGCATGCGGCACCAGCGCGATGGGGAGGGCTTGATAATGGGCCTCCCATTCAACCCCGCCGAGTGGCTGGCATCGTTCGAGAAGGTCGGCGGTGCCTATGCCGTGACCGGCGAACGCCTCTATCTCTGGATCATCCCCGGCGATCTAGACTTCGACAATCTGGGCAGGGCCCGCACCCTCGTGGTCGAGCTGACCAGTACTCAACGTGCTTCGGTCTTGGAGCACCTGCGCTCGGCCGCACTGGTGGAGGGCTGATCATGGCACTGCTCACCATCACCACCGGAGGGCTGCGCCCGCTGCCGCTTGGCCTCCTTACTCAGGCTATCCCGCACCTGTCCCGCCATGAACTTGAAGACGTGGTGGAACGGCTGATCGATCGGCTCGACGAGATCGACGGCGATCCGGACTGTGAAGAGAATGAGCCAGCCGAGGACGACGGCTCCGCAGAGGAGGAACACGCTCTCTGAGTATCCAAGGCCTACTACCGTTTGACAGCGCCCCGGTGTCACAGCCGGGGCGTTTGGCGTTGGAGACGCCGCCGCACGACTTCCATGCCAGCCTGGCGCTCTCTGAGAGCTTCTCCGACGCGCCTTGGTGGATGGAGATATACCGCAAGGCGTTCCCCACGCTGATCAGCGCCGTGTCGGTGCGGGGCGACGGCTGGGCCCAGCGGGGCGGCATCGATCGCGTGATCACGCTGGCCTGTGGTCGGACCTACACCGTGGACGAGAAGGTCCGCATGAACGACTGGCCCGACATCCTGCTGGAGCAGTGGTCGGATGAGGAGCGGCGCAAGCCCGGCTGGGTGCAGAAGCCTCTGGCGTGCGACTTCGTCGCCTATGCCTTCGCACCCTCCCGGCGGTGCTACCTGTTGCCGGTGGCGCTTCTGCAGCGTGCCTGGAGGCTGAATGGGCGGCGGTGGATCGAGGCGCATGGACAGCGGCGAGCGCGGAACGTGGGCTATGTGTCGACCAACGTGCCGGTCCCGCTGAGTGAGTTGGCGCAGGCGCTGTTACAGGCAATGTTGGTGGAGTGAGTGCCCCGCAGCACGGAAGGAAGACGGCGGGGTGCACATGCAGTAATGATCTGACGAATCACGCTATCGTGTTGGGGAAGCAGGATGTCCGAAACGTCAACTGAGTATCTTGAGATCGACATCGCGACCCGAGTGCTCGGTGAAAATGAAGACATCTATGTGATTCGTCCCGGCGTAAATTTCTCTTTGTATAACGACTTCCAGAGAGAGCATGCCGTCTTCCTGGATTTCCCCGATCTAGCCATCGACCTGAACAAGCGTCCTGACGGGAAAGTCCCACTTCGGGAAGCGGTGGTTCGCTCCATGGCAGTGCGGGAATGGCATCTGAGCGGTGCGCCCGCGGACAAAGAGCCGAGTCGCGACTTGACGGCTTACTCCGGAAAGGCGGCAGGACGCCGGATCGGTCGGTACGTGGGGGCAATCGAACGCTTGGTTTACGACCTTCCGGTTGGGACGATCCTCTTGGTCCCTGGACCAGGCTATATAAGCGACGTCTATATCGGAGAGATCACAGGCCCAGCCGAATGGTTACCCGCTGCTGACGCCTATGGCCCCGAGCGTATGGCGATACGCAGAGTGCGCTGGCTTGCAACGAAGCAGAAGGCATCTTTTAGCAAGGATCTCCGCGACCTTCTTGGGCGTCCTGATCCGCTTATGTCGATCGATCGCAGTCTTCGTGATGAGGTCCTCAGGTTCGGTTACAAACAATACATCTTTGAAGATACGTTCAGCGCCAGGCTGTCTACTACCGAAGACGACTTCAGCACGCTCGATGATCTACGCATACAGATTTTTGTAAATTACGTTGCCGGGGTGCTGGCTGCAGATGAACTAGGTGTAGTTTCGAAAGCTGGCCTCACTTTGGATGAGGCGCTTTCTTACTTAGCTGAGCGCCGCGACCTTGTGCCGGAGCTTGCGCAAAACATCAATTCCGCCGGATGGCAGAGGCTTTACAGCGAGACCATTGCACCGATGGTGATTGCCGTGCTAATGACAGGGGCTCTTGCTGGGACCGCGTTTGCTCAGTCGACTGAGGTAAGAATCCGTAACTCCGCAGCACTTAAAGCGGACCCATGCGCCGTTCAGGTGGAGAAGCGTGTAGAGGGTTCCATGAAGCTTATTCACTTCGACGAGTTTAAGAAGATTTGCGAGGGCGCCAAAAAGGCCAGCGAGGCCACTGGCCTGCGAACCTCCATGCATGTCGAGAGGTCTGAGCGAAAATGACCACCATGACTGCGCAACACAATAGCTTGTCGTCCTTTGATCGGACCTTGTTGGCCTTGGGGTTCGTGTTCTCAACGGGCCTCACTGTTGGACTAAATTATCTCGCGTCCGACAAGGCCGCCGAGAAACAAGCCGTGCGCTCGGTAGAACTAGAGCAAGTTTCTTCGTTCACGAAGCAGTCGCAGCAGTTCGAGGTGTTAGCTCGTGCTTATACTGGCGACCTTCTGAAGCACCGAGACACTGAGAAGTCGGGTAAAGCTTTGCAGGATCACCTGCAACAGCAACGCATTCTCATCCAAGACCTGGAAGCATACCTGTCACCGGCAGATCGGGCGATAGCTGACCGGTATTCTGATGCGATCGTCAACGTGATAACCGCTATCGACGATAAGCCAGCGCCGGAGAGCGCTGGGCCTCTATTCCAAGAACTGGAATACATTTTTGATAATAAGGTCGACCTGCAAGCTGCTTTGAACCGCCGTGTCGGGCTGCCAGCTCCTCAGGCCCCAATAAGGCCGGCCATACACTTTTAAGATCGCTACAGCACTGACCTCATACTCGCCGGATAATTTGGGCTGGACGACTTGCAGCAGGCCTACTCATAAACACCAAATGGAAGCAGCAGACTGGATACCCATCTATGGGGCTGGCCTAAGTACCGGCCTGGCCTGGCGGGAATGGCGGCGGGGCCTCACCATCGATGAGATCGCAAGTGCCGGGTGTTGATGGACGGGATCAGCTTCTAGGGCAGGCTGGTGCGGCGCGCCACCTTGCCAGAGTTGGATCATCGGTGGTGCTGTCGCCCTGCCAAGCTGGCTGCATTCACTCGTGCGACACCCAGCCGCAGGGCATCTAATCGCCGGCAAATCCCGTATTTGAGCTGGAGGCGTATGGTAACATCGCCGTACGGCACGGCGCCTGCATTACGTCCCTTGATTTGATATAAGCAGCAATCCACTGGGGGGGACTCGGATTGAAACTCGGTATCTTGGCACTCGCTAGTGCTGCATTGGTAGCTTCATCGGCCCATGCTCAGGCATGGCGCAATTGCATCCCGGGATCGGTCGGGCCTGGTGGCTGCGATTCGGTTGGGCCAGGAGGCGGGCGATCAGTCGGTCCCGGTGGCGGGCAGTCTGTAGGGCCGGGTGGCGGTCGCTCGGTCGGACCAGGCGGCGGTCAATCGGTTGGGCCTGGCGGCGGGCAGTCGATTGGACCGGGATAGGACACGCGGTCTGAACACCGACACGCTGCGACCCTATCGCAACCCATATGCTTCGCCATATCGGTCGCAAGCGCCAAGCCCGCAGTACAACCCATATGTGCCCACGTTCGGCCAGGACGATGAGGACGAAGAATAAGGGAGCGGGCGGTGCGTAGCAGTCGGTGAGCCTGGCGGGAGTTTTCGGAAGCAATACGCGCGCGCCCGCGCGCGAGGGGGACATCGGGAACACCTCGGAACACCGGCACACATCGGCGGTGTTCCCCGCAAACCGCAGAAAACTGCGCCTCCACACCGGGAACACCTAGAACACCGGAAATACGACAGGGGTAGGCCCGCCAGAGGTGTTCCTGATGGGCCGATGCTCACTAAAATAGAGGCGAATAGAGGGCAGCCGTGAATGTCCCCGCGCCGTAAAAAGGCGGTCAAGAATAATTTACGCCAATCTGGCCGAGGGGTTTTGCGGGAGAGCCGTAAAACGTCACCGCGTGATTTTCCAGAAGCGGAAAAAGCCGCCGATGTGGCCAAGCATTTCGGGAGCGGTACGCGCGTGTGCGCGAGGCTTGGCCGACGTGCAGCAGAATTTTGTCAGCCCCTAAAGGAGGGTCGTCTAGATGCCCAGCTTTTGGGAATGCCGGCCGCAGGTTCCACCAGGGCCTGATCTGCTAAGATGTGCGGTCAGCTGGGACGCGATAGGTTTTTGCAGTCCATACGCGCGGAGTTTCCGGACACTGTAAGGCGGGCGGCTACTGGCCGTAACTACGGCAGCGAAACGGGTTAGCTGATCAAGGAAGGACAAGAGATCAGATGAAAGACCCAAACGACCCTATCAATGAGATCGCGAAGGATCTGGACCGGCTCATCCCGGCTAGCGACCGGCTGCTGATGCTTGATCTGGTGATGGTATGGGCGAGGGTGGATACCAGCATCGGGCAGATGGCCTCCACACTCTTCGGCATGACGCCATCGATTGGTGCTATCGTGTTCAACCGCATGCGTGTGCAAGATCGTCTCAAGCGATGCCGCGATCTATGCCTGCAAATCGAGCACGCCGAAGGAGCGGCGCACTTCAAGAAGCTTCGGACCGACTATGAAAGGCATTCCAAGCCGCGCAACCTGATCGCTCACGCATGCTGCATCGGCATCACTCGATTGTCGCCGCGTTCGTTGGTGTTCCTGCCGTTCGAAGCTGAAGGGGGATTTGGCAACCTTGCTATCGAGCAACTGCCCATGCCGATGGTTCAGGACGCGATCGAATGGGGGGAGCGCATCGACGCGGACGTGATCGCCTACCTGAACGAGAACGAGTTTTGGGAGAAGCACGACTGATCAACCGCGCCACGAGTCGAGAGGCACCCGTAAAATAGGGTGCGATGCGATGAGATCGTGCATGGCGCTTACGTGGTGATTACGCATCTTAGCTGAGCCCGGCACGAGATAGCCGCGGTCTGCTGCTAAGTCTTTGTTTTAGCTTGGTGCCGGCTACAGGATTCGAACCCGTGGCCCCCTGATTACAAATCAGGTGCTCTACCAACTGAGCTAAGCCGGCCCGCAGTGGCGGATGCGGCGCCCCTTACCTGAGGGAAGGGGCGCCGGTCCAGTGGTTTGGCCCGAAAATCCAGGCGTCCGTCAGAAGACGGCGCGCGCGGTCGGTTCGTTCATCATCGCCTGGCGGATCAGCGGGATCGGTGCGCCGCCGTAGTCGAGGAAGGTGTCGTGGAACTGCTTCCACGCCGCCCGGCCGCCACGCGAGGCGGTCCAGTCCTCGCGCAGCTTGCGGATCATCAGCTTGCCCATCGTGTAGTTGAGGTAGGCTGGATCGTAGGTACCGCGCGCCGCCTGCTGCTCGGCGGTGCCTTCGTCCTGGTAGCACTGGTCTTCGAACAGCTTGACCGATTGCGCCAGCGTCATGCCTTGCGTGTGCAGGCCGATCGAGGAGAGGAAGCGGCAGTCGCGCAGCAAGGCTTCGGACAGCTGTCCCACGTGGACGCCGGGGTCGCCATTGCCCAGCCCTGCATCCCACATCATCTCCTCGGAGTAGTGCGCCCAACCCTCGGCATAGGCGTAGCCCACGAAGATCCGCCCGATCCACGAAGGCGCGCGGTTCGAGTGCAGGAATTGCAGGAAGTGCCCCGGCATCACCTCGTGGACGCTGGTGAACAGCAGGTTGTTCTTGCTGGGGATGTAGGCGAGCTGCTTTTCCTTCGACCAGGTCGGGTCCGGCGGCGCGATGTAGTAGATCGAGGGAATGCCCTTCTCGTACGGTCCCGGGGGATCGATGTAGGCGCCGTTCTGGGCATTATAGGGCGGGCTCTGCCTGACCAGCGCCTGCTCGGTGCCGGGGATCGTGGCCAGGTCCTTCTCGCGCACGAAGGCGGTCAGCATCGGGATCTGCTTGGTCGCGGCGGCGACCGGACCTTCGGGATACTTGTCCGCGTTCATCTTGGCGAAGCACTGCACGACGGTCTTGCCGGGGGCAAAGCTGGCGCAGGCGGCCTTCACCGCGTCCTGGTTGCGCTTGAGGTCGGCCCGGCCGATCGCCTCGATGTCAGCCAGCGAGATGTCGACGCCCTCGGTATCGCGCAGCATCTGCGAATAGAGCGCGGGC
>Ga0268265_10003316_pt1 | contig 11655 bp, 8 predicted proteins | sample KBSSwiS52_FD_190355 | JGI IMG/M metagenome (GOLD analysis project Ga0268265, IMG submission 190355) | Switchgrass rhizosphere microbial communities from Kellogg Biological Station, Michigan, USA - KBS Switchgrass S5-2 (SPAdes) (version 2) | ecosystem: Host-associated > Plants > Roots >... | reverse complement strand
CTGCGGCTCGCCGCGCCACAAGCGAATGTGGCGCGACTGACGGAGTTGCTCGGTGAGCGGTTGAATGCGCTCGTTCTGCCGGAGCCCGTACGCTCCTGTGAGTTGCGATCAGGTTTGCCCGTGTTACGCGAGCTCAGCTCCAACCCATTGTGGCAGCCCGGTGAGTACGGTGGCACGGCGGCTGGCTCGGAGTCCTCCCAGCTCGTCGAACGCTTGCGCGCGCGACTCGGACACGAAGCTGTCTACAGTCTTCAGGTGTTGCAGGCACACCGCCCTGAACGAGCCTGGAGCATGCAGGAACCGATGTTGGCCAACCCACGCGGCCTTGCTTCTCCGGCCGTGAATGGCGCCGCCCGCATGCGCGGAACGGAGACACCTGCGTTGCGCGGCGCCGGCACTGACCTACCGTGGGGCTCATTCCGCAGGCCCCTGTGGCTCCTCCCAACTCCCCAACAACTGGAAGAGCTGGATGGCGTCCCGCGTCGCCGCGGCACACTGAGATTCTTTGGTGACGTCGAACGAATCGAAACAGGTTGGTGGGACGGAGGCGAAATCGGCCGCGATTACTACACGGTATTCGACATCTATGGCGTCCAGCTATGGATATTCCGCGAACGCGCCGACCCTCACCGTTGGTTCCTGCATGGAGTGTTCGGATGAACTACGCTGAGCTGCACTGCCTCAGCAACTTCACCTTCCTCCGCGGCGCTTCCCATCCCCAGGAACTGGTGGAACGCGCCCATACGCTCGGCTACAGCGCGATCGCCATCACCGATGAATGTTCCGTCGCTGGCGTCGTCCGGGCGCACATGGCGGCGAAGCTCCTGAAGATCAAACTTCTCATCGGCTCCGAATTCCGCCTGGAGTGCGGCCTGAAGTTAGTCGCATTGGCCATCGACCGTCGCGGTTACGCTCAGTTGTGCCGACTCATCAGCCGCGGCCGCCGCGCCGCTGAGAAGGGCAGTTACTCACTGACCCGCGTAGATCTGACCAACGCGGCCCTCGAAAGCTGTTTCGTTCTCTGGATCCCCGGCAACCAGCCGGCGAAGGACGAGGCGAAATGGTTACGTGAGCAGTTTGGGGCCCGTGCGGGCTGCGAGGCCCGCATCCGCATCGCCGTAGAGCTGTTCCGCGATGGCTCTGACAAGCAGCGGCTGCATACCCTTCAGGCGTTGGGACACGAGCTGAAAATTCCGCTCGTGGCAGCGGGCGACGTTCACATGCACACCCGCGACCGACGGCGCCTGCAGGATGCAGTGACTGCAATCCGACTCAACATACCGATCGCCGAGGCCGGGTGGCACTTGTATCCCAACGGTGAGCGATACCTTCGTGAGCGGGAGCGGCTTGCGCGTCTGTATCCCCCAGAGTTAATGGCGGAATCAGTCGCCATCGCGGAATCCTGTACGTTTTCTCTCGAGGAGCTCCGTTACGAGTATCCGCGCGAGTTGGTTCCCGACGGGTACACGCCCTCGACCTATCTGCGCAAACTGGTGGAAGAGGGCATCCGATGGCGCTGGCCTGAAGGCGCCCCGGCCGGCACCCTCGCGACCATCGAGAAGGAGCTCAATCTCATTGCAGATCTGCGCTACGAGCCGTACTTCCTGACAGTACAGGACATCGTCTGCTATGCGCGCAGCCAGAACATCCTGTGTCAGGGGCGCGGTTCAGCTGCAAATTCGCTCGTTTGCTACGTGTTAGGCGTGTCGTCAGTAGGACCGGAGCGGGAAGCCGCGCTGCTGTTTGAGCGTTTCATCTCCCGCGAACGCGGCGAACCACCCGACATCGATATCGACTTCGAGCACGATCGGCGCGAAGAGGTGATTCAATACATCTACCGCAAATACGGTCGCGAGCGCGCCGCCATTGCGGCAACCGTGATCATGTACAGGCCGCGCAGCGCACTGCGCGATATGGCGAAAGTTTTCGGACTCGACCCGGAGGCCGGTGGCCGCCTGGCGCAGGTCATGCAATGGTGGGATGGCACCGACACGCTGCCCGACCGCGCGCGCGAGGCGGGTTTCGATATCAACGATCCGGTACTGAACAACATCCTCGGCATGGCGCGCCAACTGGTGGAATTCCCGGGCTTTCCCCGCCACTTGTCGCAACACGTGGGTGGCTTTGTCATTTCCGAGGGCGTGCTCGAGGAGTTGGTGCCTATCGAGAATGCCTCGATGCCTGACCGGACCGTCGTGCAATGGGACAAGGACGACCTCAACGATCTGGGTTTGTTGAAGGTCGACGTGTTGGGCCTGGGGATGCTGAGCGCGCTGCGCCGCGCTTTCAATCTCGTAAACGAGTTCAGAGGTACGCAACATACGCTCGGCCGCCTTCCCGAAGGCGACGCACAGGTCTACGAGATGATCTCCCGCGCCGACACCATCGGCGTTTTTCAGATCGAGTCGCGTGCGCAGATGTCGATGTTGCCGCGCCTGAGGCCGAAAAAATACTACGACCTCGTGATCGAAGTGGCCATTGTCCGCCCCGGTCCCATCCAGGGAGACATGGTGCATCCCTACCTGCGACGTCGCAACGGCCAGGAGAAAATCGAATATCCCAGCAAGGCCGTGGAGGCCGTGCTCGAAAGAACGCTCGGCGTGCCGATTTTCCAGGAACAGGTCATGCAGATCGCGATCGTCGCCGCCGGCTTCACCCCCGGCGAAGCAGACGCGCTCCGCCGCGCCATGGGCGCCTGGAAACGCAGCGGCGGCATTGAGCATTTCAAGGACAAGCTCCTCTCGGGCATGGCCCGCAACCAATACGACCCCGAGTTCTCCGAGCGCATCTACAAACAGATGTTGGGGTTCGGCGAGTACGGATTTCCGGAAAGTCACGCCGCCAGCTTTGCGTTGTTGGTGTACGACTCCTCGTGGCTGAAGTTCCACGAGCCGGCCGCCTTTACGTGCGCGCTGCTCAACAGCCTGCCGATGGGCTTTTACGGACCCGCGCAATTGGTGCGCGATGCACGCGCTCACGGAGTGGAAGTGAGGCCGGTGGACGTGCAGGCGAGCGACTACGAGTCGACACTGGAACGAACAGAGAGCGGGGCTCCCGCACTGCGGTTAGGTCTGCGGATGGTCAAGTCGCTATCCGAGCAGGGCGGTGCAAGAGTTGCGGCCGCGCGCCGCGCACGCCCCTTCGAAAGTGTCCAGGATCTGGGGCGCCGCGCCGCGTTGGATCGCGGCGATCTCGAGGCATTGGCGGCGGCCGGCGCGCTGTCAGCGTTGAGCGGCAATCGGCATCTCGCGTTCTGGGAGGTTGCCGGAACCGAACGTGCTCTGCCGCTTGCACCGCAGGGTGAACGCGCCGGCAGTATTGAGGAGGGCAGACCCCTCCTCGAAGCACCAACAGAAGGGCAGCGGATCGTTGCCGACTATGCTTCTGTCGGCCTCACACTCGGTCGGCATCCGATGGCATTGCTGCGTGATCGACTGGCTCGCAATCGACTATTGACGGCGAGCGATCTGGCCTGCGTTGCCCATGGCAGGATCATTCGGACTGCTGGAATCGTGCTCATGCGGCAGCGCCCCCAAAGCGCCAACGGCGTGACCTTCCTGACGCTCGAGGATGAGAGCGGGCAGGTCAATGTCATTGTCTGGGAGAGTGTTGGGAGCCAGCAGCGACGGCCGCTCCTGGAATCGAAACTATTGGAAATCCAGGGGGAGTTGCAGCGCCAGGACGGAATCACTCATGTTATCGCCCGCCGTCTGGTGGATCGTTCCGCCTTGCTCGGCGAGCTCATCACGCGGTCACGCGATTTTCACTGAGACTTATACGTTACCGTTGGCATATAGTGCCGTGCATGACGGCCAAACGCCGAGCCGACAGCAGTAACTTACAAACACGTCTGGCCGGACGCATTCTCATCCACGTAAAAGAACGCGGATATGGCCCAGGAGCCTGGCTGAGCGAGAATGCGCTCGCACAGACGTTTGGAGTTTCACGGACACCGGTCCGTGGAGCCCTCGCTGTGTTGTCCAAGCGCGGTCTGCTCAACGTTGTTCCGCGACGAGGTTATGTCCTGAAGCGCGCGCTTCGCGATCAGGACCTCGAGCCTTATTCAGATCTGGCCAGCGAAGATGACAAGCTGGTGCAGCGCATGGCCGCCGATCGTTTCTCCGGTGCGCTGTCGGACACTGTGTCCGAGACCGATCTCATGCGCCGCTATGGTGTTGCCCGGGGATCGCTGGCCCGCGTGTTGAATGGTCTCGTGCTGGACAATGTCATCGAGCGACGCAGCGGCCACGGATGGCGTTTCCTGCCGGCCCTCGATGCAGCGCAGTTACACGAGGACAGTTACCGATTCCGGCTTCTCATCGAGCCTGCGTGCGTCCTGGAGCCGACGTTCCGCCTGGACAAGGCGCGCGCCCAGCGATTGCGGCAAATCCATGTCGATATCCTGTCCGATGGACTGGAGAAGCTGAGCAGTAGCCGATTCTTCGAATTGAATGCCGAATTCCACGAGTTCGTGGCCAGTTGCTCGCGCAATCGTTTCCTGGAGCAGGCGGTGATTCACCAGAACCGGCTGCGGCGCTTCTTCAGCTATATCGCTGTTTACGCACCCGAGCGGCTGCGTGTCTCGTGCAGCGAGCACGTGGCCATTCTGGACCGGCTGATGGCGGGTGAGCGCGAGCACGCGGCTACGTTGCTGTGGCGCCACTTGTTGGGGGCGAGCCGGGTCAAGCCGCGCTTTTCGTAAGCGACGGCTACTCGTCGGATGATTCCTCGTCCTCTTCGTCCACCCCGATGTCGTAGTCCTCGAAGTCGCTAGTGAGCTCGGCCGTGCGCTTGTCCTCGAGCAAACGCTCCAGACGGCGCCACGCTGGATCGCCCACCTTCTGGCCTCGACGCTTGGCCATGTCGAGCTCTTTGGTTACCTGGTCGAGGTCGACATCGGAATCGCCAACGAGGGGCTCGTCGGCTTCCTCTTCCTCAAATTCGTCTGATTCGGGTTTCTCGCTCATGCGGGACACCGTGTCCGAAAGACGGCGCGAAGTTAAAACAAATGGACCGCCGGCTGCAACGGCCTGAGTATCACTTGATCAGGTTGTTCATTTCAAAGATGGGCAACAGCATCGCGAAGACGATGGCCATCACGAAGCCGCCCATGCCGACAATCAGCATGGGCCCCAGCAGGCCCACCATGCCCGCCAGCAGCCCATCCAGCTCGCGTTCCTGCGCGATCGCGGCACGTTCGAGCATATTTTCGAGCTCGCCGCTGGACTCGCCGCTGGAGATGAGGTGGATGGTCATGGGCGGAAACAGTTTGCTGACCGCCAGTGAGCGGCCGATCGGGGCGCCTTCACGGACCCGCGCTGCAGCTTCGGCAACTGCATCGCGCATCGGCAGATTCGTCACAACTTCGCCGGAGATTCGCAACGCCTCCAGTACGGGCACCGAGCTGGCGGACAGAATGCTGAAAGTCCGCGTGAAGCGGGCTGTGTTAAAGCCGCGTGACAGTTTTCCCACCATGGGCATGCGCAGCTGCGATCGGTGCCAGCGGCGCAGGTTGTTTGGGTTGCGCAGCCAGCGTCGGAAGAGATAGAAGCCCAACCCGGCAGCAATCGCCATGTAGATGCCGTAGTTACGCAGGAAGTCGCTGGTGGCGATCAGGATCTGCGTGATCATGGGCAGCTTGCCCTTGGCGGATTCAAACACCGCCACCACTTTCGGCACCACGTACACCATCAGGCCGGTCACGATCGCGAAGCACATGACGGACAGCACGATCGGATACAGCATCGCGGCCAGGATCTTCTGGCGGATCTGCTCGCGGCCTTCCGTGTAGTCGGCCAGGCGCTCGAGGACGCCATCGAGCTTTCCCGACTGCTCGCCGGCGGCGACCGTCGAGCGATAGATTTCTGGAAACACGCGGGGGAAGTCGGCGAGCCCGTCCGCCAGCGGGTGACCTTCCATCACCTTGGCGCGTACACCCAATATGATGCTCTGGACGCGGGGCTTTTCTGTCTGCTGCGACACCGCCAACAGGGATTCTTCGAGCGGCAGGCCGGCGCGAACCAAAGTAGCGAGCTGCCGCGTAAACAACGACAGATCGGCCGTTGAGATGCCGCGCCGTGCGAAGGAGAACGACATCCCGGTGGCTTGTTGGCGCTTCGATTCCTTCTGCGCTACTTCATTGACCGTGACCGGAAGCAGCTGGCGTTCGCGCAGCAACTGGCGAATGTGCCGCGGCGTATCGCCCTCGAGGACACCCTTGCGTTCCTTGCCGCCGGTGTCCAGAGCCGTGTATTCGAAAGCACCCATGAACGCAGTGTACTCAATCCTCGCGCGTGACTCTCAACACTTCCTCGATGGTCGTCTCACCGCGTAGTACTTTTGCACGACCATCGTCGCGAATCGACGGCGTGCTCTGGCGCGCATACTTCTCGAGGTCGTGCTCGCTGGCGCCATCGTGAATCATGGTGCGCAGGTTGTCGTCGACCACAATCAACTCATAAATACCGGACCGGCCGCGATAGCCGCTGCCGCCGCCCTCGCGCCCAGGTCGGTACAGGATGGGCGAGGGGTCTTCGGGGCGCAGGTTGAGCAGTCGACGCTCATACTCGCCCGCCTGAAACGGTTGTTTGGTTTCCGGATCGAGGACGCGCACCAGACGCTGAGCGAGCACCCCGACGAGACTGGATGACAGCAGGAAGGGCTCGATGCCCATGTCGCGCAAGCGGGTGAGGGCGCCCGCGGCGGTGTTGGTATGCAGCGTCGACATCACCATGTGACCGGTCAAGCTCGCCTGCACCGCAATCTGGGCCGTCTCCAGGTCACGAATCTCACCGACCATGACCACGTCCGGGTCCTGGCGCAGGATCGCGCGCAGGCCGCGCGCGAAGGTCATGTCAACTTTGCCGTTGACCTGGGTCTGGCCGATACCGTCGATGTAATACTCGATCGGGTCTTCGACCGTCATGATGTTGCGCGTGTTGTCGTTCAGGCGCTCGAGGCTCGCGTAGAGCGTCGTGGACTTGCCCGAGCCCGTGGGGCCCGTGACGAGCAGAATCCCGTGCGGCTTGTGGATCAACTCATCGATCAGGGAGGCGATCTGCGGAACCATGCCGAGCGCGTTCAGGTCGATGCGGCCGGCCTGCTTGTCCAGGATACGAAGCACGACGCGCTCGCCGTGCCCGGAAGGGATGGTCGAGACGCGGATATCCACCGCGCGGCCCGCGATTCTCAAGCTGATGCGACCGTCCTGGGGCAGGCGTTTCTCGGCGATGTCGAGCTTCGACATGACCTTGAGTCGCGAGACCACCAGCGGCGCAACCGCTCGCTTGGATTGCAACACCTCGCGCAGGATACCGTCCACGCGGAACCGTACGACCAGCCGGTTTTCAAACGGCTCAACGTGAATATCGGAGGCGTTTTCGCGGACGGCCTGGGTCAGAACGGCGTTGATCAGGCGGATGATCGGCGCGTCGTCGTCGCTGTCGAGAAGATCGACGTTCTCAGGCAGGTCCTGTGCGAGGTGGGCGAGGTCGGTGGCCTCATCCAATCCCTCGACGGCCTGCATGGTGTAGGAACCACCCTCGTAGGCGATTCGCAGCAGGTTGTCGAATTCCGCCTCGGGCACGCGCGTGATGGTGAGAGGTACGCGCATATAACGGCGTACCTCGGCAATTGCCGTCGCGGTCGCGTTCTCGCGGCAGACAGTCTCCGCAACACCTTCAACTACGCGCCTGACCAACACGCCATGGCGTTTGGCGAAGGCAAAGGCAGGGCGCCGATCAACCGGCGTTGCCCCTGCTGCTGGCGGAGTTGTATCAACAGCCGCGGTGTTCACTGCTTGGGTGCCTCAGGGGGTGGTGGCGGCGGTGTTGCTTGGGGCATCAACACGCCGGGCGGCTCCGTCGCGTAAGGCGGTTCGCCGTCAGGATGCGTAGTCGCGCCCTGGCTGCCCGCGGGCGGCTGCGGCAACGGCGCTACGGGCGGCTTACCGTTAGCCGGCCTCGGCTGGCTTTCCAGTCGTCGCACGGCCTCGGCGTCGTATGCTTCCTGCTCTCGCGCGGCCTTTTCCTTTTCCTCCGGGGAACCGGGTGCAGCGCCCTTGCCCGGCGGTGGAACCGGTGGCGCAGGCGGCAGCATCGGCTTCTGCGTGTGGGGAAGAATCGGCACGTCGAACTCGCCTTTGTTGTATCTCGTCTGCTGGTCGATCATGTAGTTGTACTTGGAGTCGGTCTGTACCGCGGCCTGATAGGCATCGCGCAGAATCTTCGGCCGAATGAAGATCATGAGATTGTTCTTCTGGGCTTCACCCGTACGAGTCTTGAACAGATTGCCGAGCAGCGGAATGCTGCCCAACACCGGGACCTTGGTGGAGGCTCGCGTGTCGGAATGGGAAATCAGACCACCCAGCACGACGACCCCACCATCGTCGATCAGGACGTTCGTGGTAATCGTGCGCTTGGAAGTTGTAATATCTACCGTGGACTTGGAAGTCGGCAGAACGCTGGAGTCCTCGATTGAGATTTTCATCACCACCGCATCGCCTTCAGCGGCGATTTGCGGTGTTACTTTCAGGATGGTGCCGACTTCCTCACGCTGCACGGTCTGGAAGGGATTGACCGAACCGGTGTTGCCCGCGCCCGTGTTGGTGAAGGAGCCCGTGATGAAGGGCACTTCATCCGCGACTTTGATTTCCGCTTCCTGGTTGTCCAGGGTCATGGTCGAGGGCGTGGAGATGACATTGCTGTCGGTGTCGCCGCGAATAGCGCGGATCATGGCCGCGAAATTCAGACCGCCGGCCGCGAGACGCCCCACCGCGACCGTGCCGCCGGTCGGCAGGCTCGCGGACGTGGCCGTGCCGGTGGCAATTCCCGCCACGCTGTTGGCCAGATCGACAATCGATGAGCCGGCCACCGGGCTGACGAACGAGGACGCGGGCACGCTGCCGTTACCTTTGGTGAACTCCGCCCAGTTGACACCAAAATCCGCCGTCTTGTCGGCCTTGACCTCGACGAGAATCGCTTCCACCAGCACCTGGCGGCGGCGGATGTCGAGCTTGTCCAGAATGCCCATGATCTGTTTCATGATCTTGGGAGGCGCTGTGATCACCAGCGCGTTGTTCTGGACATCGGCCCAGACCATCGCGCTCTTTTCAGCCTGCGCCTGAGGTGAAGCGGCCGCACCGGCCTGACCGCCGGCCTGGGCAGCTTGCGCAATGCCGGTAATCTGCTCTTTCAACTTCGGTGCAATCTTCTCGGCGTCCGCATACTTGAGATAACGGACCCGGGTGTCGCCGCCCGCCTCGAGCGGTGTGTCCAGGTGAGCAATCAGGGCGCGGACCCGCAGGCGCTGGTTCTGGTCGCCGCCCACCAACACGCTGTTGGAACGATCGTCGGCAACAACTTTGATCGGCGTGCCGCCTTCGGCGGCCTGTTGGCCCTGGTAGAGCGAGTTGATCACGCGCACGATTTCCGCCGAGGAGGCGTTCTGCAGCGGGATCACTTCAACGTCCTGGTCGCCCACCTGATCGATGCGCCGGATGATGCGCATGATGCGGTTCACGTTGTTGGCGCGATCCGAGATGATCAGGATGTTGGAGGCCGGGTAGGCCGCGAGCTGACCGTACTGCGGGATCAGGGGACGCAGGATCGGCACGAGCTGCGCTGCGCTCACATTATTGACATCGACGACCTGGGTGACGATTTCATCCGAAGTCGCGCTCACATGATCGGGCAGATCCACCGACGGGATCTGTCGGGCATTGGCGTCAGGCAGAATCTTGATGATGTCGCCGGCGGGAACGGCAATGAAGCCGTGCACCTGCAGGATGGCGAGATAGGCCTCATAGAAGGCCGCGGGGGACATGGGTGTCGAAGAAATCATCGTCACCTGCGCGCGCACGCGCGGGTCCACGATGAAATTCTTGCCGGTCGCGGCGGCCACCGCTTCCGTGATCTGCGTGATGTCCGCATCCTTGAAATTCGGCGTGATGCGGCCGGATTGTTGAGCCGATGCGAATGAAACAATTGTGACACCAACAACCACCCAAACAAAACAGAGACACTTCACAGGATATTCCACTGCAAGCCGGCACTAGCGCGATGTTTGTTTCGCCGCCGCCGGCGGTCACGCGCACCGTTTCAGATGTCTGTTCAACGCATAAGTTCATTCACGCCGCGCTAATTTTGCGGATCGATGTTTAGCAAGATCTGTCACTGTTTGACTGAGATTTTCCGCAGATGCTCTCCTGCCTCTTTCCAGAGCCTTTGATAACCTATTATTTAGTGCACTTTATCCATCAAATTTTGATATAACCTCCAGCATAATGGAGATTGATGCGAGTACAGAGCTTTTGACCGTGCTCGGCAGCAGGCTGCGGGCGGCGCGTGTCGCCCGGAATGACACGATGGATGTTTTTGCTCAGCGTCTGGGGGTTTCTGTGGGGACCGTACGCGCGATGGAGCGGGGAGCACCAACAGTCCAGATTGGAGTATGGCTGAACGCCCTCTGGATTCTGAATGAGCTCGATCCGGTGAGCCGCATTCTTGCGCCGCAGGAGAGCCTGATCGACCGACTCAGTGCCGAAGAGAAAGGCCGTCGGCAGCGGGCCTCGAGGCGCCGCCGGTGAAGCGATTGTATGTGTGGGTCAGGATGGTCGATGGGACTCTACGCCTGGCCGGTGAGTCACTTCAACACGGAGCCAGGCTCTCCCCACCCTTCTGGAGGCTGCCGAGAAATTCGCGAAGCCGGCACATTGAAGCAGGAGGATGAGTTCCGGTGGATGATCATCTGAAGAACTTTTGGATGTTGGCAAAGCCTGAGGGGTATCGCCTTGCGCCTGCCTTCGATCTGGTGCCTGATATTTCAGGTCGCGGCGAGCACACGCTGTCATTTCGGTCGTCGTTCGAGTGCCCGAAGTTTGCCGAGCTCATCGGCGTTGCGGATGAATGGAATGTTAGCGACCCTGAAGGGATCGTCGCCGAGGTTGGAAAGGCAGTCGGCAGGTTTACTGTGACCGCGGAGCGGTTTGAGACACGAGGGGATGTGAGCGTCGGAGGAATTGCCGAGGACATTCGGAAGCGGTTGGAGCGCCTGGCTGGGCGCAATTAAATGATACTTGCGTCGCAGACACGGGGCGCAGAGTGTGTGACAGAGCAACAAGTCACGGCTCCGCTGCCGTTACCATTCCAGACAATGGTAAACGGATCTCAATCCCGTGAACGCAAATCCTCCCGACACCCGCTCCACGAACCTGAGCTTGCAAGCTGAAGCGATCAGCTTGCAACCGCAAGCGGTCGTTTGCCCCAAGTGCCAACACAAGCGAACCGCCGCCGATGCGGGGCCGGCCTGGCAGTGCCCGAAGTGCGGCATCGCCTACAACAAAGCAACGGCTCAGTCCGATGCCGTGACTCACACAGTCGTCCGGACAGCCGCAGCGCGCGGCAAACAGGAAACGGACCATGGCGACTGGGACACCGCCACGCCCGGCGTCGTTTCGCTGTCCTTCACAGGGCGCATCGGCCGCCTGCGCTACATGGCCTACACCTGGCCGATCATGGCGCTGAGCGCGGTGGGGATGGCAGCGGCAGTCCTCGGGCCTGCGCATAAAACAGCGCCCAATGTACCCCTGATCATTGTGGTCGGGATCCTGTGGTTCTGGCTGTGGCTGCGCCTGATGGCGCTGCGCTTACATGATGT
>Ga0268265_10003312_pt1 | contig 11662 bp, 7 predicted proteins | sample KBSSwiS52_FD_190355 | JGI IMG/M metagenome (GOLD analysis project Ga0268265, IMG submission 190355) | Switchgrass rhizosphere microbial communities from Kellogg Biological Station, Michigan, USA - KBS Switchgrass S5-2 (SPAdes) (version 2) | ecosystem: Host-associated > Plants > Roots >... | reverse complement strand
GTGTCCCTTGCCCGCGCTGCCGCCCGGCGACACGACCCACACCGTGCAGGTGGGCGCCGACACCCGCAGCTACGTCCTGCACGTCGCGCCGGCGTACGACGGCACGAAACCGGTCCCGCTGGTGGTCGACTTCCACGGTATCGGCTCCTCGGGATCGGACGAGCGGACCAGCTCGCCCTATCCGCCCGTGCTCGACGCCGAGGGTGTGGTGATGGCATTTCCCGATGGGGTGCGGGGACCCATTGGCACGGGCTGGAACGTGGGGCCGTGCTGCGTCGCGGGCGTCGACGATGTCGCCTTCACCCGCGCGCTGGTGACGCAGATCCAGACCACGGCGTGCATCGATCGCGCGCGCATCTACGCCGTCGGCGTGTTGACCGGTGGAGGAATGGCTCACTATGTCGCCTGCCACGCCGCCGACGTGTTCGCCGCCGCCGCGCCCGCCGCGTTCGATCTGCTCCAGGAGAACGTCGGCGATTGCAACCCGCCGCGACCGATCACCGTCATCTCATTTCGTGGAACGGCGGATAGCCGCGTGCCGTACGCGGGCGGCCCTTCGTCGCTGGTTCCCGGAATGCCGCTCACTTTCCTCGGCGCCGTGGGGACGTTCGACGCCTGGGCGCGAATCGATCGGTGCGTGGGCGCCAAGTCGCCCGCGGACGCCCAGGGGTGCTCCAGTTACGCGGGCTGCGCGGACGGCGTCGAGGTGATCCTCTGCACCAAGGAGGGCGGCCGCGAGGAGCCGGGCGATCCGAGCATCGCGTGGCCGGTGCTTGCGCGTCACACGCTGTGAGCTGCGCGAGCACTCGCGTCTGCAGCCGAATCCTGGACCGCTTTCCCGATCCGCGGCGACTGCCGACGGCCATGCGCCATCTGCCGCACCAGAGAACGCTGTTTTTTTCCGTCGTCGTCGTCGGCATCGCCAGCTGCGGTGATGCAGGCAGCGGTGGCAGCGGTGGCAGCGGTGGCAGCGGTGGCAGCGGTGGCAGCGGTGGATCGACGGGCCGTGGCGGAACGACCGGCGCCGGCGGCAGCGCCGGAACGGGCGGCGCCGGAAACTGCACCGGGACGACGCTCAAGGCGGCGGCGACCTGCAGCGGGCGCTCGTTCGGCGCGGCGCTTGCGGCGTCACACCTCAGCGAGAGCGCTTACGCGACCGCGGCGCGCGAGCACAACTTCGTCACGCCCGAGAACGAGATGAAGTGGGACCAGATCGAGCCGACGCGCGGCAGCTTCACGTTCACAGCCGCCGATCAGATCGTCAGCTTCGCCATGACGAACGGCATGAAGATCAAGGGTCACACGCTGGTCTGGTACAAGCAGCTGCCGACCTGGGTCACCAGCCTGACGACCGCCACCGATGCCCGCAAGGCGATGGTCGATCACATCAACGGCGTGATGAACCACTACAAGGGCAAGGTGACCGTGTGGGACGTGGTCAACGAAGCGTTCATCACCGACGGCAAGACGGGAGACGGCAATCCAAGGCTCCGCGACTCGGTGTTCTCGACGGTGATCGGCCCTACCTTCATCGACGAGGCCTTCATGGCGGCGCGCCAGGCGGACAAGGACGCGATCCTCGTCTACAACGAGTTCGCCAACGAGGGCCTCTCCGACAAGTCGACCGCCGTCTACAACATGGTCAAGGACATGAAGATGCGCGGCATCCCGATCGACGGCGTCGGCCTGCAGATGCACGTCGGCTACAACACCAACCCGACCGCAGCCGACGTCGCCGCGAACATGCAGCGACTCGCCGATCTGGGCCTGAAGGTCTACATCAGCGAGATGGACGTCAACAGCTGCGCCGGCTACTCCGATGCCCAGGAGAAAGCGCAGTACCACGACCTGGTCGCCGCCTGCGTCGCGCAGCCCGCCTGCACGGGATTCACCGTCTGGGGAATCACCGACAAGTACACGTGGCTGGACATCAACAACAACGCCAACAGCGCCGCCGGCTGCGCCACCGGCGTGTTGCCCAGCGCGCTGCTCTGGGACACCAACTACAACAAGAAGTCAGCGTACACCGGCGTCATGGACGCGCTGCTGGGTCGTTAGCTCCGCGCCGCCTTCGTCAGGCCGCGCCGTTCGGGCTCGAACGCCGCAGTTCGTTCGCGAGGACCGCGGCGCGCAGCGGCGTATCGATGAACCGCAGCCCGACGCCGGCGGGCTGATCGTTGAGCTCGACGAACGGCCGACACCAGCGAACCTCGGCCAGCGCTTCGATCGGCCCGGCGTCGCCCTTCACATTGAGGATCACGATGACCCGGTCTCCCACGCCCAGCGAGCGCACGGTCGCCACGAAGATGCCGCCCGGGCCGATGTTCTTCGCCAGGCCGGTGTACGACGCGCCGTGCTCCCACAGCTGTACGGGAACGTCGAGCCGAACGCGGTTCGCGCGCCCCTTGTCCGTCCGGCCACGTGGTTCGGGCATCAATGACCTCCGGCGGGTTAGTGCCGAGATCGCCGATCAGGTTAGGTCTTCCCGACATCCGGATGATGAACGATGATGTCGTGGATGCGCGCGACATCATTGATGGCGGTGGTCGTGCTCGCCTCCGCATGCGCGGGCAAATCGGCAGAGCCTGCGCGACCGGCGGTCAGCCCCGAGCCGACGCCGCCACCTGCGGCCAGCCCCGAGTCGTCGTCCGGTGGCGCCAAGCCCGTCGGGACGAAGCTCCTGCGAGATGCGAACGAGTCGCCGAAGGAGTTCAAGCTCTCCAAGAATGACGGCAGCGGTCACGGACTCGGCAAGGCCTCCCTCACGGTCGACGGGCGCAACGTGTGGCCGCCGGAGGGCCCCGGTTGCCCCGAGCTGGTGCGATGCTGCACCGAGCTCGTCGCGGCCGACGAATCGCTGGGGCTCGCGTGCCTGCTCGCGACGGGCCGCGATCCAGACTGCGCGACCGCCCTCCGCACGTCGGTGGCCATCGCCGGCGAGAGCAACGTCCCGCCGCCCGCGGCCTGCCAGCGCTGAGTGCGGCGCGCGCGCTGAGAAGTCGACGTTCGTCGTCGCGCCGTCGCCTGAACGGTCAGGGCGTGACGGTCAGGACACCCAGTTTCTCGAGCTCGAACGTCAGACCCGCGTTCGACCCGGAACCACCGCTGCCCGGCATGCCAGCCACGTCCTCCCGATCGCAGTAGGTCCAGCCTGCGCCGCCATTGCGGCTGAATCGGTAGGCGTAACGGTAGCTGCCGGGAAGGGGCAGCATGAAGCTGGCCCTGTACTCGTCCTCGATCGGCGCGGCCTGGACGTTGAACTGGGCCGGGATCCAGGTCCAGCCAGGCTGGTACTGGGGATTGGACGTCGCCGGTCCGAAGCCGAGCTGTGCGACGATGACAGGATCGGCACCGGGCCCCGGCGTGAAGGGGATCTCGCCGATCTGCCCGAACACGACCGGGCTGTTCGTGAAAGCGGACCCGGTGATGCTCGCCGGAGACCGGATCGCGCAGCGATCAGCCTCGAACGGATCATCCGATTCGTTCAGGACCAGCGGGCTGCCGGGCGGCGTCGCTGTCTTGAAGCCGGTGCTGGACGTGTACGGGACGACGAGCGATCGCCCGGACGCGCTCCGCGCGGAGGTCCCGATGGCGATCCTGTAGACGCGATTCACCAGCAGGCCGGGCGACGGAACCCACGTGGCGGTGGTGTTGCCTGCCGTCATCGTCGGACTCGGCAAGCCGATGCAGGTCGCGAAATCGTCGAAGGAAACCTGCACTGAACCGAAGCAGGGTCCGGTGCCCCCCTGCGGGGTGAGCGACGACGGGTCCATCGCGACGTTGAAGATCACGCGGATCGGCGTGTCGGCCGAAACGGACGCAGCGGGCATCGCGCTGTCCTCGGGTATGACGTCGACGACCGTGGGCGGGATCGAGCAGGTGCCGGCGCCGTCACAGAACGATCCGGTCGGTCCCATGCAGGGAGTTCCGCTCTGCGCCGGCGGGTGCACCGGGACACCGCCCATGCAGGTGTCGACTGTGCATTGGTTGCCGTCGTCGCTGGGTACGTCCGGGGGAAAGATTTGATCGATGACGTTGCCAAGACCGTCGCAGATCAAACGATGGCAATTGCCAGGGGGATCGGGAATGACCGTCTGGAGCGGCAGGTAGACGACGTCGCACAGATTCGCGCTGCACACCGCAAACGCGCACGGACTGCCAACCTGCGGGCAATCCGCGGCGGTCGTGCAGAGGCCGGGGCACGGACCGCAGCTGCCGCCGCAGTCGACGCCCGTCTCGCCGCCGTTCTGGACGCCGTCGACGCAGGATGGGGCCAAGCAGACGACCTGGTCGCAAACCCTGGACTGGCAGTCGTTCGGGTTGTTGCAGAGCTGACCATCACCACAGGCGAGACAGGATCCGCCGCAGTCGATGTCCGTCTCGCTGCCGTTCCTGATGCCGTCGGCGCAGGACGGCGTCATGCAAATTCCGTAGTTGGAACAGAAGCCGCTCTGGCAATCGCTGGATGACTTGCAGGGACGGCCCTCCGCGCACGCCGGGCATGAGGGGCCGCCGCAGTCGATGTCGGACTCGCTGCCGTTCCAGATCCCGTCGTTGCACGACGGCGACACGCAGACGCCGTTCGTGCAGATACCGGTCTGGCAGTCGCCCCCCCAGGTGCAGGCACGCCCGTCGGCGCAGACCGGGCACGTGCCGCCGCCGCAATCGACATCCGACTCCTGGCCGTCCTTAACGCCGTCGACGCAAGCCGCGTCGATGCAGCGTCCGTTCGTGCAAACGCCGGACTGGCAGTCGGTCAAAACATTGCAGGTGCGACCGACGCCGCACGCGAGACAGGTGCCACCGCCGCAATCGATATCGGATTCGTTGCCGTTCTGGAACGTGTCATCGCACGACGGCGTCTGGCAGAGGCGGATGGGGCTGCAGTAGTTCGACACGCAGTCGCTGCCCAGCCCGCATCGGCGGCCATCGCCGCAGGGACTGCATGCGACGCCGCCGCAGTCGACGTCGGTCTCGCCGCCGTTCGTGATCGCGTCGGCGCAGGACGGGACCTGACAGACGCCGCGCGTGCAGACCTGCGACTGACACTCCGAGAAGTTGGTGCACGCCATGCCGTCGGCGCAGGACATGCAGCTGCCGCCACAGTCGGTGTCGCTTTCGTCCTGGTTGCGGATACCATCGGTGCACGACGGGCACGCGGGGCACATGCCGCCGCAGTCCACGCCTGTTTCGCTGCCGTTCCGAACGCCGTCGCTGCAGGTGGCCGCCTGGCAGATGCCCGACACGCAGACGAGGGACGCGCAATCCCTTGCGAGGTTGCAGGCGCTTCCTCCGCCGCAGCCGGCGCACTCGCCGCCGCCGCAGTCGACGCCCGTCTCGGTGCCATTCTGCACGCCGTCCACCCGACAATCGGAGCAGGCGCTCCCGCACTGGTTCGAGATGCATGTGAACTCGGCGATCGCCGCCGCATTGGGCGGCGGCCCGCACTGAACGCGCGCGCAATACAGCGGCGTTCCCAGCTGGACTTGCGTGGAGCAGAGCTGGAGGCAAGCCACGTACGTGTTGCAGGCCTGATCGCCGAAGCACGCGGCGGTTTGTGGCAGACACTGCATCTGGGCGCATGTGGCGCACGAGTTCCACGTCGCATGGCTGCCGCCGCCGGTGCCGCCGGTGCCGGTCGAGCCGCCGCTGCCCGTCGTCGCGGGCTCGCCGTTGCAGATGTAGGCGGTCTGGGTGATCTCCGATGTCTGCAAAACTCCGTCGCCGTTGCGATCGATGCCGACGTCGACGCGCTGACCGCCCGCCAGGCAACGCGTGCCGGGTTGCTCGACGGTCAGCCTGATCAACGAGGCCAGGCCCGCGTCGCCTTGCGGACCTTGCGGACCTTGCGGACCTGCGTCGCCCTGCGAGCCCGTCGGGCCTTGCGGTCCGGCGTCGCCTTGCGGCCCGGTTGGACCTTGCGGACCCTGCGGTCCGGCGTCGCCCGTCGGACCTTGCGGACCGGTTGGACCTTGCGGACCGGAATCGCCCTGCGGACCTTGCGGTCCGGCGTCGCCCTGCGGTCCGGGCATCAGCATGATCTGCGTCCACTGCCTGCGGACGCACGCCCACAGCGTGTTGCTGGTGTTCTCGTACGCGACCGCGCCCGCGTTCGAGACGGCGCACGCGACCTCCCCCCATTTCTTCCCGTCGCACACCCACAGGCCGAGCGGCGTGTTGACGATCGCGACGGTCCCCGACGTCGCGGCGTCGCACTTTGGCAGCGCCGTCGGCGTCGGGACCACCAGCTTGACGTCGTAGATGTCGGCCGTCGACGCCTGCCCTTCGGACGGCGGGTTGTTCGAACACGCTCCGCCGGCGATCCCCAGCGCCAAGCTCGCGATGATCACCCTGACGAACACCTGGTTCCGCATCTGCGCCTCCCTCGAAGAAAGTGGCGCAAAAGTAGAGTGGCGTTCTGCACGACGTCAAGCGACTTCGCCGGCAATTCCGTTTACTGTGAGGGTCGGATGGCGCGCACGCCTGTCGAGATCAGGACCGATGACGGCATTTGCCCGGCGAGCGTGTTCCGCCCGTCGGGCAGCGCGGGTCCGTGGCCCGGCGTGCTGATGTACATGGATGGGGTCGGGATGCGACCGGCACTGTTCCCGATCGCGCAGCGGATCGCGGACGCCGGCCACGTCGTGCTGCTGCCCGATCTCTTCTACCGGGCCGGACCCTACGAGGCCCCCGACGCGAAGACTCTGTTCTCCGATCCCGCTGCCCGCGATGCCTTTCGCAAGATCGGATCGACGGCCACCGCCGCGAATGTCATGCGCGACACCGGCGCGTTTCTCGATTTCCTGGACGCGCAGCCCGGCGTGCGTCCGGGGCGGATCGGCGTGACCGGTTACTGCATGGGCGGGCGCTTCGCGCTTACGGCGGCCGGAACGTTTCCCGATCGGATTGGCGCGGCTGCGGCCTTTCACCCTGGCGGTCTCGCGACCGACGCGACCGACAGTCCGCACCTGCTGGCCCCGAAGATGCGCGACGTGGCGATCTACGTCGCGGGCGCGGTGGACGACCCGTCGTTCCCGGACGACATGAAGCAACGGCTCGACGAGGCACTGGCCGCGGCCGGCGTCGAGCACCGCATCGAGACCTACGCGGGAATGCGCCACGGCTGGGTCCCGTCCGACACGCCGGTTCACAGCCCGGAGGGCGCCGAGCGCCACTTCCGGGCGCTGCTCGACTTCTACGCGTCGACGCTCACGTAACCGGCGGCGGCGCCGGCGCGGCGTCCATCAGCGCCGCCAGCGACGCGATGTCGATCGGCTTGACCAGGTGATGGTCGAAGCCGGCGTCGGCGCTGCGACGGCGGTCCTCGTCGCGGCCGAGGCCGGTGACCGCGACCAGCAGCGGGTGGTGCGCGCCGCCGCGCGCCCGGATGCGGCGGGCGACCTCCAGGCCGTCCATTCCGGGCAGGCTGATGTCGAGCAGGACGACCTCCGGCTCGGAGCGGGACAGCGCCTCGACGGCCGCCTCGCCGTCGTGAACGACCTCGACCTGGTGGCGCTGCAGCTCGAGCAACCGGCGCAGAGCCTCGGCGGCGTCGACGTTGTCGTCGGCGATCAGCACGCGCCGGGTCGCGCCTGCTTGCTTCACGAAGATCGCCGCGGCCGTCGCTTCGACGGGCGTCGCGGCCAGCAGCGGGAAGCCGAGCACGAATGCGCTGCCGCGCCCCGTACCATCGCTGGACGCGCGCACGTATCCGCCGTGCATCTCGACCAGGCGCTTGACCAGCGTCAGGCCGATCCCCAGACCGCCCTTCGATCGATCGCGCGCCTCGCGCACCTGCGCGAACAGGTCGAAGACGTGAGGTAGCATGTCAGCCGCGATGCCGATCCCGGTGTCCGACACGGTAACGATCGCGTCCGTTCCCTCGCACCCGACGCGGAGGCGCACCGTTCCCCCGCGGTCGGTGTACTTCGCCGCGTTGTTCAGGAGGTTGGAGATGATCTGCGTCAGGCGGATGACGTCACCGCGCACGCGTACGGGCTGGGGCGGCAGGTCGACGGACACCTCGTGGTCTTGCGCCGCGAGCAGCGGGCGGCTCGCCTCCAACGCTTGCAGCGCCACGACGGCCAGGTCGACCAGCTCCATGCGCAGGTCGATCTTCCCGAGGTTGATGCGCGAGACATCCAGCAGGTCGTCGACCAGCCGCGAGAGCTGCGCGACCTGGCGCGCGATTGCCTCGCGCGCCCACACCTGGCGGTCGTCCTCGCGCGGGAGCTCTCGCATGATCTCCAGCGCCGTCCAGATCGGCGCCAGCGGGTTGCGCAGCTCGTGGCCGAGTATCGCGATGAACTCGTCCTTGCGATGGTCGGCGCCCTCGGCGCGGGCGCGGGCGTCGCGCTCGGCTTCGTGCAACCGCGCGGCTTCGATGGCGAGGGCGGCGCGATCCCCGAGATCCTCGAGCAGCGCGCGGTCGTCCTCGGTGAACGGGTTTTCGTCGTAGCGCGAGGCGCCGATCACTCCCACCGTCCGCTCCCGTACCTTGAGCGGCACGACGAGCACGCTGCGGACGCCGAGCGCCTCCGTCTGCGAGGCAACGACCTTGACCGATCGTGCCGCTATCTCGTTGGGCGCGAGCGTGGGCAAGAGCAGCGAGACGCCCGTGGCGAACACCGTGCCTGACAACCCTTCCCCGCGCCGCACCCGGATCGTTCCGAACATCTCGCGCAACCGCCGTTCGCGGTCCGGGTTGCAGTCGCGGATCGTCCCGGTCTCCAGCCATTCGCCGTCGGGCGTGGCGAGCGAGACCGAGCACATGTGCCCGACGTGGGCGATCACCTGGGAGGCCATCGCGTCCAGGACCGAGCGAACGTTCAGGCTCGCAGCCGCGAACACCCGCGACGCCTCCGCCATCACGCGCAGGCGCGCCGTGGACCGCTGCTCGCGCTCGGCGAGCTGGGCGCGGTGCAATCCCTGCGCGCACTGGTCCGCCACCACCCGCAGGAAGGCCACCTCCTGGGGATCGAACGCCTGGGCGACCAGGAATGACAGCCCCAGTACGCCGATACAGATCCCGTCGACCATCAGCGGCACCGCGGCCCACGAATCGTGAACGAGGGCTCCGGGCGTGGCCGCGAGCTCCGGGTAGCGTGCGCGCATCTCGTCGCGCGAGCGCACCAGCACCGTCGCGCCGCCGCGGACCGCGTCCGTCGCAGGCAGATTCGCGGCCAGCGGGAAGCGGATCCAGGGCCGCACGGCGCGCTTCGGGTATCCGGTGGCGTGGGCGATCTCCAGCGCGTCGTCTCCCGCCGACAGCAGGAAGACGACTCCTCCGTCGGCGTCGAGCGCCGCCTGCCCCTGCGAGACGGCTTCCTCCGCCATCGATTCAGCATCGACGACGCGCGACAGGGTCGAGGCGAGGCGCTGCAATCGATCCGTCCACTGCACGGGCCAGCGGGCCTCGGATTCGCGCGGGCCCGCCGGTCCGGTGTCAGGAGCCGCGTTCGATCCGGTTTCGTCGTCCATTTGCCGCGAGACCCTCCCATCCTGCCTGGCGCGCAAGCCCCGTCGTATCCCAGAGAGGCAACAGCGGCAATAACCCCCCCTGCGCGAATGTCGTGTCGGCCGATGGCTGATTTCGGCGGGGTCGTGGTGGCGCGGAGGTTGGTGGATAAATGAGCCGCGTATTGATCGCCTGTTTCATCGTCTTCGCCCAGAAGCCGGTCAGCTTCGTTTCACGCTCCCATCCTTCCATGAACAGCGCGCCCGCCTCGCCCAGGTCGAGGCACGTGACGTGATTCGGCTGCGAATACGGCTCCGGTGGCTGGCCGAGCAGCTCTGCGACCGCGTTGCTGCCGGCACGTTCGCCCATCGGGATCGCGTACTGGCACGACATCGGCGCGACGTGCGTCGCGTCGGCCATGGCGCGCGCGACGTCACCCGCGGCGAACACACCGTCGACGCCCCGAACACGCAAGAACGCGTCGACTGGAACGCGGCCGTCCGCGTCGCGCTGAACCGGAAGCTGTCCGGCGAGCGCGCTCGCGCGAAGACCGGCTGTCCAGACCATGGTCGCGGCGGGAATCCATTCCTGGTCGCTCAGCATGACGCCATCGCCATGGACGGCGGCGACCGCGCGGCCAGTGCGAGACTCGATGCCGAGCGCGGCCAGCGCCTGTTCCACGTAGCGGCGGGCTTTCTCCCCGAGATCGGGCGCGACCATGGACGCGCCGTCCACCAGCACGACGCGGGCACGATCGCCGGTTCCGACACGCGCCGCCAGGTTGCGGAGCCGGGGCACCAGCTCGGTCGCCACCTCGATGCCCGTAAATCCGGCGCCGGCGACGACGGCCGTGAAGCGTCCGTCGCCCTCCGACGTCGGCGGTCCCGCGGACAGCGCGGCGAGGTGCTGCTGCAGCGCCACCGCGTCGACGAACCGATCGACGGCGAACGCGTGCTCGATGCCGGGAAGCGCCGGGCGATGTAGCTGGCTGCCTGCCGCCAGCACCAGCCGGTCGTACCGCAGCACGCGCGCGCCCGACGGTCGGTCGATCGTGATCTCCCGTGTCGATGGATCGATGCGCCGGACGTCTCCCTCCATGCGCGCGACGCCCGCCGGCCCGAGCACGGCGTCGAGCGGGACTCTGACGTCATCGAGCGACGCTTCGTAGAGTCGCGGCCGGATCGTCAACCACCGATCGCGGCTCACGAGCGTGACTGCGACGTCGGGTGCGCCCGGCGCGGTCTGCCGCTGCGCCCGCACCGCGCCCAGCGCGGCCCACACCCCCGCAAAACCACCACCTACGATCACCAGTTCTTTCATGGTCTGTCTCCTTGTCTCTCACCGGCCGCCCATCGGTCGGTGTTCAGCCATCGCAGCCAGAGAGCGCGCGCGTCTGGATCGATCGTCGTCTCGAGAACCGGCTCGCCGAGCCCGTGAGGCACCGTCATGGCTCGCAGTGGCGCATCCAGATCGAAACGGACGGGGACGCGCACGCGGCGGTTCGCGCCCACGAGATCGACCTCGATCTCGACGGGGAGGGGCGCCGCCGCCTGCATCTGCGTGATCGTGACGGTGTCCGGGTCAGCCTGAACGTCGAGCTCGGGCCTGACCGGTTCACCCGAACCTTCGATCCAGGTGACCCAGTATGTCGCGAGCGGGACGCCGCTCGCGCGCTCGATCGCGGCGCGCAGATCAGCAGTGGTGCGCGCTCCCGGCACCGCCAGGAAATCCCGTAAGGCGGCGAGCAGCGCGGCGCGACCAACGTACGGCTCGAGCTGAACGAACAACGTCATCGGGCCGACCGCGACGGCGTTCGCGGCCAGCACGTTCGCCGGGACGTCCGCGTCCAGCGCGAGCGGCCACCAGGAAGCGAGCTGCGCCGACCGTTGCCAACCCCGCCGGGTCACGGCCGCTTCGCCGGGCGCGCCCTGCTGTTCCTCGATCAAGTAGGCGAGGTATTCGGCGATCGCCTCTTTCCAGAGGACGTCGCGCGGGTGGACCATCGTCACCCGATCGCCGGCCCACTGGTGCGCGAGCTCGTGCACCAGCGTGTGCTGGGCGGGACGGGCATAGTCCCACGTCGACCACTCCGGCAGGCGATCGTCGAGCAGAAGATTGGCGGGAGGTTCGAATCCCATCCAGCCGAGCGGAACCACGCCGACGCGCAGCTCGGCGCCATAAGGCAAAGGGCCGAGGAGGCCGGTC
>Ga0268265_10003310_pt1 | contig 11667 bp, 7 predicted proteins | sample KBSSwiS52_FD_190355 | JGI IMG/M metagenome (GOLD analysis project Ga0268265, IMG submission 190355) | Switchgrass rhizosphere microbial communities from Kellogg Biological Station, Michigan, USA - KBS Switchgrass S5-2 (SPAdes) (version 2) | ecosystem: Host-associated > Plants > Roots >... | reverse complement strand
CCAACGCGAAGCGCATGGTGCGAAGCTACCAGAAGCCGGGGCCGGAGACAGTGCCCGCGGAGGTGCGGTGGGAGGGGCTCTGCGGGCTTCATGACTCAGGCGCCCGCAGAGCCCCTCCCACCGCACCTCGCTCGCATCCGAAATGGAACGGGCGGCGGATGTCGATCCGCCGCCCGCTCGTTGATGGTGGGTCGCGTCAGCCGAGCTTGGCTAGCAGCACCTGCGCTTCGGCTTTCTGCGTGTCGTCGCCCTCGTGCAGCACTTCCTGCAGGATCTCGCGGGCGCCTTCGACGTCGCCCATCTCCTGGTAGGCCTTCGCGAGGTCGAGCTTGGTCGCGGCGTCGTGCCACTGGCCGTCGAGCGTGGAAGGCGTCGGATCCTCGAACAACTGGTTCTCGGACGAGAACGCGAGGTCGAGCTTGTCGAGATCGATGGCCGCCGCCGGCCGCGCCAGCGCAGGCGACACCGCTTCATCCTTCTTGTCCTTGGCCGCTGCACCGTCCAGCGCCCCAGCCGTGTGCGGATCGAGGCGGAAGTCGAGATCGCCGGGGGGTGGCGGTGCAGGAGGCGCCGCCGGCGTCGGCTTGCCCTCTAACGCCGGCGCGGTTCCGAGGTGCTTGGCCGATTCCTCGAAATCGCGCTCCGCCGCATCGATCGCGTCAATCTGTTGCTGCGTCGTTTTGCCGGTGCGCGAGATCGAGACATCCTCGTCGAAACGGAAGTCGAGCGCATCGTCGTCTGCGAGTTGCTTCGCGACCGCCGGCGATGCCCCGCCGCGCCCCTTTTCCACGGCGGCAGCGTCGGCAGCCACTGCGATGCCCGCGCCGGCCGCCGCTGCGGCTGCTGCTGCCGCCGCACCGCCGCCTTCGCCGAACATCGGATTGTTGGGATCGAGCTGGCGACCCAGTGTCACGGCCTTCTGCCACGCTTCGCCCTTGCCCTGCGAGACGGAATAGAGCTCGGCCGCGACGGTCTCGAACGCGGAGGGCTTGTTGTGCTGCGCGTGGATCTCGAGCAGCTTCAAATAGATTTCCTGACGCTGCGGATCCTTCTTGAGCGCGTCCTTCAGGATTTCCTCGGCCTGCGCATCGCGTCCATATGCGAGATACACCTCGGCTTCGGCGATCGGATCGACCTCGTCCGTATCGATGCTGCCCAGGCCCTCGCGGCTGAAGTCGGTGGCGAGCGAATTCTCGCCGGTGTTGACGACACCGCCGCCGGTCGACCCGAACACCGTGTTCGTCTTGATGTCGGTACCGCCGATGATGCTGTCCTCGAACTTGACCGTCCGGCGCCTGCGGGCGGCGATCAGCGCCGCGATACCGGCCAGCGCGGCGAACGCACCGCCGCCGATCACCCAGCCCGGCGTGCTGCCGAAGAGATCGTCGAACAAGGAGGTGGACTTCGCCGGCGGTGCCTTGGCATCGGTCTTCGGCGCGGGAGGCTTCGCCGGCGCCGCTTTCGTCGTATCGACCGGTGCCGGGATCGCCGCCTTTGGCTCCGGAGCCTTGGTGTCCGCCATCGCGACCTTTGGAGGCTCGGCCTTCGGCGGCTCGGTCTTCGGCGCCTCTGCGGCCTTCGGAGGCTCCGGTTTCGGAGGCTCGACCTTCACGGGCTCCGGTGCCTTCGCGGTCGTCGACGGAGCCGTAGCAGGCGGCGTCGGGATTCCCGGTGCCGTTGCCGGCGCGGGAGGCTGCCCGCTCTTCAACGCCAACGCGTCCTTCAGGTCCTTCAACGTCTTCTCGAGCTCGTTGATCCGCCCCTGCGCATCGCGCAGTGCCTTGTCGCGCGAGACGAGGTCTTCGGCGGTCGAACCTTTGCCCGGCGATACAACGAGCTGGTCCTTCCCCGGTTGCGCCGCCGGTACGCGCTCTTGGACGGGCGGGCTGATCTTGCCGCCGGCAGCACGTCCTGCCGCCCCTTCGGACGGGGGCGCCGCTGCGGCGACCTTGTCCTGATAGCCGCGCCAGTCGGCGGCCTGCATGCGCACGGTGCGCGTCGCTTCGTTCGGCGCGCTCGCTGCGGCTTGCTCGGCGGCCGGAACGTTGAGAATGGCGCCGGCACGCAGGCGATTCATGTTCCCGCCATCGAACGCATTCGGATTGGCGTTGAAGAGAGCGACGAGCATCTGCTCGAGCGTCACGTTGGCCGGCTTGACCTCGCCGGCGATGCGCGACAGCGTGTCGCCGCGGCGCACGTTGTAGGTGTTACCGCCCGCGCCACCTGCCGCCGCACCGGACGTTGCGCCGCCTGACGAGGCAGCGCCGGTGCTTGCAGCGGGTGCGGTCGCGCCCGACGAAGGCGCCGCGGGTGCCGCAGCGCCGACGCGAGCCGGTGTGACGGGATCGACCGCCGGCGTCGCGGGCGTTCCGGGAGGGTCGAGCAGGAAGGTATACGCGCGGACGACACGGCCCGACGCCCAGTTCACCTCCACCAGCAAGTCGAGATACGGCTCCGAAACGCCGACCGGGGTCGACAGGCGAAGCACGGCGCCGCCATTGGGCAACCTCTCGACGGCAACGCGAGCGCGCGAGAGCACGCCCTGATACGTGAGGCCGTTCTGGCGATACAGCGAGGAATCGGCAACGCGCGCGGTAAGAGAGCTCAGGTCCTCGTTGGTGAGGGATGTGAGCTCGATCTGCGCCGACAGAGGTTGACCCAGCGATGACTGCACAGTCATTCGCCCCAAGCCGACCGAGGCCGCAATGCCCGGCAATCCGAGCGCTGCTGCCAGCAAGGTCAGTGAAAGGATGGGTTTTGCTCGCATGCGGGCCCCTTCCGATGAATTCGGATTCTGCAAGCTAACATAACATCATGGGTTTAGCGGCGCAAGCTAAACCTCGGTATTAGCTTGAGTTTCCAACCCTCTTGTTTTGGAGGCGCCACAGCCCGTCATCGCGGCGGCTGTTTCGGGGCGCTACCCCTAGCCCCTACCTCGGTCTCGGGGGCTAGATGTTGTAGCACGCAACCTCGCTGCGAAGCGTCGCGGCGGCCTCTCAGGCTGTTGCATTTCGTTCCCGAAACACCCGCTCGATGCAGTCCCCCACGGCCCGCATGGCGCAGCCAAACATCATCAAACAGCGCGTCTGCGGCCGAACCGTCGAGACGGCCGCAAAACCGCGCTAGCGGCGCAGCAGAATCCGGACCATCCGGCGCAATGGCTCGGCGGCACCCCACAGCAGCTGATCGCCGACGGTGAACGCTCCGAGATATTCGCCGCCCATCGCGAGCTTGCGCAGCCGGCCGATCGGAACTTCCAGCGAACCCGTGACCGCAGCCGGCGTGAGCCGCTTGACGCTGTCGGCCGGAGTGTTCGGAACCACGCGCACCCAATCGTTGCCGCCGGCGATCATCGCCTCGATCTCGGGAAGCGGAATGTCGCGCGTCAGCTTGATCGTGAGCCCTTGGCTGTGGCAGCGCATCGCGCCGACGCGCACGCAGATCGAGTCGACGGGAATGGCGCGTTTGCTCGTTCCGGGACCGCGGCCCAGGATCTTGTTGGTTTCGACGCCGCCTTTCCATTCCTCGCGGCTCAGGCCGCCGCCCATGTCCTTGTCGATCCACGGGATGAGGCTGCCGGCAAGCGGTACGCCGAAGTGCTCGGTCGGAAAGCTCGGGTCCCGCAGGATGCCCGCCACCTCGCGGTCGATGTCGAGGATCGCGGATTGCGGGTCCTGGAGCAGATCGCGCGCCGCCATGTGCGCCTCGCCCATCTGCTGCAGGAGCTCGCGCATGTTCTGCGCGCCTGCGCCCGACGCCGACTGGTACGTCATGCACGTCATCCATTCGACGACGTCGTGCCGGAACAAGCCTGCGAGCGCCATCATCATCAGCGACACCGTGCAATTGCCGCCGATGTAATTCCTGATGCCGCGCTTCAACGCCGCGTCGATCACCTCGCGGTTGACGGGATCGAGGATGATCACCGCGTCGTCCTTCATCCGCAGCGCGGAGGCGGCGTCGATCCAGTAGCCGTTCCACCCCGCGGCGCGGAGCTTCGGCAGCATGTCGTTCGAGTAGTCGCCGCCCTGGCAGGTGACGATCGCGTCCAGAGCCGCGAACCCTTTGACGTCGGACGCGTCGCGGAGCGGCGGCGTCTCGCGGCCGATCGCGGGACCTTTGCCGCCCACGTTCGACGTGGTGAAGAACGTGGGCTCGAGATGATCGAAGTCCCGCTCCTCGAGCATCCGCTGCATCAGCACGGAGCCGACCATTCCACGCCAACCGACAAATCCTATGCGCATGATAGTTCCCGTTCCGTTGCGATTCTTCGCACCCGCTCGGTTCCCAACACGGTTGCCAACTCAGTTATCGAGTCAAGCCGCCAGCGCGGCGGCCACTGCCTCGCCCATGGCCCGCGTGCCGACGGTGCGCTCGCCGGCCATCGCGATGTCCGCGGTTCGCAGACCCTTGGCCAGCACGGCGCGAACCGCCCGCTCGATGCGGTCGGCGAGATCGGCCCGCGCGAACGTGTAGCGGAACATCATCGCGACCGACAGGATCGTCGCCAGAGGATTTGCCTTGTCCTGACCGGCGATGTCGGGCGCGGAGCCGTGGATCGGCTCGTAGAGTCCCTTGCGCTTCTCGTCGAGCGACGCCGAGGGGAGCATGCCGATCGAGCCGGCGAGCATCGACGCCTCGTCCGACAGGATGTCGCCGAAGAGATTGCCGGTGACGATCACGTCGAACTGCTTCGGGTTGCGGACGAGCTGCATCGCCGCGTTGTCGACGTACATGTGGGTGAGCGCGACGTCGGGATAGTCCTTCGCCGTCTCGGTGACGACCTCTCGCCACAGGATGCTCGTGTCGAGCACATTCGCCTTGTCCACCGAGCAGAGCTTCCTGCCGCGGGCGCGCGCCGTCTCGAAGCCGACGCGCGCGATGCGGCGGATCTCGCTCGCGCTGTAGCGCATCGTGTCGAAGCCCTCGTCCTCGCCCGCGTCGTTCTTACGGCGACCGCGCGGCTCGCCGAAATAGATGTCGCCGGTAAGCTCGCGCAGGATCATGACGTCGAGCCCGGCGACGACCTCGGGCTTGAGCGTCGACGCGGCCGCGAGCTCGGGATAGAGCAGCGCGGGACGGAGATTCGCGAAGAGGCCGAGCTGTTTGCGAAGCCCGAGGATGCCCTGCTCCGGCCGCATCGCACGCGGCAGCGTGTCCCACTTCGGCCCGCCCACGGCGCCCAACAGCACGGCGTCGGCCCGCCGCGCGAGCGCGAGTGTCGCTTCGGGCAGCGGATGCTTCCCCGCGTCGAAGCCGGCGCCGCCGATCGGAGCGGTTTCGAGGTCGACGGACAGTCCTGCGCGCCTCAGGACGTCGAGCACGCGGACGGCCTCGCCGACGATTTCCGGGCCGATGCCGTCGCCGGGAAGAACGGCGATCTTCATCGACAGCCCTCTCGACCTACACGAGCCACGGCTGCTCGGCCAAGTGCCGCGCCTCGTACTCGCGGATCGCATCCGCGTGCTGAAGCGTGAGGCCGATGTCGTCGAGGCCGTTCAGGAGGCAATGCTTGCGGAAGGGATCGATGTCGAAGCCGAACGTCATCGATCCGTCCGGCGTTCCCACCCGCTGGCGCTCGAGGTCGACGACAAGCTTGAAACCGGGGAACGCCTTGACCGCATCGAACAGGCGGTCCACCTCGAACTCGGTCAGCACGATCGGCAGGAGCCCGTTCTTGAAGCAATTGTTGTAGAAGATGTCCGCATACGACGGCGCGATCAGCGCGCGGAATCCGTAATCGGCCAACGCCCACGGCGCGTGCTCGCGCGAGCTCCCGCAGCCAAAATTCCGCCGCGCGAGCAGGATGCCAGCCCCCTGGTAGCGCGATTCGTTGAGCACGAAATCGGGATTGCGCGGCCGGGCCGTGCTATCGATGCCGGGCTCGCCGCGATCGAGGTAGCGCCACGCATCGAACAGGTTCGGGCCGAAGCCGGACCGTTTGATCGACTTCAGGAACTGCTTCGGGATGATGGCGTCGGTGTCGACATTGGCGCGGTCGAGCGGCGCCACGAGCTCGGTGACGAGGCGAAACGGTTCCATTGGCAGTCCTTCCCGCCTAGACGAGCCGGCGAACGTCGACGAAATGTCCCGCGATCGCCGCCGCCGCAGCCATCGCGGGGCTGACGAGGTGCGTGCGGCCGCCGGCGCCCTGCCGCCCTTCGAAATTGCGGTTCGACGTCGATGCGCAGCGCTCGCCCGGTTCGAGCCGGTCGTCGTTCATCGCGAGGCACATCGAGCAGCCGGGCTCGCGCCATTCGAAGCCCGCGTCGCGGAACACGCGGTCCAGGCCTTCGCGCTCGGCCGCCGCCTTCACGAGGCCCGAGCCGGGGACGACCATCGCAAGCTTCACCGACGAGGCGACGCGATGGCCGCGCGCGACGAGCGCCGCTTCGCGCAGATCCTCGATCCGCGAATTGGTGCACGAGCCGATGAACACCTTGTCGATGCCGATGTCGGTCATCGCGGTGTTGGGCTCGAGCCCCATGTAAGCAAGCGCCCGCTCGATGCCGTCGCGGCGCGCCGCGTCCTTTTCCTTGTCGGGATCCGGAACTCGGCCTTCGATCGAGACCACCATCTCCGGCGACGTGCCCCACGTCACCTGCGGCGACAGCGTCGAAGCGTCGAGCGTGATGACGGTGTCGAAGCGCGCGCCCTCGTCGCTGACGAGCGTGCGCCAGTAGGCGGCGGCGCGATCCCACTGCGCCGCGCTGGGCGAGAACGGCCGACCGCGCAGATAGTCGATCGTCCAGTCGTCGACGGCGATCATGCCGGCGCGGGCGCCGGCCTCGATCGACATGTTGCAAACCGTCATCCGCGCTTCCATCGAAAGCGCACGAATGGCGCTTCCCGCGAACTCGATCGCATGGCCCGTGCCGCCGGCAGTGCCGATCTTGCCGATGACCGCGAGCGCGATGTCCTTCGCGGTCACGCCGGCCGGCAGACGGCCGTCGACCCGCACCAGCATCGACTTGGCCTTTTTCATGAGCAGGCACTGCGTCGCGAGGACGTGCTCGACCTCGGACGTGCCGATGCCGAACGCGAGCGCGGCGAACGCGCCGTGCGTGCTGGTGTGCGAATCGCCGCAGACGACGGTCATTCCCGGCAGCGTCGCTCCCTGCTCGGGTCCGATGACGTGAACGATGCCCTGACGCCGATCTCGGAACGGGAAATAGGCTTTGGCGCCGGTCGCGCGGATGTTGGCGTCGAGCGTCTCGACCTGCGTGCGCGAGATCGGATCGCGTATGCCTTCGTCCCAGTGCTGCGTCGGCGTGTTGTGGTCGGCGGTGGCGACGATCGACGCCGAGCGCCACGGCTGGCGGCCGGCGAGGCGCAGCCCTTCGTACGCCTGCGGGCTCGTCACCTCGTGCACGAGATGGCGATCGACGTAGACGAGGTTCGTGCCGTCCGCCAGCTCGCGAACGACGTGCGAATCCCAAAGTTTGTCGTAAAGCGTACGCGGTTGCATCGTCATGGGCCGTGACCGGCGTGCCGGTCGCTCGCTCGAGATAAGAGGGGAATTATTGCACAGCAACAATCGACTGTCAGGCAGAGGCGAAAGGGCGCCGCGGGTCAGGCTGCGTCGATCGCGGCCGGAGCCCTTCGCGCGCGAGGAGAGCGGTCACGCTTTCCACGAGATCGGCCGCGGCGGGCGAAAATGCGGTGGCGGGCGTTGCGCGCAGCCAGGTGAACTGGCGCTTTGCAAGCTGGCGCGTCGCGGCGATTGCCTTGGCGCGAAATTCGTCCTCACTCACGAGCCCCTCCAGGAACGACCACGCCTGGCGGTAGCCCACACAGCGCATCGACGGCATCTCCGGCGACAGCGCGTACCGCGCACGCAATGTCCGGACCTCGTCGACGAGGCCGTCTTCCAGCATCGCATCGAACCGTTCTTCAATCACGCGATGGAGCACCGCACGATCTTCGGGGATGAGCGCAACCGGAAGGGTCGGTCCCAGGGCGTCACTGGTGTCGCGCGCGCCCTGCAGCTCGGACAGCGGCCGTCCGGAGATCGCGTGCACTTCGAGCGCGCGCTGGATTCGTTGCGCATCCGTACGCTCGAGCCGCGATGCGGTGATCGGGTCGACTCGCGCCAATTCGGCATGGAGCGCCGGCCACCCTTCGACGGCAGCTCGCGCGTCGAGGCGAGCGCGCACAGTGAGATCGGCGGGAGGCAACAGCGAGAGTCCTTCCCGCAGCGCCTTGAAGTAGAGCATCGTCCCGCCGACCAAGAGCGGAATCGCGCCTCGTGCGCGAACGCGGGCGATGGCCGCGATCGCGTCGGCACGAAACCGCGCGGCCGAATAGGCTTCGGTCGGGTCGAGTATGTCGATCAGGTGATGCGGAATCCGCTGGCGCGTCGGCGCATCCGGCTTTGCGGTGCCGATGTCCATTCCGCGATAGACCTGCGCGGAATCGACGCTGACGATTTCGACGGGGAAGCGCTCGGCGAGCGCGAGCGCGAGTGCCGATTTGCCGGAGCCCGTCGGCCCCATGAGCAGCACTGCAGGGGTCATAAGAGCCCGCGGCAAGAGTGACGCGAACGTCTATCGGCCGCGCATGAAGACGCGGTCCAGGTCGGATAACGTCAGCTGGTACCACGTCGGCCGGCCGTGATTGCACTGGCCCGCGCGCTCGGTCGCTTCCATCTCGCGCAGCAGCGCATTCATCTCCGGCACCGTGAGGCTCCGGTTGGCGCGGACCGCGGCGTGGCAGGCCATCGTCGACAGGAGCTCGTCGCGATGTGCGGTCAGCACTTCGCTGCCCCCGAACTCGCGCAGCTCGGCGAGCACGGCGTGCGCAAGCGTTGCGGCGTCGGCGTCGCCAAGCGGCGCGGGAACGCCGCGCACTGCGAGCGTCGCGGGGCCGAGGACGGAGATCGCGAAACCGAGCTGGTCGAGGATCGCCGCGTGCTCCTCCGCCGCCGCGACCTCGAGCGGCGACGCCGCGAACGTCGCGGGCACGAGCAGCGGCTGCACGGGCACGCTCGCGTCCAGCGCGCGCTTCAGCCGCTCGTAGACGATGCGCTCGTGTGCTGCGTGCATGTCGACCAGCACGACGCCCGTGCGGTTCTGCGCGAGCACATAGATGCCGTGCAGCTGGGCGAGCGCGAAGCCCAGCGGATGCGCGTCGTCGGTATCGGGGAGATCGGGACGATCTTCGGCGCGCGCCTCGCGAGCGCCGAAGAGCTTCGCATAGAACGCGGCCGATTCAGCGGCGCCGAGCGCCATCGCACCCTGGCGCGGAGCGGCGTACGAATGGTCGTCCAATGTGCCCACGGCGTCGTTGGCTCGATCGGGCATCAGCGGCGGCACGTGCGCAGACGCGAGCCCCAGTCTTTCCGCCGCCGAAACGGCGGGTTGGGTCGCGCCGGTGGCGGCGAGCGCGCGCACGACGGCATGCTGGACGAACTGATGAATCGCGCCCGACTCGCGAAAGCGAACTTCGCTCTTCTGCGGATGCACGTTCACGTCGACGAGGCGAGGATCGAGCGTGAGCCATAGCGCGTAGGTGGGCTGGCGATCGTGATGCAGCACGTCGCGATACGCCTCGCGCAACGCATGGGTGATCACCCGGTCGCGGACGAACCGGCCGTTGACGAACACGTATTGACCGGAGAGCTGCGTCGCGTACGCGGGCTGCACCGCGAAGCCCGTGAGCGAGAGCGGCCCGGCTTCCGCTTCCACGGTCGCCGCGCCTTCGACGAAGGCGCTGCCCAGCAACGCTGCGACGCGCGGACGCCGGCCGTGCGCCTGGAGCCGATGGAGCAGCCGTCCGTTGTGCTGCAGCGTGAAGCCGACGTCGGCGTAGGCGAGCGCGATGCGGCGGAACGCTTCGTCGCAGTGGCCCCATTCGGTGGCTTCCGTGCGCAGAAATTTTCGCCGCGCGGGTGTGTTGAAGTAGAGCTCGTGCACCGTCACCGTCGTGCCTGCGGCGATCGCCGCGGGCGCCGTCGGACCGACGCTGCCGCCGTCGACCTCGATGCGCCACGCGTGCGGCGACCCCGCTGCGCGCGAGGCAAGCCCGAGCCGCGATACCGCGGCAATCGACGCCAGCGCTTCGCCGCGAAAGCCGAGCGTGGCGATCGCGTTCAAATCGTCCGCCGTCGCGAGCTTCGAGGTCGCGTGCCGCGTCACCGCGAGCGCCAGATCCTCGCGCGCGATGCCGTCGCCATTGTCGGCGACACGAAGGCGCCGGATGCCGCCGCCTTCGAGGTCGACGTCGACCTGCGTGGCTCCGGCGTCCAGAGCGTTCTCGAGCAGCTCTTTGAGCGCCGCCGCCGGGCGCTCGACGACCTCGCCCGCGGCGATCTGGTTGATGAGGTGGTCGGGCAGCGCGTGTATTCGCGTCATCGGCAACGGCTCGTGGGCGCCCGGAGAAACCGCCGGGTCGCCTATGATAAGTTCGACATCTCCAAATGGATACGCATTCGTCGACGCGACATTCGATCGAGTCGCCTTACGCATGGGCGAGGCTCGGCGTCTCGCTGCTCCTGATGACCATCGGCGGGTGCGGGATGTATTCCGTCGCCGTCGTGCTGCCGCGACTCGCCGCCGAGTTCAGCGCCGCGCGCGGCGATGTGTCGCTGCCCTACACGCTGACGATGATCGGTTTCGGCTTCGGCGGCATCCTGATGGGGCGCCTGTCCGACCGTTTCGGCGTCATGGTCCCGGTGCTCGTCGGCACCGTGGGCCTCGGCACGGGATTCGTCGCCGCGGGCCTGGCGCCCAACCTGTGGCTCTTCATCGCCGCGCAGGGCGCACTGATCGGATTCTTCGGCTCGTCGGCGACGTTCGTCCCGCTCGTCGCGGATACGTCGCAATGGTTCACGCGGCGGCGCGGCATCGCGGTCGCCATCTGCATGAGCGGCAACTACGCCGCCGGAACCGTGTGGCCGCCGATCCTGCAGCACTTCATCGACACTGCGGGCTGGCGCGCCACCTACATCGGTGTCGGCGTCTTTTGCCTGGTCGCGATGGCGCCGCTCGCCCTCTTCCTGCGCCCGCGCCCGCCGGACGCTGCGGCTCCCGAAGCGCCGATCATGCCCGCGCACGGGCCGGTCGCGGCCGCCCCCTCGGAGCGCCCGCTCGGTTTCTCGCCCGCCATGTTGCAGGGGTTGCTGTGCGTTGCGGGCGTGGCGTGCTGTGTCGCGATGTCGATGCCGCAAGTCCACATCGTCGCCTATTGCAGCGACCTGGGGTTCGGCGCCGCGCGCGGCGCGGAGATGCTGTCGCTGATGCTGGCCTTCGGCATCGTCAGCCGGCTCGCCTCCGGCTGGATCTCCGATCACATCGGCGGGTTGCGCACGCTGCTGCTGGGCTCGATCCTCCAGGGCGTGGCGCTTCTGCTGTTCGTGCCGTACGGCGGCCTCACGACGCTCTATGTCGTCTCGGCGCTGTTCGGCCTGTTCCAGGGCGGAATCGTCCCTGCATACGCGCTCGTGGTGCGCGAGTACTTCACGCCGCGGGAAGCGGGCGCGCGGGTCGGCACCGTGCTGATGGCCACGTTGTTCGGCATGGCGCTCGGCGGCTGGATGTCCGGCGCGATGTACGACCTGACGGGCTCCTATCGCGCCGCGTTCATCAACGGCATCGCGTGGAACGTGCTCAACATCGGCGTGGTCGGATTCCTGTTGTATCGCGCGCCGCGCTGGCGGCGGCTGCATTC
>Ga0268265_10003308_pt1 | contig 11669 bp, 9 predicted proteins | sample KBSSwiS52_FD_190355 | JGI IMG/M metagenome (GOLD analysis project Ga0268265, IMG submission 190355) | Switchgrass rhizosphere microbial communities from Kellogg Biological Station, Michigan, USA - KBS Switchgrass S5-2 (SPAdes) (version 2) | ecosystem: Host-associated > Plants > Roots >... | reverse complement strand
CGCCCGCTGCGGGAGGGTCGGGCTGACCGACTCTCGTGACCTAACAACCTGGGACGATTTCCGCCGGCTGCCCCTCACGCGGAAGAGCGAGCTGGTCGAGGACCAGGCGGCCCATCCGCCCTTCGGCACGAACCTGAGCTATCCCCTCGCGCGCTACGTGCGCGTGCACCAGACCTCGGGCACCACCGGGACGCCGCTGCGCTGGCTGGACACCCCGGAGTCGTGGGACTGGTGGGCGCACTGCTGGACGGTGGTGCTGCGGGCGGCCGGGCTCGGGCCGGACGACCGTATCTTCTTCCCGTTCTCCTTCGGGCTCTTCGTCGGCTTCTGGGCCGGCTTCGAGGGGGCGCGGGCGCTCGGGGCCCTGGCCATTCCCGGCGGCGGCCAGGACACCGCGCAGCGCCTGGCCGCGATGGAGAGCCTGGGCGCCACCGCGGTCTGCTGCACGCCCTCCTACGCGCTGCACCTGGCCGAGGTGGCGCAGGAGCGGGGCATCGCCCTCGCACGGCTGGGCGTGCGGGCCACCGTGCACGCGGGCGAGCCCGGGGCGGGGATCCCGGCGGTGCGGGCGCGCATCGAGTCCGCGTGGGGCGCGCGCGCCTATGACCACGCGGGCATGACCGAGATGGGCGCCTACGGGTTCGAGTGCGCGGCCCAGTCCGGCCTGCACGTCAACGAGGAGGAGTTCATCGCCGAGGTGATCGACCCGCTCACCGGCGCGCCCGCCCGCGAGGGCGAGCTGGTGCTCACCAACCTGGGCCGCGCGGGCTCGCCGCTCCTGCGCTACCGCACCGGCGACCGGGTGCGGGTGGCCCGCGGGCCGTGCGCGTGTGGCCGCACGTTCCTCCGGCTCGACGGCGGCATCCTCGGCCGGGTCGACGACATGCTGATCGTGCGCGGCGTCAACGTCTTTCCTTCCGCGCTGGAAGGCATCGTGCGGCGCTTCCCGGCGGTCGAGGAGTTCTTGATCGAGGTGTACAGGCGCGGCCAGCTCGACGAGGTGCGTTTGCTCCTCGAGGTGCAGGGCTCGGCCGCGCCGGTGGTGGCGGCGGTGCGGGAGGCGGTGCGGGTGGACCTGGGCATCCGCGTGGAGGCGGTCCCGGTGCCCGGGCGCAGCCTGCCGCGCTACGAGCTCAAGGCGCGCCGCCTCGTGCGACGCGCCGGCGACCCTCAGTAGCTCTACGCGCGGCCCCCGCTCGTGGATGTGTTGACCGTGCGTGGCCGCGGCTGGTACTGATTGAGCGCCATGTCCCCCGCCGCGCCCGGCTCCGAGTCCTCCGCGTCCCTCGTCGCGGCCATCGCGGCGGGGGACCGCGACGCCTTCGGCCGGTTCTACGATCTGACCGCCCCGATCGCCTTCGGCCTGATCCGGCGCGTGCTGCGCGACCCGGAGGCCGCCGCCGACGTGCTCCAGGAGGTGTTCTGGCAGATCTGGCAGGAGGCCGGCCGCTACGATCCGAGCCGCGGCAGCCCGGAGGCCTGGGTGGTCATGCGGGCCAAGACCCGAGCAATCGATCGGCTGCGGTCCATGCGTAGGAGAGATAGGACCTTCGTGGCCCCGGTGGACGAGTCCGTGGCGTCGCGGCGGGGCGACGGGGAGGCGCCGAACCCGGCGGTGGTGGCGGAGGACCGGGGGCTGGTCCAGACCGCGCTCGGCCAGCTCCCGGAGGCACAGCGGCGGGTGATCGAGCTCGCGTTCTTCGAGGGGCTCACCCAGTCCGAGATCGCCACCCGGCTCGGCGAGCCGCTCGGGACCGTGAAGACGCGCACGCGGCTCGGGCTCGAGCGGCTGCGCGGGGCGCTCAGGGGAGAGAGGCTCTCGGCGACATGAATCGCGACGAGATCGGCGAGCTGGCGGCGGCGTACGCCCTGGGCGGGCTCGAGGGAGAGGAGCGCGCCCGTTTCGAGGCCCTGCTGCAGGCCCGCGATCCGGAGGCGGTGCGCGCCCTGCGCGAGTGCGAGGAGACGCTCGCGGGCCTCGCCGCCGCGCTGCCGGAGCCGCCGCCCGCCGTGGTCAAGGACGCGCTGATGGAGCGCGTCGCGGCCGCGCCGGCCGCGGCGCGCCCGCGGCCTCGCCGCCGCCCGCGCGTGTTCTGGTCGGTGGTGCTGAGCGGGGCCATGGCCGCGGGGCTGGCCGCGGTGGTGGTGGGGTGGAGCGTGTCGTCGACCTACGAGAAGCGGCTCGACGCGCTCGCCCGCGAGGCCGACCAGCTGCGCGCGGAGCTGAATGCGCAGCAGACCGTGATCGCGATCCTCCGCGACCCGGCCACCCAGGTGGTGGCCCTCGCGGGCCTGCCGCCGGCTCCCGGCGCCCGGGCCCGCGTGATGTGGCACGCGACCGCGGGCGGCGTGTTCGTGGCCACCGGGCTGCCCGCCATCCCCGCGGGCAAGGCGTACCAGCTCTGGGCCATCGCGGGCAGCAACGCGCCGGTGTCGGCGGGGGTGTTCACGGTGGACGCCTCCGGCACCGGGAGCCTCGCGGTGCGGCCATTGCCCGGCGTCGCGAGCGTGAACGCCTTCGCGGTCACCCTGGAGCCCGCGGGCGGCCTTCCCGCGCCCAGCGGGGCGATGTACCTCCTCGGCAAGTCCTGAGCGCGCCGGCGGGCCCTAAAGTCCCCGGCGCCGCGCCGCGTGCAGCACCGCGATGATGGTCATCGCGTCCTTGATCTCGCCACGCGTCACCATGGCCAGCACCTCGGCGAACGGGAACGCGCGCCGCTCGATGAACTCGGTGTGGTCCGGAGGCCGCGCGGCCGGGCGCAGATCCTCCGCGAGGAAGAGGTGCGCGACCTCGCGGAGGACGCTCTTGGAGGTGTGGAAGTCGCAGAGCTCGGTCAGGCGCCCGGCCTCGTAGCCCGCTTCCTCGGCCAGCTCGCGCTGGGCCGCCGCGTGCCGGGTCTCCCCCGCGTCCTGCCCGCCGGTCGGCATCTCCCAGAAGAAGCCCTTGGCCACGTAGCGGTACTGCCCGACCAGCAGGACGGTGTCCCGGTCGAGGAACGGGAGCACCCCGACGCATTCGCTGCACTCGACCACGCCGTAGAGCGTGGTGTGGCCGTCGGGCAGCTCGACCATGTCCTCCCGCACGTCGATCCAGCGGTTGCGATACACCGGCCGCGAGGACGTGGTGCGCCACGGGGTACGGGCGAGGGGATTCGCGTCGGAGTCGCTCATCAATCGGTTGTATCATGACCACCGGGAGGACCCGGAATGGCATGGCCGGCTCCGCTGGAAGCGTTGTGGAACGACATGGAGAGCGTGCGGGCCGAGCTCCTCAAGGAGACCGAGGGGCTCAGCCAGGCCCAGAGCGTCTGGCGCCCCCGCGAGGAGGACTGGTCCGTCGGGGAGATCCTGCATCACCTGACCCTCGCCGAGGTCGGCACCGGCAAGCTCACCTCCAAGCTCCTGAAGGAGGCCCCGCAGCCGCTGCCGCCGTTTCCGCCGGACCTCACCGCCTTCGCCCCGCTGCCGCCGCCGCCCTCGACGCCGGCCCGGGCGCCGGAGGTGGTTTACCCCGAGCGCGGCCACGCGCTGCCGCAGCTGCTCGCGGAGCTGCGCACGATCCGGACCCGCACCCGCCAGGCGATGGAGCGGCTGGCCGCGGTCGATCCGCGCGAGCTGCGCTGGCGGCACATGGCCTTCGGCGAGATGGACCTCTCCCAGTGGTGGCAGCTGCACGTACGCCACGAGGCGGATCACCTGCAGCAGTTCCGCGCCGTGAAGGCGGCGAGCGGGTTCCCCGGCGCGTGAAGGTCATCCTGCGTAACCCGCGGCGGGAGGTGGACGTGGAGGGCAAGCGCCGTGTGAAGGAGCTGCTCTCGGAGCTCGGCATCCTGCCCAGCACGGTGCTGGTGATCCGCGACAACGAGCTCCTGACCGGCGACGCGATGGTGGGCGGCGACGACGTGCTCGAGGTGCGCCCGGTGATGTCGGGCGGCGGCGGGGGCGGCGCGTGAAGTGCCGCAAGTGCGGGGGCACCGCCGCGCTGGAGCTGCGACGGCACAACGCCGCGTTCTGCTCGCCCCACTTCATCGAGTTCTTCCGCAAGCAGGTGACGGAGGCGATCCATCGTCACCGGATGTTCGCCCCCGACGAGACCATCATGGTCGCGGTCTCGGGCGGCAAGGACTCGCTGGCCCTGTGGGACGTGCTGATCGAGGAGGGCTATCGCACCGCCGGGCTCTATCTCGACCTCGGCATCTTCGACTACTCCAAGGAGTCGCGGGAGAAGTGCGAGGCCTTCGCGACGAGCCGCGGGCAGACGCTCCACGTGGAGCGAGTGGCGGAGGCGGTCGGCGCGCCGATCCCGACGGTGCAGCAGGTGACCCGCCGGCCGACCTGCTCGGCGTGCGGGCTCTCCAAGCGCTATCTCATGAACCGGGCCGCGCTCCAGCACGGCTACGTGGTGGTGGCCACCGGCCACAACCTGGACGACGAGGCCGCGACCCTCTTCGGCTCGGTCATGCACTGGCAGACCGACGCCCTGACCCGCCAGTCGCCCGCGCTCGCCTCCACGCACCCGAAGCTCGTCCGGCGCGTGAAGCCGCTCTACCGGCTGTCCGAGCTGGAGACCGCCGCGTATGCGTTCCTGCGCGGTATCGACTACATCGTGGAGGAGTGTCCCTTTGCGAAGGGCGCGACCTCCATCGCTCACAAGCAGGTGCTGGACCGGCTGGAGGAGACCTCGCCCGGATCCAAGCACAACTTCCTCTTCGGCTTCCTGGAGCGGGCCCGGCCCGCCTTCGAGCGCACCGAGGACGTGGAGCTGCGCGAGTGCACCTCGTGCGGGCAGGTGACCACCGGGGCGGTGTGCGCCTTCTGCAAGCTGGCCGACCTGGTGAAGCGCCGCACGGCGTCCTGAAGGGCCCGCCGGACACCGGCCTAGCCGACCGACGAGCCCGACCGCAGGCCCGGCCGGGCCGGGCCTGCTAGAATGAATACCGGTTCATCCAATCCAACACGCTCGTGGCGGGTGCCGTCGGGGCCGGCGCGCTCGAGGAGGAGGCAGCCATGCAGAACGCGGTGATCGTGGGAGCGGTGCGGACCGCCGTCGGCAAGAAGAACGGCAAGCTGGCCGGGGTGCGCCCCGACGACCTGCTGGCCGACACGCTGAAGGCCCTGGTGGCGCGGGTGAAGATCGACCCCAGCGAGGTCGAGGACGTGGTGATGGGCTGCGTGGACCAGGTCGGCGAGCAGGGGTTCAACATCGCGCGCAACGCGGCCCTGATCGCGGGGTTCCCGGTCGACGTCTGCGGCACCACGCTCGATCGCATGTGCGGCTCCGGGCAGCAGGCGGCCAACTTCGCGGCGATGGGGGTCATGGCCGGCCAGTACGAGTGCGTGATCGCGGGCGGCGTCGAGAACATGAGCCGCGTGCCGATGGGCTCGAACGGGGCTGGCCCCGGCGACGGGCCGCTCTCTCCGCGGCTGCAGGCGCTCTACGACATCGTGCCGCAGGGGATCTCCGCGGAGATGATCGCCGAGCAGTGGGGCATCAAGCGCGAGGAGCTCGACGAGCTCGCGGCGGGCAGCCACGAGCGGGCGGGCCGGGCCATCGCGGAGGGACGCTTCAAGCGCGAGATCGCGCCGATCACCCTGCCCGACGGCAGCGTGTTCGAGGTCGACGAGGGCGTGCGGGTGCCGGTGAACCGGGAGAAGATGGCGGCGCTGGCGCCCTCCTTCAAGCCGGACGGGGTGGTGACCGCGGCCAACTCCTCGCAGATCTCCGACGGCGCGGCCGCGCTCCTGATCATGTCGGAAGCGCGGGCCAAGGCGCTCGGGCTCAAGCCGCGGGCGCGCATCGTGGCCACCGCGCTGGCCGGCGTCGATCCCGTCATCATGCTGACCGGGCCCATCCCGGCCACCCAGCGGGTGCTGAAGAAGGCGGGCATGAAGCTCGAGCAGATCGATCTCATCGAGATCAACGAGGCGTTCGCCTCGGTGGTGCTGGCGTGGGAGCGGGAGCTGCACCCGGACATGAGCCGGGTGAACGTCAACGGGGGAGCGATCGCGCTCGGGCATCCGCTCGGCTGCTCGGGCGGCAAGCTCATGACCACCCTGCTGCACGAGCTGGAGCGCACCAAGAAGCGCTACGGGCTGCAGACCATGTGCATCGGCTTCGGACAGGGGATCGCGACGATCATCGAGCGGCTCTAGGCGCGCTCGGGCCGCGCCCCGCCAGCGGGCGCGGCTAGCGGGCGCGGGCGGCCAGCGCCACCTGCACGGTGCGGTGCAGCTCCTGCGGCGGCACCGGCTTGAAGAGCAGCGCGGAGATGCCCAGGCGGCGGCAGCGCGCCTGGTCTTCCTCCTGGAGGCCCCAGCCGGTGATGAAGATCACCGGCACGTTCGGATCGCGCGCCCGCAGGCGGTCGGCCACGTCCCATCCGCTCATCTCGGGCATGCCCACGTTGGTGATCACGAGGTCGAAGCCGCTCGGTACGAATACCCGCAGGGCCTCGGGGCCGCTCGGCACCGGGAGCACGTGGTGGCCCGAGTCCTTGAGCATCTCGCCCAGGATGGACAGCACCTGGGGATCGTTGTCGACCAGGAGAATGCGGCCCTTCCGCTCGCCGCGGGTCTCGGTGCCGGTGGTGTCCTCGTCGGTGGACTTCATGCCGATGGGCAGCGTGATCGTGAAGGTCGTGCCCTCGCCGGGCCGGCTGTCCACCCGCAGGTCGCCGCCGTGCCGTTCCACGATCGAGTGCGAGACGGAGAGCCCGAGGCCGGTGCCCTCGTCGCCCTTGGTGGTGAAGAACGGATCGAAGACCCGCCGCCGTACGTCCTCGCTCATGCCGACCCCGGTGTCCGACACCGTGATCGACGCGTGCCGGTGGTCGGCGAGGCGGGTGCGGAGGCGGAGCGTCCCGCCGCGGGGCATCGCGTCGATGGCGTTCAGCACGAGGTTGGTGATGACCTCGTTCAGTTCCGCGGGCCGGCCCATCACCACCGGCACCGGTCCCAGCTCGAGCTCGAGCTGGAGCGGCACGCCGCCCTTGACCTTCTTCTCTTCCCAGCGCGGCCGGGTGATGGCGAGCGAGTCGCGGATCACCTGATTCATGTCCATCGGCACGAATGGCTCGTCCTGCCGGATGCGGGCGAACTTCTGCATGCGCCGCACCGTCTCGGCGCCGCCGTTGGCCGCCTTCTCGATCACGTCGATTCCGCGCTTGACCACGTCGACGTTGCTGGGGCTGCGGCCCATCAGCTGGGCGTAGCCGAGGATGGCCTGCAGGAGGTTGTTGAAGTCGTGGGCGATGCCGCCTGCCATCTGACCGAGCGCGGTGAGACGCTCGGACTGGTGCATCTGGGTCTCGATCTCTCGCTGGGCGGTGGTGTCGCGGACGATGGCGAGCATGCCCGACCGCCCACCGTTCCGCGAGGGCAGGAACGAGAGGGTCACGGCCAGGTTCAGCGGCCGGCCGTCCGAGCGCTTGGCGCTGACGTCGAAGGCTCGCACCGGGTTCTCCGCCGAGAGCGCGGCCCGCTGGGCGTGGTACGGCTCCTCCGGGAGCAGGCTCGCGAAGGGCCGGCCGATCGCCTCGCGGGCGGGAACGGTGAAGATGCGCTCGGCGGCGGGATTCCAGCCGCGCACGAGGCCCTCGCCGTCGACGGAGATGATCGCATCGCCCGCCGAGCCGATCAGCTGCTCGAGGTACTGCTTGGTCTCGGCCACCTCGCCGTAGAGGCGCGCGTTGCGGATGGCCACCGCCAGGTAGTCGGAGAGCATCTCCAGCAGCTCGCGCTCGCCGGGATCGATGGGCCGACTGGCGGAGCGGTTGGCCACCAGGAGGTAGCCGAGGATGTTGCCCTCCTCGCGGATGGGACAGACCAGGCGCGCCTCGCCGGAGACGTCGGCGGGGATCTCGGCGCCCAGGCGCACGGTGGCCTCGTCGTAACCGAGGGTGTCCTTCAGCAGCGCGGTGATGGAGCTCGAGAGCTGGCGGAAGTCGAGCTGGCCGAGCAGGCTGCGGGAGATCTCGCGCAGGATCGAGAGCTGGGTGACCCGCAGCCGCTGCTTGGTGTCCTCGCGACGCGCTTCCTCTTCGAGGCTGCGCGCCTTGGTGGCGAGGGCGCGCATCTCGTCGACCAGCGTGGTGAGCTGGTTGCGGGTGCCGATGCCGTCCTGCCGGCGGGCGAGGGCCCGCTTCGCGGTCTCCTCCAGGTCCTGGCGGCTGAACGGCTTGATGAGGTACTCGAAGGCCCCGTGGGTGAGGGCGTTCTTCACCGTCTCCAGCGAGGCGTAGGCGGTGATCATCACCACCTCGATGCTCGGGTCGGTCCCCTTGATCCGTCGCAGCAGCTCGATGCCGTCCATCTGAGGCATCTTGATGTCCATGAAGATCAGATCGGGATGGAAGGTGCCGAGCGTCTTGAGGGCGGCCTCGCCGCTGTCGGCGGTGGCGATCTCGTAACGCGGCTTGAGGATCATGCGCAGGGACTCACGCGGTCCCATCTCGTCGTCGACCACCAGTACGCGTGGACGGTCGCTCATGGGTGCCCCGATGCCGGCAGGGAGGCGGTGAAGCTCACCTCACCCCGGGCTTGTTTGGCCTCGAGTCGGCCGCCCTGGCTCTCGAGGATTCGCTGGCTCACGCTCGGCCCCACGTCGATGAGGTTCTCCTGGACGACCTGGATCGGATCGAAGATCGCCTGGAGCTCCTCGACCCGGACCTCCGCACTGCGCGAGGCGATGGTGAGGCGCACCCGGTCCTCACTGGCCAGGTGCGAGATCGAGATCGAGACCTTCGCCTCCGGGCCCGGCGTCTTCTGGAGCAGGTACCAGACCAGGTACGACATGGCCTTCTTGAAGTTCGCGTGATCGCCTCGTACCAGGAGCGACGGCCCCTCGTGCGAGAGGGTGGCGGTCACGTGCTTCTGGGTGGACTCGTCGGTGAACACGAGCAGGCGCGGCTCCTCGGGCCCCGCGGGGAGCACCTGGGCTCCCAGCTCGGCCAGGCACTCCTCCGCCACCTGACGCAGGTCGATGGTCTCGCGCTTGTAGTCGCCGTCGTTCACCAGCGCGGCGAGCTTGTCGAAGATCTGCACCAGCCGACGCACGTCGCGGCCCACCACCGAGGAGAACTGGTTGCGGAAGGTGGCGTCGTCGTAGCGCTCGCCGATCAGCTCCATGAACGCGTTGATCGACACGAGGGGATTCTTGATCTCGTCCGCGATGCGCGCCACCACCTGGGTGAGGAGCTGAAGCTGCTCGGCGCTGCGCTTCTCCTGCGCGAGCTGCCGCTGGGCGGTGAGGTCCTCGAACATCAGCACCGCGCCCATCGGGTCGGTCCGGTCGCCCATCACCGGGTAAGTCGAGACCTCGAGGGGGAGGTTGCGGTAGGCGAGCTGGATCTCGGTGCGGGTGACCGAGCGGCCCTTGGCCAGCGCGGCGTAGAGCATGTCGCCCAGCGGGGAGGGAAGCGCCCGTAGATCCCGGTTCATCACCTCGCGCGGGGCGAGGCCGAGGATCTCGGCGGCCCGCCCGTTGATCGCCACGATCTTCTCGTCGGAGTCGATCGTGATCACCCCGCTCGACATGCGGGCGAGGATCCGCTCGTTGAACTCCTTCTCGTACTGGAGGAGGTGGTGGACGCGGATCTCTCGCACCGCGGTGGCCAGGTGGGTGCAGACGCCGTACAGGGTCTCGGTCTCGCCGCGACCGTAGCCGCCTCCACTGATGCGCTGCCCCAGGGTGAGGATGCCGACCAGCTCCCCGTGCGAGCTGAGCGGGATGGCGAGCACCGCCTGGAGGGCGGCCATCTCGCGCGCGATCTCGCGCGCGGCCGGGTCCGCGGAGCGGCTGCGCGCCTGCTCGATCTGGATGAGCCGGCCCTCGGTGGAGAGCCAGAGCGGAAGCCCGCTGTCGTCGGCCAGGGTGAGCGCGTCCACCACCTGCGGCGCCAGGCCGCGGTAGGCCGCCACCCGGTAGAGGTGGCTGCCCGGTCCGGCGAGCAGGATCGCGGCGCGGCTCGGCCGCACGAGCTCGGCCACCCCGTCGAGGAACTGGTCCAGGACGCGTGGAAGGTCGAAGCCGGCGGCCAGGGCCTTGGCGAACTCCTTGGCCATCTGGGTGGCCGCGTGCGGGGACGGGGGCGCGCTGTCCGCCGCGCTCTCGGGCAGGCCGGTGCCGAGCGGGTTGCGCGCCGCCCGGAGGGCCGCCACCTCCTGGAGCAGTCGCAGCTTGTCGTCGGCCTGCTTGAGCAGGCTGTCGAGCTGGCGGCCGGTGAAGGGCTCGAGCAACACGAAGTCGGCGGCCTCCACGTCGCTCTCGCTCTCGCGAGGGTCGCTGCCCGGCGTCAGTATGCACACCACCACCGAGCTCGGGCAGAGCTGGCGCACGGAGGCGATGAAGGAGGCCAGGTCGCGCGACGGGCCGGTGACCTCCTTGAGGATCAGCTCCATCTCGGTGAGACGCAGCGTGCGCAGGGCCTCGTCGTTGGTGGCGGCGGTGAAGACCGAGTAGGTGCCCTCGAGCCCGCGCAGCAGCCGCGTGCGCAGGGTATTGCTCGCCGAGACCAGGAGGACGGTCTTCACGGCGTGACGCGGCTCGGCCGGGCGGAGGGGAGGGGAAACTCGACGGTGAACGTGCACCCGGGCCGCCCACTGTGATTGCGCACCGCAAGTCGTGCGTGGTGGGCGTCCGCGATGCCGCGGCAGATGGCCAGACCCAGACCGGTGCCGTGGGGTTTGGTGGTCACGAACGGGTCGAACACGGTGGGCAGCAGCTCCTCGGGGATGCCGGGGCCGGTATCCGCCACCTCCACGCTCAGGGTGCCGCTCCCGCTCTCCGGTATGTCGACCACCCGCACCGTCAACTCCCCGTTCCGTTCCATTGCCTGGATGGCATTTAAGCACAGGTTCAAGAAAAGCTGCTGCAACTGCGAAGCGTTACCGAGCACGGTCCGTCCCGCGACGTCGCCGATCTGCCGGAGGCGGATCTGGCGGTCCTCGAGCTGGGCGTGGAGGGTTTCGAGGGCATCGTGGAGCGGTTCTGCGATCTCCACCGTCTCCATCGGTTGCACCGCCACGCGTGAGACGGTCCGGAACCGGCTCAAGAGGTCGTCGATGCGATCGACCTCGCGAGTGGTGGTGCGACTCAGCTTGTCCCGGAAGTCTTGGTCGCTCCAGCGCTGGGGGAGAAGTTGCGCGTAGGTCTTCATGCTCACGAGAGGATTCCGGATCTCGTGGATGAGTCCCGACGTGATCGCCTCGATCGACGCGAGGCGCTCCGCGCGACGCTTCTCCTGCTCCAGCTCCTTGAGCCGCGAGATGTCGTTGAGGACGGCCACGGCCCCCAGGACCGTTCCCTCGGGACCGCGAAGCGGCAGGGTCGAGCAGATGAGCGGAGTGAGGCGCCCGGCCGGATCCGGCAGCGCGAACTCGACGTGCGAGCGGGCCTGTCCGTCCGCCGCCGTCGCCTGCAGGAGATCGGGCAGTGGCGCCGGTAGCCCTTGGGGCGACTGCCCGCGAGCCAGACGCGTCGGGGTACCGGTCAATCGCTCGGCGGCACGATTGAACAGGGTGATCCGGCCACGTGGCCCGAGCGCCACCACGCCGCTCTCGATCGTCTCGAGCACCTTGTTCAACTGCTCGTTCATGTGGACTACGCGCGCGTGGGTTTGGGCGTTGCGGACCGCGACGGCCGCCTGATTGGCCAGGGTGGTGAGCAGGTC
>Ga0268265_10003303_pt1 | contig 11683 bp, 7 predicted proteins | sample KBSSwiS52_FD_190355 | JGI IMG/M metagenome (GOLD analysis project Ga0268265, IMG submission 190355) | Switchgrass rhizosphere microbial communities from Kellogg Biological Station, Michigan, USA - KBS Switchgrass S5-2 (SPAdes) (version 2) | ecosystem: Host-associated > Plants > Roots >... | reverse complement strand
TTCGTCGGTCACGTCAACATGCTGCGAAACATGGACGTCCGATATCCGCAGATGCCGGGCGACATGATCGATCGCAACAACAACGGCGTCATCGACCGCGACGAGATCGACATTCCCACCAACACGCGCCCCGGCGTCTGCGGCATGTATCCCGGCTGGTTCGACATGGCCGACAGCAACCGGGACGGCAAGATCACACCAAAGGAACTGCAGCAGCACATCGTGCGGCCGACCATCGTCTACAACGACCGCATGCGCATCGAGCTCGGCGGCAAGGTGGTCGAATTGGTACATCCCGGGCTCAACCATTCCGACGACGCCACGGTGATGGTGTTTCCCGCGGAGCGTGCTGCGTTTGCAACGGAGTTCATCGCGGACGCGCTGGTTGCCGGCAACCCGCGCTCGCTGCCGAGTGCCTGCGGGCCGTTCGACGGCAGCCCGCTGGCCGAGTGGATCAAGTCCTATCGCACTGTCGAAGCCCTCGACTTCGACGTGCTGGTTCCGGGCCACGGCGCAGGACTGCTCGACAAGACGCTGGTGCGCGAGACGCGTGAGTACTTCGAAGATCTGCGCACCGAGGTCGCGACCGGCATGGCCGCCGGCCAGACGCTCGAGCAGCTGAAGGCGAGCGTGAAGCTCGAGCGCTACAGGGATTGGGCGAATTACCAACTGCTACGGACCTACAACGTCGAAGCGGCCTACCACAACCTGCTCACGTATCACTGACGCGGCACGAAACACGATCGGACTTCCATCGCTGCGCCAACGGACGGACAATCCGCTGCACTCTCCGGGCCCAGTCGCCGGGCTACAACAAACAAAAGGACAAAAAATCATGTCTGCGTTTCCGCCATACGCATTCTCGGGGTCGTATTCGATTAGCCGCCGCGGTTTCCTCGGCGGAGCGGCGATAGCCGCGGTGCTGCCAGCCGCGCCGCTCTGGGCGGATGCGCCGAGTGGCACCGGTGACGTCGGCGCCATCGGCCTGTCCGGCAAACCCGTGACGCTCACGGCGGCGGACATCAAGGACCTGCGCGCCGGTTTCAGCGGTCAGGTGCTGCTCGCGCAGGACGGCGGCTACGACCAGGCACGCCGCGTCTGGAACGGCGCGTTCGACCGGCATCCCGCCCTGATCGCACGGCCCGCCAATACCGCGGACGTGGCGAAGGCGGTGAGCTTTGCCCACTCGCACGGCTTGCTGACGGCGGTGAAGGGCGGCGGCCACAGCATCTCGGGGCAGTCCACCTGCGAGGGCGGCATGATGATCGACATCGGCCAGATGAAGGACATACAGGTCGACAAGGCGGCGCGCATCGCGAAAGCACAGGGCGGTGTGCTGCTCGCCGAGCTCGATTCAAAGACCCAGGCTGCGGGCCTGGTGACACCGCTGGGGACGGCGGCGGATACCGGCATCGCCGGTCTCACTCTGGGCGGCGGCCAGGGGCGACTGCAGCGCACATTCGGCCTGTCATGCGACAACGTGCGTGCGTACGAGTTGGTCACGGCCGACGGCAAAGTGCTCAAGGTCTCCGCGCAGCAGAATCCGGATCTCTTCTGGGCTCTCCGCGGCGGCGGCGGCAACTTCGGCGTGGTAACGAACTTCGAGTATCAGCTGCATCCGCTGGATCATCCGGTGCTGGCAGGTTCGCGGCTGTACCCGTATGACCAGGCGCGCAACGTGCTCAACGCATTCTTCGAACTCGGCTCGAAGTCACCCAATGAACTGTCCATGAGCGGCGGTATCACGGTCATCGGTCCAAACGGGCCGGTGCCGCCGGGCAAGTACGCCGCACTCGAAGTGATCTACAGCGGCAAGCCATCCGATGGAGAGTCACTGATTGCGCAGCTGGCGAAGCTCGGCACGCCGCTTCGCGACAGCGTGAGCGCGAAGCCGTACGTACTGGCGCAGCTCGGCGCCACCGGCGCGGCGCCACCGGCCCTGCCGGCGGGTCTGGGCTTCTACGTGAAGTCAGGTTTCCTCAACTCTGTGCCGGATACGCTGGTGGGCGAAATCCTTCATGTCTGCGACAACGCACCGCCGTGGTTCCAGGGGATCGGACTCGGTTCGCTGGGCGGCGCGATTGCACGGATCAAGCCGGATGCCACGGCCTACTGGAATCGCGCGGCGCAGTGGGACGTGCTCTTGTTCGGCGCCTGGACTGATCACACGCAGGACGAAAACAACGCGAAGACTCTGCGCGAGCTGTGGAAGACGATCGAGCCGTTCACCAAGGGCTACTACGTCAACACCGAGCCGTCGGAATCCGAGCAGCGACTGCGCGCCACGTATGGCGACAACTATCCCAGACTCGCCCAGCTCAAGAACAAGTACGACCCGGACAACCTGTTCCGACTGAACGCGAATATCCGGCCCCAGAAAGACGCTCACAGCGCGACATAGCCGCCTGAACGAACAACTTCTCTGCAATCAGGGAAATCGGGACCATTCAATGCGGCGCTAACATGTGGCGGTCACCAGCAGGGGGCCGCCCATGAAGTGCATCAACATTCTTTACCCGGCGAAGGACAACGACGGCTTCGACTTCGAGTTCTACATCAAGCGGCACGTGCCGCTGATCAAGGACATTCTCGGCAAGAGCCTGCATCGCATCGAGGTGCGCAAGGGCGCGAGCTCGCACGACGGCACCGGAACCCCCACCTACACCTGCGCGATCTGCATCTGGATCGCCGACTGGCCCGCGTATGAAAAAGCCATTGCCGCGCGCGCCAGCGAGCTGATCGCCGAGGTGCCGCTGTTCACCAAGGTCATGCCGCAGATGCAGATCGATGAAGTCATCTATCCATGACTACGTGATCGTCGGTGCCGGCTCCGCCGGCTGCGTGCTCGCGCATCGCCTGAGCGCAGATCCCGCCGCCTCCGTGCAACTGCTCGAGGCCGGAGGACCCACGACCGGTGTGTTCAAGGACATGCCGATCGCCTTCCCGCGCTACGTGCTGCGCCGGGATCTCAACTGGAATTACCTCAGCGAACCCGAGCCGTACGCCAACAACCGCGTCATCGACGTGCCGCGTGGCAAGGCCCTCGGCGGTTCCACGGCTATCTACGGCATGGTGTACGCGCGCGGCCATCGCCTCGACTACGACGACTGGGCGCGCGGCGGGCTCGAGGGCTGGAGCTACAAGGAGGTGCTGCCCTACTTTCAACTTTCGGAGCGCAGCTGGCTGGGCCGGAGCAAGTACCACGGCGGCGAAGGCCCGCTCGAGGTTTGCATCCCCAACGAGAACCTGATGTACCGGGAGTTGCGCGCGGCGACGCTCTCTGCCGGGTACCCAGTGACCGATGATGTCCACGGCGAGAACGGCGAGGGTCTGCAGCGCAACGAAATGGTCGTGACCCGCGGCCGTCGCGGCAACGTCGCACGCACTTTTCTTCGGCCAGTGATGGATCGGAGCAATCTCGCCGTGGTTTCGAAGGCGCAGGCGACACGCGTGCTGTTCGAAGGCACGCGAGCCGTGGGAGTGGAGTACGTCAAGGACGGCCAGGTTCACGTGGCCCGCGCGAACCAGGAAGTCATTCTCTCGGGCGGAACCTACGGCTCGCCCCAACTACTCATGATGTCGGGCATCGGGCCCGCGGATGAGCTCGCGAAATACGGAATCAAACCGTTGGTTGATCTCCCGGGCGTCGGACGGAATCTCATCGAGCACCCGTTCCTGCCGGTCGCCTGGCGCGCGCTTCCGGAGACATTTGAATGTGCCATGCGCGCGGATCGCGCGGCGGTGTCGGTGTTGCGCTGGGCGTTGTTCGGCACCGGACTGTTTGCCACCAACGGCGCCGCGGGCAGCGTATTCCTGCGCACCGCACCGGGACTCGATCGGCCCGACTTTCAGCTCATCTGCCCGGCCGTTGAAATGAGCGCAGGCAACGTGTGGTGGCCGCTGCTCAACAAACCTGCGCACACCCTGGTTTGCGCGTTGTCGATGATTCGCCAGGACAGCCGCGGCTTCATGACATTACGCTCGGCGAACCCGCTGGATCCGCCACGCATCCAGTTCAACCTGTTCCAGGAACAGTCCGACGTCGATCGCATGATTCGCGGCATCCGTGCGGCGCGCGCTATCTACCGCAGTGAACCGCTGCGCAGATTCCACGGCGAAGAGTTGTCGCCAGGCGATCAGCTGCAAACCGATGCCGATCTCGAGAAGTTCGTGCGCAGCGTCGGCGCGATCACGCAGCACCCCGTGGGCACCTGCCGCATGGGCCCGGAGCGCGACGCGGGCGCGGTGGTCGATGCCGAATTGCGCGTGCGCGGCGTGCAGGCGCTGCGCGTCATCGACGCCTCGGTGATGCCGAACATCCCGGCGGGCAACACGAACGCGCCCACCATCATGATTGCGGAGAAAGCGGCGGACGCCATTCGCGGCCGCCGTCTGCCCGCTGCGGAGGGAATCCCATGAAAGACTTGCGCGGCAAAGTGGCATTCATCACCGGCGGCAGCAGCGGCATCGGTCTGGGCATCGCCAAGGTGCTGGCCGATGAAGGTATGAAAATCGTCGTGACCTATCGTCGGCAGGATCACCTGGACGAAACGCTGGCGTACTTCCGCACGCGACCCGGCCAGCAGGTGCACGCCATCAAGCTCGACGTCACGGACCGCAAGGGGTTCGCCGCCGCCGCGGACGAAGCCGAGCGCGTGTTCGGTCCGGTGCAGGTGCTGGTGAACAATGCCGGCATCGGCATCCTCGGCCTCATGGAGCACGCCACGTTCGATGACTGGGACTGGATCGTGGGCGTGAACCTCGGCGGCGTCGTGAATGCGATCGTGACCTTTCTGCCGCGCATGCTCGCGCTCGACCAGCCGTGTCACATCGTCAACGTCTCCTCGATCGGCGGCGTGGCCGCGCTCGGCTCGGCCGGGCTGTACGCGACGACGAAGTTTGCGGTGGTTGGACTCACCGAAGCGCTGCGCACCGACATGATCGGCCGTCCAATCGGCGTGTCGGTGTATTGCCCGGGCCCGGTGAAATCCAACATCGGTGAGGGCGAGCGCGGACGGCCTGCGGAATTTGCGAACAGCGGCTACAAGGGGGTCGCACCGGCGGGTGCGCCACCGCCCGAGTTTCTGTTGACCGCAATGGATGCCGTCGAAGCCGGGCGTTTCGTCCTGCGTGGCATCCAGGCCAATCAAATGCACATATTCAGCCATCCGGAATTCCGCGACGTGCTGACCGCGCGGAGCAACGCGCTGCTGAGCTCGATCCCGGACGAACCGGTCAATCAGGCGCGCGCGAATGCGATCCGCTGGCTTCTTTCCAATCCGATTTACGAAAAGGGTGCATGAAGTCAGCCGCTTCCGGATAGTCGGTGCGGTATTGCTCGGATTCATTCCGGGCAGCGCCGAGGCCCGGGATCTCCGCTTCAGCCTCGTCAATCGAGAAACTATCGAGGCACGACTGCGCGAGTACGCCGGCTCGAACAGCGAACGTCTCGCCAGGCTGAAGCGAATGTTTGCCGGCGCGGGTTGCGGTGAGCATCTGTCCGAGCAGCCCGTGAAGTCCTCGAAGGTTCCGAATCTGATCTGCGTGCTTCCAGGCACGTCCGATCGCGTGCTCATCGTCGGAGCGCACTTCGACCGCGTGTCGACGAGTGAGGGTGTGGCCGACAACTGGAGCGGCGCGTCGCTCCTGCCCTCACTGTACGAGGCGCTGAAGGTCGAGCCGCGCCAGCACACCTATGTGTTCATTGGATTCACCGATGAAGAGAAGGGCCTGGTGGGCTCGCGCTCCTATGCGCGCAACATGACCACGGAACAAATTGCCACGACCGACGCGATGATCAATCTGGACACACTCGGCCTCGCGCCCACCGAGGTGTGGATCTATCGCGCGAACAAAAAGCTGGCCGGCGCTCTCAACCTCGTCGCGACGGGACTCAGGCTCCCGCTGCACCCCGTCGATTTTCAGGAGGTTGGCTCGACGGATTCGGAGTCGTTCCGGATACGAAAGATCCCCAGCATCACCATTCACTCCCTGACGCAGAAGAGCGAGGACCAACAGATCCTGCATTCATCGAGGGACAACCTTTCGGCCATGAACCTGGACTATTACTACGACACTTACCACCTGGTTGCCGTGTACCTGGTCTACCTGGATCATTTTCTCGACGAACCGGAACCCGCCACGGACGCGAACATCCGGCCGGGGAGCTAAACCAGGACCCGCCGGCGGCCCCGCCGGCGGACCTTTGAACCAGTCTATCTTCTCGCGTCGTTCTCTCGACGCTTCCGGGAGCATGCGCCATACTGCAAAGAAAACAGAAGGGCGTGGCGTCGACATGATTCAGGGATTCATACGCACCCGCTCGTGGTGCGCTCTGGCCGTACTGATCCTGTCCGCGTCCGCATACGCCGACGACTGGCTGCCGGTGACGCCGGAAGAACTGCAGATGACCAGCGAGCCGAAAGCGCCCAAGGCGCCGGCCATCATTCTCTATCGCCAGGTCGATCGCAACGACACAGTTCCCGACGAAACCATCTACATGCGCATCAAGGTGCTCACCGAAGAGGGACGCGCGTACGGCGACATCGAGATCGCCTACGATCGCGAAGACGAAAAAATTCGGGGGCTGCAGGCGCGCACCATCCGGCCCGACGGTTCGATCGTCAATTTCGAGGGCACGATCTACGACAAGCCGCTGCTGAAGACCAGCGACTCCAACATGATGGCGAAATCGCTCTCGCTGCCCAATGTGGAAGTCGGCACCATCATCGAATACCGCTATCGCCATACCATGAACCCCGGATGGGTATACAACTCACGCTGGCTGCTGAGCCAGGATCTGTTCACACGCCGTGCCGCGTTCTCGCTGATTCCGTCGCACGATTTCACCCTGCGATGGAGCTGGCCGCTCGGATTGCCCGAAGGGACGAAGGCGCCGGAGTCCATTCACGGCACTGTCCGCCTCGAGACCCAGGACGTGCCGGCGTTCGTGACCGAAGAGTTCATGCCGCCCGAAGCCGTGATGAAGTATCGGGTCGAGTTCGTCTACGAAGACGAGGACAGCGCCCAGGCGCAGCCCGAGAAATACTGGAAGGCATTCGGCAAGCGCGCGAACCGGCGGGTCTCGAATTTCGTGGGCGACCCCGACGATCTGAAAGACGCGGTCGCCACTATCGTGCAGCCCGGCGACTCGCCAGAGACCAAGGTGCGAAAGATCTACGCGCACGTCCAGCAGATGCGCAACCTGACGTACGAGCGGCAGAAAACCGAGCAGGAAATCAAGCGCGAGAAGATCAATGACATCGAGACCGCGAAGGAAGCCTGGAAGCGCGGTTACGCCAACCGCGCGCATCTCACCTGGCTGTTCCTCGCACTGGTCCGTGCGGCCAACGTCGAAGCGAACGCGGTGCTCATACCCCAGCGCGACGACTACTTCTTCTCGTCGGAGCAGATGAACGCCCGACAGCTCAATTCGAACGCCGTGCTGGTCAAGCTGCCGGATCGCGAAGTGTTCCTCGACCCGGCTACGGCTTTTACGCCTTTCGGTCTGCTGCCCTGGGAAGCGACCGCGGTGCAGGCATTCAGCCTCGACAAGGAAGGCGGCAAATGGATGACGACACCGGTTCCGAAGCCGGAAGACTCGCGGATAACGCGCAACCTGGTCGCGAAGCTTTCCACGGGCGGAACGCTCGAAGGCAAGCTGACGGTGACTTACACCGGCCTCGAAGCGGCCTGGCGGCGCAAGCGCGAACGCCATGCGGACGCAACCGAGCTCAAGAAATACCTGGAAAGCGATGTCGAGGCCGACGTCCCTGTCGGGATCGATGTGACGCTCACGAATTCACCCGACTGGACGAGCAGCGAGTCGCCGCTGGTCGCGGAATTCGATTTCAAGGTGAGCGGCTGGGCGTCGTCAGCCGGCAAGCGGGCACTCGTGCCGGTCGGCTTGTTCGGCGGTGGCGACAAACACATGTTCGAGCACGCAGCGCGCGTCCACCCGATCTACTTCCACTTCCCCTTCGTGCACACGGATGAAATCGTGATCGAGTTGCCGCCGGGATGGAAGGTCGCCAGCGCGCCGCAGCCGCGCTCGGCCGACGTCAAGGCCGTGAAGTATTCGATGAGCGCCACACCCGGTGCGGGCACGCTCACCTTGAAACGCGAGATCACGGCCAATTTCGTGCTGGTGCTGGCGAAGTTCTATCCCAACTTCCGCAATTTCTATCAACAGGTCCGGTCCGGGGACGAAGACCAGGCGGTGGTCACGCCATGATGTATTCGCGATTCGTGCCTGCGGCGAGTGTCGTGTGCGCGCTGGCGTGGATACGTGTCGCCGCTGCCGCCGGCGCGCCGGCCTGGATGCACGCGCAGGTATCCGCGCCGATCCCGGCGCACGACGAGAAGACGGACGCGGTCCTGCTCTATTCCGAGATCCAGCTCGCCGTCCAGGCATCCGGCAAGATGAAGCGCACCGAGCGCTACGCCTACCGGATTCTCCGCCGCGAAGGCGAGTTCTACGGCACCGTGCAGGCCACATACGAAACGACGAGTCCGATCACCGCATTGCACGCCTGGAGCATTCCTGCCGAAGGCAAGGACTACGAGGTCAAGCAAAAGGACATCGTGGAATCCGGCCTCACCGACATCGACGGCGGCGAGCTGGTGAGCGATTTGCGCCGGAAGATACTGGTCATCCCGGCGGCAATGCCGGGAAGCATCGTGGGCTATGAGCTCGTGCGGGATCTGCAGCCGTACGAGATGTCGGACGACTGGGACTTCCAGGATACCATCCCGGTGCGCGAGAGCCGCTACAGCGTGACACTGCCGCCGGGCTGGACCTACAAGGTGTTCTGGATCAACTACCCCGAGACCGCGCCAGTCCAGGCCACGGCGGCGGCAACCAGCTGGACACTCAATGACCTCAAGCCGGTGAAGATCGAAAGCAACATGCCGCCATGGCGTGGCATCGCCGGACGCATGGTGATCTCGCTGCAACCGCCGGACGGCAAACAAGGTGGCTTTCAGAGCTGGAAAGACCTGGGCGACTGGTATCTCGGCCTCACCAGCGGGCGACGCGACGCGTCGGCGGACATCCGTTCGAAGGTGCAGGAAATCACGCGATCCGCGCCGACCCAGCTCGTGAAGATGCAGGCGCTGGCCGACTTCGTGCAAAAAAACATCCGTTACGTCGCCATCGAACTGGGCATCGGTGGCTATCAGCCACACCCGGCGGCCGAAGTATTTTCACATCGCTACGGCGACTGCAAGGACAAGGCGACGCTGCTGTCTTCGATGCTCAAGGAGATTGGCGTCGAGTCGCACTACGTGGCCATCAATACGGAGCGTGGCGCGGTGGTACCGACGACGCCACCGAACATCGGCTTCAATCACGTGATCCTCGCGATCCAGGTTCCCGCGGGCGTGGACACCTCGAAGCTGCCCGCGATCATCGACCACAAGACGCTGGGCAAAGTCCTGTTCTTCGATCCGACCTCGGATCTGACGCCATTCGGAGAACTGCCGGGCGGCCTGCAGGCGAACACGGCCATGCTGGTCACGCCCGGCGGTGGTGAGTTGGTGACGCTGCCCCAGATCGCCAGCGCACTGAACGGCGTGCAGCGGACCGCGAAACTGACTCTCGATGGTGACGGCGGGTTGCACGGTGACGTGCGCGAAATCTTCGTGGGCGACAAGGCCGCCGACCAGCGGTGGAGCCTGCGCAACGCGAGGCAGGATGTCGACCAGATCAAGCCCCTCGAAAGCATGCTGACGCATTCACTTTCGACCTTTGTGATCGAAAAAGCCGCTATCCTCAACCTGCAGGACATTTCGAAACCGCTGGTGTGGAACTACACGCTCGCCGTGGATCGTTACGCGAAGACCGCCGGGGACCTGATGCTGGTGCGCCCAAGGGTGATCAACAGCCTGTCGAACGCGCTCATGGAGACCAAGGAAGCCCGCGTGAATTCCATCGAGTTCGAATCTCCCATGCTGTCCACCGACACCTTCGAGATCACGCTGCCCGCGGGATTTGCGGTCGAGGAACTGCCGCCGCCCGTGAACGAGGACATCGGCTTCGTCAGCTACAAGAGCGCGACCGAAATCAAGGGCAACCTGTTGCGCTACTCGCGCACCGTGGAGGTGAAGCAGCTGAGCATGCCCGCGGCCAAGGCGGACGCGCTCAAGCACTTCTTCCGCGTCATCGAGAACGACGAACGGATGAACGCTGTCCTGAAGCGCACGAAGTGAGCACCCGCCGCGTCAGGCGGCGGGCTGCTGGTGTTACCGTACTGTTTGTTGCCGCCGTTCAAACTAGCGGAGTGGGAGCGCGGGGAGAACAAACATGAAGAAACTCGGGGCATTCTTTCGGCCGTTCGTCACGGGACTGTTCGAGATCGTCCCGTTCGTGCTCGACCGGCTGTGGCGCCGCATCGACTTTCGTCTCAACCGGATCGGGCATGTCGATCTGGAGAATGACCACAAGCTCACCGTCAGGCCCGCCTGGCGTCACGGCGTGGCTCTACTGTGGGTAGTACTCAGCGCATTCGCGGTGTTCGGCCCGACCACCGACGCATGGTGTTCGTTGTACGGAGTGGAGTCGGCGGCTGCAGCGCGCCTCTGGGTCGGTCGGGCGTTCGTGTTCGCCTCGTTCATCGCAGGAATCCTCGTCCTGAACATGGTCAGCGCATACATGGCGCGCCAGGTAGCCAAGAAGCTCCGTACCGTCCCCACATCCCCGGACCAGGCGGAGCCCGCGCCACATGGCTCCGCCGCGCCCCAGGACATGAGCCCCGCCGCAAAGTTTGTGCAGGACACCGGCGTCAGCGCCTTCCAGAATCTGGCGCAGAACTGGTTACGTCTGGTCAGCTGGATTCCGCAACTTCCGCGCGGCGAAAAATTGCCCACGACGATCGCGTTCGTGGTGCTGCTGTTCGGCGCCTTCCTGGTGGCCATGCCGTTGCTCAGTCTCGGCCAGACGATTCTCAACACTCCGCATGATCCGCTGAGTTGCGCGAAGTCTCCGCATCCGCAGTACATCGTCGCGCAGGTCGTGGCATTCGCGATCCTGGCCCTGGTTGGACTCGCCATCTGGAGTTTTCGTTCGACCGCACACGCGTTCGCGAAACTCGTGATGCTGATGCTGCTGTACGCCGCGGTCATCGCGGGACTGTGGCTGTGGTTCAAGCCCGACGCGCCAAGCGAAGCGGTCGGCGGGTTCTATCCGCACGACTACCTGATTTTCGTCGCTGCGCTGCTCATAGTGGCCTGCTTCTCGAAACTCTTCGCCAAGTGGATTTTCTGGAAGCTCGATACGAAATATCCGCTGCTTGCCACTCTGCGCTCGACCGACCTGCTCGAGTTCGTCGACGCGCAGCTGGAACTGACGTGGCGCAGGGTGCTGTCGGCGCTCACACACGGCATCAGCGGTCATTGGCTGCATTTCCTGCTGCTGCCGGCGTTCGTGACACTGTTCGCGCCCAGCGAAGACCTGGTGGAATACGTAGTCACTGGTGCGGTGGTCAGCGCGTTCCTGTTGACCTACGGCAGCCTCTCGACCCGCTGGGAACAGATGATCCTGTACTTCCGCCGCTTGTTCCTGGTCGGCACGCCGCTGGTGATGTCGATCGCCGTGATCGTCGTCGCGGCGTTGCGCTTTTTCAAAGTGCAGTACGTGGCGACGGTGCTCGATGCGGCGCCCATCGGCGTGTTGACCATCTTCATC
>Ga0268265_10003300_pt1 | contig 11691 bp, 13 predicted proteins | sample KBSSwiS52_FD_190355 | JGI IMG/M metagenome (GOLD analysis project Ga0268265, IMG submission 190355) | Switchgrass rhizosphere microbial communities from Kellogg Biological Station, Michigan, USA - KBS Switchgrass S5-2 (SPAdes) (version 2) | ecosystem: Host-associated > Plants > Roots >... | reverse complement strand
GAACAACTAACGTGAGCAGGCTGAACTGAACGTGCTGCGGTGTCAGCGGCGGGCCGATGTTTCGGGAGCGGAGTGATCTCACTCGACAAACCAGAAATCTGCGACGGTCTACTGCCCAGAGCTCAATTCGCGGAATGAGCGATTATGGAATGACCGCTTCTGGGCGCAACGCGGACGTTGAAGTTGGAACGCGTGGCTCGGAGATGGACGCCACTGATGTTCGATGTCCGCTTCCTTCGTGCGCGGTGCCCAAAGCTCGATGTCGGCGGCGAGGCGATCGGCGAATTCCTCAGGAGCGGTCCACTGCGCTTCGCATTAGCGATGGGGTCCGGTGGGCAGCGTGCCTACCGGATCCGTTATGTGCAACCCGTGCGGTTCCTGACGAGTCGGCAGCATCAACAAGGTCAAGATCAATCGATCTATCGGTTGGCGCATTCGCCGGACTAATCCGAAAGATTGGCTCCCGTCAAACCCGCGGCCGCACCCGGTTGAAGGCATTGGTTCACGTGGTCGGCACGCGCACCAGCGATGGGACCAGGTACCTGAGACGGCTGGAGCATGATCTCGCCACCCGGATTATGAACTAGCAGCAGCGCCCGGCACTCGGTCCACCGAAGCGCCTCTCGATGAACATGTTGACGTATTCACGCTCAGCCATCGGTGCCGTGCCGGGATGCCGCGCCGCATGGTGGATCAAGTAGGCCTTATAGTCGGGCGCACCAATGACCCTAAGCCAACCCTGGCGCAGTTGTGTGGCCGCGTCCCGCGCGCACGCAAAGCACTCTTCTACCGTCGTCCTAGTGACTTCCCGGCACGACAGGACCGGTTTCCGAACATTACGCAGGAGCACCGGACAATCCTCCCTCACGAATTGCAGGCGGCGTCTCAGCCGCACTCGGCATGGAGTTGCGGAACGCCTTCAGCGACATTCGCAGCGTGAAATAAGCCATGACTAGCACGAGAGCAACGAACAGCACTGTGAGTGTGCCACATATGTAGTTGTTGAAAGCCACACGCTCCATCTCGGCAATGCTTTTGGCCGGGGCGAGGACAGTGCCAGCCGAAGCCGCCTCGCTGTACTTGTTAGCCAACGCGTAGAATCCAATGCGCGGATCGGACGAGAATGCCTTCATCCACCCTGCCGTGAGGGTGCAAACCAGAAGCCATGCCGTGGGCGCAAGCGTCACCCATGCGTAGCGCTCCCGCTTAAGCTTGATCAGCACGGTAGTAGCCAACAGAAGAGCAATGCCGGCGAGCATCTGGTTCGAGATGCCAAACAGCGGCCAGATCGTATTCACTCCGCCAAGCGGGTCGATCGTACCCTGATAGACGAAGTAGCCCCACGCGGCGACACAGAGCAGTGTTGCAACCACATTGGAAAGCAGGGACTCAGTGCGGCCGAGCGGGGCATAGATGTTGCCGAGCAGATCCTGAATCATAAATCGCCCTGCGCGGGTGCCGGCATCAACCGCCGTGAGGATGAACAGTGCCTCGAACAGGATGGCGAAGTGGTACCAAAAGGCTTCGAGCGCCTTGCCTCCAAAAGCCTGTGCCATGATTTGCGCCATGCCCACCGCTAAAGTCGGGGCGCCGCCGGCTCGGTTGAGGATAGTGTGTTCGCCGACGTCAGTTGCGGTCTGATTGATCGCTTCGGGGGTGATCACCCAACCCCAATTGCTAATTACCTCGGCTGCCTTTTGAGGCGTGTCGCCGATTACCGCCGCCGGACTGTTCATGGCGAAGTAGATGCCAGGATCGAGCACACATGCAGCGGAAAGTGCCATTATGGCGACGAAAGACTCCATCAGCATGCCGCCGTAACCGACAAAACGGGCGTCCGACTCTCGCTCGATCATCTTTGGCGTTGTGCCCGACGAGATTAACGCGTGAAAGCCGGACACTGCGCCGCAGGCGATGGTGATGAAAAGGAACGGGAATAGTGGGCCGGAAAACACTGGTCCGCTACCGTCGGTGAAACGGGTCACCGCACCCATCTTTAGATCGGGCTGGACCAGATATATGCCGATCGCGAGCGCGACAATGACGCCGATCTTGAGGAACGTGCTGAGGTAATCGCGAGGAGCGAGGAGGAGCCACACTGGCAGCATAGAGGCGATGGCGCCATAAACGATGATCGCCAAAGCCAGAGCAGGCGCGCTGTAGGTGAAAGCTGGCCCGAGTGTTGCGTCCTGGGCCACGTACTGGCCATACCAAATGGCGAGCAAGAGAACTATCACGCCGAATGCAGACGCTTCACCCACTTTGCCTGGCCGAATGCTCCGCATGTAAACGCCCATGACCATGGCGGTCGGGATCGTGACGGCAACCGTGAACGTGCCCCACGGGCTTTCGCCCAATGCCTTCACGACGACCAGGCCGAGCGCGGCGAGGATTATGATCATAATCCCGAGGGTGCCAACGAGGGCGACGCCGCCCGCGATTGGGCCCATTTCCATTCTCACCATTTCGCCCAGTGAGCGGCCGTCGCGTCGCATCGAGCAGAACAGAATAACGAAATCCTGCACCGCGCCCGCAAACACCACTCCTACGAGGATCCAGAGAGTTCCCGGCAGATAGCCCATCTGTGCAGCGAGCACCGGCCCGACCAGTGGACCGGCCCCCGCGATGGCCGCGAAGTGATGACCGAAGACGACGTATCTGTTGGTAGGAACGTAGTCGAGCCCATCATTATGGCGTTCGGCCGGCGTCATGCGCGTGTCGTCCAGCTGCAAGACCTTCTCGGCGATGAACTTGCCGTAAAACCGATAGGAGATGAGGTAAACACAGATAGCCGCGGTCACCAGCCAGGCCGCACTAACCGGCTCATTGCGATTGAGCGCGATACCAGCAAGTGCGAAGGCGCCCAGCGCGGTTATACCTGTCCATATCACCCAAGATAGTGCCCGCTTCGGCAGCTCAGGATTTGAGAGTGCGCGTTGCGACATGGCCTTCCTCCCTAGGTGGGCTCCAGTCTAGAGGTACTGCCCAAGGAACTCCCGCTCGGCTACCTGCGATAAGTAGTTTACCAGGCCGACGTGGTGACCATTTGCGCGTTGAGCACATGAGGGTGGCGCGGCAAGGACAGCGACCTCGCTGAGGTGACGGCGTCGACCCGCGCACCTGAATCGGCATGGTGTAATACCGAGCTGATGAAGTCTATTCTCTACCTTCTCGCTCCGTTTTACAAGTTGAGAGCGAAGGTTTTAGAGTTGCGTCTTCTTTCCCTGTTCGGGGCTCCGACAAACCAATCAGAGTCCGCTCACAAGCGTCGAGGAATTCTGTGTCATCGCTTGGTGAGACAAAATAAACGCTTCTCCCTCGCGCCGACCCTATAGCAGTTGAAGCGGCAGATTGAGGGGGCCGCGGAACCCGAATCCGTGCCAGCGCACGCTCGCGGGATCAGGCAAGGTCATGTTGGGAAAGCGCTCGAACAGCATGGGCATCAGGATGTCGCCGACAGTTCGCCGCGACAAGTGCGCGCCCGCGCAATGATGCGGGCCATTGCCAAAGGCCTGGTGAGGATAGGGGGCGCGAAGCGCGTTGTAGTTCTCGCCGTCTTCGATGACGTCCTCGTCTCGGTTAGCGGAGGCCTGGATCGTCATCACGGTGTCGCCCTTCGGGATGAAGCAGCCGCGAATCTCCGTGTCCTCCATAACGAGCCGTGAACTCGCCTGGATCGGCGCCACCCACCGCACCCCCTCCTCGAAGGCGGCGCGCCATTTGCCGTCCGCGCGCACGCCGTCGAGCTGATCGGGATTGGTGAGCAGGCCATAGAGGATCGTCAGCAGGGCGTCGCGCGGCTCGTTGATGCCGCCGCCGATCGCGATTTTTACATTGGCGATCATCTGGCTTTCCAGAATAGGAGTCTTCGCGTTCACCATGAAGGAGAGCGCTGAGGAATCCGGCTCGGCCCGTACGCGTTCGGCGTTGGCGCGGATACATTTGTCCATTTCCGCATTGGCGATGTCGGTCGCTTGGAAAGGCCCCGGCGTCCAGCCGAAATTGCCGGCACCGTCGATCAGCGTCTGCGACCATCGTTGCATGTCCTCATCGCTCGCGTCCGGAACGCCCATCGCGTGCGCCAGCATCCGCGCGGCAAGCGGTCCCGCGAGCGCGGGAAAGAGATCGACAACCTCGCCGCGCGGCAGTCGGTCGAGATAAGCCGCCGCCAGTTTCGCATATAGCGGCGCCCAGACGGATTCGATCGTCTTCGGCATCAGGGCCGGCATCATCGCCATGCGTTCGGTCCGATGCTCGTCGTGGTCCTTGCGCATCAGCGTATGCGCGAGAAAGGCGCGCTTCATGGGCGTGTTCGGATCGTTGGAGCTGAACAACGCCGCGTTGTCCTTCACGTATTTGGTGTCGGCGGCCTTGGTGAGGAACGTGCGGCCCACGGACTTGACGCGCAACACGGGCGCTTCGCGCCTCAGGCGCTTATAGATCGGATAGGGATCGCGCGTGAGGTCCGCGATCGTGATCATCTCGTCCAAGGGCGCCAAGGCGGCAGTCGACATGACGGGTGGTCCTGTTGCCACGCGTCAGTATGAGCCAAGGTGCGGCAAGCGCAATGGGGCAGGCGCGAAACAGCGCACCCTGGCGTCGGCCGCATCGGCTGGCGCAAAGCCGGCCCGCTTCGGCTGAATTAGTTGGTTGCCGTCTCCAGACCTGCTTAAAGCAATCGAATAGGCAATCAGCTCAGATGGTGGGCCTTCTGCAGACCGTAAACCGGTGTGGGAATGCCTTCCATTCGCGCCTTCAACTGGAGGGACAGAAACTGGGAGTAGTGGCGTGACTGGTGTAGGTTACCGCCATGGAACCAAAGCCCCTCCTGTTGCGTCGGCTTCCACATATTTCGCTGTTCGCCTTCCCATGGGCCTGGGTCTTTGGTCGTATTCGAGCCCAGTCCCCAGACCTTGCCTACCTTGTCGGCAACTTCCCTGGAGATCAGGTCCGCGGCGAAGCCGTTCATCGAACCGTAGCCGGTGGCGTAAACGACGAGACCTGCCGGCAGCTCGGTCCCGTCGGTCAAGATGACGGAGTGTTCCGTGAGCTTTTTGACATCGACGCCGCTCTTCAGCTTGATGCTGCCATTGGCTACCAATTCCGAAGCACCGACGTCGATGTAGTATCCGGATCCACGCCGCAGGTATTTCATGAACAAACCGGAATCGTCGTCACCATAATCGAGCAGGAAGCCTGCCTTCTCGAGACGTTTGTAGTAGTCGGCGTCGCGTTCCCTGATCGCGTTATAAACCGGGATCTGGAACTCGTGCAGAATCCTGTAAGGCAGTGAAGCAAAGATCAGGTCGGCTTTGGCCGTCGTCATGCCAGACTGGACCGCCTGTTCGGAGTAAAGCGAGGCCAATCCGAGCTCCATCAGCGAGTCCGACTTCACAACATGGGTCGTCGAGCGCTGAACCATGGTAACGTCCGCTCCAGCTTCCCAAAGCGCGGCACAAATATCGTGGGCGGAATTGTTCGAGCCGATCACCACGGCCTTCTTGTTCTTGTATTTGTCTGGTCCCGGATGCTGCGACGAATGGTGCTGATCGCCCTTGAAAATGTCCATGCCTTCGAATTTCGGTATGTTGGGCTTGGCTGACATCCCCGTCGCAAGTACGAGCTGTTTAGGCTTGAGGACGACTTCTTTGCCGTCGCGCTGCACGATAACGGTCCATTCGCGGCTTTTCTGGTCGTAAGATGCCTTCTTACATTCGGTGGCGCCCCAGTAGTTGAGCTCCATTACCTTTGCATACATTTCGAGCCAGTCCCCGATCTTGTCCTTCGGTGAGAAAACCGGCCAGTTCCGGGGAAACGGCAGATAGGGCAGATGATCATACCAAACCGGATCATGCAGACAGAGGGACTTGTAGCGTTTACGCCAGCTGTCGCCAGGTCTTTCATTTTTTTCGACGATGATCGTCGGCACATTAAGCTGGCGCAGACGGGCTCCGAGCGCGATGCCGCCCTGACCGCCACCAACAATGACACAATAGGGTTGACGCGAGTAGCCGAGTTCGGCAGCTTCCGCCTCGCGCTCTTCCTTCCATGTCTTTCGATTGCGTTCGGCGCCGTGTTTCGCCCCCATCGGACGGTCGAAGCCCAACGGCTCTTCGTGTCCCTTGAGTTCACTCATGGTCGTCAGCAACGTCCAGATCCGGCCGTCTTTCAGGCGCATGTGGCCGAAGCCACGCGCGACGTCCGTTTCGAACTGTATCCAGCTCTCTATAATTCCATCTGTTTCGGAAGCGTCCTCTCCGTCCGCAATCTTCCAGTTCGACGGCTTCGTATCGGCGAGCCGCGCCTTGAGCATGTCGCGAACCTGTTCCTTGCCCTCCATTGTCTTGATGTTCCAGGTGAAGGTAACGAGGTCGCGCCAGTAGCAGTCCGTCTGAAAGAGATCGACGGCGCGTTCCACCTCGCCAGCGGACAGCGCTTTGTCGAGCGCGTTGAGAAGATCAGACATTTTTCCGTCCGGGGCTTTGTCGAGCATGGTGTCCTCCCTTGTGCCGATGGCAGAGCTGCGCTCTTTTCTCGTTCCGGCGAACTGAAGCCGAGGCGCCGACGAAAGCGATGAGCTTGCGCGGTGTCATTCGGTCTTTCAGGACAGACCGAAATTCTAGCACTTTGCGGCGAAGAGGCGAGGGAGAAACAGCCAATCGGGTTGAAATGCGGCCAGGCATCGGATTGGGTCCAACACCTGATTTTCAGGGAACGTCCGGTTTTTGGCGCGCAAGCGACACCACCAGGGATAGGTGGGATTCGATGGCTAGAGCTCGATTTGCTCGGCGATGTGTAGAGCATCGTCTACCTCAATCCCGAGATAACGGACGGTGCTCTCCAGCTTTGTATGACCGAGTAGAAGCTGGACAGCACGAAGGTTGCCAGTCTTGCGATAGATTTGAGTAACCTTCGTCCGCCGCATCGAATGGGTACCATAGAAGATCGATTTCAAACCGATCCTATCAACCCAGCGATGCACCAGCCGGGAATACTGTCGGGTGGATAGGTGGGGGCGTGCATGAAGTCGGCTCGGGAAGAGATTTCGGGAACCAGTCGCGCGGAGAATTCGTAACCAGACTTCGAGGGAGGCCCTCGTCTGCTCCGTAATCTCGAACTGCACTGGTCGGCCCGTCTTCTTTAACTGTCGCTCGGTCCCGGACCATTCGACCTGAGGATACTTCGTCGATACGAAGTTTGACCAAATCGCAGGCGCGAAGCTTGCTATCTATCGCCAAATTGAAGAGTGCAAGGTCGCGCCACATGCGTGCGATCTCAAGCCGAACGCGAATGGACCAAACGTGTTTGGGTTGGAGGGGCTTTTTCTGGCCGACGAGCAATCCCTTATTCCAAGGCCGTGGATGGTCGCGGCCGACAAAACGAACGAGCATGGCGGATCCTCCGCCAACTCGCCCGCCGCGTCGTTCTATGTCGAGCGCAATATGATAGCGATAAAATACTTCCTGATCTCAATCAAATGACCATTCTTGATGGACCGCTCTTGGCGCAGAGCGGACATTTGATGGAGTGGCGATTTCCGCGAAGCGCCAAAACGTAACAGGAGGCGGCATATGAGAACTATTCGTGAAAGGTGGCAAAGGAGAGACACAGGGCAGGAAGACCCGAAGATGAAGAACCAGACCATGTCAGCCGTATCCGCTACGGTTTGACCACTGGCAGGTGCGGGGACGACCTACGACCCACACCAGAAGGAGCGGGAGCTGGTTCAGTTAGCTGTTACGCGTCGGCGTCCGTCCGGAAATCAGTCGCGCTAGTGCCGATTTCCTTGGGGCTTACCGGATCGAGCCCGACTGTAGCAGCCGGACTTGTGGCGGCCGCGGCCACATTCAGGGAATCAGCCACCGGTGCCATCATCATCTTCCAAGGCAGCATGAAGACATCAGCCCAGAACACGAAAGCCTGCATCGGCCAAAACGCTGGATGCATGTACCCCTCCTATTTTCACAGCAATGCACGGCAGGCCAAGGTGTTCCATTTCCGGCAGATAGCGGCCACAGGGTCCGCGTCTCGAAAATAAACTGGCGGCACGGAACGATCCTCAGAGCCGCCAGTTCGTCCTGCGCTGCAACATTTCCCAGAATCGTCCGAGATTTCGTGCACGCGCCGACCGAGTATGTCCCCATGACCGCTGTTCCCTCACTGAAGCGTCTTCGCCGAGCAGTTCCAAGCCGGCGTCTTGATCGCAAGGCACCTTCGCTCGCTGCTGTCTCGGCGATAGCGATTGCAGCTCTGGCAGCCGCCGCCGTCGTCAATAAACATCTCGCGAACAAAGCGGAACGTGACAATCCGCCTGCGGGCCGATTCCTTGATGTGAACGGCATACGGCTTCACTACGTCGAACGAGGCACAGGCGACGCGGTGGTGCTTCTGCATGGCAACGGAAGCATGATACAGGACTTCGAATCCAGCGGTCTGATCGAACTCGCTGCCAAGGATCACCGGGTCATTGTTTTCGATCGCCCCGGCTTCGGCCATAGCGAACGTCCGCGCAGCGTCGTGTGGACGCCCGATGCCCAGGCAGACTTGATCAAGGCCGCCCTCGCACAACTCGGCGTTTCCAATGCAGTTGTGCTTGGACACTCCTGGGGCGCGTCGGTTGCGGTCGCAATAGCCCTGAAATATCCTGGCTTGGTCCGGGGCCTGGTTCTCGCATCCGGATATTACTATCCCACTGCACGGCCCGACGTCGTCGCGATGGGCGCGCCTGCCTTGCCGATCGTTGGTGATATTCTCAGCCAGACCATATCGCCCCTCTTGAGCCGGGTCATTTGGCCGTTCATGTTGAAAAAAATCTTTGGCCCGAGATCGGTGCCTAAGAAATTCGATGCATTCCCGAAGGAAATGGCGCTGCGGCCATCTCAGATAAGGGCATCAGCCGCGGAGTCCGCGTTAATGATTCCGGACGCTTTCATGCTGCGCGGTCAGTACGCGGATTTGAACATGCCGGTAGTCATCCTCGCCGGCGAGGAAGACAAGTTGATCGATATCGACAGTCAGTCAGCCCGGCTGCACTCCGACGTTTCTCACAGTGTGTTCCATAGGCTCGCCGGGAACGGCCACATGATACAACAGACTGCCACGGATCAATTGATGTCGGCTATAAGGGAAGTAGCCAGCGCATCAACGCAACTCGCAGCCGCCGAATAGTACACAGCGCGCTTGATGCTTGCACGAAACCCCGCCTCAGGGGCGGAGTTTTTATTTTGATGGCGAGAAGCGTTACGCTGCAGCGATCGTCTTCTCAATATGACCGGTGAAGTCTTTGGAGATCTCGCCGCGAAGTACCTAGCGGCTGACTTAAGGTTCTGCCGTTTCAACTTGGAACGCTTTGCGATCTCGCCAGTTGGCGCCGGCATTTGGAGAAGGCAATCATGCGCGCATTACGCTGGCGCGGAAAAGGCGACGTCCGGATAGACACGGTTCCGGATCCGAAGATCCAGCATCCCCGCGACGCAATCATTAAGATCACGGCCTGCGCCATCTGCGGCTCCGACCTTCATCTGCTCGACGGATACCAGCCGACCATGGAGAGCGGCGACATCCTCGGCCATGAGAACATGGGCGAGGTGATTGAATTGGGATCTGAGGTCACGAACCTAAAGATCGATAACCGGGTCATCGTGCGCTATTCCTCTCGGACATTTTTCCGACCGGCTACATGGCCGCCGTCAACGCGCAGATCGAGCCGGGCGACACGGTCGCGATCTGGGGCTGTGGTCCGGTGGGCTAGTTCGCCATCCGCTCCGCGCTCATGCTGGGAGCCGGTCGAGTGATCGCGATTGAGGAAAGTTCCCGAAAGACTTGCCATCATCGCCGTGCTCTGCAGTTTGTCTTCACCGGTAAATTGCCACGAGCGGACCGTCACCACCTCGGACTTCGCTGACGTCTCGATGCAGTCCTGCCTGATGGGCGCACCGCAGCTCGCCGACTGGATGAATCAGCATCCGACCGAGCGCCTTGCGGCATGGCGCTGCGTGTTCGGTAAAAGGATAGCAGGGGAGCTTAGGGTGAAATATCGGTGAATATCGAGTTCCGAAAGACCTGCTGCCGCGAGGGAGTTACTGAACAAAAGCGAGAACGAACGATCATGCGTGCTTTCGAAATAGGCAAACGTCAGACTTCCACGGGGCACGCGTTACGCCGTTTCTCGTTTTCTGCTCTTTGATTGGTCTTGCTCGAATCCGGCGCCTGTACGCTGGACTGACGGTATCGTTCCTGCACGATCGCTTGAAAGGTCCGTCGTCCCCAAAAGGAAGGAGATTCAAGATGCCTGAGACACTCGCACGACCAGTCGTTCCGGCTGCCGAGGAGCGGGCCCGGCTGAAGGAGGGAGTACACATCGAACGCAGCCCTCGCCGGGTACGGACCTACTTTGGTGGAAGGCTGATCGCCGACAGCGAGCACGTTCTCCTCGTCTATGAAACGAAGCGGCCGCCGGCTTACTGGTTTCCGATTGCTGATGTCCGAATGGAGTATTTGGAGCAGGCGCATCAGCCGGCGGACACCATTCGCTGGCGCTTGGTGGTAAAGGATCGCACCGCTCAAAACGCGGCTCGCGCTTATATCAATTCGGCCGGCGATGGAGCCACACTGGAAGGTCACCTCACTTTCTACTGGGATGTGATGGACGCGTGGTTCGAGGAGGACGAGCAGGTCTTCGTTCATCCTCGGGATCCGTACATAAGAGTTGACACGGTCCACAGCTCGAGGCACGTGCGCGTGGAGATTGAAGGCGTGACACTGGGTGAAACTCGCCGGCCTATCCTCCTCTTCGAGACTGGGCTACCGACCCGCTATTACATCCCGAAGGTTGACGCGCGCATGGATCTGCTCGAGCCAACCGAGTCTGTCACGCGATGCCCGTATAAAGGTGTGGCGCGCTACTGGTCGGCTCGGGTGGGCGACAAGCTCGTCAAGGACATCGTGTGGAGTTATCCGGCGCCAATCCCCGAGTGCCCGAAGATCGAAAACCTGCTCAGCTTCTACAACGAGCACGTCGACCTGTACGTCGACGGGGTGCTGCAAGATCGACCACACTGGCCGGCCTTCGACTGATCCCGAACTGCTCGTCCCGATGCTACTACTGCTACGGCATTCGTTCCGAACGGCGGCTGCGCGATGCATTTGAACCTAGCGCCTACCGCTGGTTCTGTCGGCTCGGGCTTGACGGTAATTCTCCACAACGGCACAGATGGGACCGGGGCGACCTCCCGGTTCGCAAACCCGATTCAGCCGATATGTCAGCTCACGCGGCTTCGCGCTGCCTTGTTTTGGCGATCTCCGCAATCTGCGAACTGGATTGATGATTATTTGCTGCCAAGACCACTTGTCGCCCACCGCGGCGGCCAAGCCAATCCCGAATTGCCGGGGCTTTCCCTAAAGCCGCGAATACTGCGCTGCTAATAGCTTGTTGTTGGGTGCGGAGATGATCCTCGAGAAGCTTATGACGGGTGATGTAACCAGCGTTATCGCCAGGAATGGCATGATTCACCAGCAGTTTCGCGCCGAGACCCGAGGCTAGATTTGGCGTTCAAGGCAACAATTCCGCTCTAGGCCGCAAGTGCGCGCTGGTGGACCGCAACCGAGAGGGTTTGCCTCCCGGCGGATTCCAGGGCTTGCCGTCGAGTTCGCAAAGCGCTGCGAGGATCTCGTCAATAGTCACCGGCGCTT
>Ga0268265_10003283_pt1 | contig 11729 bp, 10 predicted proteins | sample KBSSwiS52_FD_190355 | JGI IMG/M metagenome (GOLD analysis project Ga0268265, IMG submission 190355) | Switchgrass rhizosphere microbial communities from Kellogg Biological Station, Michigan, USA - KBS Switchgrass S5-2 (SPAdes) (version 2) | ecosystem: Host-associated > Plants > Roots >... | reverse complement strand
TGCGCGGCTCGGCCAGACCGTGGCGGCCTTCATCGAGACCGAAAGCGGATCGGAAAGCGAGCGGCAGGCGCTGATCGAGCGGCTGCAGGGCCTGTGCGCCACCAACCTTGCCGCCTACAAGGCGCCCGTCGACTGGATCGTGCTGCCCGCCATGCCGCGCAACGCCATGGGCAAGATCGTCAAGGCGCAGCTCGTCCAGCACCTCGCCGGTCCGGTGGAAGAGCCGCAGACCGCATGGCCGCGGCGGGCATGAAAGTGTGCGCCGCAGTCGCCTTCGCAGCCAACGAGCCGTTGGAGATAGTCGAGGTCGAGCTGCGCGCCCCGCGCTAGGGCGGAGCGCTGGTCCGCATGCAGGCGGCGGGCCTCCGCGAGATCTAAGGAACATAGAGGAGTTCAAATCATGGCGACTGTACTGGAACGCTCCGAAGCCCCTGCTTTCCTGCAAGGGACCAAGCTGCTGCTGATCGACGGCAAGCATGTCGCGGCCCAGTCGGGCAAGACCTTCGATGTCATCAACCCCGCAACCGAGGAAGTGATCGCGACCGTCGCCGAAGGCGGCGCCGCGGACATCGACCTTGCGGTTGCCGCCGCGCGGCGCAGCTTCGAGAGCGGCGTCTGGCGGTCCCTCCCGGGGTCGGAGCGCGCGCGCGTCATGCTGTGCTTCGCCGACCTGGTCGAGAAGAATGCCGACGAGTTGTCGCTGCTCGAGACCATGAACAACGGCATGCCGCGCGCCTTCGCACGGAACAGCGTCGGTGGCGGCGCCAACTGGCTGCGCTGGTTCGCGGGATCGGTGACTCGCATCTACGGTCAAACCGCCTCGTCCGCCGTGTCGGTGCCGGGCGAGTTTCATGTCTATACGCGCAAGGAGCCGATCGGCGTGGTCGGCCTCATCACACCCTGGAACGGGCCGATCGGCACCTTCTTCATCAAGGTCGCTCCTGCGCTCGCCTCGGGCTGCAGCATCGTGCAGAAGCCGTCCGAGATCACCCCGCTGACAGCGCTGCGGCTGGGCGAGCTGGCGCTGGAGGCCGGCGTCCCGGCCGGCGTGCTCAATGTCGTGCCGGGCTTCGGAGCAGGCGCGGGCGCGGCCATGGCCAATCACCCCGGCATCAACAAGATCAGCTTCACCGGATCGACCGCCGTTGGCAAGGAACTCGTCCGTGCGTCCGCCGGCAACCTCAAGCGTGTGACGCTGGAGCTCGGCGGCAAGTCGCCCTGCGTGGTGTTCGACGATGCCGACATGGACATCGCCATTCCTGGCGCGGCAATGGCGATCGCCGCCAATACGGGTCAGGTCTGCTTCGCGGGCTCCCGCCTGTTCGTTCAGCGCAAATCATTCGACAAAGTCGTGGCGGGCATCGGCCATGTGCTCCAGGGCCTCAAGGTCGGCAACGGCCTGGAAGAGGACACCGTCCTCGGCCCCGTCGTGTCGGCCAAGCAACGCGACCGCGTGACCAGCTATATCGAAACCGGTCTTTCGGAAGGCGCGGAGATCGTGTCGGGCGGCCAGCCGATCGACGGCAAGGGCTTCTTCGTGTCGCCCACCGTCTTCGCCAACGTCCACGCCAGCATGAAGATCGTTCAGGAGGAGATTTTCGGGCCGGTTCTGGTCGCGACCCCCTTCGATGATCTGGAAGAAGTGCCCGCGCTCGCCAATGCAACCAACTATGGTTTAGGCGGCGGCATCTACACGACCAACATCAACACCGCGCATAAGCTGGCCGCGCGAATCGAGACGGGCAATGTCTGGATAAACTGCTACTCGATGCTCGACGCCGCCATGCCCTTCGGCGGTTACAAGGAATCGGGCTGGGGCCGCGAGCTGAGCGCCGAGGGACTGGACGCCTATCTCGAGACCAAGTCGGTCTGGGTGAAACTTTCCTGACGACGGCTGGACGGCCCTGGCCGACAGGGCGGACGGACCGAAGGGTGATCCGTTCGCCATCCGGTCGACGACACGAACAGAATCAGGGTCGGGGAGGATCCGTCTTCGGCAGTGGCATCGTGGGCACGCTGAACGCCCTGCCGCTTGTCTGGCGAGATTGAGGACGGCAAGCGACGGCAACGCAAGGCGATTGCAATCCGCCCGCATAGAGATAAAGGAATGCGACACCGACATTGACGGGACACATCATGGCTCTTTCCCTGCCGCTTTCGCGCAATTCGTTCTTCATCGATGGCGAGTGGGTCGCCCCGTCCTCCTCCGAGACGATCAGCATCATCTCTCCGCGCACCGAGGAGGTGATCGGCACCGTCCCCGCCGGGCAGCCGGCCGACATCGATCGGGCAGTGGCGGCGGCCCGCAAGGCGTTCGGCGAGGGCCCCTGGGCGCGCATGTCGGTGGAGGAACGCGGGGCCGTGATGCGCAAGGTCGCGGCCTATATGCGCGAGCGCGGGCCGGAGGTCGCCAAACTGGTCTCAACCGAGATGGGCGGCCCTATGAGCATGCTCGGCCGCTTCCCCGACGGCCCGGGCAACCTTATCGACTATTATGCCGATCTTGCGAAGGAAGTCGGCTTCGCCCATCCGCGCGTCGGGCAGGTCGGCCCGGCGGTGGTGCGCAACGAGCCGGTGGGCGTCATCGGCGCGATCACGCCATGGAACGGGCCGCTCACCCTGCTACTGATGAAGTTCGCGCCCGCGCTGATGGCGGGCTGTACGATGGTGTCCAAGCCCTCGCCCGAAGCACCGCTCGACGCCTATGTGCTGGCCGACGCCTGTGCAGCCGCCGGCCTGCCCGCCGGCGTGTTCAATCTGGTGCCCGCCGGGCGTGAGGCGGGTGAGCATCTGGTCAGCCACAAGGATGTCGACAAGATCGCCTTCACGGGCAGCACCGCCGCCGGCCGGCGCATCGCCGAAATCTGCGGCCGCGACCTGCGCCGTGTCGGTTTGGAGCTGGGGGGCAAGTCGGCGCTGATCGCACTGGACGATGCCGACGCGGCCGCCGTGGCGAAGACCGCCATCCCCTTCGGCCTTGGTTTCAATAGCGGCCAGGCCTGCGCCGCGCTGACTCGCATCCTCGTCCCCGCCCGGCGGCAGGCTGAGTTCGTCGAGGCACTGTCGGCGCAGATGGAAACGCTCGTCACCGGCGACCCATTTGACCTTGCCACCACGGTCGGCCCGATGGTGGCAGAGCGCCAGCGCACCCGGATCGAAGGCCTGATCGCCACCGGGATGCCCGAAGGGGCGACGCTGGTGCGCGGCGGCGGCCGCCCCGCCGACCTGCCGCGCGGCTGGTTCGTCACCCCCACCCTCTTCTGCGACGTCAAGAACGAGATGACGATCGCGCGGGAAGAGATTTTTGGCCCCGTCGGCGTTGTCATCCCCTATGAAGGCGACGATGAGGAAGCGATCCGCATCGCCAACGACACGCCCTACGGCCTTGCCGGCGCGGTGTTCAGCCCGGACATCGACCGCGCCTACAGCGTGTGCCAGCGTGTGCGCGCGGGCACCTATGGCGTCAATACCTTCTATATGGACCCGCGCCTGCCATTCGGCGGCTTCAAGGCGTCGGGCATTGGGCGCGAGAACGGCAAGGAAGGACTGCTGGCCTTTACCGAGACAAAGACGGTGCTGGGCCTGCCCGAAGGCATCGTCTGACCGCCTGCTGCCATTATTGGAGAGATGGACATGACGGACGAGCAAGCGATCCGCGAGCTGCAACTGGGCTATGCGCGCCATTTCGACGCGCGCGACGCGCAGGCCTTCGCCGACCTGTACACCGACGACGCCGTTCTGGTGCAGATCGGCGGCAAGGAAATCCGGACCAAGGAAAAATTCGTCAAATCGGTAGTCAATATGCCGCCGCCCGATGGCGGCTATCACAAGGTGCTGGAGACCGACACGAAGATCGACGGCGACGAGGCGAAGGCGATCTGCCGCTTCCACGCGCGTACTGCCCTTGGCCAGGACGTCACCGGCCATTATGAAGACAGCTACCGACGCACCCCCGAAGGCTGGCGGATCACCCGCCGCGCGGTGTTTCTAGACTGAAGCAAAGAGGGTGCAAATGGACAGTTTCGATTATGTGATCGTCGGCGCGGGCCCCGGTGGCTCTGTGCTGGCCAATCGCCTGAGCGCCGACCCGGCGATCCGCGTGGCGCTGGTGGAGGCCGGGCCGCCCAACAGACATTATCTGATCGATATGCCCAAGGGCTTCGGCAAGCTTCTAACCGGATCGCCCTTCGTCACCCATTATCCGACCGAGCCCGACGCCGCTGGACAGGCCTATGTCTGGGCGCGGGGCAAGACGCTGGGCGGCTCTACCTCCGTTAACGGCATGGCCTATTCGCGCGGCCAGCCCGAGGATTATGATGGCTGGGAAGCGATGGGCGCGACCGGCTGGGGCTGGAAGACCATGCTCAAGGCCTTTCGCGAGATCGAGGATCATGAGCTGGGTGCGGACGAGATGCGCGGCGCTGGTGGCCCGCTGCATGTCGGCGTCAACAACATCAGGCATCCGGTGAACGATGCCGTGTTGGAAGCGGCGCGCGCCAACGGCCTTCCGGTGCGCCCGGACAATAATCGCGAGGATCAGGCCGGCATCGGCCCGATGACGCACATGATAAAGAAGGCGAAGCGCATGAGCGCGGCCGACGCCTTCCTGACGCCGGTGCGCAGCCGGCGAAACCTGACTGTCATTACCGATGCGTGGGCGAACCGTATCCTCGTCGAAGGGCGGCGCGCGACCGGAGTGGAGCTGGCGGTCGCCGGGGGCGGACGGACGCTTTCCGCCACGCGCGAGGTGCTGGTCTGCGCCGGCGCGTTCGAAACACCCAAGCTGCTGATGTTGTCGGGGATAGGCCCGGCCGAGCAGCTGAAGGCCCATGGCATCGCCGTGCTTCAGGACAGCCCGTCGGTGGGCACGAACATGGCCGAACATCGCGGCATCGCCCTGCAATATCGGCTGAAGGACAGGCTCAGCCATAATCCGCAATTTTCCGGCTGGCGGCTGATTCTGAACGGCATCCGCTACTACCTGACGAAGACCGGCATCCTGTCCTACGGCTCGCACGAACTGATGGGTTTCGCGAAGGTGCTGCCGCAATCGAGGACAGCGGATACGCAGATGTTCATCTCGCCCTTCTCTCGGGTCATGGGCGCGCCCCGGCCGACCTTCGAGAAGATGCCGGGTGCGCAGTGCCTCATCTATCCGACGCGGCCGACCAGCCGGGGTTCGGTCTCGCTCCGCTCCCCGAATCCGGCCGACCTGCCGGTGATCGTGCCCAATGCGCTCGATACCGACTATGACCGCCACGTCAGCGTCGAGATGGTGCGCTATGTGCGGCGACTGTTCGCGACGCCGCCCTTGGTGGACATGCTGGCCGGCGAGACGCTGCCGGGACCACAGGTCGAGAGCGATGAGGAAATCCTGCAGGCGATCCGGGTGAAGGGCACCTGGGGCTTCCACACCTGCGGCACCGCGCGCATGGGCGGCGATCCGGCGAGTGTCGTCGACCCGCAGCTGCGCGTGCGCGGGGTCGAGAGACTGCGCGTCGTCGACGCCTCGGTCTTCCCGGCGATCGTCTCGGCCAACACCACCGCGCCGGTCGCCGCCCTGGCATGGCGCGCGGCGGACGTCATCCGCGAAGGCTGATGGAGGCCGCGCGAAGACGGAACATGGGCCGAGGGCGACCGCCGGAAGGAGAGAGAGGATGACGGACACGCCCGGCTCCGGATCTATGCTCTCGCCACAGGGGATCGGGTGAATGAGTCAGGCGGCGATGAGGCTGACGAGGTATTCGTCGTCCCAGGCGGCGACTTTGCGCCTGAGGCGGATGGAGTCCTTGGACTTGGACCTTCGGGTGAGGTTGAGCGCCATGTGTTTGAGGGTGGTGACGTTGCGGGAGCGTGGTTGGTCCGGAGTCTGCATTCATCGTCTCGGAAGACCATGTCGAGGACCCAGTGGAGGGAGTTCTCGACGGCCCAGTGATCGCGGACGAGAGGGCCGATGAGATTGGCGGCGAGCAGTAATGAGGTGATGTAGAAGCGGATTTCGTGCTCGATCTTGTCGGCGTCGCGAGTGGGTGCTGGGATGAGGCGGGTGCTCTCGACCATGGCGACGCCGGCCAGGCAGGGCCAATTATGGCGCTCCTGCAACCAGTCGACATCGTGGGTGACGGTGATGTTGCGGGTCTCGATGCGCCCGTGATCGCCATCGGCGGTCTGATGGTGGGTGCTGGTGGTGTCTTTGAAATCATTGGCTTTCTGCTCGTTGGCGAACAGTTCGATATCGTCGCGCAGCGAGCCTTGGTTACCCTTCAAGGCGAGGATGTAGTCGGCCTTCTTGTGCACGATCTTCTGGTGATGGCGCGCTGACAGCCCATGGCGTCGATGGTCACCACGGCGCCTTCGATGGCCAGCATGTCCAAAAGCCTGGGGATGGCGACGATCTCGTTGGCTTAGTCGGCGACCTTCACCTGCCCCAGCACCAGTCGCTGGCTGGCGACGAAGGCCGAGACCATGTGGATGGCGTTCTTGTCCCTCCCATTGGAGCGGCGCACGGTCTTGCCGTCGATCGCCACCACCCCTTCGGGGACGCCGATCATGGCTGCCACCCAGGCCACGAAGCAGCGCTGGAACGCCTCAGGGTCGAGCGCGGCGAGGATGTCGCCCAGATGGTCGTGGGCCAGCGTGCCCGCCGCGAATGGGCGAAACCGGCGCAGCAGGCCGAGCTTCTTCTCGCCGAAGCGGGCAATGTCGGTGATCGTTTCGGCTCGGGCAAGCACCGCCATAAGGCATAGCAACAGCACCTCCGCCAGCGGATACCTCACCTTCGCCCGCTGCCGCACATCCGGCAAATCTTTGAAATAGCTGAGAAAGACCACCGTCTCGGAAAACGCATCGCCATCACCACCACCATCCAGCGCAAACATCCTCTCACGAAGCAGAGGATACCGACAGATTCAGCACTTTGGCGTCTTGTAACGCACTTCTTCACCTGATTGCGCTGGCTCTCGCCATCCTTGGGCTTGCGCTTCTCCTGTAAATGTATTCGGTGCTCGCTTGGAGCACTAAAACGGTCGGCGGGTGGGCATGATGGATTGGACGCGGAAGCAGGACGACAGCAAGCGGACGCAGCTGCTTGCCGGTTCTGCCGTCATTCAGGTTGCGGAACGGATCAGGGAGGACGTCTTCCAGCTGGCCGACGGAGCCTTGCTCGGCTCCGAGGAAGACCTGATCCTGCGCTATAATGTGAGCCGGCCGACTCTACGCCAGGCGGCCGGCCTCATCATCCAGGAGCAGTTGCTGGTCGCACGCAGGGGTGTGGGCGGCGGATTCTTCGTCCGCCGCCCCGACCCGGATGTGGTGACCCATATCGTCTCTCAATATCTGCGCTCAAGGAGCGTCGGCATCAAGGAGCTGGCGGAGGCCGTCCGGCCGATCCGCGTGGAGATCGCGCGGCTGGCGGCGCTGTCGCAGGACGAGGCCGCGCGCAAGGCGCTGGTGGAGTTTCTGGTACAGGAGGAAGCGGCGGCGCAAGAGCTCGAGTTCCAGAGCTTCCTGCAGAGCGAACGCGCCTTCAATCATCTGCTGGGCAAGGTCAGCGGCAGCGAGACCCTGTCCCTCTTCCTCGAGATTCTGCTCGAGCTGTCGTCGATGGTTCATCGCGAAGAGGATATGTATCGTGGACATCCTGAGAGGCTGGCGCGCTATCGCCGCGAACGGCTGCGCCTTGCCCGGGCGGTAATTGATTTCGACGACGAGCTGGCGGTGCTGGCCGCGCATCGCTGCGCAAGGATGAGCCATGATTGGCTTATCGAGGAGCTGTTCGAAACCGTTGGCGCAAAGAAACGCGCACGGCGAAGGAAAAGCTAAAGGAGGCTTCGTGCGCATACTGACCACCGGCTGCCCTTCGGGCATAGGTCGGATGCTTGCCTCCTATGGCGCAGCAGTTCCACTTCTCAAAGCGTCGCGAAGCCATCAACCATTCGTTAAGAAGGTTTTTGCTAACAGTGCCTACACCATGATCGCGTCAGAAGTGCTACGTCGATCGAAGTAGAAGTCGTGACCAAAGGCCCGATCAAAAGCGATTTATCGTTTTAAGGCGTCGATGGATTGTTGAACGAACATTTGCGTGGATCAATCTGAATCGCAGACTTTAGAAAGATTTCGAGAATCTGATCGAATCATCTACGGCATTTCTATATGCAGCGGCGTCGCTAATGCTGATTCGTAGGCTCGCTCGTTACGCATAGGATTCCAAACAGACTCTAAGAGGCTGTTTGGAAAATCCGCACGGGGCCTTGCCAAGCGGGTAGGATGATGATTCACGCTCTGGATGTGGACACAGCAGAGCCGGGGTCGGATGGCCCAGATTGCCAAGAAGACGAAGCGCTATCCGAGTGATCTGACGGATGAGGAGTGGGATCGGATCGCCCCGCTGATGCCTCGCCCGGGGCGACGTGGCCGGCCTCGCGAAGTGGATTTCCGGGACGTGATCAACGCGGTGCGTTACCTGGTGCGCTTGGGTTGCGGTTGGCGGATGCTGCCCGTCCATTTCGGAGCCTGGCAGACGGTCTACGGCTGGTTCCGGGAACTGGCCCGGCGCTTCCTGTTCCAGACGATCCACGACGTCGAACTGATGCTGGATCGCGAGCGTCAGGGCCGGGAGCCAAACCCGAACGCGGCGGTCATCGACAGCCAGTCGGTCAAGGCCCCGTCGGCCGGGGAGCGGGGCTTCGATGCTGCCAAGAAGGTCGTCGGACGCAAGCGGCACATCGCGGTCGACACCGATGGCCGACGGCTCATGGTGAACCTGACGCCTGCCGACATCTCCGACAGAGCCGGCGCGCAAACGATCCTCGATGGCATCCGCAAGCGCTGGCCCTGGGTGAAGCATCTCTTCGCCGATGGCGCCTATGACCGGCTCAAGCTCATGGACAAGGCCAGCTATCTCGACTTCGTGGAGGCGGTCGTCCGCCGTTGTGACAACCAGCAAGGCTTCAAGGTTCTGCCCCGCCGCTGGGTGGTCGAACGCACCTTCGGGTGGATGATCCGCTGGCGCCGCCTCGTCCTCGATTACGAGAAGCGGATCGATGTCTCACAAGCCATGATCCTCGTCGCCATGGGCGGTAATCTCTTACGCCGAAACGCCCATCCCTGATTTTACAAACGGACTCTAAGTCGGCGAGAGTTTCGGAGAAGCGCTGCAGGCGATGGCCTCGCTCAGCGATGATTGACAACGGCATCGACGCAGTTCGGCGGCCAGCGCAGATCTGAAACCGGCCAGGCACATGAATGAACCTGGCGAGGCACGATCCGCGATACGTTCACCCTTGTCGGGCCGGAGCGGTCCACATCGCTAGCCGATACCCTTTCCGTCGGCATCGAATACGATGCGCAATTTCTCACGCTGTGGCGAAGTGGTCGCATGCTGCAAAAGTACAGCTTCGCCAGAACCGGTGCGCAGCACCCGTTTCAGCTCGAGCAGCGGACTGCCGACCTCAACTTTGAGGATGTCTGCGTCAGTCGCATCGGCCAGGATGGCACTGATGATATGCTCGGAATGATTGCCAACCACGCCGATGTCGAGAAGAACCTCTGTTACTAACCGCCCATCCAGAATGCTCGGCGTCAATTGCTTACCCAAGTGTTCGGGAAGATAGTGCAGCGTCAGCCTGACCGGCACATCGTTCACGCTGCGCAGACGAGTGATGTTCAATACGGAAGCGCCCAGCGGAAGGTCCCCAGCTGAGCAGATATCCGCCGACGCGGTCTCGAACCCGAAACTCATGAGCACGAGCTCTCCCGCCTCCCCGAATGCGCCCACGAGGTCGACCACTGTCGACGCCCCATGCTCTTCTCCAGGCAAAGCGAAGACGCGCGTGCCGATGCCCGCACGGCGCTCGATCAAACCCTTGGCTTCGAGCGTCTGCATCGCACGCCGGACAGTCGCCCGTGAAACATTGTAGGTTTCCGCGAGCACGTCCTCGCTCGGCAACAGGCCGCCGCCCCGGTAGCGGCCGGAAGAAATGCCAGAATGAAGGATGGCGAACAATTGGTGATGCAAGGATGCACCTGGTCTACGCGTCAATCCGGCCATCGAACTTGATTCTTTCCAACGCATCTCAGTTTCGCCCTAGCAAGACTCGAAGCTGGGTTGCAATTTCGTTGGGGCAGACTGCGCCAGCGGGACTGATCGATGTTGCCCGGTTCTCGTGCGCAAACCGAGCCGGCACCATTTAGCCCGCCTGGGGGTCCGCGGCGTAAGTGCCCCCGTCTCATGCCTCGCATCAGAGGTGTCGCGCTCCGCTGTGGCGCATCATCTGCCATTTACGTGCGGGCCTTGTCCCGCGACAAGTGGAGAGATGAAACCGCCTCCGGACGTGTCGAGTGCGTTGCTCGCGCTGGTTGCATGGATGTCCGAACAGCGGGTGAGCGCCCCAACATCGAAAACGTCGGATCGTCGAGCGGCCAGCAGGAGGCGCCTTGCGGAGCAAGTCGAACGCGTGGGGCATCCCATCCATAGGATGTCGCGGCAACCAGCTTCAGGGCCTCCGTCACGCCGCTCTCGAACATATAATATAATACCCGCCTGCAGAAGCACTGCTCCACTTGCCGTGTGGGCGCAAGCCTGTTCCCTTGGGCACAGGCGATCCGCCCGGCAGGGGCGGCCCGGTCCCCCCGCTGGCTTCGCAGCCGCACATCCTCTACGGTCGCCCCGATTGCGGGCAGTCGGAATCGCTCAAGGGAGAAAGCATGGCATCGAGCGCCAACATTCGACGATCCCCCGCCCCCCCTGATACTGGGGCCGGAAAAAGGAAGAAGGCGAGAATGGCTGTTCAGATCGCTCGACGGCTCGAGGACCGTATCCTGGCGGAAGGCTGGCCTATCGGCTTCCAGATCGGGCGAGAGGCAGAGCTGGCTGTCGAAATGGGGGTCTCGCGCTGGACGCTGCGGGAAGCCGTTCGAATTCTTGAGGCATCGGGGTTCGTCGCGATGCGGAAAGGCGCCGGAGGCGGACTGTTCGTCGCATCTAGCGCTTACGACTTCGTCTGCAAGATGGCAGCCAACTACTTCGAGTTCGTGCAGGTCACCGTGGAGGAGTTTGGCAGCGTGATGCGCACGCTGAACCGCCTCGCCGTGGCGCAGGCGATCTGCCGCGTTCCCGACGATGAACGGCGCCGCATCGAAACGCAGCTGTCCCAGCTCGCCGCCCTTCCCCTCGCGCAGCAGCTCGAAAGCGCAGGCGGGATCCATCAATCGCTGGTGAGATTCTCTGGGAACCCTGCCCTCGTGCTGTACGTCGGGATTCTGGGGAAACTCACGGGCGACGCATGTGTCTACTCGACCCTCGATGACGAGACCTGGCTCTCGTCGTTCCGATCGGTAAACGCCGTTATTGCTGACATGGCCTCTGCGGTGCTCGCTGGACACGCCGATCAGGCTCAGGCGGCAAGCGATGCCTTGGCCGCGATCTTCTGCCGGCTGTTCGCCGCGTCCTTCCTGCATCTCAGGATGCCCATCACGTCAGCTGCTACCCAGCGCGCCTATGACTTCTTCCCGCCGGCACGTCCGCTGAAGAAGGTCGACGGCGTGGAGCGGGCCATCCGCGAAATGATCTTCGACGAGGGGTGGCCGGTCGGATCGAGCCTGGGGTCGGAAAAGGAACTGGCCGCTCGCTTCCACGTTGGCCGGTGGGTGCTGCGCGAGGCGCTGCGCTCGCTCGAGCAGCTCGGCGTCATCGCGATGGGCCGCGGCAGCCGGAGCGGCGTCCGCGTCGT
>Ga0268265_10003282_pt1 | contig 11730 bp, 10 predicted proteins | sample KBSSwiS52_FD_190355 | JGI IMG/M metagenome (GOLD analysis project Ga0268265, IMG submission 190355) | Switchgrass rhizosphere microbial communities from Kellogg Biological Station, Michigan, USA - KBS Switchgrass S5-2 (SPAdes) (version 2) | ecosystem: Host-associated > Plants > Roots >... | reverse complement strand
CTTCAATGCGCCTTCGAGGGCGATTGGATAGTTGATCCCGCGGCCGAGATACAGAAAATCGGTCCGGTTCTGGAACCTGGCCGCAACTTTTTCCACGTCACCTGCGAGCTTCAGCGTCTGTTCGAGAAAGTACGGCAGCTGCAACAGCGCCTCGATGTGAGACTTCGAGTCGTCGAGCGACAGCGTCCCCCGGATCTGGCCGAGCCGGAGGGCGAGGAGGTACAGCGCCACCAGCTGCGAGGTGAATGCCTTGGTCGAGGCGACGCCGATTTCCGGCCCCGCGTGGGTGTAGATCGTCCCGTCGGTTTCCCGCGTCGCCATGCTGCCGACGACGTTGCAGATGGCGATGCTGGCAGCGCCGTCTTTCTTCGCCTCTCGAAGCGCGGCGAGCGTGTCCGCCGTTTCTCCGGACTGTGTGATGACGACGGCCAGCATGCTGTTCGAGACAATCGGTGAGCGATAGCGATACTCAGAGCCGTAATCGACGTCGACCGGCAGGCGGGCGAGCTGCTCGATCATGAACTTGCCGATCAGCGCGGCGTGCCACGACGTCCCGCACGCCAGCACGGTGACGCGATCCACGGCGGCGAGCCTCTCATCGGGGATCTTCATCTCCTCCAGGAACACCTTCCCGGAGTCGAGCGAGACGCGTCCCAGAATCGTTTCGCGGGCGGCTGTCGGCTGCTCGAAGATCTCCTTGAGCATGAAGTGCTTGTAGCCCGCCTTCTCCGCCATGATCGGGTCCCACAGCACCCGTTGCGTCGCCTTCGACACGGGACGGCCGAAGAAATCCGTGAACAGGACCCCGGTCTTCGTGATGATGGCCATTTCCTCGTCGCCGAGGAACACGACGTCGCGGGTGTGGCTCAGGATGGCCGGAATGTCGGACGCGACGAAGAACTCGCCATCACCCAGGCCGACGACGATCGGCGGCCCGTTGCGGACGGCGACGATCTTGTCCGGATCGTCGGCGGAGATCAGCACGAGCGCGAAGAGGCCTCGCATCAGCATCAGCGCCCGCCGCACCGCGTTCTCGAGACCGTCGTCTTTCATCTCGCGCTCGACGAGGTGCGCGACGATCTCCGTATCGGTTTCGGTGACGAAGATGTGGCCCTGCCGCTGCAGCTCCTGCTTAAGGTCGAGGTAGTTCTCGATGATGCCGTTGTGGACGACGACGATCTTGCCGGTGCAGTCGCGATGGGGGTGGGCGTTCTCTTCGGTCGGCCGGCCGTGCGTCGCCCACCGCGTGTGGCCGACGCCGTAATCGCCAGTCAGCGGCGCCGACCCGATCACTGTTTCAAGGTTCGAGAGCTTGCCGGCGCTCCGCCGAAGGTCCACGCAGCCGTCGCGCACGACGGCCACACCCGCCGAGTCGTAGCCGCGGTACTCGAGCCGGCGCAGCCCGTCGATGAGCACGGGCACGACGTCCTTGGGTCCGATGTATCCGATGATCCCGCACATTTGTGACTTCCAGTTCTAAGTTCTAAGTTCTAACTTCTGAGTTCTAACTTCTGAGTTCTTACTTCTTTTGCTTCTTATCGACCCAACCTTCGATGTTACGTTGCTTTCCCGCGCTGACGGCGAGCGATCCGTCGGGCACGTCTTCGCGGATTGTCGTGCCGCTGCCCACATACGCACCGTTCCCGACCGTGACCGGCGCGATCAGCTGCGTATCGCTGCCGATGAACGCCCCGTCGCCGATCACCGTCTGGTTCTTTCGCGCGCCGTCGTAGTTGCACGTGATCGTGCCGGCGCCGATGTTGACCTTCGCGCCGATCGTGGCGTCTCCCAGATAGGACAGATGCCCGGCCTTGGACCCGGCACCCAGGACGGTTTTCTTCATCTCGACGAAATTGCCGACGCGTGCGCCTTCGCGCACGTCGCTTCCGGCACGCAGGTGAGCAAACGGTCCGACGGACGCGCCCGACTCGACGCGAGATCCCGCGATCACGGAGTGGTTGAGGACCGTGACGCGATCGCCGACCTGCGAATCGACGATGCGCGTGCCGCTGTGGATTTCACAGCCGCTGCCGATCGTCGTCCGCCCCTCCAGAAACACGAAGGGGCGCAGAATCGTGTCCGGCCCGACCGTCACGTCATCGTCGATGTAGGCGGTGGCCGGATCCTCGATCGTGACGCCGGCGTCCATGAGTTGTCTCGCTTTTTCCTGTCGCACGATTGAGCTCACCGCCGCCAGCTCGCGGCGGCTGTTGATGCCTCGAATCTCGTCAGGATTCGAGACGGTGACGGTTTCGACTGTCCGGCCGGCCTGACGGTAGACCGCGACGAGGTCCGGAAGGTAGTACTCGCGCTGTGCGTTCTCGGAGGCGATGCGTCTCAACGCGTCCCACAGCCCCTCGAGAGCGAACGCATAGATCCCCGAGTTAATCTCGCGAATCGCTCGCTCGGCCGCTGTCGCGTCCCGTTCCTCGACGATCCGTGCAATCGGCTGGCCCGGGGCAGACGTGCGAACGATGCGGCCGTAGCCGTGAGGGTTTTCTACGATTGCGGTCACAACCGTCGCCGCCGCGCCCGTGGATGAGTGCCGCTCGACCAGTGTTTTCAACGTGTTAGTCGACAGGAGGGGGACATCACCCGACAGAAGGATCAGCGTGCCGCGCGCCCCGGCGAGGGCGTCGGCGGTCGTCATCAGGGCGTGCGCCGTCCCGAGCTGTGGTTCCTGAACCACAACCGTGAGACCAGGCCGAGATCCCAGCGCCTCTCTCAAGATTTCGGCCTGATGCCCAACAACAACCGTCGTAGAACGGGGTGCCAGCGATCCGGCGGTCGTCAGGACGTAGTCGATCATCGGCCGCCCGGCCACCTGGTGGAGGACCTTGGGCCGCGCCGAGTTCATCCGGGTCCCCTTGCCGGCGGCCAGGACGACGATGTGGGTGTCGGACATGGTTGACCCGGGACCCCGAAGGACCCGGGACAACTGATTATCGCGCTGTTCGCGTTTTCAGCGGGCGCCGGACAGACGAACGGGGCATCGAGGGCGCTTCGATCGTCGCCCGGAACGACTCGTCGTCGTGCAGCGGCTCGAGATCCGGGTCGTTGCGCGCGAGCGCGCGGTTTTCCGGGTTGAGCGCGATCGCGCGCTCGAGATGGGCGACGGCTTCAGCGTGCTCGTCCCGCTGAGCGTGGGCGACGGCGAGCATGTAAATGGCGTGGTCGTTGTCGGGGTCCTCGTCGCGCACCAGGCGAAGATGTGCGATCGCCTGGTCGTACTGCCCGCCGTTGATGGCGAGCGTCGCGGCATACAAGCGCTCGTCGATGGTCTGCGGATCCGGGACTCGAGGCGTCGCCTGCCGCTGACAGACGTTCAGGTAAAGGCGAACCCGTTCGTGCAGTTCCTTCTCTTCCGGATACTGGCGCAGCACCGATTCCAGGATGGCCGAGGCCTGCCGGTAGTCGTGTCGCTGGAGCGCCTCGACTCCGCGTTCGTATAAAGCTACCGCTTCAAAATAGGTTGATCGTCTTTGCGGACCTGGCGCGCCGGTGTTGCCAGCTGGCTGGGCCGTTTCCGGCTCAGTTTTGCGCCCCGACCGAGCGGATGACGACTCCGCTGAGGCCTTCGTCGGTCGGGGTAGCGGCCTGGGCTGCTTGGCCATAGTGGCGCGCGATGCAGGAAAATTGCGCCGAAAAGCGGCGGGTAAATTAACAGAACGCCAGAGATCGGTCAAGAGAGCTTCTTATTGGTTAATCACCAGAATTTCGCAGACCCTCGAGTGCTGCATAGACGTCATTCGTCGAAACACCGTAGGTTTTTGCCAAAGCCGCAATGGTTTCGCGTTTTGTTGAGCCGATGGCAGCCGTCTCAACTGGCTTGATTTCTGGTATAACCCCTATTTGAACGATGACTGTAAGCTCTCCTCTCGGATGTTCGACCCGAGGGAGCACCGCAGAAATTGGGCCTCTAACCAATTCTTCGTGAACCTTGGTCATTTCGCGGGCGATCAGGACCTGGCAGTCGCCGGCCCTGTCGCGCAGAAACGAGAGAGTTCGATGGATTCGGTGCGGCGCCTCAAAGAATACGGCGGTCCCCCCTATCGAAATCAGCCGGTCGAACCAAGTATTTCTGTCTTTAGCCCGAACTGGTGGGAAGCCATGAAAGGAGAAACCCTCGTTCGGCAAGCCAGCCACAGCCATCGCCGCCATTACAGCCGAGGCTCCCGGAATTGGTTCGACGCGGATCCCCGCCGCGATCGCATCACGGATCAGCCGGCCGCCTGGGTCCGAAATCGTCGGCGTCCCGGCATCGGACACCAGCGCGACGTTGTCTCCCCGCTCGAGTCGGGCGATCAGTGAAGACGACTTCGAGGCCTCGTTGTGTTCGTGAAGGCTGGTGGTGGACGTCGTGATGGCGTGGCGAGCGAGCAGCTTAGCCGTGTGGCGCGTGTCTTCCGCGGCGATGACGGACACCTCGCGCAGCACGCGCAGCGCCCGAATGGTGATGTCCTCGAGGTTGCCGATCGGTGTGGCGACCACGAACAGCGTGCCCGACATGTGGGGTGGGAAACGACGTGTTTATTGTACCATTGGCGGATCTATGGCGTTGGTCCCCGGCCGTTCGGTTCTGAAAAGATGATTGCATCCGAGCCCCTGCCTCATTTCGTCGACGACCTGCTCGGTTACCTCCACGAGACGCATCCCACCCACGCCACCCTGGATGGTGTGCATACGTACGACGACCTCCTGGAGGACGTCAGCCGGCAGGCGATCGACACCGAAACCCATGCGCTGGCGGGGTACCTTCGCCGGCTGGATGAAATCAACAAGGACGCGCTGACGCCGCTCGAGCGTCTCGAGCACCGCATGCTGACGGCGAATCTGCAGTCGCGCATGTTCGAGCTCGAAGCCGTGCGCACGTGGGATAAGAATCCCCAGTTCTACTCGGACCTCCTGGCGTCGAGTCTGGCCGGCCAGACGTTGTTCTCCCATGCGCCGGCATCCGAGCGTGCTCGCCGCGTGCTGTCGAAGCTGCGACAGACGCCGCGCCTCATCCAGGCCGCGCGCGACAACATCAAGGATCCGCCGGGCATCTACGTCAAGGTCGGCATCGAGACGATGCGCGGGGCGTTGAAGTTCATCGAGGACGAGCTGCCGCGTGCGTTCAAGGACGTGGACGATCTCCACCTCCTCGGCGACCTCGCCGACGCGCAGACTGAGGCCGCGCAGGCGGTCGGCTCCTACGTCCAGTACCTCGAGGACGAAGTCGCGCCGAAAGCGCGCGCCTCCTTCCGGCTGGGAAAAGAGCGCTTCGAACAGAAGCTCCGTCTGGAAGAGGGGCTGTCGATGCCGGTCGATCGGCTGCTGGCCATTGCGACGCGCGAGTTGAAAGCGACGCAGGAAGCCTTCAAGACGCTCGCCGGACGGATGAACGGCGCCGATCCGCTCGAGACCTGGGCGCGCACCAAGGCCGAGCACCCGGCCCCCGGCGAGCTGGTCGCCAAGGGGAAGGAGCAGCTCGACGAGCTGGCGACGTTTCTCGAGCGTCAGTCGATTGTCACGCTGCCGCCAGGCGAAAACATCACCGTCGCCCCGACCCCCGATTTCTATCGCTGGTCGTTTGCCAGCATGTGGACGCCCGGGCCGTTCGAAACCAAGCCGACGCGCGCCTACTACTACCTGACCGACGTCGACCGCTCGTGGCCGCCGGAGAAGCAGGACGAGCACCTCCGCGACTACAACTACCCGACGCTCTGGTCGATCTCGATTCACGAGGTTTACCCGGGACACTTCCTCCACTATCAGCACCTGCGGCGGGTGGAATCGAAGGCGCGCAAGTCGATCATGTTCGCGGCAGCGTCATTCGTGGAAGGGTGGGCGCACTACTGCGAGCAGATGATGATGGAGGCCGGGTTCGGCCGGCAGGAACAGGGCATCAAGCTCGGACAGCTTGCCGAATCGCTCATCCGTCTGGCCCGCTTCGTCGTCTGCATCAAGCTGCACGCCGAGGACATGTCGGTCGAGCAGGGAGTGCGATTCTTCCGTGACGAAGCGTTCATGGAGGAAGCCAGCGCGCGGCGCGAGGCCGAACGCGGGACCTTCGATCCGACCTATCTGGTCTACAGCGTCGGCAAGCAGATGCTGCTCAAGCTCCGCCAGGACTGCAAGCAGCAGCAAGGCAAGTCGTTTTCGCTGCGGTCATTCCACGACACGCTGCTCGGCCAGGGCACCGCGCCCTTCTGGCTGCATCGTCAGCTGATGCTCGGCGACGAGGGCGACCTGCTCGATTGAGGCCCCCGGGACCAACGACGAAGGACCACCAGTAATGCCCCTGTACGAATACGAGTGCGAAGCGGGCCATCGCTTCGAGAAGATTCTGAAGTTCTCGGATCCGCCACTCGAGACCTGCCCGACGTGCGGCAAGCCGGTCCACAAGCTGGTGTCGTCGCCGGCATTTCAGTTCAAAGGCACCGGGTGGTACATCACGGACTACGCCAAGAAAGACACCAAGGACACCAAGGAAACGAAGGAAACGAAGGACGCTAAGGAGAGCACGGGCAGCTCGGAGAAGAAAGAAGGGAAGGACTCGAAGGATTCGAGCACCAAGGAAACGCCCGCCGCGAAAACGTCCGACACGTCGTCGTCGACCACGACACCAGCCGCGCCGGCATCAAAGGATTCGTCGAAGGCGACGTAGCGTCCGGATCTAGCGTTTGCCGGCCGGCGCCTGCAGGTCGAGCGACACGAGGTAGTCCGAGAACTTGCCGGCGAGGTCCGGCCGCCTCAGCGCGAAATAGACCACCGCTTTCAGGAACCCCAGCTTGTTGCCGGTATCGTGGCGCACGCCTTTGACTTCGCAGGCGTAGATGGGTCGCGTCTTGAGCAGCTCGCGCAGGCCGTTGGTCAGCTGGATTTCGCCCGTCCGATCGCTCTTGGTCGCCGCCAGGGCCGGGAAGATGTCCGGCGTCAACACGTAGCGGCCGATGATCGCGAGGTCTGACGGCGCTTCTTCGCGGGGTGGTTTCTCGACGAGATCGCGCACGCGGTGAATCCCGTCGCCCAGATCGTCGCCCGGCTGGATCGCAATGACGCCGTAGCTCGAAATGTCTTCGCGCGGCACGCGCTCCACGGCCAGGACGGGACCGTCGAGCCGCTCGAAGGCGTCGATCAGCTGCCTGATCGCCGGCGGATCCGCGTCGATCACGTCGTCGCCGAGGATGACGGCAAACGGCTCGTTGCCGACCAGCTCGCGCGTGACGAGCACGGCGTGGCCGAGACCGAGCGGCTCGCCCTGCCGCACGTAGGCGAAGTTGATCAGGTTGGAGATCTTGCGGATTTCCGCGAGCTGATCCTTCTTGCCGCGCGCCTCGAGAAAGGTTTCGAGCTCCACCGACACATCGAAGTGATCTTCGATGGCGTTCTTGCCGCGACCGGTGACCAGGATGATGTTGTCGACGCCCGAGGCCACCGCTTCCTCGACGCCGTATTGAATGATCGGCTTGTCGACGAGCGGCAGCATTTCCTTGGGTTGCGCCTTCGTGGCTGGCAGGAAGCGGGTACCGAGACCGGCGGCCGGGAACACGGCCTTGCGCACTGAAGGCATGTCGGAATCGTAACGTACAATGGTGCGGCGAGGCAGCATGCTCGACCCCGCTTACATACGCGATCACATCGACGAAGTCCGTAAAGGTCTGCGCAACCGCGGCCTCGATCCCGACAAGGCGCTCGAAGAGATCGCGACGCTCGAGACCGCGCGGCGGCGGATCATCCCCGAGCTCGAGGGGCTGAAGCGTCAGCAGAACACGTCGGGCGACGAGATCGCACGGGCGAAGCGGCAGGGGAAAGACACCGCGCCCGTGCAGGAAGCGAACCGCGCGCGCGCGCAGCAGATCAAGCAGATGGGGCTGCAGCTGGACTCCATCGAACACCAGCGCGAGGCGGCTGTCGTCGTCCTGCCGAACCTGCCGCACCAGTCCGTGCCGGTGGGCAAGACCGCGGCCGACAACGTGGAGGTCCGGCGCCACGGTCAGCCACGCGTCTTCGATTTCACGCCCGTCGCGCACTGGGATCTCGGACCGGCGCTCGGCGTCATCGACTTCGAGCGCGGGACGAAGGTTGCGGCGGCGCGCTTCTCGGTGTTGAGCGGCGCCGGCGCGCGGATGTCGCGCGCGCTCATCAACTTCATGCTCGACCTGCACACGCGCGAGCATGGGTATCGCGAAATCGTGCCGCCGTACATGGCCAACGGCGCGGCGCTGTACGGCACGGGGCAGCTGCCGAAGTTCGAGCAGGACCTGTTCAAGATTGCCGGCGACTGGGATCTGTATCTGGTGCCGACTGCCGAAGTGCCGTTGACGAATCTCCATCGCGGCGAGATCCTCGACGGACGCGAGCTGCCCATCCGCTATACCGCGCACACGCCCTGTTTCAGGAGCGAGGCGGGATCGTACGGCCAGGACGTACGCGGGCTGATCCGGCAGCACCAGTTCGACAAGGTGGAGCTGGTCAAGCTCACCACACCAGATCAGTCGTATGCGGAGCTGGAAACGCTGACGCTCAATGCGGAGGAAGTGCTCAAGCGTCTCGAGCTGCCGTACCGCACGATGCTGCTGTGCACCGGCGACATGGGCTTCTCTTCCGCGAAGACCTACGATATCGAAGTGTGGCTGCCGAGCCAGCAGCTGTACCGCGAGATCTCCTCCTGCAGCAACACCGAAGCGTTCCAGGCGCGCCGAGCGAATATCAAGTACCGCGCCGGCGGCTCCGGCAAAGCGGAGTTCGTGCACGCGTTGAATGGCTCGGGCCTCGCTGTCGGCCGCACGCTGATTGCGATTCTGGAGAACTATCAGGAGAAGGACGGTTCGGTGACGATCCCGGACGCGCTGCGTCCGTACATGGACGGCCGATCGACGATCGAGAAGTAGCCGCAGCAGTGGCCGATGCTGAAAGTCGAGCTTCACGCCCACACAGCAGACGACCCGGTCGATCGCATTCCCCATACAGCTGTCCAACTGATCGACCGTGCGGCAGAACTGGGTTACGGTGCGCTGGCGATTACGCTGCACGAGCATCAGCTCGACGTGGCGCCGCTGGCACCGTACGCGGCCGAACGCGGACTGACGCTGATTCCCGGTGTCGAGCGGACGATCGAGGGTCGTCACGTCCTGCTCTTGAACTTCCGCCGCGGCGCCGAAGACGTCAACACGTTCGACGATCTCGCGCGGCTGCGACAGCGCGAGGCAGGGCTCGTCGTGGCGCCGCACCCGTTCTTTCCGCTGGGAAGTTGTCTTCGTGGGTGCATGGACCGCCACGCGGCGCTTTTCGACGCCGCCGAAGTCAACGCGATGTTCACGAACGTCGTGGACTTCAACCGCCCCGCGAGGCGGTGGGCCGATCGGTATGGCAAGCCGCTCGTCGGCAACGGCGACATCCACCGGCTGCGTCAGCTCGGCACGACGTATTCGCTGGTTGACGCCGAGCCGGATCCCGATGCCATCTGCGCGGCGATTGCGGCCGGCCGCCTCCGCGTCGAGAGCCGGCCGATGCCGTGGATCGATATTGCGAGTGTCCTCGGCGGCCTGGTGCTGGGCGACATCGCGCGCTGGCGGGACGCCCGCGCCCGGCGGACGGTAACGACTGCTACAGGTGTTCGCTCACCTCGGCAATAAGGCGGAGCGTCTCGGCGTCTGGCTCGCCGGCAAAAAACCTGTCGATGACGCGATGAAACACCGAGCCGGCAGGAGACACTGAGGCGAACAGCGTTGCGCAGGATCGCAGCTTCATGTCGTCCGGAAAGCCGAAGATGTCCGTGGCGGAAAGGCCCTCGATGCGGACCGCGGCTGCCGCGCACTCCCGCAACCGCGGCCCGAGCAGTGGATGGGCGAGGAACGCCCTCGCTTCCGCCACGCTCTTCACCGCGTATTGCTTCGAGGTCGGACTGACTCCGAGACCGGCGAACTGCGGGAAGATGTACCACATCCAGTGCGACCGCTTCCGGCCGTTTCTGATCTCGGACAGGGCCTCTTCGTAGTCATGCTCTTGAGCCCGCACGAAGCGCTGCAAATCGTACGGGTCGACCATCGCTCAAGATTACTCCTGTATCCGATCGGCCCGTATAATCACCGCCCACTATCAGGAGAGCGCCGTGAGCGAATCCAATGAAGACTTCGCCTCGATGTTCGAGGCGTCGCTTCAAGCGAAACACGTCGGGAAAGGCCAGACCGTCGAAGGCACCATCGTCGCGATTGGCGCGGAGGTCGCGTTCGTCGACGTCGGCGGCAAGGGCGAGGCCCTAATCGAAATTGCCGAGCTGAAGAACGACGAGGGCACGCTCGAGGTCGCCGTCGGCGACCGCATCCAAGCGGTGGTGACGTCGACCGAGGGCGGGCTGATGCTGTCCCGCAGGCTGGCGCGCGGGGCCGCGACCAACAAGCAGCTCGAAGACGCGTTCCATAGCCGGCTCGCGGTCGAAGGCCGGATCGAACGTGACGTCAAAGGCGGATACGAAGTGCGCATCGGCGGCCAACGCGCGTTCTGCCCGTTTTCGCAAATCGATACCGTCCGCACGTCGGATCCGGCGCAGCACATCGGCCGTGTCTACGAATTCCGGATCGTCGAATACAGGGAAGGCGGCAGGAACATTGTCGTCTCGCGGCGCGCGCTGCTCGAAGAGCAGCAGCGGGCCGGGGCCGCCGGCGTCCGTCGATCGATCGTGGCCGGCGCCATCCTGACGGGCCGCGTCGCTTCGGTGCGCGAGTTCGGCGCCTTCGTCGACCTGGGCGCCGGGGTGCAGGGCCTGCTCCACGTCTCGGAAATGGGATGGTCCCGCGTGTCGGACACCTCGCAGGTGGTGACGCCCGGCCAGGAGATTACCGTCAAGGTGCTGCGCGTCGACGACAGCACGCAGAAAATCGCCCTCGGATTGAAGCAGCTGACGGCCGATCCCTGGACAGCGGTGCAGTCGACCTACGAGGTGGGCCAGGTGCGCACCGGCCGCGTGACGCGCCTGACCGAGTTCGGGGCGTTCGTCGAGCTCGAGCCCGGCATCGAAGGCTTGGCGCACGCGTCCACCTTCGCTCCGACCGGTCACTCGAAGGGGTGGTCGCGATCGGTCGCCGTCGGTATGACGGCGGCGTTCGAAATCCTGAACATCGATCTCGAGAAGAAGCGCATCGGCGTGGCGCTCGTCGAAGAGGGTTCAACGCCGGAAGCCGGCGCGATGCCGCCGAAATCCGAGATCGCGCCTGGCGCGCGGGTCAGCGGCAAGGTCGAGCGTCACGAGAAGTTCGGGGTGTTCGTGTTCCTCGCGCCGGGCCGCACCGCCCTGATGCCGTTGAGCGAGACCGGCCTGACCAGGGAAGCCGACGTCGCGAAGGCGTTTCCGGTCGGCTCGGACGTCGAGGTCGTCGTGCTCGAGGCCGATTCGTCGGGCCGCCGCATTCGCGTCAGCCGCAAGGCGGTCCTGGACGCGCGCGAGGCCGACGAAGTGCGTGAGTACGCTGAACGCGCGGACGCCGCGCCGGCGGACGGATTCGGATCGCTTGCCGAGAAACTCCGGGGCGCGCTCAAGCCTCGGGAGAAGTGATGGAGGTCAGGATGAAACGGATGCTCGCGATTGTGGCGTGTGGTCTGCTGGCTGCCGTGATGGTACGGGCGCAGTCATCGTCGTCGCCGAAGCCTTACAAGGTCGTCTTCGATCTGACGACCGACGATCCGCAGGACCAGACCGCGGTGCTTCGCTGGCTGCGCGAGGTCGCGTCGGTCAACTCGCAGAACGAG
>Ga0268265_10003279_pt1 | contig 11732 bp, 11 predicted proteins | sample KBSSwiS52_FD_190355 | JGI IMG/M metagenome (GOLD analysis project Ga0268265, IMG submission 190355) | Switchgrass rhizosphere microbial communities from Kellogg Biological Station, Michigan, USA - KBS Switchgrass S5-2 (SPAdes) (version 2) | ecosystem: Host-associated > Plants > Roots >... | reverse complement strand
CGACTAGCACTTTGTCGCCGGCGACGTGGCCGTAGCGGTCGTTGAACGCCTTGAAGTCGTCGACGTCGATCATCATCAGGCACAGCGCCTTGTTCGAATGCAGCGCGCGAGTGACCTCGCGCTCGAACATCGTGCGCATCCAGTGACGGTTGCCGAGACCCGTCAGTGCGTCGGTGTGCGCGTTGCGCTCGGCTTGGCGCAGCACACCGAGGCTGTTCGCGATGTACTCGTTGTCCGAGCGCACGCGCTCCGACAGGACGATGAGCAGGTTCTTGCAGAACGTGTGCGAGCGGTCGACCATGCGCCACAGCAGCGTGTGGCTGATGACCATGAGGTGCGACGACTCGTTGGCCACGACGAAAGCGGACGGATCCTTGTCCTCTATGAGGGACATCTCGCCGGCGCAGGATCCGGGTCCCAGATCGGCGATCTTCGGCGCGTCGAGCGAGCCCAGATGCACGGTGAGGCGGCCGCTCAGCACGACGTAGACGCAGTGATTCTCACGGTCCGGAGAAAGCAGCACGTGCCCCTTCTGGACGTCGATGCGGCCGCACTGAGGCAGAAGATCGCTGATGCCGTCGATATCGATACCGCGGAACAGCGCGATGCCCTGTAGAAGCGACTGCCGGAAGTCCGTGTCGATCCCGTAGGCGATAGGTTTGGGGTTGCCCATGCGCAGGTCCGCTGGATGGTTCGGCATCCTAATGCACGCGTCGCCGCCGAAAGCGTGACGCAGTTCAAATTCCTAGCCGCGGGATCGTTGCCGATCCAGCGCCCATCGGACGTGCTCGCGGACGACCGCGGATGGATCGTCGGCGCGAGCCGCGAGAGCCGCGACGACGCGCTCGTCGGGCGGCGCGTTGCCGAGCGCGATCGCCACGTTGCGAAGCCAACCTTCGTAGCCGGCGCGGCGCAGGGCCGAGCCGGCTGTGCGCGCCTCCCATTCCGACTCCGACCATTCGAACAGGTCGACCAGCCCCTCGCTGTCGAGCCCGTGGCGGACCGCGAAGTCGCCGACGGAAGTCGGTCGCGCGAACTTGTTCCAAGGACAAAACAGCTGGCAATCGTCGCAACCGAACACTCGATTGCCGATGGCATGGCGCAGCGGTTCCGGGATCGAGCCGCGGAGCTCGATCGTCAGGTACGAGATGCAGCGGCGAGCATCGAGCTCGTACGGCGCGACGATCGCCTGCGTCGGACAGACGTCGATACACGCGCGGCACGAGCCGCAGTGGTCGGTCACGGGGGCGTCCGGCGGCAGCGGCAAATCCGTGTAGAGCTCGCCGAGCAGAAACCACGAGCCGTCGCGGTCGAGCAGATTCGTGTGCTTGCCGATCCACCCCAGGCCCGCGTCACGAGCGAGCGCCTTCTCGAGCACTGGCGCGCTGTCGACGAACACGCGATAGCCGAACTCTCCGACGCGCTCGGCGATGGCATCGGCCAAGCGCTGCAGCTGGCGACGCAGCACCTTGTGATAGTCGCGACCGAGCGCGTAGCGAGCGACATAGCCCGTCGTCGGATCGGCGAGCGCCTCGCGCGCGTCGCGTGCCTCGTCGGGCCAGTAGCTCATGCGGGCCGAGATGACTCTGACGGTGCCGGGCACGAGCTCCGCCGGCCGCGTGCGCTTGCGGCCGTGCCGCTCCATGTAGTGCATCGAGCCGTGGCGTCCCAAGGTAAGCCAGCGCTCGAGCCTGGCCTCGTCCGCTTCGAGATCGATCGCGGCGACTCCGAGCTTCGAGAAGCCGAGATCGCGGCCGAGCTGCTTGATTTCGCCTGCCAGCCGCTCGAGTTGTGCAGCGCTCAAGTTCGGCATGGAACGGGCCTCGAGGGGCCGTCAGTATAATCGCCGCACGATGACAACTTCGGCGGAACGCCTTCCGGAGCCAGTGTGGAGCGCGGCACAAGTCCGCGAGCTCGAGCGGCGGGCCATCGAGCGCGGCGTGTCGGACTACGACCTCATGTGCCGCGCCGGCGAGGCTGCGCTGCGCGTCCTGCTGCGCCGCTGGCCGGCGGCGCGTTCGCTCGCGATCGTCTGCGGCGCCGGCAACAACGCCGGCGACGGGCTCGTCGTCGCGCGGCTCGCACAGGCCGCTGGTCGCTCCGTCAGCGCGCTGCTCATGGTGCCGGCCGAGCGGTTCAAAGGCGCCGCGGCGCAGGCGGCCGCGGCTTGCCGAGCGGCCGGCGTGCCGCTCGCGGCGTTCGACGCGCGCGCGCTCCCGAAGGCCGACGTGGTCGTCGACGCGCTGCTCGGCACGGGTCTCAAGCGCGCCGTCGAAGGGGACTTCCGGACGGCCATCGAAGCCGTCAACGCCGCCGGCGTACCCGTGCTCGCGCTCGACGTGCCGAGCGGGCTCGATGCCGATACGGGCTGGCCGAGCCCGGTCGCGGTGCGCGCGTCGGCGACCCTGACGTTTCTCGGCTTGAAGCAGGGCTTGTTCCTTGGCGCGGCGGTCGACCACCTGGGCGAGCTCGAGCTCGCGGATCTCGATGTGCCGGCGAGCGTGAGCGCCGGCCTCAAGCCGGCGATGAAGAGGCTCGTTCTCGAGGAGCTTCGGCGCGCGTTACCCCGCCGCGCGCGCAGTGCGCACAAGGGTTCCAGCGGCAGGTTGTTGCTCGTCGGCGGCGGGCCCGGCATGCCGGGCGCGATCCGCCTGGCAGCCGAGGCGGCGTTGCGCGTCGGAGCGGGGCTCGTTTACGTCGCGACGCACCGCGACAGCGCCGCCAGCGTCACCGCTGCCCGGCCTGAAATCATTTGCCACTCCGTAAGCTCGAGCGCCGATCTGGAGGAGCTCGTCACCAAGGTCGACGGAATCGTCGTCGGCCCCGGGCTCGGCCAAACGGCGTGGGCCTATGGCTTGTGGAGGCGGATCGTGCGGGTCGACGTGCCGCTGGTGCTCGACGCGGACGGCCTCAACTTGCTCGCGGCCGAGCCCATGCAGCGCGAGCGTTGGGTGCTCACGCCGCACCCCGGGGAAGCCGCGCGCCTCCTGGCCGTTGGCGGTGCGGAATCCGTGCAGCGCGACCGGCTCGCCGCTGCCCGAGCGCTGGCGGACCGGTATCGCGCGACGACGGTGTTGAAGGGCCCAAACACGCTCGTCGCTGCGCCGAGTGCGGCCGAGCCGATCCGGGTTTGCGACCGCGGCAACCCCGGCATGGCGACCGGCGGCACGGGTGACGTTCTCGCGGGGACGATCGGCGGATTGCTCGTGCAGCTTGGCGACGTCGAGCAAGCGGCGCGCGTCGGCGTGCTGCTGCACGCGTTGGCGGGCGACGACGCTGCGACGGGCGGTGAGCGAGGGACGGTGGCCGGCGATCTGTTGCCGCACTTGAGAGCATGGGCGAATCCGAGTTGACTGCCGAGCTCGGCTCGGAGACCGAGCTGGAGGCGCTCGCGGGCTCGTTCGCGCGCGCGCTGCAGGCGGCGCGCGTATGGCCGCTCGTGATCGGGTTGCGAGGGGATCTTGGGAGCGGCAAGACGACCTGGGTGCGCGCAATGCTGCGCGGCCTAGGCTACGAAGGCCGCGTGCCGTCGCCCACCTATACGCTGCTCGAGCAGTACGAGTGCGGCGGCTTCTCGGTCGTCCACCTCGATCTGTATCGGCTGCGCGGTGGCGAGGAGCTCGAGAACTTGGGGCTACGCGATTGGCTCGCCGAGCCGAAACGGTGGATCGCCGTGGAGTGGCCAGAGCGGGCCCCCGAGCTCGCCGCGCGCTGTGACTTGACGCTTGCTCTTGCGATCTCGCCCTCTGGCGGGCGCCGCCTGACGGGGACGGCCGGGACTCGTCTCGGAATCGACGCCTTGACGTCGCTTCGTTCAGCGGGCGTTCAACACTCCTAACCTAATCTCTCGTCGTATACGGGAAGGCATTGAAAAACCGACGAAAAGTCGGTAAACATAAGGCGTCGGCGCAACGGGGAGGCGGCGGGAAGTGTTACGAGGGTGGTGGCTCGAGTCGGGCATAGCCGTGACGCTTCTCGTCAATGGCGCAGCTGCGGGCGCCGCTACCGTCCAGAACGTCCGCGCCTGGTCCGGTCCGGAAGGCACCCGCGTCGTCTTCGAGCTCAGCGGCCCCGCCGAGCATCGCGTGTTCGCGCTCAGCGATCCCGAGCGCGTGGTCATCGATCTTGTCGGGAGCTCGGCTGCTGCGAGCTTGCGCCTCGACGAGCCGAAGGGCGCCGTCACCGCTCTGCGTTCGGGACCGCGGCCGAGCGGGGAGCTGCGGCTCGTCCTCGAGCTCAACCAAGCCGCGAAGCCCAAGACATTCCTGCTGTCTCCGAACGACGAGTACGGTTTTCGGCTCGTCGTCGATCTGCCGCCAGCACAGGCCACGCCGGTGGTGCGGCGCGCGCCGCAGTCGTCGACCGATCGCGGCCGCGACGTCGTCATCGTCATCGACGCGGGCCACGGGGGCGAGGATCCCGGCGCGAGCGGGCGCGGCGGGGCGCGCGAGAAGGACGTAGTTCTCGCGATCGCTCGGAAGCTCGCAGCCGAGGTCGACAATCAGCCCGGCATGCGCGCCATTCTCGTGCGGGACGGCGACTACTTCGTCTCGCATCGCAAGCGTATGGAAATTGCGCACGAGGCGCGCGCCGACTTCTTCATCTCGATCCACGCGGATTCCTATCGCGATCCGGCAGCGAAAGGCGCGACGGTCTACATGCTCTCGGACAAAGGCGCGAGCGACGAAGCCGCGTTGCTGCTGGCGCAGCGGGAGAACGCGTCGGATCTGATCGGCGGCGTCTCCCTGGCCGACAAGGACCAGATGCTCGCTCGCGTCTTGCTCGATCTGTCTCAAAGCGCCGCGTTGAACGCAAGCATGGCTGCCGGCCAGCGCCTGATCCGGCGCATGTCGGCCGTCACGGCGATGCGCCGGCGTGACGTGCAGCAAGCGCCGTTCCTCGTGTTGAAGTCGCCGGACATTCCGTCGCTGCTCGTCGAGACGGCGTACATCTCGAATCCGCGCGAGGAAGCCTCCCTGCGCAGCACCAAGTATCAGGCAGCGCTCGCGACGGCGCTGCGCCAAGGCATTGCCGACTATTTCGCCTCGAATCCGCCGGAAGGCAGCTACTTCGCGGTGAACCCCGCGCCGGAATCGCCCGAGCTCGTACGGCACGTCATCGCTCGCGGCGAGACGCTGTCGGAGATCGCAGAGCGCTATCGTGTGAGCTCCGCGAGCATCCGCCGCACGAACAGCCTGCGCACCGACGCTCTGCGCGTGGGCCAAGTGCTGACGATTCCTCGAAGCTGAGCCGCGCGTCGCGCGGCCGGGTTAAACTCGCGTCCCTCTAGCGTGTGGCACGCACGCCGCGTGCAGTGGGACCTTCGAGTGCCGATTCGCATCCTGCCTTCGCAGCTCATCGACCAGATCGCGGCCGGCGAGGTCGTCGAGCGGCCGGCGTCGGTCGTGAAGGAGCTCGTCGAGAACTCGCTCGACGCCGGCGCGCGCTCGATTTCGGTCGACGTCGAAGCCGGCGGCGCGAGCCTGATCCGCGTCGCCGACGACGGCTGCGGCATTCAGCGCGACGAGCTCAAGCTCGCGCTGTCGCGGCACGCGACCAGCAAGATCGCGACGCTCGACGACCTCGAAGGCCTCGTGTCGATGGGCTTCCGCGGCGAGGCGCTGCCCAGCATCGCGTCGGTCGCGCGATTGACGCTGACGTCGCGTTTCCCGAGCGACGAGCACGCCTGGCAGATCGCCGGCGACGGCGCGGCGGTCGGGGCGCCGCGTCCCGCCGCGCTCGCGCGCGGCACGATCGTCGAGGTGCGTGATCTGTTCTTCAACACGCCCGCGCGGCGAAAGTTCCAGCGTTCCGAGAAGACCGAGCTTGGGCACGTCGACGCCGTGCTCCGCAATCTCGCGCTCGCGCGCTTCAACGTCGAGTTCCGGCTCACGAGCAATGGGCGGACGGTGCTGGCGCTGGCTGCCGCCGAGGGCCGCGAAGCGCAAGAGCGGCGGGTAGCAGCGATCTGCGGCGAAGAGTTCATGCAGCACGCGCGCCATTTCTCGCGCTCGATCGAAGGGTTGTCGCTGCAGGGCTGGCTCGCTGCGCCGGCATTCTCGCGCAGCCAGGCCGACATGCAGTTCACGTTCGTGAACGACCGATTCGTGCGCGACAAGCTGCTGCGGCACGCCGTGCGCCTCGGCTACCAGGACGTACTGTTCCAGGCGCGTCAGCCAGCTTACGTCGTGCACTTGACGCTCGATGCGCGCCGCGTCGACGTCAACGCGCACCCCGCGAAGCTCGAGATTCGTTTCCGCGACTCGCGGCTCGTTCACGACTTCGTATTCCGCACGGTGGAAGCCGCGCTCGCCAGCACGCTCGACGTGGCCGCCGACTTTGCCGCAGCGGCGCCCGTGCATGGCACGCGGCTCGCGCGCGAATCAACGCGCTCGGCAATGCCAAGCGCGCAACAGAATCGTCTCGCCCTGTCGCCCGTCGGCGTTCCGCAATCTCAGGAGCAAATCGCGGACCATCTGCCGCTCTACGAGCGGCTGCACGCGAGGCCGTCGCGACTCGCAGCGGGCGTTGCGGAGGACGCGCCGGTTCCACCGCTCGGCTACGCGCTCGCGCAGCTCGCGGGTGTCTATGTGCTCGCGCAGAATTCGGACGGCTTGATCATCGTCGACATGCACGCCGCGCACGAGCGCATCACGTACGAGAAGCTGAAGGCGGCACTCGAGACGCAACGTCTGCATTCGCGCCCGCTACTCGTGCCGATCAGCATCGACGTCTCGGCTCGCGAGGCCGACCTCGTCGAGCAGTTCGCCGACGAGCTCGAGGCCGTGGGACTCGAGGTGGTGCGCCGCGGGCCGCAGCAGGTCGCGGTGGCCGCCGTGCCGATGCTGCTCGAAGGAGAGGATGTCGTGCCGTTGGTGCGCGACCTGTTGAGCGACCTCGCGGACGGCCAGGGCGTGGGCCGCGTCGAGGCTCGGAGTCTCGAGTTGCTGGCCACGATGGCGTGCCACGCCGCGGTTCGAGCGAACCGCCGCTTAGGGCTAGAAGAGATGAACGCGCTGCTGCGCGAGATGGAGCGTACGGAGCGCAGCGAAGCGTGCAATCACGGCCGGCCTACGTGGACCGCAGTGACGCTCGAGGACCTCGATCGCCTGTTCCTCCGCGGGCAATAGCCCGTGAGCGAGGCGAGCGGCGTGGAGTACGTTTGCCTGACCGGGCCGACCGCGTGCGGCAAGACCGAGCTCGCGCTTGCGCTCGCTCAGCGCGTTCCGCTCGAGATCATCAGCATGGATTCGGCGCTCGTCTATCGCGGGCTCGATATCGGCACGGCGAAACCGTCTCCGGCGATCCGGGGCGCCGTGCCGCATCACCTGATCGATATCCTCGATCCGACGGAGTCGTACTCGGCAGGGCGTTTCGCGCGCGACGCGGGCGCGCTCATCGACGAGATTCGTGCGCGCGGCCGATTGCCGTTGCTCGTCGGCGGGACGCTGCTGTACTTGCGCGCGCTTCGCGATGGTCTCTCGCCGCTACCGCGCGCGGATCGGTCGGTACGCGCAGAGCTCGACGCGCAGGCCGCAGAGCTTGGCTTGAAGGCTCTGCACGAGCGGTTGCGCCTAGTGGACCCTGCGGCCGCGGCGCGCATCGCACCGAGCGACCGGCAACGAATCCAGCGCGCGCTCGAGGTCCATGCTTTGACGAACCGGCCGATCAGCGAGCTCCAGCGCGCGGACGACGAGCGAAAGCGCCCGGCCGTCCTCGCGATCGCCCTCGTTCCCGAGAGCAGGGCGGAGCTGGCCGCGCGCATCGAGCGGCGCTTCGACGCGATGGTGGGGGCCGGGTTTCTGAGCGAGGTCGAACGCCTGCGGGCGCGCGGCGATCTCAACGCCGACATGCCGGCGATGCGCGCCGTCGGTTATCGCCAGATCTGGGCGCACCTGGACGGCCGCTTCACCTGGGACGAGGCCCGCGCGAAGGCGATCGTCGCGACGCGCCAGTACGCGAAGCGCCAGCTGACGTGGCTTCGAGGCGACACGCGCATCGAGACCTGGCCCGCGCTCGCCGCGGACCTCGTGAATCGCTGTGTGGAACGTCTATCCAAAGAAAGCCTGATCGCGAAAAACGGCCGGCGGCTGTGATAGCATTTCGGTTGTGGGAGCAAGGCTGTGGCCATTTGGGTCACAGTAATCGGAGTTCGAGGTTTTCAGGCAGCACAGCGGGCCGATGCGACCGGTCCGCGCTGGTCTCGCCGATTCCAACAAGAAGAAGTAGGAGAGCAGGTATGGCCAAGAGTCAGTCGCTTCAGGACCCGTTTCTGAATGCGTTGCGCAAAGAGAAGGTGCCCGTCTCGATCTATCTCGTGAACGGCATCAAGCTGCAAGGGCAGATCGACTCGTTCGATCAGTTCGTGGTGCTGTTGCGTAATAGCGTCAGCCAGATGGTCTACAAGCACGCGATTTCCACCGTAGTGCCGGCGCGCAACGTGCGTATCCCGGCCATGGACGAGGAAGAGGCAGAGGACTAGATGCCGTTCCCTGGCCCAGGGAGGTAAGTTGCTCGATCGGCCGCGCAGCGGTGAACGTGCCCTGCTATTGCACATCGGCCTGACCCGACCGTGTTTCGACGACGAACTCGAGGAATTCCGCGCACTCGCGGAATCCGCGGGCGCGTGCGTCGTGGGCGAAGTCCATGCACGGCGGGATCGTCCGGATCCCAAATTCTTCGTCGGCAGCGGCAAGGTCGACGAGATCGGCGCGCGCGCGCGTGAAACGAAGGCGGAGCTGATCCTCGTCAACCAACCCCTGCGCGCGGGGCAAGAACGCAGCCTCGAGCAAGCTCTGAATGTACGCGTTCTCGACCGCAACGGGCTGATCCTCGATATCTTCGCTCAGCGCGCGGCGACGTTCGAAGGCAAGCTGCAAGTCGAGCTGGCCCAGCACGAGCATCTCGCATCGAGGCTCGTGCGCGGATGGACGCACCTCGAGCGGCAGAAAGGTGGCATCGGGTTGCGGGGGCCCGGCGAAACCCAGCTCGAAACTGACCGGCGTCTCGTGAGCCGAAGAATCCGCCACCTGCGCGACCGGCTCGAGCGCGTCGAACGTCAGCGCGAGGTCAGCCGCAAAGAGCGCCAGCGCGCCGACGTGCCAACCGTCGCGCTCGTCGGCTACACGAACGCCGGCAAGACGACGTTGTTCAACGCGTTGGCCGGCTCCAATCTCGTCGCCAAAGACCAGCTGTTCGCGACGCTCGATCCGACGGTGCGCCGGCTGACGCTCGGACGCGGCACGGACGTGCTGCTCGTCGACACCGTCGGTTTCGTTCGCGATCTGCCGCACGAGCTCGTCGCGGCGTTCCGCGCCACGCTGACCGAAACGCGCGAGGCGTCATTGCTGCTGCACGTCATCGACGCCAGCGATCCGCATCACGAGGACCGGCAGCGCCAAGTCGAAGGCGTGCTCGAGGACATCGGTGCCGCCGAGGTTCCGTCTCTTCGGGTGTACAATAAAGTCGATCGGGCGCCACCTGATTTCGTTCGGGAGTTCGACGGTGCCGAGATCACCAAGCACTGTGTCTCCGCGATTACCGGAGAAGGTCTTGCGGCTCTCAAGGACGCGGTCCGGGAGCGAGTGGCCGGTGCGCGCGTCGCGGGAGAGTTGCGTCTCAAGCCGGAGCAGAGTCGGCTTCGAGCGCGGCTGTTCGACTGGCACGCGGTGCGGTCGGAGACGGTTGAAGACGACGGCGGCTCTACGCTGGCCGTGGATTTGCCGGCGCAGCGGTGGCGGCAGCTCCGCGAAGAGGAAGGCTTGTCAGCGGACAGTATTCGACAGAAAGTGTGATGCACGATGGCTTGGGACGATGGTGACAAGGGCAACCCGTGGCGATCTGACAAGGACAAAGGTCCTGCGGATCTCGACGCCGTAGTGCGCGACCTCCAGCGCAAGCTCTCCGGGATTTTTCGCGGCGGCGGCGGTGCGGGACGCGGCGGCGAGCAGGGTTTGAGCGGCGGGCTCACGGCGAGCGCATTCGTGATCGTGATGCTCGTCTGGGCGAGCTTCGGTTTCTATCGCGTCGACGCGGCCGAGCGCGGCCTGGAGTTCCGCTTCGGCGCATTCCAAGGGCTCACGCAACCCGGCTGGCAATGGCATTGGCCATGGCCCATCGAGCACGTCGAGGTCGTGAACACGGGAGAGACGGCGACGCGACCCTACCGCGGGAGCATGCTCACGCGCGACGAGAACATCGTCGACGTCGAGCTCCTGATCCAGTTTCGCCGCACGGACCCGCAGGCGTTCGCGTTCAACATGCGCCACCCCTCGACTACGCCACGGCGAGCGCAATCCGCGAGGTCGTGGGGCGCAACCTGCTCGATTTCATTCTGACGGACGGCCGTGCCGAGGTTGCCAGCGACGCGCAAGAGTTGTTGCAGACGACGCTCGACTCGTATGGCGCCGGTATCACGGTCTACGAGGTCAACCTCGTCAACGCCCAGTTTCCAAGCGCGGTCGAGACCAGCGTGCAGGACTCGATCAGGGCGCGCGAGGATCGCGCGCGAAGGATTCTCGAGGCCAGCGGCTATTCGAACGACATCCTACCGAGAGCGCGCGGCGAAGCGGCGCGGCGCCGGCAGGATGCCGAGGCGTATCGGGCCCAAGTCATTGCCGATGCCGAGGGTGAGGCCGACCGGTTCTCGCAAATCCTCGTCGAGTATCAAAAGGCGCCGGCCGTGACGCGCGAGCGCATGTACATCGAAACCTTGGAAGAGATACTGAAGACCTCCACGAAAGTGCTGGTCGACACGAAGGGCGGCAACAACCTGCTGTACTTGCCGCTCGATCAGCTCGTGCAGCGCCGCCCGCAGCCGCCGCCGAGGGAGCAGCCGACGTCGAATGCTGCGCCGCCGAGCACGCCGAGCAGCGTGCGCCCGCGCGAGCGCGAGACGCGTTAGCGAGGATTGAGCCATGGGCCCACGTCTGAACTTGCTGTTGATTCTCGCTGTCGTCGCGGTGATCGTGATCCGCATGTCCGTGTTCACCGTCGATACGCGCCAGCACGCCTTGAAATTCCAAGTCGGCCGCATCGTGCGCTCGGATTATCAACCCGGTTTGCACTTCAAGATCCCGTTCCTCGAGAACGTCGCCAAGTATCCGAAGACGATCCTGAACTACGACGAGGACACCGAGGAAAAATTCCTGACGGGCGAGAAGAAGAACTTGATCGTCGACTATTTCGTTACGTGGCGCATCGTCGATCCGGCGCAGTACTACCGTTCGGTGCAAGGCGACGAGGAGGGCGCGCAGCAGCGTCTGGCCGCGATCGTCAAAGAAGGCATCAAGGCCGCGATCAGCCAACGCACTCTTCAGGAAGTCGTGTCGGCCGAGCGCACGGAGCTCATGGAGGAGATGCTCGTGCAAGTGCGCGAGCGTTCCCCGGAGCTCGGCATCGAGGTCGTCGACGCGCGCGTGAAGCGCATCAACCTCTCCGACGAAGTCAGCGATTCCGTGTACATGCGCATGAGCCAGGAGCGTGCGGCCGTCGCGACGCAATGGCGAGCGGAAGGCGAAGAGGAGTACGAGCGCGTTCGCGCGGACGCCGATCGGCAACGCACGGTCATCCTCGCCGAGGCTTACCGCGACGCGGAGCGCCTCCGCGGCGCGGGCGACGCGCGTGCGGCGGAGATCTACGCCGCGGCGTACTCGAAGGACCGCGAGTTCTACGCGTTCTATCGCAGCATGCAGGCGTACCGCGAATCGATCGGCTAGGATCAAGACGTGCTG
>Ga0268265_10003277_pt1 | contig 11733 bp, 13 predicted proteins | sample KBSSwiS52_FD_190355 | JGI IMG/M metagenome (GOLD analysis project Ga0268265, IMG submission 190355) | Switchgrass rhizosphere microbial communities from Kellogg Biological Station, Michigan, USA - KBS Switchgrass S5-2 (SPAdes) (version 2) | ecosystem: Host-associated > Plants > Roots >... | reverse complement strand
TCGCCCCCGAAGTCTGCGCTCTGGCGCGCAGCTCGAGCACCTGCCCCAGGAGCACGAGCGTGACGATGACGGCGGCAGCCTCGAAGTACAGCGGTGCAGCGCCCGCCTCGTCCCGGAACGACGCGGGCAGAGCGCCGGGAACCGCCGTCGCGACGACGGAGAAAACCCAAGCGCTCCCGGTGCCGAGCGCAATCAGCGTGAACATGTTGAGGTGGCCGCTGACGACCGATTGCCAGCCGCGGACGAAGAACGGCCACCCGGCCCATAGCACGACCGGCGTCGCGAGCAGCATTTGCCCCCACGCGACGGCGGCATGGGGGAATAGCCGCATCGGGTCGAGCGCAGGGATCAGCTCGCCGAGCATCGACCACAGCAGCGGCACGCTCAGCGCCACACCGATCCAGAAGCGCCGCGTCATGTCCTTAAGCTCGTGGCTCTCGCCGTCCTCGGCCGACGGCGCCAGGGGCTCGAGCGCCATGCCGCAGATCGGGCACGCGCCGGGCGCATCGCGACGAATTTCGGGATGCATCGGGCACGTCCAGACCGTGCCCGAAGCCGGTGCCGGAGCGCGAACCTCTCGGTCCGCCGCATGCGTGACGTGATCGCGCTGGCGATGGCCGTGATGCGCGTGCTCTCGGTGCGTCATGGTCGGTCCTCGCCGCTCAACGCGGCGACGATGGGGCAGCGCTCGAGCTCGCCGTGGCCAGGGCACGCGTCGATCAGCGTCTTCAACCCGCGGCGTACGCGCTGCAGCTCCTTGATCTTGTGCTCGACCTGCTCGAGGCGATGCTCGGCGCGACGTTTGACTCCGCCGACGTCGCGGCCGGCAGATAGAGACAACAGCTCGCCGATCTCCGCCAGCGTGAAGCCGAGCTCCTTGGCTCGCATGATGAAACGAAGGCGCCGGACGTCCGCGATCTCGTACTCGCGATAACCGGACGCGCGGCGGACAGGCGCGGGGATCAGGCCGTTGCGCTCGTAGTACCGAATCGTGTCGATGTTGACGCCAACTTGCTTCGCGAGCCGCCCTATCGTCATCGTGCCCATGCCTTCCTCCAGCTCCGCAGCGTAGGCCTTGGACTCTAGTCCAGAGTCAACCGTTTGCGAGTACGTGCAACCACGTATACAGGCCCTGCGAGTGAGGAACGAAATCCTGAGCTCGCCTTGACGGCCGCGGGGCGTTTGCGTAGCGTCGATTCGAGTCGCGAGTCGCAAGGGGATGCGCCGATGTCGATGCACCGTCGTGAGTTCATTCAATCCGGCACTGCGGCCACGTTCCTTGCGGCGCTGAAGCTGCCGGCGCTCGCAGCCGAGGCGCCTACGGTCGGGCTCATCTTTCCGCCCGCGAATTATCCGATTCCGCCCGACGCGGGCCGGCTGTATCCCAGCGGCGTTCGATTCATCGGCAACGGTCTCGGCTTCAACGGCATGACGATCGAGAGCTACAACGAAGCGATTCCCCGCGCGCTGCCGCGCGCCCAGGAGCTCGCCGCTCAGGGTGCCAATCTGATCTCCGTGTTCGGCTCGTCGATCACCTTCTATAAAGGCGCGGCGTTCAACAAGGAGCTCACGGACAAGGTCACCGAGCTCACGGGGTTGCCCGCGACGACGCAGAGCAACGGGCTCGTCGACGGATTGAAGCACGTCAACGCGAAACGCGTCGCCGTCGCGACGGCGTACACGGACATCGTCACGGAACGGCTCAAGGTGTTCTTGACCGAGCACGGCTTCGAGGTGCTGTCGACGAAAGGCTTGGGTTACGAGCGCATTCCCGAGGGCGCCGCGACGCCGGAGATTCTCCACAAGCTCGGCGTCGACGCGCACGCCGCGGCCGGCAAGCCCGACGCGCTCGTGATGTCGTGCGGCGGCTTGCGCACGCTCGACATCATCGTGCCGCTCGAGAAGGCGATCGGCGTTCCCGTCGTGTCTTCGACGCCGCACGGCCTCTGGCATTGCGCGCGCATGGTCGGCGTGAAGGGCAAGATCGAAGGGTTCGGCTTGGTGATGGCCGCGTAGGGAGCGCGCCTATGGTTCGAGCGCGCTGATCATCACGTAATACCCGTCCGGATCACGGAGCGCGAATTCTCGCGTGCCGGTACTGGAATTCAACCGAGGTTCATCCTCCAGCTGACTCACGAGAGAGCGCGCGCGAAGCAGCGCCTCTTCGAAATCGTCGACACGAAAGAACAAGAGCAGGCCGTTGCCCGACTCGGCCCGATCGGGACTGCTCAGTGACGGGTGCTCGTGCGCGCCCCACTGGTGAAGGCAAAGCAAGACCGTTCCGTCCGTGTCGAGAATTTGCCCCCAGTAGTCATGCGCGGGGCTCGTTCGCGGTTGGCCGAACAGCGATTGGTACCAGCTGAAGCTGCGAGCAACATCGGAGACTCCGATGATTGTCCACGTACGCTTCACCGCCGCGCCCTGCGCCTAACGCCGCAGTTCAACATGCTCGCCCTTGACGCGATCGTGAGGAACCTTGGCAAGGAGGGCTGACAGCAACCTGTCGACGGACTCGTAACCCTGAAACCTGTCTTCCGTCAGGCCGGCGCACTTGATCAAGAAATACGGATCTCCGAAGTACCTTCGAATCTTCAGGCATTCGATAGCGCTGTAGGGTATCCGTCGTTCGGTAGCGCCATCACGAAGCAGCATCGCATCGTCTGTAAGCACCAAGGCGTGATTTGCGGCGTACATCTTCAGACCACGGTACGTCCGTACGAAGCCGAATCCTGCGATCACCAACATTACTATGCCGACGAGCGCGGCCGACCAGATGCTCTCCGCTTCGTCGTTCCAGAACTGGCTGGCGACTATGACGATCACGAGGACGAAAAGCAGCGCGAACCAAAGCCGGTGCTGCTTGAGCTGACTCTGCGATATCCGAAAGGTCTCGTTCACGCCCTAAGCAGACATCCACGACTGATTCGTTCACGGGGATTGTTTCTACTAGAGCACCGTGTGGGATATGCGTCAAATAGCAGGTTGGACATGCAGCTGGACGCGCAAGAAAAAAGGGCGCGCCCGGTGCCGGAGCGCGCCCTCTTCTTTCAACCGAACTTGCTAGAAGTCTTTCGTGTACTGGATCCCCCAGCGCATCGGCTCGCCCTTCCAGACGAACGGGTACGAGAATTCCTCGTTGTACTCCTCGTCGAGCGCGTTCTTCGACCAGAGCATGACCGACCAGTCCTCGCCCTGCATGCCGACACGCACGTCGAGCAGGCTGTACGGATCGCGCGGCAACTGATTCCAGGGCAGCGGCGCCACGGACACGTCGCCCGGGCCCCACCATGTCTCGCCGACCTCGCGCCAATCGCCGCGGACGACGAACGAGCGGCCGCCGCTGAGCGGCTTCGTCCAAGTCATCCCGATGTTTGCGGTGTACTCAGGCGCGAGCGGCACCTGTTGGCCGGTGACGTGCGGGATCTCAGCGTCGCCATCGATCTCGCTGTCCATGCTTGCCAGCCCGAGGTTGAGGTTCAAGTTGTCGGTTAGGAGCGCGTTCAGCTCGAACTCGATGCCGCTGTAGTGGACCTTGTCGATGCTGCCGAGATTCTGCGTGCTCGATTCGACGAGGAAGATGAAGTAGTACGCGCCGTCGAGATCGGTGTCGTAGATGGCCGCGTTCAGGTTTACGCGGTTGTTCGCGAGCTGGGTCTTGATGCCGAACTCGATCGTGTCGGCGATCTGCTGGTCGAACGTGTTCTTGACGCCCGCCACGCCGGCGAGCGCGACGCCCGACTGATTGAAGCCGCCGCTGCGGAAGCCGCGACTGATGTCGCCATAAAGCGTGACGTTGTCGCTCGGCCGCCAGCGCAGGGTCAGCTTCGGCTGCGTCGCGTCCCACGTTTCCTCGCGCTTCTGACCCGTCACGAGATCGGCCGCGAGCGCGAACGGTATGAAGCCAGGCGGCGTTTCCGTCGTTTGCTCGCGCGTGTCCTCGTCGTAACGTAGCGAGAACGTGGCATCCCACTGGTCGCTGAACGCATAGCTCGCCGAGCCAAACACGGCCCATGCGAAGTTGTTCTGCGAGTCCGATAGGTAGGTCGCTTGCGGGTTCGAGATCGAGAAGTCGAACGGGAAGCCCGTGTTCGATCGCGGCGTGCGGAAAACGCGGTTCACACCGGTGCCATCATCGACCATGTTGCCCGTGCCGATGAAGCGGTCGGTTCCCAAGAAGTACGCACCCGCGAGCCAGCGGAACTTGCCGTCCTCGTCGGACGTGTAGCGAAACTCCTGGCTGTACGTCTCGACCTCGAGGAACTGGCTCTGGTTCCAGTCCGTAGTCAAGCCTCGCAGGACGTTCGCCGGGAACGTCGGCGGGTAAAGGAAGGGCCCGATGAGCACGTTGAACGACTGCGGCGGCGGTCGGAAGTCGAACGCGTCGCCGGTCAGGATCTCGTCGAGGTCGTCATAGGCGGTAATCGACGTAAACGTGCCGTTGTCGCCTTTCACGTCCCACTTCATCGAGAAGCCCTTCATCTCCTTGATGCCCTCGCCGGGATTGTTCACGCGGATCGGCACACTCGTGTCGCTCGGATCGTTCGCCGGCGTAGCGGGGTCTACGCCGACGACGCTCGGCGGTAACCCGTAGTCGTTGTTGATCACAAAGTAGAGCGCCGTCGTGTCGATTTTCGAGTAGTTGACGCGAAAGTCACCCGACACGTTATCGCTCGGCTCGTAGGTAAAACGAACGCGTGCCGACGTGTCCTTGTACGGGTCGGCTTCGGTGTTCAGAAAAGTGTTCTCGAGATAGCCGTCCGTGTCGTTGTACGAAAGTGAGGCGCGGTATTTCCAGGAATCGCTGAGCGGACCGCTGACGGCGCCTTGCAGTTCGTAGCCGGGACCGGAGTCGGCGCCGACGCGCAACCGCGCCTCGAACTCGTCGCTCGCGGGCTTCGTAACGATGTTGACCGCGCCACCGATCGCGTTGCGGCCATAGAGCGCGCCCTGCGGACCCTTCAGCACTTCGATCTGCTGAATGTCGAAGAGCTCTTGATTGAACTGCGCCGGGTTCGTCATGAGCACGCCGTCGACGACGACGGCGACCGGCATGTCGCTGTTGCGCGCCTGCGACACGCCGCGAATCGTAATGAACGAGTTGCCCGGGTTCTGCGTCTGCACGACCGTCATGTTTGGTGTCAGCCGGATGTAATCGTGCGGCGTCTCGATGCCGGCCGAATCGATCTCGGCCGCCGTGAATGCTTTGATCGCGGCTGGCGCCTCGATCGAAGACTCAGAGCGCATTCGAGCAGTTACGACGATTTCTTCGAGCTGTTCTTGCGCCAGTGCGATGCCTGCCGCGAGAGGCGACAGAGCCAACAGCACCGGACCAGCGACGGGCACACGTCTGAGCACGCTCATGGTTTCCCCCTTAGAGCCGTGGTTGTTGCGTGGGCGCACTCTACCGCAGCCGAGATGGTTCGTCACCGGTCATCTTGGCTGGTACTCGCAGCACTCAGCTCGCGAAGTTGCGCCTCCGTATAGCGCGGCGTGATGTGCTGCGAGCAATTCCAGTCGAACGCCTCCACACGGATGACGAATCCCCGCTCGACGCGGGCGCGGTAGTCCGGTATTTCGAGCTCCGCGAGGCGTTCGGAGCTCGGTTCGATCAGCGTCACGCGGCCGAGCACTTTCAAGCGCAGTCGGTTCGGGTAGTCCATGAAGAACAACGCGGTACGGTCATCGGTTCGGAGGTTGCCGACGCTAACGTACTGACGGTTGCCGCGAAAATCCGCAAAGCCGAGCGTGCGCGCGTCGAGTACGCGGACGAAGCCGATGGGGCCGCCGCGATGCTGCACGTAAGGCCAGCCCGTTTCGCTGACGGTCGCCATATAGAAGCTGTCGCGCGCGCCGACGAACGCCGCTTCGTCGTCGCCGAGCACGTCGTTGTGGTCCTCGCCCTCCACCATTCTCTCGTAGCTGCGCCGGCTTCCGTGCGCTTCCTGAACGGCGCGCACGGAGCTCGTGAACGCGATCTCTCCGAATTTGTGTCCCATTGCGAACCTCCCGATTTCGCTCTAGGCATCCGCAGCGCTTTATGCTGCGTGACGGACTATGCGCAGATCCGCGCCCGAGCAGAATCACCGTGGCGAGCAATGGTTTGTTGCGACAGGTGGAATGAACATGGACCGCTTTCAACTGATGAACGTCTTCGTTGCGGTTGCTGAGGAACGTGGCTTTGCCGCTGCGGCGAGACGCTTGCGGATCTCCCCGCCGGCCGTCACGCGCGCGGTCGCAGCGCTCGAGCAACGGCTCCGCGTGCAGCTTTTGCACCGCACGACACGCCACGTGCGAACGACCGAAGCCGGCCGGCGCTATCTCGAGGACGCGCGCCGAGTCCTCGCCGATGCCGACGCCGCCGACGCCGCGGCCGCAGGCATCGACGCCGAGCCGCGCGGCCGGCTGGCGGTCACGGCGCCTGTGCTGTTCGGACGGATGTTCGTGCTACCGGCGATCGTCGAGTATCTCGCGCGACATCCGCACACCGATGTCGCGGCCACGTTCCTCGATCGCGTCGTGAACCTCGTCGAAGAAAGGCTCGACGTCGGAGTTCGCATTGGCGAGCTGCCGGATTCGAGCTTACGTGCGGCGCGGGTCGGATCGGTTCGCATGGTTTACTGCGCGTCGCCGGAGTACCTAAAGCGGCACGGCACGCCAAAGAAGCCGCAAGACCTAGCGAAGCATTCGATCGTCGCCTCGCTTGCCGGCAGCACGAGGTCCGGTTGGCGATTCGGCGGACGAACACTGAAGCTCGCGCCGCGATTGACGGTGACAGCCAACGACGCCGCGATCGAAGCCGCGCTACGCGGCGCCGGCATCACGCGGCTGTTCTCCTATCAAGTGGCGCGGCACGTCGAGAAGGGCGAGCTCGCGATCGTGCTCGAACGGCACGAGTCGGCGCCGCAGCCGATTCATGTCGTTCACCGCGAAGGTCGAAACGCGTCTGCCAAAGTCCGGATGTTCGTCGATCTCGTCGTCGAGCGGCTGCGTGCCGACCCGGCGGTCAACCGGCGCTGAGGCGCGGCCTGCTGGAGCCTTGAACGGCACGTTCGTGGCGCGCAGACTCCGCCGTCATGTCGACCTCACGACTCGCGGCCTTCGCCGCGCTTGCCGCCCTGGTTGGCGCGTGCGCCAGCGATTCAATGCCGAATCCGTACCGGACCGTGGCTGGCTGGATGAAGGCGCCGGAGGGCCGCACGCTCGGCTCGATCAGCATGGTCGACGTCGCGCCGAACGGCACGTTGTGGATCGCGGAGCGCTGCGGCGCGAACGATTGCCTGCCGAACGGCGACGTCGACCCGATCCTGCACGTCGCCTCGAACGGCGAGTGGCTCGGCGCGTTCGGCGCCGGGTTGTTCGCGTGGCCGCACGGTATCTACGTCGACGCCGCCGGTAACGTCTGGGTCACCGACGCGCGCGGCGGCGACGACCGCGGCCATCAAGTCATCAAGTTCGCGCCGGACGGCCGCGAGTTGCTGCGGCTCGGCACGTCCGCGCACGCCGGCGACGGGGCGACGCACTTCAACGGCCCGACCGACGTCGTCGTCGCGCCGAACGGCGATGTGTTCGTCAGCGACGGTCACGAGCCGATGTCGAACAACCGCATCGTGAAGTTCTCGGCCGACGGCCGCTATATCAAGGAGTGGGGCGGCAGCGGCAGCGCGCCGGGTCAATTCCTCGTGCCGCACGCGCTCGCGCTCGACTCGCAAGGGCGGCTCTTCGTCGCCGATCGCGACAACAACCGCATCCAGATCTTCGATCAGGACGGCAAGTTCTTGGACGAATGGACGCAGTTCGGGCGGCCGAGCGGCCTGCACATCGCGGCCGACGACACGCTGTACGTCTCAGACAACCAATCGAACGAAGAGCGCCATGCGGGCTGGCCGCGCGGCATCTACGTCGGCAGCGCGAAGGACGGCTCGGTGCGCGCGTTCATTCCGGATCCGGAGTTCGACCCCAAGCGCGCGCAAGAGACCGGCGCGCACGGCCTGGCAGCCGACGCCGACGGCACGATCTACGGCGCCGAGGTCTATTCGCAGAGCGTCAAGAAGTACGAGCGCTGACGGGCGGCGGCGTCAGAACGCCGCGGCGAGCGTCGCGCGATACTCGAGCAGCGAGCGCTCGGCAACGGCGCGCTCGCGTTCGAGCTGCTGAATCTCCGTCGTGAGCTGGCCGTGGTGGCGGCCGAGCTCGGCGCTGCGAGTCACCATCGCGAGGCGTTGCTCGGCCGTCGTCTCGGTCGCGATCATCTTCACGCCGATGTCGGTGAGCTCCTGCTTGATGCTCTCTTGCGCACGGTAGTTGCTCGCGATTCGCGAATCGACACTGCTCAGCGCCGACTCGAGCTCGTGCAAGCGGCGGCCGGAGTTGTACTCGGCCAGGAAGTCGGGCTCGAGATCGGCCGGGCAGACGCCTTGATACTGCGCGCCGCTGTGGCCGACGGCGAAGCCGTTGCTCTCCTTGCAGTAGATGCGCACGCCCTCGGAGTGGCCCGCGCGATAGCTCTCGAGATCCGGCGAAACGCCGTGCTCGCTGCACTGCTGGCGATAACGGCCGATGCTGCCTTCCGACCGGCCTGCCGTGCCGTCCTCGAAACCGACGGTGCGCCAGTCGGCCGTGGCACAGGCTTGCTCGCTCATGCCCGAGCAGCCGGCCAGCAAGTACACGACGGCACCGAGAGACAAGACGCGCGTTGCGGACATAATGTCGTCCCTGACTGTGGATTCCGCAGCAGTATAGGAATGAGTCGCCCGCCCTCCTTCGACGCAAGTCACAGCCCCGCCTTCTCAGCAGCCGAGATTGCGTGATGCCGAGCCCGTTACCCGAGATCGATCTCGCGCCGTTCATCGCGGCGCCACACAGCGCCGCGGCTCGCAGGCTCGTCACCCGATTGCGTGAGGCCTGCCACGGTCCTGGATTCTGCTATCTCGTGGGTCACGGAGTGCCGCCCGAGCTCGATGCCGAGGTCATGGAAGTCTCGCGCAGATTCTTCGCCTTGCCCGAAACCGAGCGCAGAGCGCTTGCGATCGCCAACTCACCGCACTTCCGCGGCTACACGGTGCTCGGCGGCGAACTGACGAAGGGCGTCAGCGACTGGCGCGAGCAGCTCGACGTCGGCCTCGAAGAGCCTGCCGCCGTCGTCGCGCGCGACGATCCGCCGTGGCGGCGGCTACGTGGACCGAATCAGTGGCCGGCGCGCTTGCCCGCGATGCAGACGACCGTGCTCACATGGATGCGCGCGATGGATCGCGTCGGGCTCGCCGTGTTGCGCGCGCTTGCGCTCGGACTCAGCCAACCGCTGAACCATTTCGACGCCGTCGTGCTGCCGCGCGGCGACCCGCACCTGAAGATCATTCGCTACCCGGCGCAGCCGCGCGACGCGGAAAACGGCCAAGGCGTCGGCATGCACCACGACTCGGGGCTCGTGTCGTTCGTGCTGCAAGACGACGTCGGCGGCTTGCAGGTGGACATCGACGGCCAGCTCGTCGACGCGACGCCGAAATCCGGCACCTACGTCATAAACCTCGGCGAGATGCTGCAAGCCGCGACGCAGGGGTATCTGCGCGCGACGAAGCATCGCGTCGTCAGCCCGTCGTCCGGCCGCGAGCGCTTGTCGGTCGCGTACTTCTTCCACCCGCGCCTCGACGCCGTGTTCGCGCCGATCCTGCTACCGCCAGAACTCGCGGCGCAGGCGCGCGGCGGTGACAACGTCGACCCCAACGATCCGATTTTCGCGACCTTCGGCGACAACTACCTGAAGATCCGGCTACGGTCGCACCCAGACGTGGCCCGCGCGCACTATTCCGACCTGAAACCCGCGTAAACGCTGACCTGCGGCGGTGCTGCATCCAAAACGCCGTGCGCGTGTGTCTAGTCGATCGGTAACCACTCTTTTGCGAGGAAACGAAACCATGTTCCGATCGACTTTGATACGCACCGGCGCGCTGGTCACGTGCTTGGGCCTAACACCGCTCGCGTTCGCGCAGCAGCCTGCGAGCATGCCGCCGCCCTGGGAGCTCATTGGTCTATTGGGCGGGGCGGGCATGTTGATGGTCGTCGGCATACTGGCGGTCATCTTCTTCAACGACACGCGCAGGAACCGCGACAAGCTCGCGCTCGTCGAGCGGCTCGTGACCGACGGCAAGCCGGTGCCGCGCGAGCTGATGATCTACGGGCCGCCGCAGCTCTCGCTGCCCGAGCAGCGCCGCTACGATATCCGCCGAGCGATCGCCTTCCTCTGCTGGGGCATCGGGTTCAGCGTGGTCTTCTACATCTTGTCCGGCGGCATGCCACGGGCCGCCGCTTGGGGCCTGCTGCTGATCGTGCCGGGCATCGGCAATTTTGTGAAGGCCTGGCTGACCGCGCGCGAAATCGCGCGCGGTCCCTCCGGCGGCGAGCGTTAGACGCCGCAATGAGCGACAGCGACACGGCGCTCGTCGCCCGCGTCATCGCGAACGATGATCGCGGCGCGTTCGAGCTTCTCGTGCGCCGCCACCAATCGGCGGTGCGCAATTTCTTGCGAAGGCTCGCGCGCAACGACTCAGAGCGCGCGAACGACCTCGCGCAGGAAACCTTCATCAAGATGTACCAGGGGCTGCACACGTATCGCGGCAGCGCACGCTTCACGACCTGGCTGTTTCGCATCGCGTACCACACGTTCTTGAACGATCAGCGTGGACGACATGCGAACGAAGAATTCGACGACGACGCGCACGGCAGCGTTACGGATACGACCGCGCACACGGCGAACGCGCTCGACGTCGACCGCGCGCTTGAGCGGTTACCCGTTCGCCAGCGCGCCGTGTTCGACTTGCACTACAAGAAAGGCATGACACATTCCGAGATCGCCGAGGCGCTCGAGTTGCCGCTCGGCACGATCAAATCCGATCTCGTGCGCGGGCACGCGAAGCTCAAGGAATGGCTGACTGGAGGAACCCATGAACAAATCGCCTGATCCTATCGAAGCGTCCCTGCGGAACCCGGAGCCCGTGCTCGCGGACGACGAGTTCAGCGCGAACGTGCTCGCACGATTGCCGCCGCGCCGCCGTCACACGGCCGCGCGGCGTTGGACCGTCGCCGGCAGCGCTGCCTTGGGCAGCGCGCTGACTCTGGCCTTCGCAGCGCCTCTCGAAGCCATCGTCAATGCGGTCTCGCCGTGGAGCATTCCACCCGTCCTGCTGTCGACGATTGCCATCGTCGCGATCGTGGCGCTGCCGACGTTGCTCGTGTTCTACACGGAGCGCGCGAACCGCTGAGGCCGCACCGGAGCGCCAAGCTCACTCGACGCTCTGCAACCGGCGCAGAGACGGGTATGTCTCGAGTCGGCCGACGCGTGCGACGGCCGCACGAACGTCGGGGCGTGCGACGACCGAATCCCAGCGCTCCTTGCGCTCGATGCCGACCGGCGTCAGCGGCGACTCGGCGTAGCGCTGTAAGCGCACGAGGATCCCCGTTCGTGCACGACGGTCGGCGAGCAGCTCGATCAACAACTGGGCCGTCTTTTCGATTTCACCCCCGTCCACGAGCGCGTCGAGGTAGACGTCCAGGCTGACATCGCGGTGTTCCTCGAGATAGGCAAGAGCAGTCCGAACGCCTTCGGCGTTGCCGAGCTGCGCGTGGGCGCGCAGCCGAGCCCAAGTCTCTTCCATACGTCCGTACTCGCTCATGGGCCCTACGTCTTCAAGCGCTCGCAATGCGTCCGCGGACCGACCGACCGTTACCAACAGATGCGCG
>Ga0268265_10003272_pt1 | contig 11744 bp, 13 predicted proteins | sample KBSSwiS52_FD_190355 | JGI IMG/M metagenome (GOLD analysis project Ga0268265, IMG submission 190355) | Switchgrass rhizosphere microbial communities from Kellogg Biological Station, Michigan, USA - KBS Switchgrass S5-2 (SPAdes) (version 2) | ecosystem: Host-associated > Plants > Roots >... | reverse complement strand
GGAGCCGCCGCTCAATCTCGCCGAGCGCGAAGAGATCCAGACCCGGCTCGCCGCGCAAGGCTACGACGTCGGCAAGGTGGACGGCGTGCTGGGCTTGAAGACCCGCAAGGCCGCGCGTCTGTTCCAGGCCAAGGTCGGCCTGCCGCAGGACGGTTATGCCAACAAGGCGTTGCTCGAGGCGTTGCGGCGGCAGCCGCAGGTCTGATGAGCACCGCCGCGACCGTCGAACGGATTCTCGAGCGGATCGGCCATCGTCAGCCGAAGCTCGCGATCGTCCTGAGCGCCGGTCTCCAGGCGGTGGACGGCGATGTCGAGGATCCGACGACCTTTGCTTACGCGGAGCTGGCCGGCTTTCCGAAGAGCGCCGTCGCCAGCCATCGCGGCCGCCTGCTGCTCGGCAAGCTGGCCGGCCACAGCGTCGCATTGCTGGAGAGTCACGAAGATTACTATCGCGGCGGGCGCGTCGATGCGATGCGCGAGCCGTTGGAAGTCGCCTCCGCGCTCGGCTGCGGCAAAGTGCTGCTGACCGCGGCGGCGCAATCGCTCCGGACCGATCTCGGTCCCGGACGGCTGGCACTGGTGACCGACCACGCGATGCTCGGCGATCCGATGTCGCTCAGTCCGGGCTTCGGCACGCGCTATCCGATCGACTGGCACGCGGCTTACGAACCGGTGCTGACCGAGCGGCTGCTCGCGGCTTCGGCGCGGGTCGAGGTGCCGCTCGCCTCCGGCAGCTTCGGCTGGCCGTCGGGCGCAACGCTGCAGGCCGCGCGCGATCAAGGTGCCGACATGGTCGGTGCGGCACTGGTCCCCGAAGCGATCATCGCCCGGTCGCTCGGCATGCGCAGCGTCGCCATCGCCAACATCACCGACTGGGCGCCGGGTGCGGCGCCGGCCGGTGTCTCGCCGGACCTCGCCCGGCAGCGCGCCGATTTCGGCGCCATCCATCTCCGCCGCATCCTGGCGGACTACCTCCAGCACGGCGGCGCCGACTGAAGTCCGCTCTTGACGCGGCTTGCCGGCATTAACACTTCCGTCATCTGCGTTGCTTTTCCGGGACTGATCGGTATAGTCCCGGCCGCGGCGCCCACACCCTGGAACCGCCAACGAGATGGGATGAAAAAATGTTTGTTTCCGAGGCCTTAGCGCAGACCGCCGGGGCGGCCGCTCCGTCCAGCCCGATGGGCGATATCGGCTTTTTCGTGCCGCTGGTCCTCGTCTTCATCGTGATGTGGTTCTTCATGATCCGGCCGCAGCAGAAGAAGCAGAAGGAGCATCAGGCGATGGTCCGGGCCGCCAAGCGCGGCGACCGCATCGTCACCTCGGGCGGCATCATCGGCACCATTTCCAAGGCCAACGACGCCGACAACGACGTCGAGGTCGAGATCGCCAAGGATGTGAAGATCCGCGTCCTGCGCACCGCTATCGGCGACATCATGAACCGCAATCCGGAAGCGGCGAAGACCGTCGCCAAGGAATCCAAGGAAACCAAGGAGGGCGCGAACGACGCCTGATCCGGCGCGCTCGCGGTTCCGAAACAACGCCCGATGCTCCAGTTCTCGAAATTCAAGGTCACCATCATCCTCGGCATCATCCTGCTGGGGATCATCTTCTCCGCACCCAACCTGGTGTCGGAAGAGAAGCTCGCGAGCCTGCCGGGCTGGGTCCCGAAGACAGCCGTCAGCCTCGGCCTCGATCTACAGGGCGGTTCGCATCTGCTCTATGAAGTCGATACCGACAAATTCCTGAACGAGCGCCTGGTCGCCGTCGTTGACGACATCCGCACCAAGCTCCGCACGGCGCAGCCGCCGGTCTTCTACAAGAGCCCGCCGACCGCCGCGAACGGCGTGGTTTCGATGACCCTCGGCAAGGCGAACGACAGCGCCGAGGAGACAGCGAAGCAGATCGAGCAGGCACAGCCGCTGTTGCGGCAGGCCACCACCGACATGGATCTCCAGATCGGCAGCGACGGCAAGGTCACCGCGAAATACACCGACGAGACGCTGCGCAAGCTCAAGGCCCAGCTGATCGAGCAGTCGATCGAGGTCATCCGCAAGCGCATCGACCAGACCGGCACCAAGGAGCCGACGATCATCCGGCAAGGCGAGGACCGCATCGTGGTCCAGCTGCCCGGCGTGAAGGATCCGGAGGGTATCAAGCGCCTCATCGGTACCACCGCCAAGATGACCTTCCACATGGTCGATGAATCGGCGGAAGTGAGCGGCCAGCCGACCCCCGCTGATATGGTGGTGCCAGTCGCCAATCCGAAGAGCGACGGCGCGACCCAGCTGATCGTGCAGAAGATCCCGCTGCTGTCCGGCCAGAACCTGACCGATGCGCAGCAGAGCTTCGAGGGTGGCGGCCAGCCGGTGGTCGCCTTCAAGTTCGACAATATCGGCGCCAAGAAGTTCGGCCAGGCGACCGCGCAGAACGTCGGCAAGCGCTTCGCCATCATCCTCGACGGCAAGATCATCACCGCGCCGGTGATCAAGGACGCGATCCTCGGCGGCAGCGGCATCATCAGCGGCAGCTTCACCGTGCAGAGCGCCGGCGATCTGGCGCTGCTGTTGCGCGCGGGCGCCTTGCCCGCGGACCTCACCGTGATCGAGGAGCGCACCGTCGGCGCCGATCTCGGCGCGGATTCGATCGAGGCCGGCAAGAAGGCCTGCCTGATCGCGATCGTCCTCATCGTCGTCGCGATGTTCGCGCTCTACGGCCTGTTCGGCCTGTTCGCCAACATCGCGCTGGTGCTGAACGCGATCCTGATCTTCGCCGGCTTGAGCGTGCTCGGCGCCACCTTGACCTTCCCCGGCATCGCCGGCCTGGTTCTGACCCTCGGCATGGCGGTCGATGCCAACGTGCTGATCCTGGAGCGCGTGCGCGAGGAAATGCGCCACGGCCGCTCGCCGGTGACCGCCATGGAGGCCGGCTACCGCGAGGCCCAGGCCACGATCATCGACGCCAACGTGACGCATATCATCGCGACCCTGTTCCTGTTCGAGTTCGGCTCGGGCCCGATCAAGGGCTTCGCGATCACGCTGCTGATCGGCGTCGTCACCTCGTTCTTCACCTCGGTCTACGTGACGCGCCTCATGACCTCGGTCTGGCTGCGCCGCTCGCGGCCGAAGCTGCTGCCGCTTTGAGGCGCTGACATGTACAAGCCCTTCCACCTGGTTCCCGCCGACACGCGCATCGATTTCATGCGCTTCCACAAGCCGGCCTTCATCCTCTCCGTCATCATGGTGATCGGCAGCCTCGTGCTGATCTTCACCAAGGGCCTGAACTACGGCATCGACTTCGCCGGCGGCGTTCTGATGGAGGTGCAGTCGAAGCAGGAGCAGGTGGTCGATCTGGGCGCGCTGCGCGGCAAGCTCGACGGCCTCGAGATCGGCGAGATCACGCTGCAGACCTTCGGCGCCGAGAACACCGTGCTGATCCGCATCCCGCAGCAGGCGGGCGGCGACCAGGCCACCCAGGCCGCCGTCGCCAAGCTGAAGACGACGCTCGGCGATGCGTGGGATTACCGCCGCACCGAGACCGTCGGCCCCAAGGTGGGCGAGGAGCTGAAGTCGAGCGCGGTCTGGGCCTCGCTGCTCGCGATCCTCGGCATCATGGGCTACGTCTGGTTCCGTTATGAATGGCAGTTCGGCATCAACGCTGTGCTGGCGCTGATCCACGATTGCGTCACCACGGTTGGCCTGTTCGCGCTGACCGGCATGGAGTTCAATCTGACGACGGTCGCCGCGGTGCTGACCATCGCCGGCTATTCGGTGAACGACACCGTCGTCATCTACGACCGCATCCGCTACGACATGCGGCGTTACAAGACCATGCCGATCAAGGACCTGATCAATCTCGCGCTGAACTCGACCTTGAGCCGGACCACGGTCACCAGCGGCCTGACGCTGCTTTCGGTCCTGGCGCTGGCGCTGTTCGGCGGTGAGGTGATCCGCGGCTTCTCGATCGCCATGATCTGGGGCATCGTCGTCGGCACCTATTCGACGATCTGCGTCGCGGCGCCGCTGCTGATCTACATGCATCTGCACCGGATCCGCGGCAAGGAGCCGACCGATCCGAAGTCCAAGGGCGACAAGCCCGCGCAGCAGGGCGCCTAAGAAGATTCGATGGATCTGACCCCGCTCGTCCCGCAGGGCCGGCAGATCATCGAGAGCTATGGCGACGGCCGGTTTCGCGTCACCGGCGCGCTGCATCAGGGCTCGGTCCTGGTCTATCCCGACAAGACCGTCGCCTGGGACGTCGTTGAGAGCGCCGCGCTCACCGAAGAGAGCCTGGCCGGCATCGCCGCCGCAGGCGATGCGGGCAAGATCGAGCTGCTGCTGATCGGCTGTGGTGCCCGCATGGTGCTGATCCCCCAGAAGCTCCGCGCGGCACTCCGGAGCCACGGCGTGGTTATCGAGCCGATGGATACCGGCGCCGCCGCCCGCACCTACAACGTGCTTGCCGCCGAAGGCCGCAAGGTCGCCGCGGCGCTGATCGCGGTTTAGAGCTCCTCAGGGATCGAGCAGATGCCAGCCCCAGAAGAACGGGGCGATCAGCAGGCCGATGAAGAGGATCGGCGCCGGCAGCCAGGCATAGCGGCGGCGGATGCCGTGCATCCGCATTCCGGCGATCGCGAGCCGCGCGATGATCCCGACGACCGCAGCCGCCGCGCCGAACACGGCGACGAGGTACACGACCAGCATGCCGAGACCGACCTCAGGATCGCGACGATTGTCATCCCAGTAGAAGACGAGGCCGAGCCCGGCGACGAGCGCGTAGTGCCCGAGCCAGCGTGGCGGCAGCAGGCAGGCGGTCAGGTAAAGCACCGTTCCGACCGGCACCGCGGCGATTACGTAGATCGCAAGCAAGACCGCTCCTTCGGCATGGCACCGGAGAGCCTGCCTGTGGAAAGCGGCCCTTGAAGGGCGAGTCCGTGGCGGATCGCGGGCAAAAAAAGAAACGGCGCCTTTCGGCGCCGCTTCCACGGGAGCGAGATCTTCTAGCTCTCTACGCGCAGCTTCCGGTCCAGAAAGTCGCGGATCAACGGAAAGACCTCGTCCGGCTTGTCCTCCAGCAGGAAGTGGCCGCTGTCGATCAGGTGGAACTCGAGATCCTTGAGGTCGCGCTTGTAAGGGTGCGCACCGTCCGCCGGGAAGATGAAGTCGTTCTTGCCCCAGACGATCAGGGCCGGCGGCTGTTGCGCGCGGAGCCAGGCCTGGACCGCGGGATAGAGCGGCAGGTTGGTGCGATAGTCATAGAACATGTCGAGCTGGATCTCCGCATTGCCCGGCCGGTCGAGCAGCGGTTGATCGTGCCGCCAGTTGTCAGGGGAGATGCGGCTCTTGTCCGAGACGCCGTCGGTATATTGAAAGATCGTGGTCTCGAGCGTGAGCAGCGAGCGGAGCGCGTTGCGGCTGGCGTCGGTGCCGTCGGCCCAATACTTCTTGATGGGATCCCAGAACGCCTTCAGTCCTTCGTCATAGGCATTGCCGTTCTGGATCACCAGCGCCGTGACCCGGTCGGGGTGCTTCAAGGCCAGGCGCCATCCGACCGGCGCGCCGTAATCCATCACATAGAGCGCGAAGCGTTTCACGGCCAATCGCTCGAGCAGCACATCGATCAGCGCGGCATAGTGATCGAAGGTGTAGGCGAAGCTCTTGTGATCCGGCGCGTCGCTCTCGCCATAGCCGGGATAATCCGGGGCGATGACTCGATAGCGATCCGCCAGGGCCGGGATCAGGTTGCGGAACATGTGCGACGACGTCGGGAAACCGTGCAGCAGCAGGATGGTGGGCGCGTCCTTCGGGCCGGCCTCCCGGTAGAAGACCTTCACGCCTTCGATGGTTTCGCTGCGGTGGTGGGTGATCGGGTGGCGCGGGGCGACGGTCATTGATTCTCCTGGCGGGTTTCGTGCGCGGGCGATTTAGTTCTGGATGGCTGAGACCATAGTCATAGCCTTGCTTCCAAACGCTGCATGAGATGAAGCTAAAGCAGAGCGGCGCCCTCGGGCTATCTCATTCTGGAGATAGGTGAGGCTGGGCGATGCTTCTGTAGAGACGCAAAAAAGAAAACGGCGCCTTTCGGCGCCGCTTCCGCAGTCTCTTGAGGCCGGCGTCAGCCCATCTTCTGCATCACCATGCAATAGAGCATGGGGATCGAGAGCATGGTGTTGGTGCGCGAGGCCAGCATCGCAATCCGCGCGGCAGCCGCCTTCGCTTCCGGCGTGCCATCGACGATGCCCAAGGCGATCTTCTGCTTCGGCCAGATGATGCCCCAGACATTGGCGGCCATGATCAGGGCCAGCCACATGCCGATGCCGATGGTGACGAAGCCGCTCTGGAAGGTGAGCGCCTCGACGATGTAGCGGTTGGCACCGGCGGTCAGCAGGCCGAACAGCACGGTGGCGGCGGCGGCCCAGCGGAAGAAGAACAGGGCGGCCGGTGCGATATGCTTGCCGACGGCGGGCTTCAGCTCGGCCGGGATCTTCGGCATGGTCGGGATCTGCACGAAATTGAAGTAGTAGAGCAGGCCGATCCAGAGGATGCCGGTGAAGACATGGATCCAGCGCATGATGCCGGCCCAGTAGGCCTCGCTGCCCAGATAGTCGGGATGGCGCAGGACCGCGACGATGATTGCCAGCACCAGGCCCAGGGCCAGGGTGCGGTGCAGGTTTTCCAGAATCTTACCCATGGTGACTCCCCCTTGATGGCGCATTCGCCGCCCGGATATGTCTCCCGCGGTCGAATCGGGAGTCGGGCGCGGCAGGCGCTCGCGGCATTCTACAGAATGGGCTAGTGGTGACAACGGGATTACAGAAATCCCCTGGCGGATTAGGGCTTTGAGCGTGAACGCGAGTGAACCCGGGGGCGACTCCGGCATCGAATACTGTCTGGCGCAGATCCGGCGCTATGACCGCGACCGCACCCTGACGGTCCTCGCGGCGCCCCGGCAGGCCGCGGCGGACCTCGCCGTGCTCTATGCCTTCAACCTGGAGATCGCGCTGGTCCGCGACTCGGTGACCGAGCCGATGCTGGGCCGGATCCGACTGCAATGGTGGCGCGAAGCCTTGGCAGAGCTCTATGAGGGCCGCACGCGCCACCACCTCGTGCTGGAAAGCCTCGCCGCCCTGCACGCGCGAGCGCCGCTGAGCCGTGCCACCTTCGAGCGCCTGATCGACGCCCGCGAAACCGAGTTTGATGACATCATTCCTGCCGACCTCGCGGCCCTCGAGACCTATGCCGACGCCACCTCCGGCGATCTGATCCGCCTCGCTGCAGAGGCGGCCGGCCTCGATCCGAGCTCAGGTGACGTCGCCGCGTTGATCCGCCATGTCGGCATCGGCGTGGGTTTGACCGGCATCGCCCGGGCGACGCTCTATCTCGCGCGCCGGCGCCAGACCCTGCTGCCGCAGAGCCTGCTGGAGAAGCATGGGGTCTCGCTCGATCTTCTCTATGAGTTGAAGCCGCAGCCCGGGTTCAATGCCGCGATCGCCGATCTCGCCGCGCGTGCGCGCAGTCATCTCGATGCCGCCAAGCGCTTACGCGTCCCGAAGCCGCTGCTGCCGGCCTTGCGCATCGGAACCTTGGCCCGCGCGCATCTCGCGCGCCTGGCCGGTCACAACCACGACCTCTTCAACCCGCGCAGCATTGAGGCAAGCCCACGTGATATCTGGCGGTTGGCCGGCAAGCGTCTGATCGGATCCTGGTAGAGCGCGTTAGTTCGCCGCGCCCACGGTGGGTGTCGAGGAGAAGGCCGCCGCCGCATCAATGCGGCCCCAGCCGAACTCCGGATCCTTCTTCGGGGCGCCGAGATCGGTGGCGCTGTTCTCCATGATGCGTCGGATGTCGATCGAGGTGAGCTTGGGATCGGCGGAGAGCAGGATCGCCGCGAGCCCGGTCGCATAGCCGGTCGCCATCGAGGTCCCGGTGAAATAGTCGTAGGCGCTGGCGCCCGCCTTGCCGGGCTTCGCCGCCAGCACCGCGACGCCCGGTGCGGCGATCGCGATGTAGTCGCCGCGATTGGCGCCTTTGAACAGCCGGTCTTTGTCGTCGGTCGCCGTCACCGCGATGACGCCGCGCTGGGCGGCGGGATAACAAGGTGGCGCATCGGGTCCGGAATTGCCGGCCGCCGCAAATACGATGACACCGGTCAGCACGGCCTGCTGCACCGCCATCCGCACCAAGGGATCGTTCGGACCGCCGATGCTCATGTTGATGATCCGCGCCTTGTGATCGAGCGCGACCGAGATCCCTTGCGAGACGTGAAAGGAGTCCGAGGTCGAGGCGCCGGTCTTCGGGTCGAGCTCGCTGAAGGCGCGGATCGCGAGAATCTCCGCCGCGGGGGCAAGGCCCTTCACCTTGCCGGAGCCGGCGATGATGCTGGCGATCACCGTGCCGTGGGTCTCGGCCGGCGGCGGCTGCTTCTCGTCGATGAGATCGATCGCGGTGATGTTGTCGTGGTCGAGCGATTCATGGCCGGTCGCCACGCCGCTGTCGATCAGAGCGACCGTGACGCCCTGGCCGCGCGCCGCCTGGGGCAGGGATTCGGCGCGGATCCTGCTGAGTGCATATTGCTTGCTGAGCGATCCGTTGTCATCGCCGAGCGTCTGATGGCTGAAATCATACTGCACCCAGAGCGGGCGCCGGTCGTCGTTGGCTTGGCGCAAGATCGTATCGATATTGCCGCCGGCCGGGATCCGCATCAGGAAGACCCGCAAGCCCAGGCCCGACATCTCGTAGCTGCGCTCGATCCGGAGATTGAGCGATTCCGCGAAGTCGCTGGGGGTCTCGTCCGGCGTGCCCGGCTTGAACACCGCGACCAGGAGATCCGGCGCATGCGGCCCCACGGCATTCGGCTGGCCGCCCGGCGCCCCGCCCGGCGCACCCGGCAGTTCATCGCCGATCAGCGGTGTCGTCGGCAGACGCGGCGCCATGCCCGGTGTGCTATCGGTGGTGGGGCGGGGCTGCGCTTCCGCAACGCCTGCGCAGAGCCACAGCGCCAGGGCCGCGAGCAGGAGCCCGAACCGCGTCACAAGTGGCGCGTCGCGCATCGCTCAGGATCCCTGATCGACGCCGGCCACCAGGTCGGCGTGGCCGCGCAGCACGGTCATTGCGGCACTGGCGTCCGCATCCTTTTGCAGGGCGATCACGAAGGCGCCGTCGGGCATCGGTCCCTTGACCACCGTCGCATCGAGATCGGAGAGCAGCATGGCGATGGCGCTGAGCTTCGCATCGGGCTGGAAATGCACGATGAGCTCCGGCCCGGTCGCCGCTTCCGGCGCAGAGGCGGTCTGATAACTCTCTTCCGTTCCACCGCCGGTCAGCTTCAGCAGCGCGGCGCTCTCGGCCACGATCAGCAGGCAGGCCGCCACCATGGCGAAACGCAAGGCCGGGGTCGGCGCGAAGCCGAACAGGCGCGCGAGAAAGCCCGGCTGCGCCTCGGCCGCGTCGCGGGCGAGCGGCGGCAGCTGCCGGACGCCGTCGAGCTGGCCGAGCATCTTGTTGAGGAGATCCGGATTGGGCTCGCCCAGCGCCTTCACGCTCTCGACCGAGATCTGCTTTTCCTGGCGGACCAGTTTGAGCTCCGCCTGCAGCCGCGGATTGGCGTTGAGCTTCTGTTCGATCGCCGCGGTTTCCGCCGCGGTGGTCTTGCCGCTGGCATACCAGGGCAGCAGCTCCAGCACGTCCTCTTCGGTCAGCGGGAGCGCGGTTTCGGTTCTTTGAGGTTGCCCAGTGGTTCGTTGGGTCATGCCACCATTCCCTCGACGCCGGATTTCTCGAGCAGCACCTTCAGCCGCTGGCGCGCATAGAACATCCGCGTCTTCACCGTGTTGGCGGGCAGGTCCAGCGCGTCCGCGATCTCCTGGACCGAAAATTCCTGGAAATAGGCGAGATGCAGGATCTCGCGATGCTCGAACGAAAGCTGCTCCATCAGCGCGCCGATCAGGCGGCTCATGTCGCCGGTCATCGCATTCTCGTCCGGCGTCGGCGCTTCGTCCTCGATCGCCGCTGCCTGCTCTTCGTCCAACGCGGTCTCGCGCCTCTTCCGCAGGCGGCTGACCGCGCGATGATGCGCGATCGAGAATACCCAGGTATTCACCGAAGACCGGCCTTCGAAGCGCGCGGCCTGGCGCCAGACTTCCATCATGGTCTCGTTGAGGACGTCTTCCACCATCTCGCGCTCCCGCACCAGCTTCATCAGGTAGCCGAAGAGCGGCCGCTGCAGGCGGCGGTAGAGTTCCGAAAAGGCGTTGCGGTCACCGGCGGCGACGCGCTGCAACAGCGCGACTTCGGCGGTGCCGTCTCCGCTTTTTCCCCGCGATCCGGCCATCTTCATTACATCCGTCGCCCGAACCGGCGATCCGGTTCCGGGAAATGTAAGGTTTGCCGGAATTTCTTCATAAGCGTCTGATATGCCTGGGTTGCGGGTGGTCCAGCGCCCCCTGCGCGGAACCCAGAGAAGCTAGCCGAGGGCAGGGGTCTTGTCCATTTTTTGCCCGGATTGTCGCGGTTTTAGCTGGCTTGCCGTCCTCTCGGGCATAGGTTAATCACCCGCCTAGTAACGCCGTCCTCCGGAGCCTGCCATGGCCACTGTCGTCAACTGCGCCGCCTATGAGAACGGCCGCCGGGTCACCGACCTCGACATCAACGACCCGGAGCAGATGAAGCCCAAGGCCGGGCGGGTGATCTGGATCGGCCTGCACGAGCCGACCCAGGACGTCCTGGTCAAGCTGCAGGGCTATTTCGGCCTGCACGACCTCGCGGTCGAGGACGCCTACCGCGCCCACCAGCGTCCGAAGCTCGAAGTCTACGGCGAGACCCTGTTCGTGGTGATGAAGACCGGACAGTTCGTCGGCGAGCATGTCGCCATGGGCGAGACCTGCTTCTTCGTCGGCAAGGGCTACGTGATCTCGGTCCGGCATGGCCCCTCGATGGGCTATGCCGATGTCCGCGCCCGCTGCGAGAACGCGCCGGAGAAGTTGAAGAAGGGCGAGGATTTCATCGTCTACGCCCTGATGGATTTCATCGTCGACCGCTACTTCCCGATCATCGACCATCTGGAAGAGCTGGTGGAGGACCTGGAGGAGCGGGTCTTCGCCGGCAAGGAGGAGCGCGACGCCCTGGAGGAGATCGCCGAGCTCCGGCGCGACCTCCTGGAGATGCGCCATGCCGTGGCGCCCTTGCCGGAGATCTGCCAGCGCCTGATGCGCTACGACGTGCCGATCATCGATGCCAACACCCATCCCTATTTCCGCGACGTCTACGACCACAGCCACATCATGCTGGAGCGGATCGATTCACTGCGCGAAATGGTGAAGACGGTGGTGGAATCGAAGATGCTGCTGAACGCGATGAAGCAGAACGAGGTGATGAAGCGCCTGGCGGCCTGGGCCGCCATGCTGGCGGTGCCAACCGCCATCGCCGGCATCTACGGCATGAACTTCAAGTACATGCCCGAGCTCGACTGGCAATACGGCTATCCGATGACCGTCGGCGTGATCTTCGGGCTTTGCGGCTTTCTCTATTGGCGCTTCCACAAGGCCGGCTGGCTCTGATACGGCGATTAACCGTATTTCCGCAGCAGCCGGCGAAACTGGTGATAGCCTAAGCCCAACGCCGCCGCCGCCGCGCTCTGATTGGCCCCGGCCGCTTGCATGGCCCGCCGCACCAGATCGCCCTCGAACGCCGCAACCGCCGCGGCGAAGTCCTTCGGCAGCGCGGGCGCTTCCTGTGCAACAGCAACGG
>Ga0268265_10003271_pt1 | contig 11747 bp, 14 predicted proteins | sample KBSSwiS52_FD_190355 | JGI IMG/M metagenome (GOLD analysis project Ga0268265, IMG submission 190355) | Switchgrass rhizosphere microbial communities from Kellogg Biological Station, Michigan, USA - KBS Switchgrass S5-2 (SPAdes) (version 2) | ecosystem: Host-associated > Plants > Roots >... | reverse complement strand
GCTAGTTAGCTCCCTGCGCATCTCTACAAGAACCCCGCCCCTACCCTGGTCAACGGTGAATACCGCTGCTTCGGTTGGGTCTGGTCTATCCTTGATTTGTAGTCTGCCCTCATAATCGAAATACATGGTCTTGGCGTATGCGTTGCATAGCTCTTGCATGAACTTCAATCGATCACGGTCACAGATATGCGAGCTACCTAATAGGGTTGTGGCAGCACTACCACTAGTCCAGTTAGAGTCATAGACAGTGATGGCGCTTGGCATAACCTCGGTAGTCAGCAGGTCAATGACACTGGCAAACGATGCGCCGGAACCAAACTGAATCGGGCTCACTCGGCGAGCATTAAGCAAGTTCAACATTCGGTCGCTACCGGTAATGCGGTAGGCACCTTTAGGAACCCTGGTCTGCTCTACTGTTTCAATACGGTAGTAGCCAAGACCTACATATTCGGTGGTGCCATTCCCATAGGTAACACCTAGTTGAATAAAGATCTCATCCCCGTAAGGGGCACCCTTGCCGACCGGCCTACCATGGTCATCTATCGGCCATGTGTAGCTAGTGGTGAGATCTAAGGTTGATGTGATATCCGCTGTACTGTCCATAGTTACCGAACCATCGATAATAGGAATCTCAGTACCAACGGGAGTTAGTGTTACTTGCCCTGGATCACAAAGGTAGGCTCTTGGCCTTACCGGGTGACCCGCGCGGATTGCGCTTAAGAACGCGTCTGTTACTGGTCTCAAAACATGTTCACTCCCAATGTGTATTTCCCAATGCAGATAAGAAGAACAGGCGAGCCCATTGGGTAAACTCGCCTGCTCTGGCAGCTATGGAACAATAACTGTTCCGGTACTGATTGAATCTTGTAGATTGCTCCATGTGGTCTTAGCCGTAATGACGTCTGCCCATGTAGCCCACGTAGTCGGTACATCCATCCATAGAATGGTGTCACCGGTAATAACCGGATCAGGTGCCGCTACTTCTATCAGTGGTAGATCTATGAACCTGTGCTTGGTGTGCCAGGCTCGCTTGCCTTGTGCGATGTCACCCGGAACCGCGTAGAACGCATCTAGGGGCCATGCATTTATTGCACCGGTATCAGGAGGTCCCTGAATAAATAAGGTCTCTCCTGTTGCCAAACGTGCATCTAAATCGCTGGCTTGCGTGAGCGTTCCCGCCCACAGTGTCAGCGTCAAGCGTCTAGATCCTTGAACGTCGGTAACCGCAATCGGCATTGTGCGTCCAATGACTTCATAAATGCCAACCCTTGAAGGTCTGGTGACGTCACTAATATTCGTAACCTTGACCTTGGCATTCTGCGATGGCCGGCTGATGTTCTTAATCCAGACTCCGTCCAATACCGGGGTAACCCCGGCTGTTTCCCGGGACACATAATCCCTGCGAATCAAGTACAGCAAGCGTGCTTTTGAGATAGCCGCTGAACCACCCGTGTAGGCACTGGTGCCTGGTAGCACGGTTTGAAGATTGATGGTCGCGTCTGTACGCCATGTCAGGTTTGACTCAGTGTTCGCACCCGCCGAGTTAGTACCACCCTGCGGATCACCGAATGAGCTAGGCGCAATGGCACCTGTAGTGAAGTTGGACTTCTTCCACATGTGCAGAATCCAAGCGACGCCGTTCTGTGGCACTGTGCCCCCTGGATAAGCTACGTCCTGCGCAGAGCTATTGCTCTGGGTAACAACATGGATAGGCGCTTGCGCATTGGTCCATGCACGAATGTGTGCCGAGCACGAGTCACCAGCGGAGCCACCAGTAAAAGCCACCGATGGTGCAGTGTCTCCAGTCTGGTAAGCCCGATAGAAGACAGCCATGTTCGTAATCGAACCATTGGCGAGCCTTGTCCAGCCCGTTGGTGTAGTGATGCTCGCAGCAGTATTCGCATGCGTAACAAACAAAAGCATCATTTGCCCTACTACCGGACTTGCCGGTAGCGGAGGATTCAACGTAGCGTTGTTACCTGTTGTGAAAGTACCCGTACCGTTTGGCTGTACGGTAGCTGTGTCAACGTAGGTTACTCGGTAGGTGTTGGCTACTCCTGCTTTGAATTCGTAGTCATCAACCTTTCCAGCCCCGGCGGTAATCGAGACAGTCAAGCCACCACGGACAGTTGAATAATTCACTCCATCTGTGGTGCGCTCGACAATCGCATAGTCTGCATCAGCAGGTGCACCAGAAAAGGCCACACGTACACGGGATAGGTCATCTAAATATGTTGCTGTAACTGTCATATGTTATTGCCACTCCCTGCGTGTACCTTTCTATTGATAACTCTGTTGCTGCTATCTAGCTTGATTTGAACTACCTTGCTAATGCCTTCACCAAGGTCAATGTCTAGGTTGATGGTTGTCTCTGCTCCCCCGCCGAATGCGGAGTCATTAGAAACAACTCGACCTGTGCGACCTGGTACGAATAGCTCGGGACCGTTCTCACCTACGATGTGTGGCTTTCCGCCTTGTGCGGTACCACCCTTAGCTAGGTAAGGAATGTTCGGAATCCCCGGGATACCTACAGCGCCAGTAACGTTGTTGATAGCATTGATCGCACCATTGAGTAGGCGAATGGCTCCGTTAAGAGCACCCTTCAAACCATTACCGATAGAAGACCAGATACCCGAGAAGAATGAACCGACACTTGACCAAGCACCCTTAATAAATCCAAGGGCATCATTAAAGCGATCACGTACCCAATTCATCGCGGTAGTTACGCCGCCAGTAATACCTGACCAAACACCAGAGAACCAGCCTGTTACACCAGACCAGACACCCTTAATGAAATTCCAGGCATCTACTAGGCGTTGCCAGATCCACTGAGCCGCAATAGTCACGGCATTCTTTACAGTGTTCCAAAGGTCAACGAAGAACGTAGCGATTGGATCCCAGTAAGTAATAATGGTCGCTACGATTGCGATAAGCAGACCGATAGCAATAATGACCAAACCAATTGGGTTAGCGTCAAGTGCTATGTTCAATAGCCACTGTGCAGCTGTCCATAAACCGATAGCAATAATCAGCGGAGTAATCCAGCTAAGGTTAGCGGCAATGAATTTAGCCACGTTTTCAAGAACAGGAGCGATAAAGTTGATCGCTGGTGTCAGGATGCCTGCCACGGTTGTAGCCAGTGAAGCAAAGGCTGTACCTAATGGCTCAATAAGCGGACCAATGGCCTTAAGCGCTGCTGCTAATACCTGGCTTACCGCTCCGCCAACTGCACGTAGCGCGTCACCCAAAGCATTAAGAGCACGCTGCCCTTCAACGCTTGAAGTGAACTTGTGGATTGTGTCGAGGACTTGCGCAAGTGGGCTTATCGCCCCTTCCGCTCCCCCGCTTAATCCCTTAAAGACGTCAGCGACAATGCCGCCTACGTCCGCCAATACAGCGAAGAGCTGCTTAAAGGCAGCAATGCCACCTTGAATCCAGTCAGCTATCTTGCCTGACTCTTTAGCCTGCTGTACCCATGCACCGAATTTCTCTGCGGCCTGGCCAGCCCCATCGGTTAGTTGGGTGAAGTAGTTCGAGCCCACGCTAGCTACCGCTAGGAATGCTTGTCCTACTGGTGCTAGTGCTGCCCCGATGTTCTTTACGAAGATAGCCGAGTTAGACAGGATGGCGTTAAGTGAATTAACGTTCTCCTTCTTATTGAGCATTCCAGTGAACTCGGTACCAGCTCCACTGATGTTCGTAGCTATCTTCTTGAAGCCGCCTTCTAGTTGAGGCAGAAGCTTCTTAGTGTTGTTGACTGCCGGTACTAGAGCCTTCTCAAAGGTATTGGATACCGACTGCTTGAGTGGATCAAAGACGCCCGTGAAGGCTTTCTTGATCCCGTCTGCGCCGAGCTTGACCGTTGCCAGTGCGGCACCCGCTACAGCAGCTGCACCCGGAAGTAGCCCTAGAGCCCCTGAAGCTGACGCTGCCCAACCCGCGACGGCCGGTAGTGCGTTGACCGCTGTTGAAAGGTTGGCGAGCTTACCGGCGAAGCTAGCGGCTGACTTAGCCGCATTGCCTGCCCCTCTGGCGAACCCGTCATTGAAGTCCTTTTGAGCTTTGTCGATAGCCTTAAGACTCGCCTTAGCTTCGGCTACTGCGCCGATGAGTCCCTTAACGGTACCGTCAAACTTAATCTTGATTGTGCGTTCGGTTGTAGCGTTAGCCAATGTCACCACGGGCAAATGCGGCTGCTACATCGTCGGCAGCCTGTTGCCATGCCCTTGCTATGTCAGCAGCGTCACGCTTGACCACTGCAAAGAACCAATACCCATCGGCTTGATGCGGACGGAATTGCTTCAAGTGGTTTGAACCGAACTCACTACCAAATAGAATCTTGTAGGCGGGAACCTTATTACGCCCCACCTTCCGGGTACCCCCGGCGGTAATTGAAGGCACACGGTCACGGTTCGCCTTGACGGTTGTTGCCATCAAAGCGGCTTGCCTTGAATCAGCGCTAGCGGCAACCTTGAGCTTTGCAGCTAGTAGCTTGGATAGTTCTTGTGATCTATCCCTTAGCGCGTCTTGTGCCTCTTTGGGGAGTACGGAAAAGGCACGTAGCGTCTCCCGTACTCCCTCAATCTGCATCTTTACTGTTAGTGCAGTTTTAGCCATGTGAAATCACACCCATTATAAAATGGGCCTCTGGCCCCGAGCCCTAGCCGGAGTACTGAACGTCATCTCCACGCTTAGGGTTAGTCTTTCCCTTTGAAGCCTTTTCGGCTTCCTCATCCTGGTACTCGTACAAGGCCAGAAATGACATGACCGTTCGGTCATCCATATTCAGTACCTCTGACCAAGGCTGGCCGCTTCTATCAGCGATACCAACTAGTTTCATGTGCCAGGAGTCGAGTTGAAAGGGGCTTCCGGTTCAATCTCCTTGGCGTCTTCTGCCTCAAAGATTAGTACGCATTGTGCGTCAAACTCTGCTTCCTTACCGGCGAATTGGCCGGTTCGCTGCGAAGCAATAAAGGCTAGCTTGTACATATCATCCATACTCGGATTCTCAAGCTTGCCAAAGGAAGCACCCTTATTAGTCTTTTCCCACATACGAATGTCGCGGGAGTCCGCAACCACTTCGTATTGCTCGCCGTGGTCTGGCTTCACCTTGAAAGTAATCATAGACTGATCACCGCTCGGGTTACGCTAGTCACTGCTGAGTAGTCAACTAATGCCTTACCCGCATTCGCGTTACCTACTGGCTGTGCGAATACTGATGCTGGCAGAGGACCAATGAAGCGCTCCCCTGCTGCTGGGACAGACACGGTTAGTTCCGCTAGGTCTAATCCCTCAATCTGTACAGGTGTCTGCACAGTAACGGTGATAGGCGAGCCTGAACCGTTCTTGACGTGCAAAGCAACACGGCCAATGTCGACAATGTCGCCGTCTACGTTTGGTCCTGTGTAGGTAGTAGCTGCTCCAGCTCTACCAACTGCTTGTGTAGTTACTGCAATTCTAGCCATCTATTATCCCACCCTCGTAAATACTGGATCGCCGATAACTTGTAGGGTGATCTCAGTCATTTCTGTATCGCGTGCATCTCCACCAACAGCAGGAGCCTTAACCAAAAGGTTTCCAGTCCAGCGCACGTGCTCGCCGACAATGTCAGGGTGGTGATCCAAAACGAATGCTGCTTCTAGTCCTGCGTTCTCCCATAGGAATGTAGAGATACCGGCTGCTGTCCAGTCGGATACAAACTTCAGGTCTAGGGTTGGTTCGTTATCTGTGTCTTCAATGAATGAGTCATCGCAATAGGTATAAACGCGATCCCCATCCTGCACCCCGGGGTCAAGGTTCCAGCTAGTTAGCTGGCATTCAAAACCACTGGTGCCATCAATGCTTAGGTTGATCTTCTTCAACCTGCGGTGATTAGTTGTCATGTTGTTGTCATAAAGCCTTTCTTAGAATTCGACGCTGATTTCGTAGCATGGAAGTGTCGCGTTATTTACTTCGATGTAGCTCGGAACCGCATCAACGATCACGCCGTTGGTGTTGTTCTCCACTGCCTCTTTGATCTGATCAATCAGAGTCCAGAAGCTTTCAAGCATGTTGTCTTGAACCTTGACCACTGCGGCCAATATGAAAGACATGCCCGATGGCTCATCAAAGTACTGTTCCCATGTCATGCCTGGTGGAGCGATAATTACTGCGGGAGTTTCTATATTCGCCCCCGGCTTTGTGTAGACACGTACGCCAGCGTCATTCAGCGCAGTCTCTAGCTCTTGGTAGATCTCACGGACTCTCATGCAAGCACCGGCCCTTTGTAGCGGCCGATACATAGAAGACGTTCAATGTCTGGATCAAAGGCAGGTACGCGAACCTGTCCCATGTCATTCATTACAATTAGTCCCTGTGGGCTTTCGGCCCGAGCAACCCATCTTGCAGCTAGTCGAATAGTGCCAAGCACGTTGTCCTTGGTCGGAAAAGGCTTATCGATAAGTACGTCTTCCGCAAAGTTCAGGTCATCACGGACCCGCTCAACAAAGGCGATCGCTGCATCTAGGTTCTCTTGGTGCTTGGCGCTAACCGGTGCAGTAAGCCCCTGGTCAGCTATGTAGTCGTCCAATGTTGGTGGCCACATATTAAATTCACGTCCTTATAAATGCTAAGGGGTGGCCGGCGAACGGCCACCCCTTTACGCATTAGATTTCTTTATCAGGCAGCAGTTACCTGTAGAGCCTTGGTGCTACGTCCGCCTTCACGAACAGACACACCTACGTATGCCCAGATACCAACCTTGATTGACTGTGGGCCGTTAACCTCTTCGTAGCGGAACTGCATTAGTGGGCTTTCGAAAAGGATGGTGTCCTCGGCGCGAACAACAAGGAACTTGTCCGGGTATGTACCAGCGCCGACACCGCTAGTCTGAATAACACCAAGACCACGGATACGACCATCGGTAGAAACTTCACCAACACCCTGAACGTTCATTGGTGTTCCAGCTTCACCGCCGATAATTGGGCGGCCAGTGGTGTCAACCAACTTAAGGAATTCACCGTAGCGGAATGGGGTCATAACAATTAGGTCAGCGTTATCAAAGCGGTTAGCGCGTACTGATACCTGCGCATCAATAACACCCTTCATGCCGCCGGACACGAATGCCGATTCTGTAGCGAATGCAGCAGGAGTACCAGCAGCAGCGATCATTGCTGCACCGACCTTTGCCTCAACCTGGCTGTTGTAAACACGAACTAGGTTGTTAAGGATTAGCTGGTCTGCTGCTGGGCTTGAGCCGTCTAGCAACTGGCGAGAGAAGATCTGCGCACCGGTTACAGTTGCAGGGGTAAGAGTGTCAATATCTGAATCCCATGCGTCTGTAGAAGTAGGCGCGGTGTTCTCTGATGCCTGGTTGCCGACAACTGCGTCAGTACCAGTGATTTCCTTTGGCAAAGTAATAGTATTTGCGTCGGTGATTTCGTAGTGACGTACTGCGTTAGATAGAGCACGTGACTGGTACTTAAGGGTCTGGAATTCGTCTACCAACCACTTAGGTAGAACAACACCAGGACCATTAGCACTTGTAGTAAGACCACGAGTGTGCTGTTCTAGACGCTCATTTGCATCAGCGTCGTTGTTGAACTTTGCCTTGAACTGGTCTGAGAAGAATGAATTCTTTCCGCCCTTGCGGTAATGACCAGGGTCGCGGTCAACGGCAGTAGTGCGAGACTTGCGGGTCTCTGCTTCTACGTCGTTTTCTACCTTGGCTGCTTGTTCCCCAACTGCCTTAACGCGGGTCTCAGCTTCGGTAAGTAAAGTGATCTCGTCAGCTAGCTTCTTGGCTGCTGCGTTCTGCTCGGTAACACTGCGTACCTCTTCATCTGAAAGGTCACGCTTTTCTTCTGCTGCCTTGTCAGTGATGGAACGAACGTTTGCAGCTAGTGCGTCAAACTTTCCTCTCTGTGCAGCGATATATGGATTTGACATATCTTTGTTTGTTTTCCTTTACAAGTATTTTGTCTAGCAGCTCCCTTCGACCGGGTGTCGTACAAACATTTACGGGGTGGACTTTATTAGTAAGTCGGTGTCGTCTTCTGTCTGTATCGGGGTGGAGTCATAAAGCGTGATCACGCAAGGGGAGGTAATACAGGCCATGCCTGGATTAGCTTGCGTGCGCTGTCAAGATGAGGTGTCTTTAGTTCACTGCGTACCGCAGCGACCATTGCAGCCTCACCGTATGCACCTTCAGGCACTACCGATACTTCGAATAGATTTGCCTTGGTGCGTTCGACGACACCGCTAGGTAGTCGTCTATTGGCTACCGGAATGAATCCGATAGATAGATCTGTTAGAGCCCCGTCCTTAAGAAGCTCTAGAGTCTCATTACCTGTCTCGGTATTAGAAACCCTAAATTCCATGTAGAGGCCGGCTGCGTCATTACGCATTGCCAGTGCTCTACCTATGATCCTGCCCCCGTGGGTTTGGTGATCACGAGTAAATTTGATTCGGTTAGCAGCTCGTACCTGGTGATCAAACGCGCCCGAAGCGAATTGCTCGGTTAGTTCGTCATCGATGTATTGAGCCAAGCCGTAGGGAACAACGATGCCCTCTACGGTTCTACCGTCACCAGAGTTGCGTACTTCTAGGTCGGGGGTATACGAACGAGTTAATAGTTCACTCATTGCATAGGTACTCCCTTCCATGCGTTGTAATGCTTGAAGCAGAAGCCATATTGGTATTCGTCTTCATTGCATTCATGCTCCTGGCACTTGGGCTTGGCCGGGCTGTCCTTGACTGTTTGGGTCTTGGTTACCGGCTTGCGTGCTGTTGCCATTAGTCTTTGCCTCCTTTGGCAAGGGATCTAGTCCCATGCGTTCGCGTACTTCATCTATTGTGTAGATACCTGCGTTAAGACCAATTTGATAGGTCTCTAGTTCTGTCTTGGTATCTGTCTTCAATAGGTTTGATAGATCTGCTTCTACCTTGGTCCCGCGCGGAAGCAGCGCACTTAGTGTTTGTTCAAAGCGCTGCTTGATTCCGTTAAGCGAGAACTTCGCAAAGTTCAAAGCTTCTTGCTGAATGTTCGAGTAGGTATCGCTCGACTTGCTAGCTCCTAGGAAATAGGGAGGCAGCCCAAGCACTAATGCCCACTCGGTAAGTCCAAACTGTCGAGCTTCAATCATCTGCATTTCGGTTGGGTTCCAGGCGAGAGGCTTAATCTCATCCGCCGCCGGAATTACCGCAGGTGATCTATCACGCTGAGTCGACATGAGCTTTGACTTGATTGCATCCGCGCTTGTTTGGTTCAGGTCTGGATTAGCGCTCTTGTAGACCAGCGTCGGTACGCTGCTTTGAGCCACGTTGCCCGCCTGGCGCTGCTGCTCGGCGGCTAGGGACTGAGTTGCGAAGTGCTTCTCAATGATTCCCATACCGCGAATGTCGCCCGGCCTGCACTGACCCTTAACGTGAAACACCTGGTATGCGCTATAAACTTGTGCGCCTACTCGGTATTCAATGGCACCGACTGGTAGCCACTCCCCCGCCTTTACTACTCGGCGAACGCTAACTCTTTCTGCCGGTACCGGCGTAATGCTTGTCGGCACACCTTGTGCGTCTCGACTGGCGATAACACCGAATGCATTTCCATGCATGATGTAGTCCAGCACCCATGCGCCGTAGGTATTTGCGGCTGGCTCTTCGGGGTTAGGCTGTTCAAGCACCAATGGTCTTGAAAGCTTCTCTCGCTTACCCCCGCGTTCCCTGAACGCATTCCATTCACAGTTACCAATAGTGTCGGTATAGAGGCTGACACCACGGTCTACTGCTGGAATCTGCAACCAGCCTTCATAAAAGCTAGCTGCATAACCTCCACCAAATGAGTCAATAGCGAATTGGTACATACGGCCCGCTTCGCGGACCTCTGGCTTAGGGTCCTTCTTTTTTCTTAGTCCAAATGTCCAATCCACATTTGATCCTCATTTCCTTTTAGAATATGTCCCACTTGAAAGGCTCTGGGCCTTCATCGTGGGTACGTAATAGCTGTAGTGCCCCTGCTGTTGCATAGGCTGCGTCTACTTGTCCTTCACCCCGGCGAGTAAAGCGCCAACCGTCACTGACGTTTAGGCGTGTAGCTCCCTTAAGGTGGTTGCTCAATAGCACGTCATTGTTGTGCTTAACCTTGTACGCCTTCACTAGAGAAGCGAAGGACATACATGCTTCGGTCTGCTGCTGGCCTTTTAGCTCGACAGCTTCAAGCTCACGCATTTCAGGTCCGAGTGCAGCAGCTGGTCCCGTTGGGAACCAACCAATTGCTACCGGCTTCTTAGTCTTGATAATGCCTGGAATGGCCTTACGAGCGTCGTTGACGTTCTTCCAAGAACCACCAATACCGACGCGGTAGTGTCCCTGTGCGTCCTTAGCGGCTAGCGCAAGGGTCACATGCTGTTCATCTAGAGACACGTCTACAAATGCGTAGACCTTGAGTCCCTTAAGACTGACGCTCTTATCTCCGCCGCTATCCCATGCTGACATATCAATTGCTGAATCAAGTACGTCTACACGCTGGCATAGAACCTCGGTACGAAAGACATTGATCTCGTCTTCTTCGAGGCTTCTACGAATGGCCTTTTCTTTAATGCGATAACCAAGAGCAGGGTTTGCCTGTGCCCAAGCGTCTCTATCGGTAACGTCGCAACCATCGGGTGCTGACCACTCGAATAGAGCAATACCTAGGTCTTCATCTTCGTTATCTGCTTGCCCTAGGGCTACAGCACGAAGCTTATTAAGAACAACGCTCTTGATATCCCCCGCGTTTGAGATGGCCCAAAGCTGCGGGTCAGGCTGCGCGTTAATTGTCTTAGAGATAGCAGCCCAAGCAATTGTGTTCTCTTGCGTACGGATCTCGTCCCACACAATGTGGTCGGCACCGTATCCACGGGCAGCCTTACCAGTGGCAGCCTTAACGAAGTAGCGAATCTTGCCACGTAGCCTAAACTGTTCACGGCCGTTGTTACGGGTCTCGCCTAGGTACTCGGGTAGTAGCCATTCGTTTTCTTCGATCATGTCAATGCAGTCACGCATTGATTGAATAGCTAGACCTAGGTCCTGAGCTACGCCTAAAACTTCCTTGACTTCCCCCATGTACATCTTCCAAAGCGTTAGAGCCTTTTGGAAGTGCGTCTTACCGTTACGTCTCGCTACTAGTACCAGGATCACATTAAAGCGATAGGTACCGTTCTCAAGTAGCTCTAAGCCGTGTATTGCTAGCCACTCTTGCCACGGGTCAAACGGTTCTTTCAGTACATCCCGGGCGAACTTGATTAGTTCAAAGCCCTTGCTTGTTTCGGGTGTTAGCAGCCTTAGCGGCTCAGTGAATAGCCTAGGTTCAGTCTTGCCTTTGAGCACGCTCGGAACGGAGCTGTTCAAGAGGGTTGTTGCTTGCATACTTGGTCGGCTCCTTTCCATCTAGTGCTCTTGGAACAAAGCCGAACAGCTTGGCCGCAACTAGCATTCGGTCGGTAGCTTCCTTGAGAATTGTGAAAGCAGGATGCTTGACCAATGATTCATTCTTGCCTTCTACGGTTAGCCCTTCTGCTTCTATTGTATTGATTGCTTCCTCTATATGCGCTACTGCTAGGCAATAGGAAGCGTAGGTGTGCATATACTGCTCTTCGGCAAAGCCGCTTTCTTGCATGTAATCAAGTAGACGATTCCATTCTTTCTCCGCCCCGGCTGTTATATATTCGGGCATTTCGAAGGTCATTAGCGTGCTTTCCTTTCGTTTTATGTGCTTGGAGAGAGAGGAACAT
>Ga0268265_10003270_pt1 | contig 11748 bp, 16 predicted proteins | sample KBSSwiS52_FD_190355 | JGI IMG/M metagenome (GOLD analysis project Ga0268265, IMG submission 190355) | Switchgrass rhizosphere microbial communities from Kellogg Biological Station, Michigan, USA - KBS Switchgrass S5-2 (SPAdes) (version 2) | ecosystem: Host-associated > Plants > Roots >... | reverse complement strand
GTTCACGCGCGAACGGGGCTTGCGTGCGACGGGCTTTCCGCTGGCGGGGCCGGCGGCGCGGCCCGCCTTGGCCGCCTTGACCAGCGCCTCGCGCTCGGCGAGCCGGTCCCACACCTCAGCCGCGCGCAGATGGCGCTCGCGCACATTGGGCGTGTCCGCCGCCAACGCCAGCGCGCGCTCCGCATCGGCCCGTGTGCGGTAGAACTCGCCATGGTCGCTTTTCACATGGTTTAATACGCTTGCGCGGGCATTTTCTTTCCCTCGCGATTCAAATTGTTTCAGATTGGCACAGAAGCACGGGGCGGGCGCGGTCTTGCGCCATTGCCCTCGGGCTAAGCCAAAGCGGCCCAGCGTTGCCCGGCACCCGGATCAGTCGCGCCATGAGCTGGCGTTGGGCGCCTGTTTGCAAATCGAACTGTTAAATACTGCACAATAATATGGCGTGCCGTTTCAGACAATTTTCTCTTCAATGTCGAATTTATTCCAAGATCAAAGAAGAGATGGACTTTTGTTCGGCGCCGCGCATGATGACGTTGGTTAACGGGGAGGTGATCATGCGAGTCGGAATTGTTGCGCTTCTTGCCTTTTCGGTCAGCGCGCCTTCCTTCGCGAAATATGCCGTGATCAGCCAGGTCAAGAACGCCGTGGAAACCTTCGAAGAGTATGATGTCGGGGACATTGTAACCTTAACCGGAACGCCGACGCCCTTTTTGAGCTTTCGCGGCATAGTGGAGGAGGAGAACGGCAACAAATATGTGGAGCTGTTCAATAGCAACCCGTACGATCGCCACATCGGATATGCCTCGTTCTGGACTGTCGGCTGGCATGGCGGGGCTGGCAACGATCCAAATCCCAAGGCCGGTTTGGATACGAAATCCACCATATTCTCGATCGACGTGCTATCTCAAAACGGCGGCGGGATTTTCAACAGCGGGCAGGACTACCTGAAGGGAACGCCCTTCGCCATCATCCCCGCCGGCGGCTGGCATACAGTCGCTTTCAATCAAACGGATGACGACGCGGCGTATCGCTTCAACGGCCCTGGTCTGGCTCCCTTCAAGATCGATAATATCCGCTATTCGGCGATCACCACAAAAATTCCCGAGCCTGCGAGCTGGATGATGATGATCGCCGGCTTCGGGCTGGTCGGCGGAGCGATGCGGGGGCGGCGCCTGATCCCGCTCGAGGCGCGCTAAGCGCGGGGGCGCCGAGGGCGGTGCTCCAATTGATTCATTCCATAATGGATCGGTCTACTGGACGGGCCGCACCCGCCGCGCCAGATCGGTCTGGTTAACGAGGAGCTGATCATGCGATTCGTTGCTTTTGCGTTGCTTACCACCTCGTTTCTGGCCGCGCCGGCCTCGGCCAGGATCGACAATATCCGCTACTCGGCCTTCACCAACCGCATTCCCGAACCGGCGGTGTGGATGATGATGATCGCTGGCTTCGGCATGGTCGGCGCGGCGATGCGGCGGCGTGCGCCAAGGTCGGCAGGTTCGATGTAGGCGTCAGCGGTGTAGTCTTGTCTCGGGACAAGGCGGAAGCGATTGGAAAGGAAACGGGTATGCGATTGGCATTGTGCCTTATCATCGGCGTGCTGGCGGCCGCCCCCGCTTCAGCCAAGCTCTATCAAATCACAGTGGACGGTACGCTTACCGAACAGCTCGCGCCCGGCAGCGATGCCAATCTGGCGGTCGGCAGCAAGGTGACCGTGACGATGCGCTTCGATAGCCGCTACGTGGAAAATGTGCCGAGCTTCGGCTATCAGGTGATCAGCCCCTATTTCTCTGAAGAGGATAAGTCAGGCGTTTTTCAAGGGACCGCACTCGAAACGACCGGGCGCACATTTTTCCGGATCGACGCGCCGGGATTGACCTGGACGACGCGTTACGATGAACTGGACGGCTTCCCTTTCTATTTCGTTGATGAATCGGCGATCGGCGGCCCGAACTTTTATTTTGGACGGCCGATCATCTTGTTCAGCGGTTCGAAGGTCGTCGGCTTGTCCGGCTATATGTATAGCGGCGATGGGAGTGGTCCGCCGACACTGACGCTCGGCTCCGAACCGGGGACCGGCGAGCGCTATGTTACGCTCGATGGCAACGGACAGCCGGTGGCGCATGCGACCTATACGCCCGCGAAACTAAGCGCTAATTTCCTGATCGACAACAGCGGCACCAATCCAATCAACCAGTATAAGACACCGGGCTTCCGCGGCGTGTGGGATTTCGGGCACTCGAGCGTGACCGCCGTTCCCGAGTCCGCATCATGGATGATGATGATCGCTGGCTTCGGCATAGTGGGCGGCGCGATGCGGCGGCGCGGTCAGCGCGGCCGCTCCCATGTCGAGCTGGACGCAGCATAGCCGCTGCCTGTCGTTCGCCAGCATCGGCTGGCATCCATGTCTCTCAGATAGTGACGACCGGTCCGATCGGCATCAGCCTGCGGCGGGGGCTGCAGGCGCTCAGCGCTGAGGCGGGCCTCCGTCGTCGGCTTTTTCCGGAGCGGACCGCTTCGCAAGCACACGGGTGGTGCGCTCGGCCTGTTCGTGCGAGCGCATGATCCGCTCGCGCCTGCTCAGCATCATTGCGGAAGGCGCGCTCGCTGGCAGCCCTGGCACGCTCGGCGGCGCGCTGGGGGTAGCGAAGGAGGAATCGAGGGGCGTAAAACGCAGCGGCGCGCCACTGGTTCACCGCTCGGCACGAGCGTTTGAGGCATCTACTTTATCCACCGGAAAATCGCCGTTAACCGGCCTAACTAACTGACCCTGCTCACGACTTCTCAACCTGGCGCGGCAACTTTGCCGATGGGAACGAACAGGGTTGCCCTAAGAAAAAACTTGTCGCGTAGGAATTTTCCTACGAGAACAAAAACGGAACAAGGAAGGGTGATTCGATGGCAGATGTCGCGTTGGGGCAGCCAGCGTGCGGGGCCGGCTGCGCGCCATGCGAGCTTGGCTGCGCGCTGCTCACATTCATGCTTGCGGGCGTTCGCCGCGAGGTCGCGACATTGCGAGACGAACGGCCCCCTCGATCATCCCCGGCTTGGCCAGCATGGCAGGATCGCTTTGCACAAATGCAATCAGCTCAAGAACAGCTTGAGCAAGAGTGTCTGCTAGCGCGTCCGTTTCAGCTCGCGGTGCATATCGCAGGACGGCCGCCAGCACCGGCTTCAACAGCGCGTCATTAACCGCGCTGCCCTCCGCGGCCGGTAGCGGCTCCTCGACGCCGAACGCGTCGATCAGCGCGGCCGCCTCATCATAGCTGAGATCGCGCTCGCCCTTGAACATCTCAGTGATGCGCGGCGCGGCGAGGCCGAGCGCGCGCGCCATGTTCGCGCGCGATCCGGCGCGCCGTTCGATCGCGCGGAGCAGATCCATCTTCGGCAGCATCGCGCAAGGGTGATCGGGCCCTGATCGGACGTCTATAACGAACATCGTAATAAAATCGCTTGCACAGGCATTACGTAATACGTAACATCGAGTCATGCAGAGCGCGAAGCACATCATCGATCCGCCGGGCAGGACCTGCGCGGTGGCGGCATGAGCGCGGCGACAGTCCTTTGGCTGATCGCCGGGATCCTGGCGGCCAGCACGCTCGCGATCATCGGCATCGCCTGGGCGTGCCGCAATGTCCGCGAGGAGGGCGGCGGACCTTGGTGGGATTAGCCGGCGCGGAGACGCACGCAATCGAACGCGCGCTTCGTCCCCTGAAGCGCGGCAGCAGGAGGCAGCATGATCGACATGATGACGGTTTCGGTGCCGACGGCGGCGTCAGCGGCGCGCGCGGTATGAGCGCGCTCCACCCCCACGCCCACACACTCGCCGCCTGCACGCTGATCCCGCCCGGCGCGCGGATCGTCATCTGGGACCGCAAATTCCGGCTGCTCAACGCCGATGGCACGATCGGGCCGGTGCCGTTCACGCTTTCGCGCAAGGCGAGCTTTGCCGCCGCCGAGCTTGCCGCCGAATATCAGCTCGGGAAATCGGAATGATCCGGCCGCAACAACATTCCGCGCCACGCCCCGCGCCTGCGAAGACCGGCGCCCGCACGCCGCAGGAGAATGAGGGCGATGCGATCCTCGGCGCGGTCGCGGCTGAGCGCAAGGCGGCTGAGCTGGGCTCGGCCCGGCTGCTGCGCGCGCTCGTCGCCTATCATCGCAAATATCATCCGGATTCGGCGGTGGCCGCGATCGGCTTCCCGCGCAACGCGAAGGGGTGAGCGGCGTGCGTGCCCCGAGCCGGCCTCCTCCTGCCAAGGGCGCGCGCAACAGCGGCTGCCGCCAAGGCCACCGGCACGAGAGCGTGCGCGCGGCGCGGCGTTGCGATGCGCTCCATCTGCTCGAGCGCGCGGGCGAGATCAGCCAGCTCGAAATCCGCCCGCATTACTGGTTTCACATCAATGGCGCGCCGATCGTCGCGCTGAACGGCCGCCGCATCGGCTACCGCCCCGATTTCCGCTACCGCACGCGCGGCGGCAGGATCGTCTGCGAAACCTTGCGCCATGCGCCCAAGGGCAGCGATCGCGAGGCGCAGGGCCTGCGCGCCGCGCTCTTCCGTGCGCTCTATCCGGAGACGGAGCTGCGCGAACTATGAGCATCGCGCTGCTCGCCGCCGCCTGGGATCTGGAGATCGGCAGCACCGAAAAGATGGTGCTGATGTGCCTGTGCGATCATGCCAATGCGGAAGGAGCGTGCTGGCCCAGCGTGGCGCGCATCTGCCGCAAGACCTCCAAATCGGAACGCACGGTGCAGGCCGCGCTCAAATGGCTGCGCGAGGCGGGCTATTTCACGGTGGAGCGCCAGCGCGGGCCGACCCCGCTCTACCGGCTCGATCCCAGCAAGCTCCGCACCCCCGCAGATGTGACACCCCCGCAGCATCCGCGCCGTGCCCCCGCAAAAGCTGCGCCCGAACCTTCAGGGAACCCCCAAGACTCTGATTCCGCGCGGGGTTTGGATGATGGGGATGCGGGGGAGGGGATGCCTGCGCGTGCCGCTTCGCTCCCGCCGCCAAGCCGGGACGCCGCTTCGACTTCTTCGTCTTCAGAGGAGCCTGCCTTGATCATCACCCGTTCGTTTCGAGCCGGTTCGAGCTTGTCGAAAACCGAGGTCGAGAAAGCCGCTGAGCCACCGTTTCTCGATACGCCTTCTAGGCAGGCTCGAAGCCTACTCGAAGCACGCGGAGGGGAGGGGGATGCCGTCCCCATCGCCAGGGGCGGCGAGGAAGTGGAGGCCGCGCCCACCCGCAGCGATGCAGCAGCCGCACCCGGCGCCCCACGACGGGCGCGGGGCAAGGCGCAGGCGCGGTTCGCGCTCCCCGGCTGGGTTCCGGCCGAGCCGTGGGAGGCGTTCGTCGAGATGCGGCGCGAGACCGGCCACAAGCTCACCGATCGCGCCAAGCGGCTCGCCGTCGCCGAGCTCGAGCGGCTGCGCGACGCCGGCGAGGATCCGGGCGCGGTGCTCGATCAATCGACGCTCCGGGCCTGGCGCGGCCTGTTCGCGGTGACGCGCGCGGATCGCTGGGCGCGCGGGCGGCCGGACCCGCACGGCGAAAGCTGGCGCGGCGGCTATGGGGCGGGGCGCGGCGCCCATCCGGCGGCGCAGCGGGCGGCGGGGGCGACTGTGCGAACGCCGCTCCCGGTGACGGCGGACGGGCGGGTGACGCGCGAGGGCAGCATCCACGCGCTGATCGAGCGTGCCGCCCTCTACCGCAAGATCGGCCGGGAGGATGATGCCCGCGAAGCCGAACGCGACGCCGCCCGCCTGCGCTGCGCCCCGCCCGCCGGGGCCGCGATGGCGGAGGGCAGGGGCGGGGGTGCGGAGAGCGCGGCGGGCTCCGGCCCCGCCGATCGCGCCGGCGTACCAGATCGTCGGCCTGCAAGCAGCGCCGGGGGCATGCCGGATCATGGCCCGGCGAACGGCGGCGGTGGCGGGCCGGATCATGGCCCCGCGAACAACGTGGGGCGGGGGGCATGAGCCGCCGCGGCCGCCCGCCGGGCCAGCTCACCGTGCGCCGCGCGCAGGTGCTCAGCTATTGGCGCAAGCACGGGCCGTGCACGCTCGGCCAGCTCGTCCGCGCCTGCAACTTCCAAGACCGCACCGCCGCCCGCCGCGTCCTCAAGGACTTGCGGAAAATGGGGGAGATTTAGGGGGGATTACAAATCGCCGCTCCGCTCTTGGCTCCGCTTGCTCTGCTTGGGTAAACCGCGGCGTGGCCGATTCTCTTACTAAGGAAGCGCGGTCGGAGCGTATGAGGCGGGTTAAGGGTAAAAACACCGGCCCCGAAATGCTCATCCGTAAGCTTGTGCATAGCTTGGGCTACCGATACCGTCTCCATCGGCGTGACTTGCCTGGTTCGCCGGACCTAGTCTTTCCGGCAAAGCGGAGCGTCATATTCGTTCACGGCTGTTTTTGGCATCGCCATCCAGATCCAACGTGCAAGCTGGCGCGGTTGCCCAAATCACGCCTCGACTTTTGGCAACCCAAGCTTGAAGCGAACGCGCGCCGTGATAAGACGCGGTGCGAGGATCTTGAACAGTTGGGTTGGAAGGTGCTGACCATATGGGAATGCGAGATCAAGGATCACGTTTCCTTGAAAGCAAAAATAGCGTCGTTCCTGAGCGATGAAATCAATTGAACTTTTCGCTGGCGCCGGGGGACTCGGCATCGGGCTCCACGAAGCTGGCTTTCGACCCGCGCGTGTGATCGAGTGGGACGGCTATTGTTGCGACACTATCCGCGAGAACCAAGCGCGTGGCCTCGACGCGGTCAAGGAGTGGAAGGTTACGCAAGGCGACGTTCGCGATATCGACTTTAGGGTTCATCAAGGGAAGGTCCGTCTGATTTCGGGCGGACCACCTTGCCAACCCTTCTCGCTGGGCGGCAAGCATCGCGCGCAAACGGATGCGCGCGACATGTTCCCGCAGGCAATCCGGGCGGTGCGTCAGGCGCGGCCCGAAGCGTTCATCTTCGAAAACGTGAAAGGGTTAACCCGGTCGAGCTTTCGAAATTATTTTGAATATATTCGACTGCAGCTTGAATATCCGGAGATCACGGTACGTAGAGATGAAGATTGGAGCGATCATCTCGCGCGTCTCGAACAGCATCATACGAGCGAAAGTCGTGCCGGCCTCAGTTATCGCGTCGTCGTGCAAGTTCTTAACGCCGCCAATTATGGCGTACCCCAAAGGCGGGAGCGCATCTTCTTCGTGGGATTCCGAGAAGACCTCGGAACAGCCTGGAGCTTTCCCGCAAAAACGCACAGCAGGGAAGCATTGCTGCTGAGCCAAGTGAACGGGGATTACTGGGAAAGACACGAGATAGCTCGATCATCAAGGAATATTCCCTCCACAGCGGCCGGGATTAGACCGGACAGCATCGCCTTAAACACCAAGCCGTGGCGAACGGTACGCGACGCTCTGGTTGGTCTTCCTGATCCCCAATTATACCCTGCGGCTAGCAAAGCATTTCTCAACCACAAATACCAACCTGGCGCACGTTCTTATCCGGGCCATACGGGCAGCCCGCTCGACGAGCCAGCCAAGACGCTGAAGGCTGGCGTGCACGGTGTTCCCGGCGGCGAAAACATGCTCCTTCGTCCTGACGGGAGCGTGCGCTATTTCTCGGTTAGGGAAAGTGCGCGCCTTCAAACATTTCCGGATGCCTTCCGCTTTCACGGCTCCTGGAGCGAGACGATGCGGCAGCTAGGTAATGCCGTTCCCGTGCAACTTGCCCGTATCGTAGGGGAGCACGTAGCTCGCCGCCTCGAAGAGGCGTCATGAGCAAAGAACCTTACAATCCGCTAGACAAGCTCAACATTGCGAGAAGCATCGAAAGTGAGCTCCTTAGCAGAGAACCGCTCCCGCTCTCTGCCTTCGCTGGCATATTAGGTGCTGGCGTCTATGCGATTTATTATACAGGAGACCACCCCGCATATGGGCCGATCAAGGTTCTAAACATGAGTGGGCGATTCGGCCAGCCAATCTATGTTGGCAAGGCTATTCCTAGGGGCGGCCGCAAGGGTGGACTAACCGCGGACGCCTCGAAGGGTCGGGCGCTCGCGGATCGTCTTGGGCAACACGCCTCATCGCTGGATCAGGCGGTTAATTTGGAGCTCGAAGACTTCTGGGTGCGCCATCTGGTCGTGGACGACATCTGGATCCCTTTGGGCGAGAACATGTTGATCGAAACATTCAAGCCGGCATGGAACCGGGCGATCGATGGCTTCGGTAACAAGGATCCTGGCAATCGACGCAAGACGCAATACAAATCGCCATGGGACGTATTGCATCCCGGGCGTAAGGTCATGGAAAAGTTGGCGGATAGCGGCCTTACAACGGATTTTTTACTCCAACGGCTATCGGACTATTTTGAAGGTAAGCCACTTGCGAAGCTACCGAAGTCAATCGCCGAACAGATCGAAGCAGAAGAGCAGGAAGCCCACGAAGCGGCCGATGAGGCTGAGTTGTGAGCAAGCACCTATCTAGTAACGCTAGAGTCGTTCGATTAGCTTCATCACGATCTGTTCTTCAGCATCCTTCTTCCAGTTCGGATCACTTGGATCCCAATTGAAATAAATGGCAGCTATATCCTTTGGTATACCAACAAAAACTGTATCATCGAGAAATACAGGTATCACCTCGCCATCCGCTATCCTAGGGGTGAAACAATCACGCTCAAAGGTGGGCCAGATTTTACGCTGATGGTTTCCATCCAGAAGAACCACGACTAGGTCGGATTCGTTGGCGAAAATGGACTTGAAACTGTCACTCCATGCCTTTCCTAGGTAATTGCTTTCGTAAAACTCATCGAAAAAGACATGCACGTCCAGAAACTCGAGATCCTCGGCAATCTTCTTTGCAAGTTCCCGATTCTCTCCAGCAAATGAGATTGCCACGTCCCACTCTCTACTTTTCTCCGCATCACGAAAGCCGCAGTCCAAACGAAGTTGGCCCCAGTCGAGATGCCTGATAAAATAAAATAGCGCAGGATCCTCAATGGCAAAATTTTTCGTCTCAGCGTTATAATAGAAATAGTTACGACATTCAGTTTTAGACTCCAGCAGTACCCCGAGTCTTCGATCTTTGATATTATTGATACTTCCGCGAACGTCGGGAAGAGCGTTCGCCATTTCATTCAAATCGACCACGGAGCTATCCTGCTGGCCAATGATCCGCAGCAGCTTAAAATATGGATCGTTGCTTGGGCGGAACCGTCGCCCACGACAAAACGCCTTCACGGCTGGATAATAAGCTGCCCGCAATCTTGAAACAACGCGAGCGCGGATGGCATCTGCGTCGATGGGAACAACAGCACGCTCGGATACGGTGGCAGTGATTTTTGCCATTCCACAGGCCGCCTGACAGATTTGTTGGGTCAGCCAATAATCTCCCCTCGACTCCCTACAGATTGCCAGCACGTCGTCGAATTCCATATTAAGCCGCTCGCACCCGCTTTCGATCAGTGTTCTTATCTCTGTCTCCGTACCCGGCTCGATGCGGTGGATGCCCGTCCGCTTTGCGATATCTGGCACAAGCTGAATTAGATCTGATCCCACCTGATTAATTCCGATGATAACCAGCTTGGGCAGGTTTGCAGCTGCCCCTTGCTCGGCAGCTAGCTTGGCGATATTTGCCAGCTGCTCCCGGATATCTTCAGAGAGCCGATGGAAGTCGTCAATTACGAAAAAGCCAGGCACCCGCCTAGTTGCGAGTTGTTCTAGCGCCTCGACGTCGTCCGGGTGCCTTGCGCTTAAATAGCGCACATCATCTTCCGCAATTTCCTGGATGATATGCTTAATCGCGGTGGTCTTGCCTGTTCCTGATTGGCCTTCGACTATTACCGGCTTCCCCTTCCTTCTGACATCTAGAAGAATGTCAATATAGTTCGGGGGTTGAACAAATGTGAATTCTGGCACCCCTTCGGTGACAAAGACATCCTCAAGCTTGTAGATCGGAAGTCGCATTAACGCCCAGCCCTGTCCAAGCGGAACTTCATAGCAGTTTTATCTTCGCGTGCAATTCAGCGCGTACCAAGCTGCGGAGCTGCGCGCGGGACTGGGCGTGCGATCGCGCTGATGCGCGCCGCGCGGCTGGCGGCAATCGCTAGCGCGGGAACATGTTCTTAGCGATGGGTAGCCATATTTCTCGCCGCTGAACGGCGCCCTCATCATTCGTAAATGGGAAATGGCTATGTTCGCGGACGGGCTGGCCTGTCGTGTACCGTCAGCCTACGAGCCGGGAGGCCGCTTCGGGGCCTCCCGCCTCGATCCGCTTGCAATTGTTAGCAGTTTCCTGGCTTTCTGTCCGCGCATTCGCCCACGGATTTGATGTCTTTGCCCGTGCCGTGAATCGTGTTGCAAGCCGAAAGCAGCAATCCGCTTGAGAGCGTCGGCGCCAAGACAATCCTTGTCATCATCCCATTTCCTCTCAGCGCCCCGATCCGCTGCGTGTGGAGCTCCGCTGGGATCTACAGCCCTTGCGACTGGCAGTTCCACGCGCCGCTCCTGTCGATGAGTCATGCGCGCGGACGGCCTCAATCCCGGATCGTGCATTGCCGCTTGCGGCGCATCCATTGGTCATGCCGCCGCTTCTCTTCGATCACCTGCTCGAACGCCTGGGACACGCGGCAGGCACCCCAAAGCCGCCCGCGAGCTAAAGACGGACGACGATCCGGAGCGGTTCAGGCGGAGCTTGGGAAGCTGGTGACCTAGAAGCCAGAGGATCAAAAGCCGAAGGGGTAGACCGTTGGCGCAGCTCAAGCTTGGCTTCGCAGAGCAGTTCCCTCGCCCGATCCATACTCGCGTGCACTTCTTCCTGAACGTGCTCGATGTCGATAAACGGTTCCTCGTCCATCAGTGCCACTGCTGTCCTTCGCTAACAGCGGCAAAACACTAACTCACATTTAACCGTTCCACGAGCTGGCGCCGATGATGCACGGGCCGTGGTAACTACGCAATCGCCACGTAATCTCCCCGACAGTGCGCCCCGGCCGTGGCGCCGTCAGCTCCCGATACTGGCCAATGAACTCCTCCATCGGCCGGCGGGTCGGCCTGAATCATGTTGCAAGCCGAAGCGATGCGCAAGGCGGTGGACGCCTGAGTTCAGAATCGGAACCATTGCGGCTCGACTATATCGTTGTCCTCCCGGAACAATAAAGCTGTAGAAAAACACATGGCCAAAAAGGTTCAAAATGGACCATTATGGGTCGCGTGTAGCGTTTTATCGTGCAGGGCGCCGAAAACGGCTGCGGCAATAACAGATTTTTAAATTGGTACGCCTACAAGATAGTGAACGGCCATGTCGTCCACACGGCCGGTCCTTGCGGAAACGCGGGAGGAACTAGCGGCGCTCAACGGCGGGATTATCCATGTTTAACCTAATCGAAACCCCGGCACCCGGCTTCATCAAGCCGATTACCACGGAAGGCGATGCGGTCCTTATCCGGGCCGCTGCCATCATCTCCATCCAGAGAGCCGACCGAGCGAACGAGACTGCTATCAAGGTCACGGACGGAACGCATTTCTATGTGCGGGCAACCGTGGCGGAGCTGGAAACGGCGCTAACGGGAGCCCAGCCAGGCTCGAAGGCAGAAAATGGGAGCGCCCACAGGGCGGCGCCAAGGACTAACCTGAGGAGCATCGCGGTCCCCAGCGCATAGGCAAGGACCTTGAATAGATGAAGATAACCAACGGCTGAGAATGCCGCGAACATTCTTCACATATTCATCCCAATGCGCGTCGTCCTACTCGAT
>Ga0268265_10003268_pt1 | contig 11750 bp, 9 predicted proteins | sample KBSSwiS52_FD_190355 | JGI IMG/M metagenome (GOLD analysis project Ga0268265, IMG submission 190355) | Switchgrass rhizosphere microbial communities from Kellogg Biological Station, Michigan, USA - KBS Switchgrass S5-2 (SPAdes) (version 2) | ecosystem: Host-associated > Plants > Roots >... | reverse complement strand
AAGAGAGGAGGGCGGGACAACGATGTTCCGCCGGGCCCAGAGCGGCCCCCTCCCGGCGGCGCCGGGGACCCCCGCGGGCAATGGCGCCCTTCTACGACATTCAACTAAGGCCCCGCCGTCGCGGGACCGTAGGACGGAGAGGGCGATGCCCAAGGAACGTCTGGTCGTCATCGGCAACGGCATGGCCGGTTGCCGCGCGGTGGAGGAGATCCTCGCCCGCGACCCCGAGCGCTACGAGATCACCGTCTTCGGCGCCGAGCCGCGGGTGAACTACAACCGCATCATGCTCTCGCCGGTGCTGGCCGGGGAGAAGACCTTCAACGAGATCGTCATCAACGACCTCGCCTGGTACCGGGACAACGGCGTCACGCTGAAGGCGGGTTGCGCCGTGCAGCGCATCGACCGCGAGGCCCGCGTGGTCGAGGCCGAGGGCGGGATCAGCGCACCCTACGACCGGCTGATCGTGGCCACCGGCTCGGACCCGGTGCGCCTGCCGCTGCCGGGCGCGGACCTCAAGGGCGTGGTCACCTTCCGCGACCAGGACGACGTGGACGCCATGGTCGCCGCCGCCGCCAAGGAAGGCGCCCGCGCGGTGGTGATCGGCGGCGGGCTCCTGGGCCTGGAAGCGGCCTACGGTCTGGTGCGCCGGGGTATGGCGGCCACGGTGGTCCACCTGATGGACGTGCTGATGGAGCGCCAGCTCGACGAATCGGCCGGCTACCTGCTGAAGGAGGCCCTGGCCCAGCGCGGCGTCGAGACGCTGCTGGGGGCCCATTCCGAGGAGATCCTGGGCGAGGACGGGAATGTCCGGGCCCTGAAGCTGAAGGACGGACGCGAGCTGCCCTGCGACATCCTGGTGATGGCGGTGGGCATCCGGCCGAACGCGGCGCTGGCCAGGGGCGCGGGCCTCAACGTCGGCCGCGGCGTCGTCGTCGACGACCAGATGCGCACCTCCGACCCGGCGATCTTCGCCATCGGCGAGTGCGCCGAGCACCGCGGGGTCGCCTATGGCCTGGTGGCCCCGATCTGGGACATGTGCCGCACCCTGGGCGAGGTGATGACCGGCGACGACGCCGCCGCCTACGAAGGCTCGATGCTGCAGACGCGGCTGAAGGTCTCCGGCGTCGACGTGTTCTCGGCCGGCGACTTCGCCGCCGCCGGCGAGGGCTGCGAGGACGTGGTGTTCCGCGACGCCGGCCGCGGCGTCTACAAGCGCGTGGTCATCCAGGACGGCAAGATCGCCGGCGCGGTGCTGTTCGGCGATGCGGCCGACGGCGGCTGGTACTTCGATCTGATGCGAAGGTCGGAGGACGTGACCGAGCTGCGCGACACCCTGATCTTCGGCCAGGCCATCGCGGAGGCTTTGCGCGGTGTGGACCCTAAGGCGGCCGTTGCGGCGATGCCGGACCTGCAAGAGGTCTGCGGCTGCAACGGCGTGTGCAAGGGAACCATCGTCAGCGCGATCAAGGACCAGCACCTGACGACCGTCGACAGCGTGCGGGCCATCACCAAGGCCTCGGCGTCGTGCGGCTCCTGCACGCCGCTGGTCACCCAGCTGCTGGAGCTGACCCTCGGCGACTCCTTCAAAGCCGACACCGGCCCGCAGCCGATGTGCAAGTGCAGCCACCACACCCATGGGGTCGTGCGCCGGCGGATCCTCGAGGAAGAGCTGAAGTCCATGCCGGCGATCATGCAGGCGCTGGAGTGGACCACCCCGGACGGCTGCTCCTCCTGCCGGCCGGCGCTGAACTATTACCTGCTGTGCGCCTGGCCCGGCGAATACCGCGACGACAAGCAGTCGCGGTTCATCAACGAGCGGGCCCACGCCAACATCCAGAAGGACGGCACCTATTCCGTCGTGCCGCGAATGTGGGGCGGGGTGACCAACGCGTCCGAGCTGCGCGCGCTGGCCGACGTGGTGGACAAGTTCGCGATCCCGACGGTGAAGGTCACCGGCGGCCAGCGGATCGACCTCCTGGGCGTCAAGAAGGATGACCTGCCGGCCGTGTGGTCGGACCTGAACGCCGCGGGCATGGTCTCCGGCCACGCCTACGCCAAGGGGCTGCGGACCGTGAAGACCTGCGTCGGGACCGACTGGTGCCGCTTCGGCACCCAGGACTCCACCGGCCTGGGCGTGCGGATCGAGAAGTTCATGTGGGGCTCGTGGACCCCGGCCAAGGTGAAGATGGGCGTCTCCGGCTGTCCGCGGAACTGCGCCGAGGCCACCTGCAAGGACGTGGGCGTGATCTGCGTCGACTCAGGGTTCGAGATCCACATCGGCGGCGCCGCGGGACTGCACATCCGCGGCACGGAGATCCTCACCAAGGTCGCCACCGAGGACGAGGCGGTGTGGACGATCTGCGCGGTCACCCAGCTCTACCGCGAGCAGGGCTGGTACCTGGAGCGGATGTACAAGTGGATGGACCGCGTCGGCCTGGAGAGCATCCAGGTGGAGATCAACGATCCGGACAACCGCCGCGCCCTCTACGACCGCTTCGCCTATTCGCAGCGGTTCTCGCGCATCGATCCCTGGGCGGAACGGGTGGCGGGCCGCCACAGCGAGGAGTTCCAGCCCCTGACCCGCCGTCTGGAGTACGTCGACGCATGAACGCCATGGTCAATGATCCCGTGATCCGCTGGATCGATGTCGGCGCGGTCACGGACATCCCGCTGCGCGGCGCCCGGCGCATGCCCAGCCCCAAGGGCGACGTGGCGATCTTTCGCGCCGGCGACGGCCGCGTGTTCGCCCTGCGCGACCAGTGCCCGCACAAGGGCGGCCCGCTCAGCCAGGGGATCGTGCATGGCCACGCCGTGGCCTGCCCGCTGCACAACTGGTCCATCGACCTGGCCACCGGCGAAGCCCTGGGCGCCGACCGCGGCAAGGGCTGCACGCCGGTCCTGCCGCTGGAGGTCTGCGACGGCCGGCTGCTGCTGGGGCTGGTGTAGGGACCCGATGAGCGCGGCCGCCCCAATCTCCACCGCCTGCCCCTACTGCGGCGTCGGCTGCGGGGTGAGCGGGACCGTGGGCGAGGGGCGGTCGCTGGCGGTCAAGGGCGACGCGCGCCACCCGGCCAACTTCGGCAAGCTCTGCTCCAAGGGCACGGCGCTGGGCTCCACGGTCGGCCTGCAGGGGCGGCTGCTGGCGCCCGAGATCCACGGCCGCCAGGCCTCGTGGGACGACGCGACGGCGCTGGTGGCGGACACTTTCGCGCGGACGATCGCCGAGCACGGTCCGGACTCGGTCGCCTTCTACGTCTCCGGCCAGATCCTCACCGAGGACTATTACGCGGCCAACAAGCTGATGAAGGGCTTCATCGGCTCCGGCAACATCGACACCAATTCCCGGCTCTGCATGGCCTCGGCGGTGGCGGCGCACAAGCAGGCCTTCGGCGCCGACCTGGTGCCCGGCTGCTACGAGGATCTGGACCTGGCCGACCTGGTGGTCTTCTCCGGCCACAACGCCGCCTGGACCCATCCGGTGCTGTTCCGGCGCATGGAGGCCGCGCGCAGCCGCGGCCAGCGCTGGATCGTCATCGACCCGCGCCGCACCGACACCGCGGAAGGCGCCGATCTTTTCCTGCCGCTCGCGCCGCAGACGGACGTGCGGCTGTGGAACGGGCTGCTGGCCTGGCTGGACGGCCGCGGCGCCGTCGACCGCGCCTTCGTCGCCGCCCATGTGGCCGGATTCGACGAGACGTTGGCGGCGCTGGCCGCCGAGGACCAGAGCCTGGAGGCCATCGCGCGCGACTGCGGCCTGACGCCCGAGGCGGTGGGCGCCTTCTACGACGCCTTCGCCGAGAGCGAGCGCACCGTCAGCCTGTTCTCCATGGGCGCCAACCAGTCGGCGCAGGGCGTGGCCAAGGGCCTAGCGGTGATCAACGTCCACCTGGCCACCGGCAAGATCGGCAAGCCGGGATCCTGCCCCTTCTCGATCACCGGCCAGCCCAACGCCATGGGCGGGCGGGAGACCGGCGGCATGGCCACCACCCTGGCCGCGCACATGGACTTCTCGCCCGCCGAGCGCGACCGGGTCGCCCGCTTCTGGCGCGCGCCGGCCATCGCGCCGGCCCCGGGCCTGAAGGCGGTCGACATGTTCGAGGCCATCCATTCCGGCCAGGTGAAGGCCGTCTGGGTGATGGCCACCAACCCGGCGGTGAGCCTGCCCAACGCCAGCCGGGTGCGCGAGGCGCTGGCCGCCTGTCCGTTCGTCGCGGTCTCGGAGGCGATGGCGGTCACCGACACCATGGCCTTCGCCCATGTGAAACTGCCGGCCCTGGCCTGGGGCGAGAAGGACGGCACGGTCACCAATTCCGAACGCCGCATCTCGCGCCAGCGGGCGCTGTTCCCGCCGCCCGGCGAAGCCCGCGCCGACTGGCGGATCGTCGCCGACGTGGCCCGCGGCATGGGCTTCGGCGACGCCTTCGCCTGGGGTTCCTCGGCCGACGTGTTCCGGGAGTACGCCGCCCTGACGGGCTTCGAGAACCAGGGCGGCCGTTTCCTCGACCTCGCCGAGCTCTCTGGTCTGGACGACACCGGCTACGAGGGGCTCGAGCCGGTGCAATGGCCGGTGCGCGGCGGGGCGGGCCTGGATCGTCTGTTCACGGACGGAAGGTTCCAGACCCCCGACGGCCGCGCCCGCATGGTCGCCGTGCGGCCGAGCGGCCCGGCCCATGCGCCGAACGCCGACTATCCGCTGGCGCTCAACACCGGCCGGGTTCGCGATCACTGGCACACCATGACCCGCACGGGCCTGGCCCCCGAGCTCTGCCGCCACGCGCCCGAGCCGATGGTGGAGATTCATCCGGACGACGCCCGGGCGGCGGGCGTCGAGACCGGCGAACTGGCGGTGGTGGAGACCGCAGTCGGCCGGGCGATCGTCACCGCCAAGGTCACCGACCGCCAGCGGCCGGGTGGCCTCTTCCTGCCCATGCACTGGACGGATTCCTTCGCGCCGCAGGGCCGCTGCAATCCGCTGATCGAAGCCCATGTGGACCCCACCTCGGGCCAGCCGGAGTTCAAGCACACCCCGGCGCGGGTGGCGCCCTACGGCGAGGCCTGGCGCGGCTTCCTGGCCAGCCGCGAGCCGCGCCACGCGCCGGCCGGGCTGGACCTGGTCTGGCGGCGCACCCCTTACGACGGCTGCCATGTGCACGAGTTCGCCGGCCTGGGCGGGCCGCAGGAGCGCGAGGCCGTGGCCGCCGCCCTGATGGCCGGCGCCCAGGGCGAGGTGCTGACCCTGGACGACGCCTCACGCGGGACCCAGCGGCGGGCGGTGATCGAAGGCGGCCGGCCCGAGCGCGTGCTGGTGATCACCGTGATGGGCGCGCTGCCGGCCCGCGGCTGGATCGCCGACCGCTTCCTCGACGACGCCTTGGCGCTGGTCGACCGCGTCGCGCTGCTGGCCGGCCGCTCGGCCGCCACCGTCGAGGTGGGGACCATGGTCTGCGCCTGCATGAAGGTGGGCAGCTACGCCATCGACAAGGCCCTCGCCGGCGGCTGCGCCACGGTCGAGGCCGTGGGCAAGGCCACCGGCGCCGGAACCAACTGCGGCTCCTGCCGCCCCGAGATCGCACGGATGCTCAAGGCCGCCGCGCCGCAGCCCGCACCTACGGAGGACGCCCGCCATGCCGCCTGAGACCGGACGTGTGCTGCTGGTGGGGGCCGGCCCCGGGGCCGCCGACCTGATGACCGTGCGCGCCCTGCGGGCGGTGGAGGCCGCCGAGGCGCTGCTCTATGACGCCCTGGTCGCGGATGAGGTGCTGGCGCTGGCGCCGGCCGCATGCCTGCGCATCCAGACCGGCAAGCGGGCCGGCAAGACCAGCATGAAGCAGGACACGATCAACCGGCTGATGCTTCGGCTCGCCCGGCGGGGCTTGAACGTGGTGCGGCTGAAGGGCGGCGATCCATCCGTGTTCGGACGGTCCGGCGAGGAGCGCGCGTTCCTGGAGGCGCACGGCGTCGCCGTCGACATCGTCCCCGGCGTCACCGCCGCCAGCGCCGCCGCCGCGCAGTTCGCCTTCCCGCTCACCCACCGCGGCGAGGCGCGCCGCGTGGCCTTCGCCACCGCCCGCGTGCAGGACGGCGAGGTGGTCGAGGCCGGATGGACTGCGCTCGCCGACCCCCAGACCACCGTGGTGCTCTACATGGCCCGGGACGCCGCCCGCGCCGCCGCCGACCGGCTGCTGGCCGAGGGCCGCTCGGCGCAGACGCCCGCCCTGGCGGTGGAGAACGCCGGCCGCCGCGACGCCCGCGCCATCGCCACGACCCTCGGCCGCCTGGCGGACACGGTGGCCGCCCAGGCTTTCGACGGTCCGGTGGCGCTGATCATCGGCGAGGCGACCGCCTTGGCGCGCGGCGTGGAGGTCGCGGTTCCGGAACCGGCGCGCCGCTCGGCCTAGCCTTTCTTCAGCCGCCGCTCGGCTTCCGCGAAGTCTTCCGGGGTGTTGATGTTGAGGAACGCGGCCTCGTCCTGGAACGCCACCTGGACGGCGCCGGCGTCGGTGAGCAGGGTGTGCGCCGGCGGGTGCAGGCCGTCGGCCAGGGCCGCCTGCAGTGGACGGATCATCAGGGTGCGCCACACCGCGCAGAGCGGCTGCAGCCCGCGGGGCGAGCGGGCGACCGCGGCCGGCGCCGGTCCCAATGCGGCCAGCAGCCGCTCCGCCAGGTCGTCGGGCAGCAGCGGAGCGTCGCAGGGCATGGTGAGCAGCAGTTCGTCGCGCCCCTGCGCCCACTGAAGCCCTGCGAGCACCCCCGACAGCGGCCCCGATGGGGCGCCGCGCGGGTCCTCCAGGCAGGCGAGGCCCAGGCGCTCCGCCAGGGCGGCGGACTGTCCCCCGGCGGGCGCGCTGACAGCGACCTCCGCGCAGGCCCCGCGCAGGCGGACGTGGGCGCGCGCCAGCAGGCTCGCGCCCGCCAGCTCCGCGACGGCCTTGTCGGCGCCGAATCGGCGTGACCGCCCTCCGGCCAGAATCAATCCAAGCACCATGCGTCATCCTAGCTGGCCGAGCGGCCGACGGGCAGGCCCGGCATGGGAACAGCGCTATGGTTTGGGTGTTGTCCAAGGCGAAGCCACGCCGCAAACTTCGCCACGGCGCCTCGAGGAGGACGCGTGGAGCTCATGGACGAGCCAGCCGACAGCAGCGATCCGCCGTTCCACGCAACTGCGGAGCGGATGACGCTTGGCATGGTGTTCCAGGTGGTCGTCACGCCGGACGGCGCGCGCCGATTCACCCATGTCTCGGATAACTGCCTCGACCTTAACGGCGTCGCCGCCCAGGCGGTGCTGGCCGACGCCGAGGCCTTCTACGGCCGCTTCCCGCCAGAGCATCGCCAGAAGCTGGCGGCGGCGGAAGCCCGCGCCGCGCCGCGGCTGGAATCCTACGAGGTGGAGGTGGCCCTGCGCCGCCCGGACGGCGCCATGGGCTGGAGCCGGATCACCGCCGCCCCGCGTCCCGGGCCGGACGGCGCGATGATCTGGGACGGTGTGCAGATCGATATCGGCAAGCGCCACCGCGCCGAAGCGACCCTGGTCGAGCAGCAGCGCCGCCTGGAGCTGGCGGTGGAGGCGACAGGGCTCGGTTTCTGGGAATGGGACATCCGCGCCGGCGCCATGGTCTGGTCCGACCGGCAGCGGGCGATCTTCGGAGTCGACCCCGACGCCGAGATCGACGTGCGCGCCTACCGCGCGATGATCCATCCCGACGACCGTCCGCGGGTCAATGAGCACTACTTCGCCGTGCACAACGCGCAGGGCGGCGACTTCGTCACCGAGTACCGGGTGGTGCGACCGGACGGGAGGACGCGCTGGGTGCTGACCCACGGCCGCGTCCTGGCGGACGACCAGGGGCCGAATATCGCCGTCGGCACCTCGATCGACTTCACCGAGCGCCGCCTGGCGGACGAGCGGCGCGCCCTGATGGTGGGCGAGATGGCGCATCGCGCGAAGAACGGCCTGTCCATGCTGATGGGGTTCGTCAGCCACACCGCCCGCAATTCGCCGACGGTGGCGGCGTTCGAAGAGACCCTGCTCTCGCGCATCCAGGCCATGGCCCGCTCGCAGGACCTGATCACCGAGGCCGGCGGCCGCCCGCCGCGCCTGCAGGCGCTGATGGGCGTGGTCCTGCAGCCGTTCGACGCGGCCCGCTTCGACCTCGCCGGGGACCTGGGGGCGATCGCGCTCACCAGCGACCAGGCCCTGGGGCTGGCGCTGCTGTTCCACGAGCTCTCCACCAACGCCCTGAAGTACGGCGCGCTGTCCAACGCCGGCGGCCGCGTGGTCATCGAGGGCCGGGTGGCCGACGGGCGGGCGAAGATCCTCTGGCGGGAGACCGGCGGGCCGGCGGTCAATGCGCCCAGCAGGTTCGGCTTCGGCACCCGGCTGCTGAAACTCGCCCTGCGCCAGTCGGGCGGGCAGGTGGAGGGACGCTTCGAGCCCGACGGCTTCAGGGCGACGCTCGAATTCCCATCCTCGGCCGACGCTGATCCCGCGCAAGTCTGAAGCGCGCGCCGCCGCCGGCCGGCATGCTTAACGGCCGGGAAACCCTGACCTTTTAGCTTGCGTGCAGATGCGCCTTTTCGCCGCCCTGATCGCCGCCGTCATGTTGCCGTCCTTCGCCTGGGCCGGAGACCTCGCCGTAAGCGTGAGGACGCTCGCCGGCAAGCCGGTGGCCGACGCGGTGGTGATGCTGCGACCGCAAGGCGGGGTTCCCAAGGGGCCGATCCGGTTCGCCTGGCCCTACCGCATGGCGCAGCAGAAGATGCAGTTCGCGCCGTTCGTGCTGCTGGTTCCGGTGGGCGCGGAGGTGTCGTTTCCCAACCTCGACCTCGTCCTGCACCACGTCTATTCCTTCTCGCCCGCCAAGACCTTCGAGCTGAAGCTCTATGGCCACGACGAGACCCGTCGGGTGCGCTTCGACAAGCCGGGCGTGGTGGCGGTGGGCTGCAACATCCACGACAGCATGGCGGGCTTCATCCGGGTGGTGGACACGCCCTACGCCGCCAAGACCGACGCCGCCGGCGAGGCGGTGATCCGTGGCGTCCCCGAGGGCCCGGTCCAGGCCACGCTGTGGCATCCCTACCTCAAGGCGCCGCGCAACGAGCTCGTCCAGAACGTGGCGGCGGGCGCGGCGCGCCTCAACTTCACCGCCGACCTGCGCGCGCCGCCGATGCGGCACGGAGCCTATTGATGCGGCGGCTTCGCGCGGCCCTGGCCGCCCCCGCGCTGGTGGCCGGCCTGGCCGCCGGTCCGGCCTTCGCCCAGTCAGGCCTCTTCGCCCCCGATACCGTGCACGGCCTGGCCGACCTGCGACTCAGCGCCGCCGACGGCGAGAAGGGCTGGCTGGACGGCGGCTTCGGCAAGACCCAGGCCTCCGGCAAGGGCGACGGGTTCAAGGTCAAGCCGCGGCTCGCCGAGGCGGCGCTGGAATGGAGGCCGCGGCTCAATTTCGCGGTGAGCGGCGTCGTCACCGCCGAGCTGCAGCCGCAGGTGAAACCCGAGCTCGACCTCGGCGAGGCCTACCTCAAGCTCCGGGCTCCGCCGAACCGGATGGGCCGGATTTCCGCCCGCGCCGGCCTGATGTATCCCCCGGTTTCCCTCGAGCACGAGGGCGTCGCCTGGACCACGCCCGACATGCTTTCCGCCTCGGCGCTGAACAGCTGGATCGGCGAGGAGGTCAAGGTGATCGGGGCCGAGGCCACGTTCGAGCGCGCCTTCGGCGACCACGAGATCTCCGCAACCGCCGCCGTATTCGGCTGGAACGACACCTCCGGCACCTTGCTCACCTTCCGCGGCTGGGCCCTGCACGGCGTGAAGGTCGGCCTCGACACCGCGTTCGAACTGCCGCCGCTCTCGGCCTTCATGATCCCGAAGCAAGGCGACGAGACCTACCCGGTCCTCGAACTGGACCATCGCGCCGGCTACTATGGCCGCCTGGAATGGCGCCCGCCGGCGCCCGTCAGCGTCAGCGCCCTCTACTATGACAACGTCGGCAACCGCATCGCCGTGGACGACGAGCGGCAGTGGGCCTGGGAGACGCGGTTCCTGAACCTCGGCGTGCGCTGGGACGTGGACGATCGCACCAAGGTGCTGGCCCAGGCGATGAACGGCGAGACCCTGATGGGCTACCGCATGCCCGGGGGCATATGGGTCGACATGGGCTTCCACTCCGCCTATCTGCTCGCCGCCCGCAACTATGGCGAGCATGCGCTGAGCGGCCGGGTGGACTGGTTCGAGACCAATGACCGCACCTTCAAGGCCGTCGACAACAACGACGAGGAAGGCTGGGCGCTCACCGGCGCCTGGCGCCAGCGCCTCGCGCCCCACGCGGACGTGATCACCGAGCTCATGCATGTCTCCAGCAAGCGGCCCTCCCGCGCGCTCGCCGGGGAGGCCGCCCGCCAGAACCAGACTGTCCTGCAGACCGCGCTGCGCCTGTCGTTCTGAGGTCGGCAGGACACCGTCCCCACACGCCCCTTCCGCTACGGCGCCGTCGACAAGGCTCACGGCGTCGGTTCTGCTGCAGCGCGGCGCATCCAGCCCCATGTGTGGCGAAGGCTGTTTGAAGGATCCGATTTCATGACGAGACTGTTGCCCGAGCCCACGCCGGAGACCCGGCACTTCTGGGAGGGTTGCCAGGCGGGCGAGCTTCGCCTGCAGCGCTGCGCCGCCTGCGCCCAGAGCTATTTCCCGCCCCGCCCGTTCTGCCCCAAGTGCGCCAGCCGCAATGTCGAGGTCTATCCGGCCAGCGGCCAGGCCAGCCTCTATTCCTACGTCATCAACCACCGCCCGCGCCCGGACGTGGGCGCCGAGCCGCACGCCATCGCGGTGGTGACGCTGGCCGAGGGGCCGCGGATGATGACCAACATCGTGGGCTGCCCGCAGACGCCGGAGGCGCTGGTGCTCGACATGCCGCTGACGGTGACCTTCGAGAAGCAGAGCGACGAGATCACCCTGCCGTTCTTCACGCCGGCCAGGGGGTGAGGCCATGAAGCCCAGATCCATCGCCGTGGTCGGCGCCGCCGAGACCACAAGGCTGGGAAAGATCCCGGAGCTGTCGGTGATCGGCCTGCACGCCGACGCCGCCCTGAACGCCATGGCCGACGCCGGGCTGAAGCCCTCCGACATCGACGGCGTCGCCACCGCCGGCGAGAACCCCACCGCCATCGCCCACTACCTGGGGATCACCCCCACCTGGGTGGACGGCACCAGCGTCGGCGGCTGCTCCTTCATGCTGCACGTGCGCCATGCGGCGGCGGCGATCAACGAAGGGCTCTGCGACACCGTCCTGATCACCCACGGCGAATCCGGGCGTTCGCGCATCGGCGCTTTCCGGCCGCCACGGGCGCCTTCCAGCCTGATCGGCCAGTTCGAAATCCCCTACGGCATCACCACCCCGCCCACCCAGTTCACCATCCCCGCCCTGCGCTACATGAAGACCTTCGGCGTGACGGAGGCGGACCTGGCCATGGTCGCCGTGATCCAGCGCGAATGGGCGGCCAAGAACCCGCGCGCCAGCTTCAAGGACCCGCTGAGCATCGACGATGTCCTGAACTCGGAGATGATCGCCTATCCGTTCCGCAAGCTGATGTGCTGCCTGGTCACCGACGGGGGCGGGGCGTTGATCCTGACCAAGGCCGAGCGCGCGAAGGATTTCCCGCAGAAGCCGGTCTACATCCTGGGCTCGGGCGAGAGCGTCGAGACGCCGATGATCAGCCAGATGGAGGACTTCACCACCTCCAGGGCCTTGCCGCTG
>Ga0268265_10003264_pt1 | contig 11757 bp, 10 predicted proteins | sample KBSSwiS52_FD_190355 | JGI IMG/M metagenome (GOLD analysis project Ga0268265, IMG submission 190355) | Switchgrass rhizosphere microbial communities from Kellogg Biological Station, Michigan, USA - KBS Switchgrass S5-2 (SPAdes) (version 2) | ecosystem: Host-associated > Plants > Roots >... | reverse complement strand
CCTGCGCGATGCGCGCGCCTTGCGCGACGTCGCCTAACATCCGAGAAGACTCATGACCGACGAGACCCCGAACGGCAATGGCAATAGCGATGGCAGCGCAGATTACGGCGCCGATTCGATCAAGGTCCTGAAAGGCCTCGACGCGGTCCGCAAGCGCCCCGGCATGTATATCGGCGACACCGATGACGGCTCGGGCCTGCACCACATGGTCTATGAGGTCGTGGACAACGCGATCGACGAGAGCCTCGCCGGCTGGTGCGACCGGATCGATGTGCTGCTGAACGGCGACGGCTCGATCACCGTGCGCGACAACGGCCGCGGCATCCCGGTCGACATCCACAAGGAGGAAGGCGTCTCGGCGGCCGAGGTCATCATGACCCAGCTGCATGCCGGCGGTAAGTTCGACCAGAACTCCTACAAGGTCTCCGGCGGGTTGCACGGCGTCGGCGTTTCGGTGGTGAACGCGCTCAGCGAGCGCCTGGACTTGCGGATCTGGCGGGACGGCAAGGAGCATCACCTCCAGTTCCGTCACGGCGAGCCGCAGGGGCACCTGGAAGTGGTCGGCGACGCACCCGAAGGCAAGCGCGGCACCGAGGTCACCTTTCTCGCCTCGAAGGAAACCTTCACCAAGACCGACTACGACTACGCAACCCTGGAGCACCGCCTGCGCGAGCTCGCCTTCCTGAACTCCGGCGTACGGATCTTCTTGACCGATGCCCGCGCGGTCGAGCCGAAATCCGTCGAACTGCATTACGAAGGCGGCATCGAAGCCTTCGTGCGCTACCTCGACCGTTCGAAGACCGCGCTCCACACGCCGCCCATCGTCATGACGTCGGAGCGTGACGGCATCACCGTCGAATGCGCGCTGGAATGGACCGACAGCTACCACGAGACCATGCTGTGCTTCACCAACAACATCCCGCAGCGGGACGGCGGCACGCATCTCGCGGGCTTCCGCGGCGCGCTGACGCGCCAGATCAACAAATATGCGGAGGACAGCGGCATCGCCAAGAAGGAGAAGGTGGCCCTGACCGGCGATGACGCGCGCGAGGGTCTCACCTGCGTGCTCTCGGTGAAGGTGCCGGATCCGAAGTTCTCCTCGCAGACCAAGGACAAGCTGGTCTCGTCCGAGGTCCGTCCGGTGGTGGAGAACATCATCAACGAACGGCTCGGCCAATGGCTGGAAGAGCATCCGAGCGATGCCAAACGCATCGTCGGCAAGGTGGTCGAAGCGGCCGCCGCGCGCGAAGCGGCGCGCAAGGCCCGCGAGCTCACCCGCCGCAAGGGCGCGCTCGATATCTCGTCGCTGCCCGGCAAGCTCGCCGATTGCCAGGAGCGCGATCCCGCTCTCTCCGAGATCTTCATCGTCGAGGGTGACAGCGCCGGCGGCTCCGCGAAGCAGGGCCGCAACCGCAAGGCCCAGGCGATCCTGCCGCTGCGGGGCAAGATTCTGAACGTCGAACGCGCGCGTTTCGACAAGATGCTCTCCTCGGCGGAGATCGGCACGTTGATCGCGGCCCTCGGCACCGGCATCGGCTCCGAGGAGTTCGACATCACCAAGGCGCGCTACCACAAGATCATCATCATGACGGACGCAGACGTGGACGGATCGCATATCCGCACCCTGCTGCTCACCTTCTTCTATCGGCAGATGCCCGAGATCATCGAGAAGGGCTATCTCTACATCGCCCAGCCGCCGCTCTACCGCGCCGTCAAGGGCAAGTCGCAGCGCTACTTGAAGAACGAGCGGGCGCTCGAGGACTACCTGATCACCGCCGGTCTCGAAGGCGGGGTGCTGCAGCTCGGCAACGGCCAGCAGCTGGCCTCGGCGGATCTCCGCCGCGTGGTCGACTTGGCGGCGCAGGCCGTGCATCTGATGCAGCCGGTGATCCGCAAAGTGGGTTCCGGCGCGGTGGTCGAGCAGGCGGCGATCCTGGGCGCCTTGAACCCGCAGGCGGCCAAGGATCCCGCCGTTGCTGAGGCCATCGCCCGGCGGCTCGATTCCATCTCGCCCCCGGGCGAGCAGGGCTGGACCGGCCTCGCCGACCAGGATGGCGGCTTGGGCTTCCAGCGGCGCCTGCGCGGTGTCTTGAACCATCACCTGATCGATGCGTTGCTGATCCGCTCGGCGGAATGCCACCGCCTCGACCAGCTGAAGACCGAGCTCGCCGAGCTCTTCGGTACGACGGGGAAGCTGACCTTGAAGGACCGCGAGGTCGTGATCGCCGGGCCGATCGGATTGATGGACGCCGTGACCGAGGCCGGCAAGAAGGGTGTGGCCATCAACCGCTACAAGGGCCTGGGCGAGATGAACCCGGAGCAGCTCTGGGAAACCACGCTCGACCCCGAAGTGCGCAGCCTCCTGCAGGTCAGGGTCTCCCATGCCGACGAGGCCGAGGAGATCTTCTCGACCCTGATGGGCGACGTGGTGGAGCCGCGCCGCGAGTTCATCCAGGACAACGCACTCAACGTCGCCAACCTGGACGTTTGAGCCGGACGACCCTCCTCTTTCTGCATGGGCTGCCCTTCGATGGGTCGATGTGGGCGGCGCAGCAGGCATTGCTCCCAGGGAGATCCTATGCGCCCACGCTCTATGCAATGGGCGACAGGATCGAGCATTGGGCAACTGCGGCGCTGGAGCGCGTCGCGGGCGATCGCCTGATCGTCGTCGGCTGCTCGATCGGCGGATCCTGCGCGGTTGAAGTCGCACGCATCGCCCCGCACCGTGTCGCGGCAGTGGTCCTGATCGGCACCAAGGTGGAACATCGACCGGAACCCGGCCTTCACGCAGCGGCGGTCGAGATGTTGCGCGAGCAAGGCATTGCCGCCGCCTGGCAGCGGTACTGGGCGCCGCTGTTCTCGCCGGCCGCCGAGAGAAAGGTCCTCGCTGCGGCGGAGCGAATCGCCTTCGCGCAATCATCGGAGGCGTTGAAGAATGGCGTGACCGCGTTCCACACCCGGCCGAGCCGCATGGACTACCTCGCCAATGCGACCTGCCCGATCGTCTTCGTGACCGGCGCCGACGACGTCGCGCCGGGACCCGCGACCAATGCGACGCAAGCGGCGACGGCGGCCTCGGGATCGCTCCACGTGATCGCCCATTGCGGCCACTATGTCCCCATGGAGCGGCCTGCGGAGCTTAACGCCATTCTGCGCAACGTGATGGCCGCGGCGTCATGAAAAGTGGGAAAGCCGTCACCGCCGACCTCGGGGCAATCCTGCCGGACCGCACCAGAAACGCGCTCACGAGATTTGCACGCCACGTTCCGAATAGGCTTGCCCTTGCCGGCAGCATCGCCATGGCGGCGCAGTTTGCGCGCCTGCCGATGGAACACCACAAGAGGGTTGGGCGGCGCTTCGGCGATATCGACTTCGTCGCCCCTTCGCTGGACGCACTCCCCGCCTCGCTGGCCGATGAGTTCATCTGCCCTCATGTTCACGGCGACGTCGAAGCGGGCCGGACCCTGGCGCAATTCGTTCACCACCAGGACGCCATCCGCATCGATGTATTTCGAGTGATGGGCCACGCGTTATCGCGCGCTGAACCCATGCAGCTAGGCCCGCTGTCGATCGCCCTTCTCTCACTGGAGGATCAGGCGGCCCGAGCCGCCTCTCTCTGCATGAAGCTGGTCCGGGACGGGAGTGTCGTCGCTAAGCACCTGCGCGACTTCCTCCAGCTGCGGGATGTCGTGTCCGACCGGATTGACGCAGTGTGGCAAGAATATCGGCGCGCCTCTGAGCCGCTTCGCTTCGTCGACGCTGCCGCTGAGATCGAAGCCGCCGCCCGCTCGCATCCGGAGCGACTGCTCTCGCCCGAGTTCAACCGCAATCCGAACATTGCCTGCCGTGACTGCAAGGCCTCGGGCGTTTTCCGTCCGGCGGAACCTTCGCGGATTATGCAGATTCTCGGATACTGGTAGCTACGTCGCGTCATACCGCTTAAGCGGCGCCCCGGCTCTTCCGCGTCATTGATCCGGTGCCCTGGTAGGAGCCGGACTGCACGCGGCCTTCGAAGCGGTCCGGTGCGGTGCGCGTGAAACGCAGCACATCGGGCTTGTTGTCGACCGAGCTCATCGTCCCGCGGACGATGATCTTGTCGCCGTCGACCTCGATGTCGCAGTCTTCGAAGAAGTTGAGCTGGCCTGAGCCGGTGAGTTTACCCTCGAACGCGCCCTCGCCGGTCTTGGCCTCGATCACCAGGGTGACCTGGGTGTTGCCCCACCAGCCGCCGGTGATGCCGACGGTGCCGCGCGCTTGAACGTCGAAGCTGTCACCAACGCGCAACTCTCCGGCATCCGCCGGCGGCGGCGCCGGCAGTGCTGCGGCTTGCTCGACCGGCGCGGCCGGTGCGATCGGCTTCGTCACGGGTTTCTCGGCCGGTTTCGCCGTCGCCGTGGTGAACACGGCCGGCGGCTGCGCGGCGCTCGGTGCGGGATTCGCCGCGACCGGCTGCGGCGCCGGCGGCTGCAGACTGGCCAACAGTGTCTTGGCCTTGGCCTCAAACGCGCTGCCGGGATGCTGCTTCATGAAGGTTTCGACGGCCTCGACGGTCGACTTCTTCTTCGCCGCCTGCCAGGCGGTGATCGCATCGGCATCCGCCTGTTGCAGCAGGCCGGCGCTGATGTAACCGACGCCGGTATCGAGCTGGACGCGGTACCAGTCCTTGCCCTCGACCTTGCCGGTGACGGCGACCGCATCGTCCTCCTTCAGACGCGCGATCACCTTGGCATCGGTGCCGGGCGCGGCGCGAACGTTGGCGGATTGGCGCGCAACGAAGGTTGCGTCCATCTCCTGAATCTTCAACGGCGCGGCTGGGGTCGGCGCGATCGCCGCGGTCTCGGCCTTCGCCTTGGCTTCCGCGTCCGCCTTGGCGAGCTTCTCGAGCTCGGCCATCTTGGCGTGCGCGAGATCGACGAAGTGCCCGTTCGGATATTTCTTCAGATAGGCCACGAAGCCTTCGGTCTCCCCGGCATCCTTGACCGAGTTCCAATAGGTCAGCTCGATGTCGGCGCCGAGATCGGGCGTGCGGCTCTCCGGCTTTGCCGCAACGGTCTCTGCGGCGGGTGCGGCCGGCTTCGCGCCGAGCTGCTTCACGCGGAGCTTTGCGAGACCGGCGAAATCACCGTCGGGATACTTCTCCAGGTAGGCTTCGAAATCGTCGGGCGCCTTGCTGTCCTTAATCGCTGCCCAGAAGGTGAGCTCGATGGTCTTCGGATCGACGCCGGCGGTGACGACGGGCATCGGCTGGACGACTTCCTTGTCGGCGACCGGTGCCACGAAATAGTAGGGCGCGGTCAGCGACGACGAGTCCCAGGGCACCTGTTTGCCTTTGGTCGCCGACATCACGTCGGCGCGGACCTCGCGGAACACGTCGTTGATGTCGAGACCGGGCTTCTCGATGGCCTCCGCCAAGGCCGCCGAGAACGGGCTGTTGGCGCCGTTGCCGTCGACCGCGACGTCGCCGGGGGCGGTCGAATAGCTGATGAAGCTGCCCTGCGGCTTCACCGTGATCTCGGCCAGACCCTTGGTCGCCGAGCGGAAGCCGCGCGACAGCGGGTTGTTGCGGCAGGCATCGAGGATGACGATGTTGACCTTGCTCTCGGCCCAGGCCATCTGCTTCAGCACCGTCTCGAGCGAGACCGCCTCGATATCGACATCGCGCTCCCGGGCGATCTTGGCGTGGATCGGGATCAGGTAGTTCTGTCCACCCACCTGCAGCCCGTGCCCGGCGTAGAAGAACAGGCTGGTTGCATCGCTGCCGGCCGTCGCCATGCGGTCGCCGAACTCGGCGATGGCGCGCTTCAACGCGCTCTGGTCCGCATCCTCGACCTCGATCACGTCGAAACCGATCCGCTTCAGCGACTGCGCGACCAGCCGCGAGTCCCTGACCGGATTGGGCAACACGCCGAGATCGCCGCCGTAGTTGGAATTGCCGACCACCAATGCGACGCGCGACCCCGGCGTCATGGTCTCCGCGCGCGCCGCCCCCGAGACGGACAGCACCGCAGTCAGCGCAAATGCAAGCACCTTCAGTATCGATAACCGGCTCATGGCTTTCCCCGACGAAAAGATCGGGAGGATTGAACCCGAACCGGCCTTGCTCGCAAGTTGGTGAGGTCACATTCCACACACACGGGAGCAGGCTCGGCGCGCGATCGCGCGCGTGTGTGATATCCGTCATATTCCCGGGATGGTTTAATATGCGCGCGTCATACGAAGTGTCATGACGCCACGGTTTTCGGCGCATGATAAAATCGCAAACATGCGCGTTCACGTATTCTCAGACCTGCATCTCGAGTTCGGCGCCTGTGAATTTCCGCCTGAGGTTCGCGCCGGCCATGCGGCGGATCTGGTCCTCCTGGCGGGCGACATTCACACCCAGCGCCGCGGCCCGCTTTGGGCGGCGGAAACCTTCGCCGCGCCGGTCGCCATCATCCTCGGCAACCATGAAGCCTATGGCGACAGCCTCACGGATTCGATCTCTGCGCAGCAGAAGAATGCCGCAGGCGCTTCGGCCGCGCGCGACAACCCGGTCCGCATGCTCGAACGAGAGACCTGGATCCTGGCCACGGCGGATGGCACGCCGGTCCGCATCATCGCCGCCACGCTCTGGACCGACTTCGCGCTGTTCGGCGCAGAGCAACAAGCCCGGATGATGGACGATGCCCATCATGCGATGAACGATTTCCAGATGATCCGCATGGGCGGCAGCTTCTTCAAGGGGGAGCGCCTGCTGACGCCGGCGGATTGCCTGCGACTGCACCGCGAGAGCCGGGCTTTCCTCGAAGCCGCGCTCGCCCAGCCGTTCGACGGCGTCACCATCGTGATGACGCATCACGCACCGAGTGGTCGCAGTCTGCCGGAAAGTCGGCGCGGCGACCCGATCAACGCCGCCTATGCCTCGGATCTTGAAGCTTTGATCGAACGGACGCGGCCGCAGCTCTGGGTTCACGGTCACATCCACTCGTCCTCGGATTATCGCATCGGGGCGACCCGCGTGATCTGCAATCCGCGCGGCTACACGCCGTCGCATCTCAATCCGGATTTCGATCCTGCACTGGTGATTGAGATCGCGCGCTAGGCATCCTGCCAATCGAACTTCAGCGGCGCCTCACGGAAGGCGAAGCGGTCGAGATGGCCGGAGACGACTCCCTTCAAGGCTTCGCGCTGCGCCTCGGCGCTCGCTGCGAGCTTGCATTCCAGTGCGTCCGGCCCGGCCTTCAGCGTCAGCATCGCATCGCCCGGCCATTCGGCGCCGCGGGCGTTCTTGGGGAACACCACCGTGCCCGCCTCGGGCGTGAACTCGACTTTGAGATTGTGGCTCCAATGCTTGCAGAGCTGCTGCAGGTAGCGACTGCCATTGGCGGTGGGCACGCGCGCCGTGGTCTCGAACATCATCATCCAGTTTCCTTCGCTGCTTGCCGCGGCGGCGATGTTCAGGCGCCGCCGCAGCATATCCAATCGGGTCATTCGCATCGCTTTCCTCATCCGGGCTGGATCGCCCTCTTGACTCTCATAAGAAAAACTATATCTTACGATATGTCAACAGACACAATCGCAACCAACAACAAAGGACGAAACATGCGATTTTTCTATGAAGATCATGAAGATAGCGGACGGCACGGCTGTATCGGCCGGCGCGGCGGCTGGGGTGGACACCGCCATGGCGGCGGCTTCTTCGGCCGGCACGGGCGCCATGGCCGCGGTGGCGGCGACGGGTTCCGGACCGCCCGCAAAGTCGGCGCCGGCGACCTGCAGCTCCTGCTGCTCCATCTCCTCCAGGAGAACCCGCGCCATGGCTACGAGCTGATCAAGGAGCTCGAGAGCCGCACCAGCGGTTACTACAGCCCGAGCCCCGGTGTCATCTATCCCGCCCTCACCTATCTCGAGGAGATCGGCTTCGCTTCGGTCGAGGCGGAGGGCAACAAGAAGCTCTACCGCATCAGCGAGACCGGCGCCGCCTTCCTCAAGGAGAACCAGCAGACCGCCGAGGCGATGCTCAGCGAGCTCGCCGAGATCGGTCGCCGCTTCGCCCGCGCCCAGAAGGCGATGAATGAGGACGACAGCGGCGAAGACGCCGAGGACGACGAATCCGGGCTCGGCACCTGGCCGCTCGGCGAACGCAGCTTCGGCAAGACCAGCCGGCGGGAGTCGATCGTCGCGATCATGCAGGCGCGCCATGACCTGAAGCACGCGCTGATGGAGCAGTTCGGCGCCTCGCCGGAGGAGCATAAGCGGATCGCCGAGATCCTGCGGCGCGCGGCGGCCGAGATCCGCAACAAGAAGTCCTGAGGTCCGGCGGCGCCGCGGGCCGGCTAGCCGGGATTCTTCAGCAGCCGGTCCTTGACCAGGCGCAGGGCGCCGCGGTTCCAGGAATCCATCGCGCCCATCCGAAGGCCGGTGTCCGCTTCGGCGATCAGGGCACCGGTCGCGGCGTCGCGCAGCTGGAAGTGGACCTGGTACTCGGCCCGGCTGATCCGCTTCACCACGCCGACGAAGGATTGCTGCGCTCCGAGCTCCTTCGCCAGCGGCGCGTCGCAGCCGTTGCAGTCGCGCAGCGATTTCGCCGCGGTGCCGGCGACAGCGACCAGGTCGTAGCGCCCGGACTCTTGCAGCAGCTTGCGGACGTCTTCCGTCACCCGCGCCAGTTCGGCCGTGTCGGCGGGGTCCGGGTTGCCGGTCGAGATCGCCGCGCTGAAATCGTCGAGCTCGAAGGGAAAGACCACGAGCTTCACCGGGGCCGTCTCCGCCATCGCCGCGCCGGCGATGGCACAGGCCAAGAGCAGGCCCAGGCTTCCCTTCCACCACACCAACATGCCGTCTCCTCCTTTTTGATGAGCCATCCGCAGCGCCGGCCAGGCTAGCGCGCGGCCTACGCTCCTGCGGTGCGAGGCTATCACGGGCGGTGCCGGGCAAATTTCCCGAGCCGGAGCCTCGCCGCGATGGAGCTTCCCCTGCCGATGGCATTGCCGTTGAATAGAGCGACGACATTCGGAGATCCTTATGATGCCGAGAAGCGATCTCAAGATCCGCCTGACCTTGCGGATCGCCGCCATTGCCACGTTCTGCTTCGTGGCGGGCGCGGCCTATCTTCTGAGCGACGCCGACCGCGCGGCGCGGGCCCGGATCGCGCATGCCGCCGGGCTCGCCGCCAATTCCCTCGATCTGCAGCAAAGCAAGCTCGACTGGGTGCGGGTCTTGAGCCCGCCCTTTCCCGACCTGCAGAACGCGGCGACGGTGGTGATGGAGCCCGGTCTCTGCATCGCCTATCGGCCGACCGGTGGCGAGCTGGTGCAGCGCATCTGCAGCGGCACCGAAACCGGCCCGGGCAGGATCCCGACCGCTTTCGCGACACTTTACCGGGGCCTGTTCGGTCCGGACTGGGAAGTGACCCGGCCGGTCCACGCGCATGGCGCGGTGATTGGCGAAGCCGTCGCCTGGCTCGACGGCGCAACCATCGCCGCGCAGGTCTGGCATGCCCTCGCCCCGTTGCTCGCCGTGATGCTGGCGACGCTGCTGCTGCTTTGCGTGCTGGTCTATGCAGCGCTCGCGCGCGCGTTGCGTCCGACGCGGCTCATTCGCGCCGGCCTCGAGCGGATCGCCGCCAACGATCTCTCCGCGCGGCTGCCGCCGTTCGATCTCGCCGAGCTCTCCGCGGTGCGCGAGGTGTTCAACCACCTCGCCGAGGACCTGCAGCGGACGGTCGCCGAGCGCAACGCCCTCACCCATCGCCTGATCTCGGTGCAGGACGAGGAGCGCAAGCGCCTCGCGCGCGAGCTGCACGATGAGTTCGGCCAGAACCTGACCGCGATCCGCGCTTTGGCCGCTTCCGCCGGCCCGACGCCCGAATGCGACAGCATTGCGCGCATCTCCACCGCGATGATGGAAAGCCTGCGCGGCACCTTGTTCCGGCTGCGCCCGCCCGATGTCGAGGAGCTCGGGCTGACCGCCAGCCTCAACGGCCTGGTGTCCGGATGGAACGGGCGAAGCCGCAACGGGCCGCGGTTCGAGATCGCGCTGGAGGGGCCGCTCGACCGCCTGCCGGTCGCGATCGGCGCCGATCTCTATCGGATCGCCCAAGAGGGGATCACCAATGCCGCCAAGCATGCGCAGGCGACGCGCGTCACCTTGAGCCTGGCGATGACGGATGCGGAGATCACGCTCAGCGTCACGGATGATGGCGCGGCACAGGACGAGACCACCGCCCGGCCCGGCATGGGCCTGCTTGGCATGCGCGAGCGCGTGGCGATGCTGGGCGGGCAGTTGAGCATCACCTCCGGTGCTTCGGGCACGGTGCTTTGCGCGAGGGTTCCGGTCGCCGGTGACGCCACCGCCGAGCGTGCGGCATGAACAACGACCGCACCATCCTGCTGGTCGATGACCACGCGGTGGTGCGCGAGGGCTATCGCGCCGTGCTGCAGAAGCAGCCGGGACTGAGCGTGGTGGCGGAAGCCGAGGACGGCGCCGAGGCCTATCGGCTGTTCAAGGCGACGAAGCCCGATCTCGTCATCATGGATCTCACCATGCCGGGCGTGAGCGGCATCGAGGGCATCCGCCACATCCGGCAATGGGACCCAAACGCGCGCATCCTGGTCTTCACCATGCATCAGAACGCGGCCTTCGCCCTGCAGGCGATCCGGGCGGGCGCCCGTGGCTACGTCACCAAGATGAGCCCGCCGGAAACGCTGTTGCGTGCGGTCGCCGAGGTGTTGGGCGGCCATATCGCGCTCAGCCCCGACATCGACCATGAGCTCGCCCTGAACCGGCTGGAGGATGAAGCGAAAGCCGCCGACATTCTCTCGACGCGCGAGTTCGAGGTGCTGTCCCTGCTGCTCGCCGAACGCAGCACCGAGGAAATCGCCACGCTGCTCAACCTCAGCCCGAAGACGGTCGCCAACCTCCACTCCCTCATCAAGAACAAGCTCGGCGTCACTTCGGATATCGAAATGGTCCGGCTCGCCTTGCGGCAAGGGCTGATGACCCAGCAGCCCTGACCACCCAACTATTGCGCCGCGATGCCGGCCGAAAGCTGGCGCGAGACCAGGCGGGCATAGAGTCCGCCCTTGGCGAGCAGCGCCTCATGCGTCCCGGTCTCGATCAGCCTGCCGCCGTCCAGCACCACGATGAGATCGGCATCGCGCACGGTGGAGAGCCGGTGCGCGATGACGATGGTGGTGCGGTCGGCCTGCAGGCGATCCAGCGCGCGGCGCACTAGCTGCTCGTTGACCGCGTCGAGATGCGAGGTCGCCTCGTCGAGGATCAGCACCGGCGCGTCCTTGAGGAAAGCGCGCGCGATCGCGACGCGCTGCCGCTGTCCGCCGGAGAGGCTGGTGCCACGCTCGCCGACCATGGCATCAAGACCATCCGGCAGCGCTTCGACCAGATCGCTCAAGGCGGCATGGTCGATCGCGGCGCGGAGCTCGTCCTCGCGTGCATCCGGACGCGCGATCAGGATGTTGCTCTTCAGCGTGTCGTTGAAGAGATAAGTGTCCTGCGAGACCAGCGCGATCTGCCGGCGAAGATCGTCGAGTTTGTATTGCCGGAGATCGGTGCCGTTCATGCTGACCCGACCTTGATCGGCATCCCAGAACCGCATCAGCAGCTGCGCCGCCGTGGTCTTGCCGGCACCGGAAGGCCCGACCAAAGCCACCGTCTGCGCCGCGGGGATCGCGAAGCCGACGCTTTGCAAGGCCGGCCGCGCCTGGCCCGGATACTGGAAGGTCACGCCTTCGAGGGCCAGCGCCACCGGCCCTAGCG
>Ga0268265_10003260_pt1 | contig 11767 bp, 15 predicted proteins | sample KBSSwiS52_FD_190355 | JGI IMG/M metagenome (GOLD analysis project Ga0268265, IMG submission 190355) | Switchgrass rhizosphere microbial communities from Kellogg Biological Station, Michigan, USA - KBS Switchgrass S5-2 (SPAdes) (version 2) | ecosystem: Host-associated > Plants > Roots >... | reverse complement strand
TCCTGCCGCTCGGTGCCGCTCCATTACTCGCGCCCCGAGGCGACGGCCGCTCGCGACCTGGCGGCCTTCGCCGCAACGCCCGGCTATCGTTGCGACACGAGCGAGGCGGCGCCGGTCGTCCTTCGGGACGGCCGGGTGGTCGACGAGGAGATGGCGGCGGCGCGGACAGCGGCCGTCGAGATCGCTCGGCGCGACCGGCGATGGAGCGCGGCAATTGTCGACCGACTGGGGAAGGAACTGCCGTCGCTGGATGAAATTGAAGCGAATGCCGCGGTCGCCGCGACCACGGTGCCGATGACCATTGCCTGGAATATCGCCAAGGACGCTGGATTGATCAGCCGCGATGAATGCGACCGTCTCGCCGCCCTTCAGCGGCGCGTGGGCGGTTACGCCAGCTTGTCGGCGTAGATCATGCGGCCGCCGGCAAGACGGCGCATCACCGCATTCTGGTTGGCGCGGCTCATCGCGAAGCAGCCTTCCGAACGGCCCAGCTTGCCATGCAGCGGGATCATGTCGTCTTCCGCATACCAGGCATTGTGAATGACGATTGCGCGCGGCTCGGCATTGTAATTCGACCAGTCGAGGCCGCGGACCTTCATCGAGAGACCGTATTTTCCGTCGTAATAATCGCCGGTGGTGTAGGCCCCGCTCGACGTGGCGTAGGAGCCGACGTCGTTCGAGAAACGCTCGACAAAGCCCGAATGGTCGGGGTCGGAGCCGCGGCCGTGGGCGACGCGATAGCTATCGACCGTGCCGTTCTGCAGGTCGACGACATGGAAGCGGGGGTCGCTCGACGGCTTCGAGAAATCGACCACGCCGATGGTGTCGCGAATCCACAGCTTATGGGTGTTGAGCGCGGCCTTGGCGCGTTCCAGCAACTGCGGGTTGATACCCGCCGGAGCGGCCGGAACCAACGGCGCCTGCGGCGCGGCCGGAAGCGGCGCGAGCGGATCGACACCGTTGTGGCCGAGGGAGAAAGTGCTCGGCAGGATCTGCGACATCGCGGACGAGGAAAGGATTGCTCCCCCCGCAGCCATGCCACCAAAACGCAACAGTTCCCGTCGATTCAAAATCACTCGAAACCCTCCCGGACGAAGCGCATGGTCTATCATTCAATGGGTTAATGGCCGATAACCCAAACGTTCACGTTGCTCTTCCCATCGTTAAACAGGCTCAATTCACCGCACCACGAAGCCGGAAAGTGGGAACGAACCTCGAATCAGGCGCCGATTTTTCATGGCACCGTGCGAGGCGTAATGGCGGGAAGGGAGGCGGTTGAACCTCAGCAAAGACGCTGCTACAGGCCCGCCTCCGCCGCGGATAAGGTCCGACGGCCGCTATTCCATGCCTTAGAAGGGTTGTGACGAGAGTTTATGCAGATCATCGTTCGCGACAATAATGTCGAGCAGGCGCTGCGCGCGCTCAAGAAGAAGCTGCAGCGCGAGGGCGTCTACCGCGAGATGAAGCTGCGCCGGCATTACGAAAAGCCGAGCGAGAAGCGCGCCCGCGAGCGTGCCGCCGCGATCCGCCGCGCCCGCAAGCTCGAGCGCAAGCGCGCCGAGCGCGAAGGCACGGCGCGCTAAATCTAAGCGCAACCACGTGTCCGCCGCCGAAGCCGCCACTCGTCCCGCCAACAGCGGCCGGACCGTGAAGCTGTGGCTCGGGTTCCTGCTGGTTATCGCCGCGGGCATCGGCCTCGCCTGGCTCGGCGCGGGCAAGCTGCGCCCCGAAGTTAGCGATTCAGGCCTCGAGTTCCGCACCATGAAAGCCGGGACCGGCAAGCCGATCGCGCCCGAGGATGCGGCGGTGCTCGATTATGTCCTGACCTCCGACGACGGTACGGTGGTCGACGCCAGCGAGAGCCACGGCGGTCCGCAGCCGTTCGTCATGGCCGCGGTGTTCCCCGGATTCGCCGAGGCGATGGCCAAGATGCAGGACGGCGGCCGCTACCATTTCACCATGCCCAAGAGCCTGGCCTTCACCGGCGGCCAGACCCCGCCGGGCTTCACCGGCGAGCATCTGACCTTCGATGTCCAGGTGCGGAAGGTGGTGCGCGGCGGCGCGGCGATGATGCAGCAGATGCAGGCGCAGCAGCAGCAGGGCGGAGTCCCGCCGCAACAATAAGCTAGCCGTCGACGAGTTCGGGGTCGTCGCCTTCTTCCGCCGCATGCTGGTTGCTGAGATCGACCAGCGTTACCTTCAGCGTCGCGAGAATCGGGTCGGCAAACAGCACGCCGAGGATGCCGAACAGCGCGCCCATCAACAGCTGCATTGCCAGTACCAGCGCAGGCGGCAGGTCGACCGTGCGGCGGGCGATATATGGCACGACCAGATAGCCATCGATGTTCTGGACGAAGAAGTAGACGAAGATCGCATAGACGCCCGCGTGCGGCCCGGCGGAGAAGCCGACCGCGACCATCAGTACACCCGAGGTGATCGCGCCGATGTTTGGAATGAAGGCGAGCACGCCGGTGACCAGGCCGAGCAGCGCCGCCATCGGCACCGGCGCGCCGATCACCAGCCGGCTGACATAGGCCAGCATGAACCAGGTGAAGACGCCTTCGAAGATCATCCCGACGAGGCGGCCGAACAGCAGCCGGCGCAGGGTGAAGCCGACATGTTCGGCAATGCGGTAGAAACCGGCGCGGGCGCGGAGCGGCAGCATCCAGGCGATGCCGCGGTCGTAAATCTTGGGCTCGGCGGCGAGGAAGATGCCGATCACGATCATCGCGATGAAGCTGGTCAGTGCGCCGATCGCGCTGCCGACCGCGCTGGTCAGCCGCCCGACCGAGCCGAGCAGCTGGGTGCCGAGGTTGCCGGCCTGGCCTTGCGGTACGAGGCCGAGGGTCGCGACGAAGGTCATCAGCCGCTCGAATTGGGCGGTGACGACGATGCGCAAATCTTCGAACTGGGCGGCGATGGTGGTGCCGGCGAACCAGAACACCCAGCCCAGGAAACCGAAGCCGAGCAGGATCGTCAGCAGTAGCCGCCAGGGGCGCGGAATCGGCAGCCAGCGGCCGAGGACGCGCGCGCCACCGTCAAGGAATACGGCGAAGATCGCGCCGCCGATGATCAGCAGCAGCGGCTGGGCGAGGACGATGACCCCCGCCACCAGCAGCGCCATGCCGAGCCATACGGCCGCCTTCTGCATCTCGCGGCGGACGAGGGGGTCGCGGAACTCCGCCGGACCGGGGCGCTCGACGTGCGGCTCGGTGGTCGGCAGGTCCTCGGCCATCAGCGGGTCAACTCTTCCTGAGCGAGTGGCCGGCCCGCCCGGAGCGGAAGGCCTTGAACCAGGTCAGCGGGTTCCAGACCTTGGTCGAACCGTCGAGCGAGAAAGTGATGAACTCGGCGCGGCCGCCGATATTCTCCACGGGCACGGGGCCGCCGAGGCCGCCCTGATATTCCGGCACGCGGCTGTCGGCCGAATCGTCGCGGTTGTCGCCCATCAGCCAGAGATGGCCCTGGGGCACGCGCATCGGCGCAAAATCATCCTCGCCCGAGCGGCCGAGATCGATGGTGTCGAAGCTGCGCCCGTTGGGCAGCGTCTCGCGCACCACCGGCACCTTGCACACCGGCGTGCCGTCGGCTGCGACGGTGCGGAACGGCAGCAAATTGCCGTCGCCGCCCGGGTTGCCGCACGGCAGGTTGGGATCGATCGGGATCATTGCCGCAGGCGCGGCCACGCGCGTCACCGGCTTGCCGTTGATGATCAGCGTCCCGTCGACCATCTGCAGCGTGTCGCCGGGTAGGCCGATGACCCGCTTGATGTAATCTTCATTGCGGCCGGGCGGGGTGACGATGACGATGTCACCGCGCTCGGGCAGGTGGCCGAGGACTCGCCCCTTCATGAAGGGCAGCGTCACCCCCCACGGCTCGCCGGTGCGCAGCAGTACCGAGCGAACGATTGCGAGTGGGTTGGGAATGGTCGGCGACACGAACGACCAGCCGTAGGGATATTTGCTGACGACCAGGCGGTCGCCGGTCAGCAGGCCGGGCATCATCGATTCGGACGGAATGTAGAAGGGCTTGGCGACGAAGCTGTGGAACGCCAGCACGGCTAGCAGCACCCACAGCAGGCCCTTGATCTCACGCCACAGGGCGGAGCCCTTCTCGGCTTTCGTGGTCTCTTCGCTGACTGGCGGCGACGCTTCTGGCGCCGGAGCCTCAGGAACGGTCTCAGTCAACACTCAAGGCTCCAGCTTGCGGGCGGTCAGGATCACGAATGCCTGGGCCCAGGGATGATCGTCGGTCATGGTCAAGTGTATGTCGATGGCGTGGCCGTCCGGCGCAAGGGCGTCAAGCCGCGCCCTTGCTCCGCCGGTGAGCGATAGCGTGGGTTGGCCGGACGGAAGATTAACGACGCCGATGTCCTTCATGTAGACGCCGCGCTTGAAGCCCGTGCCGACCGCCTTGGAGAAGGCTTCCTTGGCGGCGAACCGCTTGGCGAGCGTGCCGGCGATGGTGAACGGGCGGCGGGCGGCCTTGGCGCGCTCGGTTTCGGTGAAGACGCGGTTGAGGAATTTGTCGCCCCAGCGGTCAAGCGAATTCTGGATGCGCTCGATGTTGCAGAGGTCGGAGCCGATGCCGACGATCATAGGGATTGCAGGACAAAAAACGTTACCGGGACGACGGCGAGCGCGAGGAGCGCCGTGACGACGGCGAGCGCGTACAAACCCTGCCGAACCCACCCCATAGCGGCCATCGCGAGCGCTACGGTTGCGATCGACGGCAGCAGCCCTTCGAGCAACTGAAGGTTCGTGGGACCCGGTGAACCAATTGACATCGCTACGAGAATTAGAACTGCCCAAAGCGCGGCAATACCCAGTGCGACCATGGCCATGGCATTAACTTTAGCGGTTTGCTGGGGAGTGGATGCGCTGGGCTGTTCGGTCATCGCGCTTCATCCATCAGCGCGCGCATGCGGCGGACGCTGGCGTCGAGGCCGGTGAAGATCGCCTCGCCGATCAGGAAATGACCGATGTTGAGCTCGGCGAGCTGCGGGATGGCGGCGACCGGGATGACATTGTCGAAGGTCAGGCCGTGGCCGGCGTGCGGCTCGATGCCGTTCTTGGTCGCGAGCGCCGCGCAGTCGGCGATGCGCTTCAGTTCGTGGGCACGCTCCGCCCCATCGATATGGGCGTAGCGGCCGGTGTGGAACTCGACGACCGGCGCGCCGAGCCGGACGGCGGCTGCGACCTGTTCCGCCGACGGCTCGATGAACAGGCTGACGCGGATGTTCGCGGCGCCAAGTTTGTCGACATAATATGCGAGATGATTGTGCTGGCCGGCGGCGTCGAGCCCGCCCTCGGTCGTGCGCTCCTCGCGCTTTTCGGGAACGATGCAGGCGGCGTGGGGCTTATGGCGGAGCGCGATCGCCAGCATCTCCTCGGTCGCGGCCATTTCGAGGTTCAGCGGCAGCGAGATCTCGGCCATCAGCCGGTCGATATCCTCGTCGGTGATGTGGCGCCGGTCTTCGCGGAGGTGCGCGGTGATGCCGTCGGCGCCGGCCTCGGCGGCGAGAATCGCGGCGCGGACCGGATCGGGATGCGTCCCGCCGCGCGCGTTCCGGATGGTCGCGACATGGTCGATATTGACGCCGAGGCGGAGCTTGTTGGTCACGCGGCGGCGCGGCTGCCTGGCTTGATCGCGGGGATCGCCGCGAGCTCGGCCGGCAAGGCGTCGGCGGCGTAGGTCGGGACGTCGATGCGAATGAGCGGGAAGAAGGGGACGCCAAGGTCGGCCTGGCCCGACGAGCGGTCGACCAGCGCCGCTTCGGCAACGACTTCGCCGCCCGCCGCGCGCACTGCCTCAATCGCTTCGCGCGACGAGAGACCGGTGGTAACCACATCCTCGACCATCAGCACCTTGGTGCCCGGCTCGATGCGGAAGCCGCGGCGCAGTTCGAACACGCCGTCGGGCCGCTCGAGGAACATCGCCGGCTTGCCGAGTGCCCGACCCATCTCATGGCCGATGATCACCCCGCCCATCGCCGGCGAGAGCACCGCCGCGATTGATTCGCGGATGTCCGCCGGCAGCTTCGCGGCCAGTGCCTCGGCGAGCCGGGACGCTCGCGCCGGGTCCATCAGCACCCGGGCGCACTGCAGGTAGCGCGGACTGCGCAACCCCGACGAGAGGATGAAATGCCCTTCGAGGAGAGCGTCGGCGGCGCGGAATTCGGCGAGGATCTGGTCGTCGGTCATGGCTGTTGGCTTGCGCCAATAAGCTGCCCGGGGCGGGCCTTCAACACCATGGGAATTGCACCGCTTGAGGCGATGGAAACCCGCGCTTATAGGAACGCCAGACCGGGAAAGCGCGGACCTGCGCTTTTCCCAAGATTCCAACGCATGTCACCGGGGTGCGAATGAAACTGATTGGATGGGCAATCGCCTTGGCCGCGGCCGGGCTCACACCTGCAGCAGCGCAGGCGCCGGCGAGTTCGCCCACCGACAATGCCGCCGCAGCGGCACCGGCCGCCGCCGCCCCTGCCGCCGCAGCCGCTTCGCCGGCTGCAGCGCCGATCGTCTACGGCAGCGTCGGCCACCAGATCCCCAACCCGAAGATCGGCATGCCCCAGGCGGGCAAGATCGGTATCGAGGAGCAGGTCACGCCGATCGGTCACGAAGCCGAGCATTTCCACGACATCTGGCTGATGCCGCTGATCACGGTCATCAGCATCTTCGTGCTGGTGCTGCTGGCGTGGACCATGTTCCGCTATCGCCGCGGGGCGAACCCGACGCCGTCACGCAACTCGCACAATACCACGATCGAGGTGATCTGGACGCTCGTCCCGGTGCTGATCCTGGTGTCGATCGCGATCCCGTCGATCCGCCTGCTGCGCCACCAATATACGCCGCCGCCGGCCGACGTGACGGTCAAGGTCACCGGGCACCAATGGTACTGGACCTACGAATATCCGGACTATGGCGTGTCGTTCGACAGCAACATCCTCAAGGAAAAGGGCGACGCGACGCTGAAGCCCGGCGACCGCTTCCGGACCGACAATGACGGGCCGCCGCTGCTCGCCGCCGACGAGCGCATGGTCCTTCCGGCGGGCAAGGTGGTGAAGTTCATCATCACCGCCGACGACGTCATCCACAGCTTCTCGGTCCCGGCCTTCTGGACCAAGCTCGACGCCAATCCGGGCCAGCTCAACGAGACCTGGGTCAAGGTCGATGCCGACAAGACCGGCGTCTATTTCGGCCAGTGCTCGGAACTGTGCGGCGCGCGCCACGGCTTCATGCCGATCAACGTCGAGGTCGTGACCCCGCAGCAGTTCGAGCAGTGGATCGCGAGCAAGGGCGGCAAGCTGGCCAGCGCCAAGCCCGCCGCCGCTCCGGCCGCCGCAGCCGCCACTCCCGCCGCGGCCGCGCCGCAGCCCGTCACCACGCAGCCCGCGACCAACCAGGCCGCGACCGCGCAGAATTAAGCGAAGAGAGTTTCGTCAATGAGCACTACTGCCGACGCGCTGCATCTCAAGGGTCACGGGGCGCCCGACGCGCATCATGATGCCGACCACAAGCCGGGCTTCTTCGTGCGCTGGTTCATGTCGACCAACCACAAGGACATCGGCACGCTCTATTTGATCTTCGCGATCTTCGCGGGGATCATCGGCGGCGGCATCTCCGGCATCATGCGGGCCGAGCTGATGCACCCTGGCATCCAGATCCTCACCCAGGCATGGCCGCTCGGCGCCGGCGCCGGGGCAACCATGGACGAGGCCTATCACCACTGGAACGTGCTGATCACCGCGCACGGCCTGATCATGGTCTTCTTCATGGTCATGCCGGCGATGATCGGTGGCTTCGGCAACTGGTTCGTGCCGCTGATGATCGGCGCGCCCGACATGGCCTTCCCGCGGATGAACAACATCAGCTTCTGGCTGCTGATCCCGTCGTTCGCTTTGCTCCTCGGGTCGAGCTTCGTCTCGGGCGGAACAGGTCTCGGCGCCGGCAACGGCTGGACGCTCTACGCGCCGCTATCGACGACCGGCTCGACCGGGCCCGCGGTCGATATGGCGATCTTCTCGCTCCACCTCGCGGGCGCCAGTTCGATCCTCGGCGCGATCAACTTCATCACCACCATCTTCAACATGCGCGCGCCGGGCATGACCCTGCACAAAATGCCGCTGTTCGTGTGGTCGGTGCTGGTCACCGCCTTCCTGCTGCTGCTGTCGCTGCCGGTGCTGGCGGGCGCGATCACCATGCTGCTGACCGACCGCAATTTCGGCACGACCTTCTTCGACGCGTCGGGCGGCGGCAACGTCGTGCTGTACCAGCACCTGTTCTGGTTCTTCGGCCACCCCGAAGTCTACATTTTGATCCTGCCGGGCTTCGGCATGGTCAGCCAGATCGTCGCGACCTTCAGCCGCAAGCCGGTGTTCGGTTATCTCGGCATGGCCTACGCGATGGTCGCCATCGGCGTCGTCGGCTTCGTCGTCTGGGCGCACCACATGTTCACGACCGGCATGAACGTGAACGAGAAGATGTATTTCACCGCCGCGACGATGATCATTGCGGTCCCGACCGGCGTGAAGATCTTCAGCTGGATCGCGACCATGTGGGGCGGCTCGATCAGCTTCGAAACGCCGATGCTGTGGGCGATCGGCTTCATCTTCCTGTTCACCGTCGGCGGCGTGACCGGCGTCGTGCTCGCCAACGGCGGCGTCGATAATTACATGCACGACACTTATTACGTGGTTGCGCACTTCCACTACGTGCTCAGCCTCGGTGCGGTGTTCGCGATCTTCGGCGGCTTCTATTACTGGTTCCCGAAAATGAGCGGGAAGATGTACAATGAGGCGCTCGGCAAGCTGCACTTCTTCGTCATGTTCATCGGCGTGAACCTGATCTTCTTCCCGCAGCATTTCCTCGGCCTGCAGAACATGGCGCGGCGTATTCCGGACTACACGCCGGCGCTTGAATATTGGAACCGCATCTCGACCATCGGCTACATGATCACGGCCGCGGGCGTGCTGGTGTTCTTCGTCAACATCCTGTGGTCGCTGGCCGCGGGCAAGAAGGCGCCGGACAACCCATGGGGCGAAGGCGCGACGACGCTCGAATGGACGCTGTCGAGCCCGCCGCCGTTCCACCAATATTCGACGCTGCCGCGGATCGACTAGGCAGCGGTTCGAGGAACAAAAAAGAAGCGCCCCGGTCTCAAAGCCGGGGCGTTTTTTCTGACGGAGGACGCGAATGACCGACACCCACCACGCCGTGGCCATCGTTCCTGCCAGCGACATGGCCGCGAGCCAGGCTTTCTACGAGCGCCTCGGATTCAAAGTGGTGAGCGACTATGGCCACTATCGCATCCTCGCCGACGGCAACGGGTGGCACCTCCATCTCAACCGCGTCGAGGGCTGGCCGGGCAACGCCGAGGACAATCCGCTCGGCATCTATCTCTATGCCGAGGACGTCGACGCGGTCGCGGACCGCGTGTGCGACCTGATCATCGAACCCGGCGCACCGCACAACAAGCCGTGGGGGACGTATGAGTTCGCGGTCAGCGACCCGAACGGGACGCTGGTCCGGATCGGAAAAATCCTCGGCTGACGCTTACTTTGTGACCCGGCTGACCTTGATGATGGTCACCGCCGGTTCGAGCATCTGGCCCTTCATCACGCCTTCGCCCTTGGTCGCGGAGGTCGCTGCGTGGAGTATCTCTTCGACCACATCCATGCCTTCGACGACATGGCCGAAAGCGGCAAAGCCGTTGGCGCCGTCGAACGCCGGGATGGCCCTGGTCATGATGAAGAAGTCCGACTGCGCCTTGCCCGGTGCCGCCGCGGCCATGGCGATGCTGCCGGCGGTATTCTTGATGCCGGTCTTGTCGCTCGATTCGTAGGCGACGGGTTTGTTGAGCTTGGCGACGCTGCTGGTGATGCCGCCCTGGATCAAGCCGCCATCGCCGTAGGGCATGGCGCGGTAGAATTTCTCGCCGTCAAATTTGTGCGTGTCCACATAAGCGAGGAAGTTGGCGGTGGTGAGCGGGGCGTGCAGCCGGTCGAGGGCGATGACGATGCGCCCGGCGCTGGTGTCGATCGCCACCGGCACGAGGTCGGAATTGGCGACCGGCGAACCCTGGAGATCGGCCGGCGTTTGCTGGGCGAAGACGGGAGCGGCGATGAGCGCCGCGGCGAGGAGGAACTTGGTCATGAACGCGGCCATAGCAAAGGCTGGATGAACCTTTCCAGCACGCCGTCCCAGGGGGCTTTCCGCCCTTCGTCCAAGCCCTTATAGGGCGCGTCAATGCCCGCCATCGAGATGACTGAAGCGGCCGTCCTGCCGGCCGACTGGCGCGACTTCCTCGCGCTGACCAAGCCGCGCGTGATGAGCCTGGTGGTGTTCACCGGCCTGTGCGGGTTGCTCGCCGCGCCGGCGATGCCGCCGTTCGCCCTCGGCTTCACCGCGATCCTGTGCATCGCGCTCGGCGCCGGCGCCTGCGGCGCGCTGAACCAATGGTATGAGGTGGAGCTGGACGCCAAGATGCGCCGCACCGCCAAGCGTCCGCTGCCCGACGGCCGGATGGACCGGCAGAGCGCGCTCCACTTTGGCGTCGGCCTCGGCTCCTTCTCGGTGATCCTGATGGGCCTCGCGACCAACTGGCTCGCGGCCGGCCTGCTCGCCGTTTCAATCCTGTTCTACGTTTTGGTCTACACCGTGTGGTTGAAGCCGCGGACGGCGCAGAACATCGTCATCGGCGGCGCTGCCGGCGCCTTCCCGCCGCTGATCGGCTGGGTCGCCGCGACCGGGCGGGTCGAGGCCCTGCCGCTGCTGCTGTTCGCCATCATCTTCCTGTGGACCCCGCCGCATTTCTGGGCGCTGTCGCTGTTCGTCCGCTCGGACTACGCCGCGGCCGGCATCCCGATGCTCCCCGTCGTCGCCGGGCTCGACAATACGCGCCGCCAGGTGTTCCTCTACAGCTTGCCGATGGCCGGCGCCGCGATTGCGCCGTGGCCGCTCGGGCTGGCCGGTCCGATCTACGGCGTGTCGGCGGCGATCCTCAGCTTCGTATTCGTCGTCCTCGCCGGGCGGGTGCTGACCAACCGCACGACCGAACCGTCGGCAATGGCCGCGGAAAAGCATCTGTTCGCTTACTCCATCTTCTACCTGTTCGCCTTGTTCACGGCGCTGGTCGCCGATCGCTGGATCGCCTGATGCCGCTGCCGGACGACGAGTTGATCCGCGGCCGTCAGCGCGGCCGGGCGCGGGTCACGGTCCTGCTCCTCGGCGCGTTCGTCGTGCTATTGTTCTTCATCACCATCGCCCAGGCGAGCCGCAACTGGTGACCAGCGTGGCTGTGAACCGCAACAACCGCACGGCGCTGCTCATGGCGCTGGTCGCGCTCGGCTTCCTCGGCCTCGCCTTCGCCGCAGTGCCGGCCTACCGCATGTTCTGCCAGTTGACCGGCTTCGACGGCACGCCGATCCGCGCCGAGCGGGCGCCGGGCGCCGTTGCCGGGCAGATCGGAGTCCGCTTCGACGCCAATGTCGATCCGAAGCTGCCGTGGCGCTTCGAACCGCTGCAGGAGACGGTGCGGATAGCGCCGGGCGCCAAGACCACAATCTATTACCAGGCGACCAACCTCAGCGCCCGGCCGATCACCGGCCACGCCGTGTTCAACGTCACGCCGGACACCGCCGGCCAGTATTTCAACAAGATCCAGTGCTTCTGCTTCACCGACCAGACGCTGAAGCCCGGCGAGAGCGTCAAGATGCCGGTGATCTTCTACGTCGACCCGCGACTGCGCAAAGACACGCAGCCTG
>Ga0268265_10003255_pt1 | contig 11781 bp, 17 predicted proteins | sample KBSSwiS52_FD_190355 | JGI IMG/M metagenome (GOLD analysis project Ga0268265, IMG submission 190355) | Switchgrass rhizosphere microbial communities from Kellogg Biological Station, Michigan, USA - KBS Switchgrass S5-2 (SPAdes) (version 2) | ecosystem: Host-associated > Plants > Roots >... | reverse complement strand
TGTTCATGAACTATTCAAGCGCGCACTAACCATCGCCGCTCAGGCTAACGCACGTAAGATGCTGGCAGCAGGCTTAACTCCTGAACGCATACAGATTGATATGAGCAACTGGAAGCCTGGTGTGTCAGTACGTTTAACCTCTTCCATCAAGACCGTTGATCCTGTTAAGGTTATCAGCGAGAACTTTGATGATTGGACTCCAGAGAGGCAGGAAGAGATTCTACGTCTCATTCAGGAGCGTTTCGCCAAACGTGGTGCTACTCCTGAAGTGCCAGCTATTAACGGCAGTGAAATTGCCACTGAGCCCACCGCAGAAGAAATTGCCGCTATTACCGAAGGCGTGAATGGTGGCACTCATGAGACACAAGAAGTACCCGCTGATCCTCAGCATAATGAGTATGATCCATCAGCTCGTCGTGGCCGGCGTGATAGGTAGGAATAAAGTCTCCTGTGGTTAATTTTTAACCAAAGTGACGTGCCGAGCTTGCGAGGATGCTCAATGGTTCGGCAGTCACCAAACGTACTAACTCCGAAAGGGTTAATCGACTAATGTATGCAGCAGTTAACTGTGCTAACGGCGCCGCATCCCCACCCGTAGAGACCCGCGAAGCGTCCGATGGCAGGTTGCCACTCCAAGGTAAAAGTAATACGCTACGTGGACTGCTGCACTTCCTGAGTCGCGCCGACGTAGGCGCAATTACACTTAAAGGAATATACTTTGAATAATCCACGTTATGAAAGTGAGCGGTTAAAAGAACTATATCCTGGACTGTATTATCATGCTATTACAGATACAGCAATGACTCATCGCATGGATGGAGTACGTGGACATTACTTGCGCTTAGCAGAGTGGATTATGGACACGTGCCCAGACAGTAAATACCGCACTCTCGCATTGACTGAATTAGAAAGCTCGTTAATGCGTGCTATTCAATCCTTAGCAGTGAGTGATTCCAGTGCACTCGTTGATCCAGGAATACCGAGGTAGGCAATGAATAAACTGGTTTATATATCCGGACCTTATTCGTCCGATGACAGTAAGCAGAAGCGTGCTAATATCGAGAACGCGATTAACACTGCTATATGGTGTGCGCGTAATAAAATCTTCTACTTCTGTCCTCACATGAACAGTGCATACTTCGATGACTTAGCACCAGATGTTCCAACTGAATTCTATTACGAGATGGATTTACGAATTGCTGAAGCGTGTAATGCAGTGATTATATTACCTAAATTTCACTACAGTGAAGGAGCAATTAGAGAGTATCATTATTTTGCTCGTAACAACAAGCCAATATTCTACTGGCCAGATGAGTGTGACTTATTACTTAAATGGTATCACTAGGAGAACACGTGAGTGAGAAACGTAAGGTGTACGTAGTCTCAAAAGGCTTCCATGACTTTAGTCCTGCAGAAGAGCATGGCGAACTGGTGTTCTTAAGCGTCGAGCCACTTGCCAAGACTGCAGTGAGTAATATGCTGCGTATGTTCCTGCCTAAAATGGCCAATAGCAAGGAGGATGATTATATAGCAATTAGTGGACTGTCAGTAATGTGCTCAGTAGCATGCGTGATATTCGCACTCAAGCACCGATGCTTAAATCTTTTGTTGTTTGATGCAGCAACTGAAAGATACGTTAAGCGTTCGCTTATCCTAGACTCAATAGAACAAGTGGAAAAAGAACTAGATGAAATTACTAGAAATAATACCTGAACAAGATGCGTGGAATGTAATAGACCCAAGCAAGTTAAGTGTCTACATGAGTTGTCCACGTAAATACTTCTTTGAACACGTACTCCACTGGCGAGAAGATTACGTAAATAATCACCTGCATTTTGGTTCGTGCTGGCACCTGGCCGTGGAGCACCTGCTTAATAATAGCTACTCTAAAGAGTCCATTGAAGAAGCGTGTTATATATTCTTCAACGCATATCGCTTAAAACTAGATAGCGAGAGCGATGGACTATTTGCTCCAAAGGATCCTCAGAATGCTATGCAAACGCTCGTGAAATACGCCGAGCGATTTCGCACGGATACGCGTGATTACTTGGTACTAGGCACTGAAATAGGAGGCACAGTTCTAATAGCTCCAGATTCACCTATGTTCTTTAAGATTGACGCATTGCTGCAGCGTAAACGTGATAATAAAGTAATTTGTCTGGACCACAAAACGTCGCAGCGTCGCATGGGTAACTGGACAGAACAGTGGCTACTCAGTACTCAAATGCTCACCTACTTACATGTTCTCTACTGCTTATTCGGCGAGGATGATTCAGTGGGGGGAATACGTGTACGATGCAGCTTCTTCTACAAGGCTAAGCCAAGTGAGTTCGATGAAGCTATTGTAGAGAAGAGTTTAGGCCAGATGCAAGCATGGCTAACTAGCCAAACTAATTGGTATGACTCACTTCAGTACGACATGAATTACCTGCGTAATAATGAGTCAACTGAATCTCCTGCTATGCGCTCGTTTCCAATGAATGAGAAAGCATGCTTCAACTTTGGTCGTAAGTGTGCATACTTCGACTTCTGTAATGCCTGGCCTAATCCCTTAACTCGTTGTGAGCAAGTTCCTATGGGCTTCGTTCATGAAGTGTGGGACCCCCGTGATATGGTAACTGGACCTTTATTAGATTTAACAAAAGCCCAAGAGGAAGGTAATAATGACTGAGCCTATTTGCCCAGGATGTAACGGCAGCGGAATTATAACAGTTCATGTAATTGTTCGTGGTGATCCAAGTTGCGAAACATACTATCAGGAAAAGCAAAGATGCCCGCCATGTCATGGTAGTGGAGTTGCAACTAATGATGAAGTCAAGGAATTTATCAACTATATGAAGGAAGAGTAAGTGATTAACTCGTTTAGTGGAAAGTACGCTTTCCTAAGCAATTTTACAATTGCTCCAGTTGTCCTTGACAATATTGAGTATCCAACTGTAGAGCATGCATACCAAGCTGCAAAGACACTGGATACAAAGGAGCGTAACAATATAAGGTTAGCACCAAGTGCAGGCGTAGCTAAGAGGTTAGGCAGATATGTAGTACTTAGAAAGAACTGGAGTAAATTATGCTTTGAGATAATGGAGGATTTGCTGAGGCAGAAATTTACTAGGCATAAAGAGTTTCAAATAGCGCTGCTTGAGACCGGCGATGAACATTTAGAGGAAGGTAATTACTGGGGTGATCGCTTGTGGGGTACAGTTGATGGAGTAGGTGAAAATCACTTAGGTAAATTACTCATGAAAATACGTAATGAATTACAAGGAGAATAAGAAATGCCTTTAGATGCGCGTATTGAAGCAAGTCGACTACGTGACTTATACAAAGAAGATCCAAAGCAGAGCTCATTCAACCTATTGCTCATGGGTGAGACTGGAACGGGTAAGACATTCATTGCACGTACTGCACGCAAGCCTGTGCATATAGATAGCTTTGATCCGGGCGGCACGATCTGTTTACGTGCAGAAATAATGAAAGGCGATATAATAGCTGATACTCAGTACGAAAATGAGGATCCTAAGTCACCAAGGATGTTTGCTGAGTGGTGCAAGAACTTTGAGCAGCGAGAGAAAGATAAATACTTTGAGAGCTTCGGTACATACATGCTAGATTCAAGCACGATGTTCGCTGAAGCAATTATGAACTCTATTCTAAAGGCCGCTAATCTCACTGGTCAAGCACCACGATTTACTCACGATTACGTGCCGCAAAAGGTACTCATCCACAATTGGTTTAAGAGAATACTTTCATTACCGTGCGATGTAATTGTTACTGGACATATTGAGCCAATCAAGGATGAGGTATTAGGCTCTGTTGAGTATCGCTACATGACTACAGGTAAAGGCGCAACGATCATTCCTTTGCTGTTCACTGAGAAGTGGATAGCACACTCTAAACCAACAGCTAGTGGCGTCGAGTACCAAATACTCACACGGCGAACAGGTAAGTACGTGGCAAGTAGTAGTATTGCTGCAGGCAAGCTCGATACGTTTGAAGTGCCAGATATTAAGAAGATTCTAGCAAAGTGTGGGTGGGATACTAAAGATAAGCCCTCGCTGTTTGGGAGTAAGTAAGTGGTAGATTTTAACAAGTTAAGAGAAAAGCGTAAGCGTAGTGCCAAGCCAACTGATGCTGATTTTCGTGGCCCAAAACCTCTACTCATGGAAAGGAAAAGTGAGCAAGAAGCACAAGAGATAACGTCTAAAAGGAACGGAGTTCCTATGCCTATCATTGACTTTAGTGAATTTGATCTCGACAATATTCCGGAACTGAAGATACTTCCTGCAGGTACGGAAGTGAGGCTTCGCATCCTTGATGTGAGTTTGAAGCCAGACAAAAACAATGATCTTATGATGCAAGTACGTACTGACATCGTAGATGAGCCGCTAACAAAGGAAGTGTACTGGCAATGCCACTTACCTACAAGGAATATGGCAGAGAAGCGCGTTGCAGTGCTCAAGAAATTCCTCGCTGAATTCTGTGAGGCATTTGAGATAGACAAAAGTGCCTCTAATGATACAAGCGAGTGGCTTGGACGTGAAGGTTGGGCTATACTTGGTGTTAGGAATGATGCCAAGTATGGTGACACTAACGAGGTAAATAGGTTCTTGAAGCAACAGTAATTAAACTGTTGCGGCAGCGTTGCCGCGATTCCGTAGGTCGGCACGCAGTCCATTAAGGCGTATTAGTTGCTGATCGGTGGTCCCTAGGAAGGCCACCGACAGCTTTTACTGAGAGAAAGAAGCTCAGAAATAAATGCGAAAAAGCGTGTTGGCGACGGTGGAAAACCTGCGCTCTAGCAGCAACGGAGATTCAGTGAGGGCATCGAGCGTGCCTCAACACTTGTTAGACCGCGGAATAAACCTTGCTTCGGTTAAACTTTAACCAAAGGAGCGGTTAGATGCTATGACTAGGCCCTACACTCACCGCATCACCTTTGAGGTTACAGATGAGCAATACAATAAGCTGAAGTCGCACCTGGATCATGGGATGCTAAAGAGAGTGTTCTCTGTAATAGTAGATGATGCAATCGTTATGTTGGATGAGTATGGACAATACTTTATATTTGCACTGCTTAATGGACAGGTAAGTTATAGGAGGAGAGTGCAGGACTATATACGAGAGGCTAATGAATAGTGCTACGGTTAGATTTTAACCAAAGGAACGAGTCGACGCTACAGGTACCCGTGAGTGGCTTATCGGTGCTTCCGTGGGGCAACTTTGTTTCCGTGTCAACAACTCTTCTTCGGTCGCGCAAGCATCTACCTGTGCTCCATCGCTTAGTTAGGTGTAACCCGTTGGATGAATGGGCTCCGAGCGCGAGTCATTCGCGCAAAGGAATATTAATTCTATGGAGAAAATTAGCTTTGAGAAATTCCTCGATGAACTAACTGAGGAACAAGAGAATGAATTATTTGAGCTAATAAAGGCGCGTTACGAAGAGCGTCTCGAAAACGCCGATTTCTATGCCTGGTTAGATGAGAACGAATAAATGGCAACTCTCGATGATCTAGCAATTACTCCTCTATCAAAGCTCTCACCAGAGCAAGGTATGAATCTCATACTAGAGATGCGCTTACGTAGGAGAAGTGTACCAGAAAGACCTGCTAAAGAGAAAGTAATTAGTAGACGTAATTTGCCACCTGAATCTGTTATAGCTAATCTAAGTGAAAAACAATTAGCTGATCTCTATTATACTTTAGCTGCAAAGATGCAAAAGGAGCTACTCTAAATGCCTACAATGAATCTCGGTATTTTGCGCGTTGTTCCTATGGAGCAGATTAATGCCTCAATGGATACACGTGGTCGTCAAGCCTACGGAATCATTCAGGATTTGATGACCTCAATAGACAAGCACGGATTAATTCATCCTATTGCTGTGTACTCACCTAATGGAGAACCTCCATACAAGCTTGTCGCTGGTGGTAGACGATTTATGGCTTGTACTGCACTAAAATGGACAGAAATAACCTGCCGTATTTACAACAAGCCGATGTCTGATCTTGAGCTTGCTGCTATAGAACTATTCGAGAATCTTGACAGATTGAATTTGAACTATGATGAAGAAGTGAAAATGAAAGAGCGCCTGCATTTAACACTAGTTCAAATTCACGGCGAGAAGATAGCACGTGCTCCTGATGCTCCTGGGCACTCAGTTAGAGATACTGCTCGAGTATTAGGTGTAAGCCACGCCACAGTTTTGCAGGATATGAAATTAGCTGAAGCTATGCGTGTTCTTCCTGAACTTGAACTTGATAAGGAGAAGAATAAAGCAGCGGCAATGAAGAAGCTTGCACGATTCACGAATGTAATGACGAATAAAGTTGCCGTAGCTGAAGCACGTAATGATGCAGTACTTTCTGGTCGTATGACAAGTCCGGATGATCCACTCTCAGCATATGTCGTGGGTGATTTCTTTGATAATACACTCCAGCCTGGACAGTTTAGTTTTATTGAGTGTGATCCACCGTACGGAATTGACCTACAAGAACAGCGTGCTGATGGCGAAAGCGACCCAAGTCTCCAGCATGATTATAAGGAAATTAGTAACGTAGATTATTTGGCGTTTTTGAATAAGCTGTGTGATGAGTGCTATAGACTTGCTGCTGATAACAGCTATATTATCATCTGGTGTGGACCAGAGCATATTGCACGTGTTATCAGTTCTATGCAACGTGCGAAGTTTGAGACGTGTAAGATTCCTGCTATATGGAAGAAAGGTAACTCGCAGGGGCAGGCACAAGGTATGGCTACTAACTTAGGCAATGCGTACGAGATGTTCGTGTACGGCAGACGTGGAAGTGCACAAATACGTAAGCAAGGTCGTGCAAATATATTCGACTTTCAGGGAGTGCCATCATCACAACGTATTCATCCAACCGAAAGACCACCGGCTCTTATGCAAGAGATTATTGACACTTTTGTATGGCCGCACTCTAATATTCTAGTGCCATTTGCCGGAAGCGGAGTTACATTAGAAAGTGCATTCCAGCTTGGCCATAAAGCAATTGGCTATGACTTAAGTTCAAACTTCTATGATGCCTATATTAATAGGCTTATTCAATAGATAGGAGCAAAATGATACGAGCACAAGTAGGTAATGATTTCTTCTTTGGAATAACCGAGAATGATGTGCTTGTATTGAAAGGCGGTGATATAATAAGTGTTAAATTAAGGCAATCAGGAGATATGCTTATAATAATATGCTATGGAGAAACGGATGAGAAGTTAGTACTTGAGTTGCAAGAAATTGCTGGGTCTCAAATTAAAATAACTTCCAATAAGAGAGGAGCAAAGAAGAAAACTCATTGTGTGAGAGGACATGAAAAAACTCCTGAGAATACGTACTCTTATCTAAGTGTTGATGGATACGTAGTACGATGCTGTAGAGAGTGCCATAGAATAGCAGTGCGTGAAAGGAGAAAAAATGCCAAACTTAGTAGGACCAGACGGATTACTAAGTAGTAAAATAGCACTTGTTGGCGAGCAGCCAGCTAAGTATGAAGTACGCTATGGCAAGCCCTTCATGGGGCCAGCTGGAAGAAATCTCAATGAATGCCTGCAAAATGCGCGCATTACTCGTGGAAGTTGTTATCTAACGAATGTTATTAAGGATGTCGAGTTTGAGCTTAATCGTTACTTTGATATTAAGCCAGGAGTAAATGGTCGCGCTAATACAACTCGGTTAGGCCAACAGTATTTAGAGGTGCTTCGTGATGAGCTTATGGAAAGTAAGGCGAACATTATTGTACCTATGGGAAACACTGCGTTATTCGCTCTTACTGGTAGAGTTGGTATTAACGCGTGGCGTGGTAGTATCATTGAATCAACTCTCATTCCTGGTAGGAAAGTCATACCTACTCTGCATCCTGCAATTTATACTGATGAAAAGGTGCTGGCGAATCCTGCTGCGTATCTCGCGAAGTATTTAATAACTATTGACTTTAAGAAGGTTAAAGCTGAGTGTGAATTTCCTGAAATTCGTTTAACTGATAGAAAACTACGTACTCAACCAAGCTACTATGATTGCTTGTCCTGGCTCGAGGAGTGTAAAGCTCATGCACGTAATGGCGGAATTGTATACTATGATATTGAGCTAACTCCAAAGACTCAAGAGCTAAGTTGCATTAGCTTTGCGATCAGCGAGATCGACGTGCTGTGTATTCCGTTCGTAAATGCAAGCGGTGATTACTTCAGTGCTGAGCAAGAGTACAAACTGATGTTGAGTATCGAGGATTTGCTGTCTAATAGTGATTGGATGAAAGGCGGACAAAATATCGTATTTGATTCACACTATTTATTACGCAAGTACGGCATTCGCACGCGTAATATTGTAGCAGATACAATGATTGCTCAACATATTCTCTATCCAGATTTCGGTGGCAAAACGTACAAAGGAAAAGCACTTCAGTTTATTACTGCAATGTGGACGGATATACCATACTATAAAATGGACGGAAAGTTATGGCTAAAAGGAATAGGTGAATATGATAAGGGATGGAAATATAACTGTCTAGATAGCATTGCTTGTGCTGATTCATTCCCGAAACAATTAGCTGAATTAGAAGAGCGTAGCAATTACGACGCATACGAACGTCAGGTGAGGTTAGTTGCACCACTCAGCTATATGATGGAGCGTGGAATAAGGATAGATATAGAAGGAATGGAACACGCGTCAAAGAATGCTCAACTTGAAGCTGATGAATTAACGCAACAAGTATATAGCATAATTGGTAAGACGTTCAACTTAGCTAGTCCTAAGCAAGTATGCGAGTACTTCTATACAGAACGTAAAGTTGATCCGTATCTGAACAAGCAAGGCAAGCCTACTGTAGATGAGGAGGCGCTTACACGAATAGCAAATAAGGGATTTAAAGAGGCCAGTTTAATACTTGAGGTTAGACGCCTGCAAAAGAAAGCATCAACATTTCTCAACGTCCAGAACGTAGACTCTGATGGTAGAATGAGATGCTCATACAACCCAGTTGGCACAAGATTTAGCAGAATTAGTTCTAGTGCTAATATCTTCGGCACTGGAGCAAATTTACAGAACGTACCTCATGATGTACTTAGCTACTACATAGCTGATCCTGGGTACGTAATTTACTCGTTAGATATGTCGCAAATTGAATCACGAATTGTGGCATACGTTGGCAATATCACGCAAATGAAAGAAGTATATGAACGAGGGCTGGATATTCACCGACAAACAGGGTCACTCATATTTGATAAGCAGTATGATGAGGTCAGTAATATACCTGGATCAAGTACGATCGGAAATGGAACTTACAGTGAGCGAGATTGGGCCAAGCGAGCCAATCACGGTTTTAATTATGGTTTTGGGTACAAGTCATTTAGTCTCCTATACGAAATTCCCGAACGACAAGCTAGGTACATTTATGAGCGCTATCACGCAGCTTATCCAGGCCTTAAAGGAGGATACTGGAAGTACGTAGAAGATTGTCTAAAGTCGACTCGAACACTTACTAATTTATACGGAAGAAAGGTCACGTTCCTTGGTAAGTATGGAGAGAAGTTACTTAACGAAGCTTATTCATGTATTCCTCAGGGCACGTGTGGAGATTTAGTAAATGAGTACGGACTTAACTTTATCTATTATAATTCGGATGAACTTTTTAAGCATGTAGAACTACTAACACAAGTACACGATTCGGTGAGTGTGCAAGTTCCGCTGCATTTGCCAATACTTGATCATGCGAGGATATTAATTGCGATTAAGAATTCGTTAGAGCAACCGCTGAGATTTGGTAGATCAGAGTTTATAGTACCTACTGATCTAGTAGTCAACACGTGCCTTAATAAGAACTTAGGTATAGAGTTGAAAGGAAACAAGTTCAGCAATGATCCGTATGTATTAGAGGCGTATTTACAAGATGCAATTTTAACTTTGGGGTTATAGCCATGCCAAGAACACCTGAAGGTTTCCAGCTCATGCCTGAAGCTAAATGTCCAGTGTGCAATTACACACTAAATGCTGTAGCACAGAAAGGAAAGAATCCATCTGATACTGCTCAGCCTCAAGAAGATGATCTAACTCTGTGTATTGAGTGTTATACACCACTGCTCTTTAATAAGGATTTGACGCTACGATTATTGAATCAGTTTGAGAAAGAGGCTCTCAATGAGCTTATCGAAGAAGCTACTGCTAATCTAGTATTTATGAAAAGGATGTATAATGAGTAGACAATTAGGTGATTGGTTGGATGCTTACATGTACTTCACAGATGAAACTGAACCATGTGAGCTGTATCGTAAGTGGGTAGGAGTAAGCGTACTTGCTGCCGCACTACAAAGGAAGTGCTACTTGCATTGGGGCTCACAAACTTGGTACCCAAATCTCTACATTGTTCTTACGGGTCCTCCAGGAGAACCACGTAAAGGTACAGCAATGGCTTCGGGATATAGTATATTAAGACCACTTAATTTGAAGCTGTCTGCAGATAGACTAACACCCGAGCACTTCATTAAAGAACTTAGTAGTTGTCTAACTACAACACAGTTTGATGCTGGTAAGTTTATGAATCACTGTTCACTTACGGTGTTCAGTAAGGAATTAACAGTGTTTATTGGATACAGGAACTCACAATTCCTTGCTGATTTGACTGATTTGTATGACTGCGCAGATACGTGGTCTTACAGGACAAAAGGAAGTGGGCAATTTGAAGTAACAGGTGCGTGGCTTAATATACTAGCGGCAACAACACCGGAGCAAATTCAAGCTGCATTACCACCTGAAGCTATAGGTGGCGGATTTGCGAGTAGAGTACTGTTCATTTATGCTGATAAGCGAGGTAAAACTGTGCCGGTTCCTGTTGAGAATCTAGAACTTAAGCAAAAGCTAACAGCTGATTTGGAAGAGATATCATTATTAGGTGGACAATTCCGTGCAACAAATGAGTATGTAGAAGTACGTACTGAATGGTACGTAAGTCAATCGCAAGATACACAAGTGATACAAGATGCGAGATTCGCAGCGTACTATAGTAGGAAAACTAGCACGGCAACGAAACTGAGTATGATTCTTAGTGCAGCTCGCAGTGATGAAATGAAACTACGAAAAGAGGATTTTATACGAGCGGTTGATATGCTAGATGAAGCTGAAGTACCAATGATGCGAGCACTTAGTGGTGTAGGTAGAAGTGATTACGCAGAGATTTTACCTGCTGTAATGGAGGAAATATTAAGGCATAAAGAAGTAACTTTACGTTACCTTATGAATAGATTCTCACATGATACGACACAATTTCACTTGATGAAAATGGTAGAAACACTAGAGTTAATGGGAGTGCTCAATTATGCACCTATAACAAAGAAAGTACACGTTAATCCGGACTTTGGCAAAGGTCCACAACAAAGTGATCAGGTGAACTAAATGGAGCAATTAGCAGCATTTATAGGACTTGTGCTAATAGCAGTGTTTTTGATTACGTTTATGGATTAGGATTATTGCGTGATGCTCACGCCAAGAAGGGAGCAGGATGCTGACGCATCCACCGGCACCGTTACTATGCCTACGGCAGGGATAGGAGGTTTCTAGAATAAGCCTAACCGGCCCGTTAGCACAAGAATGGTCAGCGGCCCACATAAGCCGTTTGTGATGCTTGTGTGGGAACTCTCGCTGCGCCTTATAAGCGGAAGCCTAGGTATGAGTCGGAGCACTACTGACTGTGGCATAACAGCATCTTACTTTGCTGCGGTTAAAATTCAACCAAAGCAATTGGCGATGCTCAATCCTCCAAGCTGCGTCGTATGGCACCCACA
>Ga0268265_10003253_pt1 | contig 11788 bp, 9 predicted proteins | sample KBSSwiS52_FD_190355 | JGI IMG/M metagenome (GOLD analysis project Ga0268265, IMG submission 190355) | Switchgrass rhizosphere microbial communities from Kellogg Biological Station, Michigan, USA - KBS Switchgrass S5-2 (SPAdes) (version 2) | ecosystem: Host-associated > Plants > Roots >... | reverse complement strand
CGAGCCGGCGAACTCGACGGCGTGGCCCACCGCGCCCGCCGCCCCCCAGCGACCGATGATGTAGAGGATCAGGTCCTTCGCCGTGACACCGGGCTTCAGGGCGCCATCCACCCGGATACGCATCGAACGCGGCCGCTCCAGGATCAGCATCTGGGTCGCCAGGGCCTGCATGATCTCGGTGGAGCCGATCCCCCAGGCCAACGCGCCGAACGCGCCCTGCGTACAGGTATGGCTGTCGCCGCAGACGATCGAGAGGCCCGGGAGCGTCAGGCCGAGTTCCGGGCCGATGACGTGGACGATGCCCTGCGCGGACGAGTCGAGATCGAAGAGCTGGATGCCGGCGGCCTCGCAATACCGCCGGAGCGCCGGCAAACTCCTGCGACTGCCTTCGCTGGTGTCCGCGGTGCGCCCGGGCGTGGTCGCTATCCCATGGTCGGGGGTGGCGAAGGTCTGGCCAGGCGCGCGCACCGGCAGGCCGCGCTGGGCGAGCGCCCTCAGGGCGCCTGGCCCGCTCAGGTCGTGCAACAGGTGCAGGTCGATGGAGACAAGATCCATCCCGCCGCCCATCTCCCGCACGCGATGGAGATCCCACAGTCTTTCGAAGAGGCTCGTGCCCATCGGAAGTGTCCTAAATCGCCGCAACGACTGCGTTGCAGAAATCCAAGGTGCTGGCCATCCCGCCCTGGTCCGGGGTGAGCGCCCGGCCCTCGGCGTAGACTTGGTCGATGGCTCTGCGGAGGTCGGCCGCCTTGTCGTTCAGAGCGAGATACTCGAGCATCATGGCCGCCGAGAGCAGAGTAGCGGTGGGATTGACGACGCCCTTGCCGGCGATGTCCGGGGCGGTGCCGTGCGCCGACTCGAAATAGGCGTAGTCACGGCCAAAGCAACCGCTCGCCGCCACGCCGAGGCCGCCCGTCAGGCCCGCGGCTGCGTCCGACAGGATGTCGCCGTAGAGGTTGGGCAGCACCAGAACGTCGAACCTGTGCGGATCGCGCACCAGCCGGTGGGCGCAGTCGTCGACGATCAGGGTGTCGAATTCCACGTCGGGATAGGCCTTGGAGACCTCCTGGGCCGTCCTGATGAACAGGCCATCGGTCTTCGGCAGCATGTTCCACTTGGCGCTGGCCGTGACCCGGCCGGGCCGGCCCTCGGCGCGACGACGACGGGCCAGGTCGAAGGCGAAGCGAACGACCCGCTCCGAACCGGCCTTGGTGATCGCCTTCAGCGCATAGGCGCCTTCGCCGAGGTCCTGGGGCGCGCGCCCCGCGGTGCGGCTCATCAGCCCCAGCGGCGCCAGGCTGCGCAGGTCGCCTTCCAGGTTGAGATAGGCGTCCTCGAGGTTCTCGCGGACGATGACGAAGTCGATGCCCTGCGGGCGGGCGAGGGGGCTGCCGAGGCCGGGCGTCCAGCGGGTCGGGCGGACGTTGGCGAAGGTCTCCTTGCCCCAGCGCAGATAGAACAAGGCCGGCGCGGCTGGACCGGCGGTGGCCCCGAAGAGCGTGGCGTCGCTGGTGTCGATGATCTGGCGAACCGTCTCCGAGAGCACGGGCCGACCGGTGGCCCCGGGCTCGGTGACGATGTCGCAGCGTTTCCAGCTGATCCCGACCTGACATCTGTCGAGCACGTCCACCGTCGCGTCGATCGCTTCGGCTGCGGCGTCTTCGCCGGGGATGACACAGACTGTCGGCATGAGCGCTCGATGTTCGGCTCTCGCCTCCACCTGGAGGGCGAGCTGGTTCGAAGACGCCAAAAGGCGATGTTCCCACCGTCCCGTCAAGTGGTGTGTCGTGCCGGGATACGGCACGACCTGACGTTGGGTCAAGGCCTGTCCACCCTCCGTTGGTCACCTGATCAGGAGGCTGCGCCGGGCGCCGGCAGCTGGTCCCTCAAACCGCGAGGGCGGGCTGAGAGGCGACGCCCAGGCTCACGCGTCGGGCTGCATCCGCCACCAGGGGCCCGAACCGTTCGGCGAGTTCGACGGGGAAACGATCGCCCGGCGCCGAGACGGAGAGCGCCGAGAATGGACGCCCGTCAGGATCAAGGATGGCTGCGCCCACGCCATGCACGTTCGCGATGTTGCCACCAAGGTTCACGGCGTAGCCACGCTCTCGGGCCTGAGCGAGATCCCGCCGCAAAGCATCCGGATCCGTCAAGGTGTGTGGGGTGAGCGTCCTGAGCGGGCGTCCGAGGAACTCGTCGAGCTCAATCTGGGGAAGGCTCGCCAGAATAGCCTTTCCCGTGGCCGTGGAGTGGAGGTTGGAGGTTCCACCGTAGGGGAAGAAGTAGCGCACGGGCTTGATGCCGTCCAGGCGTTCGACCAGCACAAGGATGTTCTGGAACCTGCAGGTCAGATGCACGGTCTCTTCTGTGGCGCGCCTCAGTTCCTCCATCACCGGCAGCGCCAAGCTGCGCAGGGAGCGGTGCTCCAGGTTGGCCCTTCCGCTGGCTACGAGCGCGCGCATGGTCAGGCGCCACAGGGGGCGGTCGCCTGCGGACGGCTCAACCCAGCCCGTCTTCTTGAGGGCATGGAGCGTCCGTTGCGCTGTCGATTTCGGAATGTCTGCGAGCCTCGCCAACTGCCCGACGCCGACCGGCTGGTGCAGGCTCAGGAGTTCGACGAGTTGAAACGCAAGCTCGACCGGTCTCATTCCTGCCCTATCATTCGTGCCGTGTGGCGGCATGATAGAGGGGCCGGGCGCGACTGCACAGCGCTTTGCCGGAGTTTGTTCCCGCGCGCGCCTCAAACACCCTTGAGCGCTGTGTGGATCGTCGCCCTCCCTCGATAGAAGGTCTGCTCGCCAATCCCATGCCGCCGTCGCTTACGCGCTCGACCGCGAAGTGGACTGGCGTTTCCCGATCGCCGGCGCGGATGAACCTGCAACTCAGCGAATGGCAGGCCTTGCCCACCACGGTCTCGTAGGCGGCCAACAGCGCCTGGGCGACCAAGTGGCCGCCGAAAATCTTCGCGCCCCCGAACCGCGAGCCATGGCCGCGAAAGCGATCCGCCGCCAACGGCTCTAACGCCAGCGTCTCAACCAATTTCTCGATCTCGTCCGTCAACAGGTCGTTCCTTCGAAAGCGGTCAGCAGACACAGAAAGAGCCCTCCAGCTTGGACTTCCGGAGCGCCCCGCGGCGCAGCGCTACAAGCGCTTGGCGCGCGTCGGCGCGCGTATCAACCCACCACCGAGGCGATGAAGCAGACCTCGCGATGTGGGGCGAAACGCGGGCGGGCGCCCCGTGCCCGCCCTCGGTGAAGCCGGCGGCGCGCCTTCTGCTGATGGCCGACGAGTTGACGCTGAACGCTCAGCACCGGCATAGGGGTGCTCCACCACAACAGACGGGACCTATGGAGACGCTTCTCGAAACGCTGACGCTGGAGCGGCTAGACGACAACCAATTCCGAGGCCGCTCCCCGAGCGATACAGCCGCTCGCGTCTATGGCGGACAAGTAATTGCTCAGTCACTAATCGCAGCTTACGCAACTATCTCCGAGCAGGTTTGTCATTCTCTGCACTGCTATTTCCTAAGAGCTGGCGACCCGAAAGAGATATTGCTTTTCGATGTGGACTGGGTCCGGGACAGCCAGAATTTCGCCACGCGCCGGGTGATCGCAAGGCAAGGCGAGCAGCAAATCCTGATCATGTCGGCCTCGTTTATGGTCCTCGAACGAGGGTTTGAGCATCAAACGCCAATGCCACCGGCCCCGCCGCCCGAAACCTTGCGGGACGATAGCGAAATGATCGCAGAGCTTGATCCGGCATCCCACCTGTTACGGCAGCAACAGCGTCAGGTTTTTGAGACCCGTTCCGTTCCGCCTCGCAGCCCGATAATGCGGGCGCATAAGGGGGAGCCGGCACAGAAGTTCTGGATTCGCGCCCGCGAGACTTTAGGAGCAGATATCCAAATACAGCAGGCGACATTGGCTTATGCTTCCGACCTGGCGTTTCTCTCGACGACAATGCGACCCCACGAATTGACTTGGGCGACGCCCGGTTTGCAATACGCCAGCCTGGATCATTCCATCTGGTTTCACCGCACGAGCGACCTAGGGCTGTGGCACCTGTATGACATGGACAGTCCCACGGCCTCCGGGGGACGCGGCCTCAATCGAGGCGCATTTTATGCGGCGGATGGGTCATTGATCGCCTCAGTGGCGCAAGAGAGCCTCATGCGAATGAGGTCGCCTCCTTTGGGCCGCCGAGCGAGATAAGTTGCAGCAAGCGTGACCGATCCAGAATAACGGACACTCATTCCAGCGCCACATCCATCGTCCGGCGCGAGTCCCCGCGCAGCCAATACAGCGCAGCGGCGCCGACACTTGAGGTGCGCCGCCTACACCGGATCGCGCGCACGCCTTCGCGTTCTCGAAGAAAACTCTTGCCGGTCGACGCGCGGCGTCAGCGCGGCGGATTATCCCGAGGAGGTGTGGACGGCCCTCACGGCGAAATATCCGATTGGCAGAGTCGGAGAACCTGAGGGCATCGCAAATGCTGTGCTCTTCCTGGCGTCCGATGAATTCAAGTTCATCACCGGCCTGGAGATGGTTGTGGACGGCGGCTACAGCATTCAATAGCTGTCACTCCACCTCTATTATGCCCGATAGCCGCCATTGACCGGGACGATCGCACCGGCGCTTTGGCTGCTGTCGGGGCCGGGCAAGCGCATCGCGGGTTGACGCCAAAGATTTCCTCTGCATTTTACACTACAATCCACAGAGTCATTTTCGAAGGAAACCGCCGTGTCAGAGGATCTCGATCTTCGAAAGATTGTTGCAGATGTCGCCGCGGCCTATTTCAGCAACAGCCACGTGACCCCATCCGAGATTTCAAACGTCATCAATCAGATCGCGAGCAGCCTCTCGGCTGTGGGTGGCGCAGTTGCAGAAACACCAACGGAAGCGCCGGAGGAGCGCAAGCTGACGCCGGCTCAGATCCGTAAGTCGATCACCAGAGACGCGCTGATCAGCTTCGAAGACGACAAACCTTACAAGACTCTTCGGCGACATCTTGCGGTAAAGGGTCTGACGCCCGAACAATATCGCGACAAGTGGAGCCTGCCAAAAGACTACCCGATGGTAGCCCCGTCCTACAGCGCAGCACGCTCCAGCATGGCGAAAGCGCTCGGCCTAGGGAACCGGGTCGCCGCGAACAAGCCACGAGAAGAGCCGGCCGCCGCGCCTGTCGTCGATGCGCCAAAGGCGCGACGCGGACGTCCCGCGAAAGCCAAGGCCGCGAAGGTTGCCGCTGAGACGGCCTAGACTTCTGCGTAGTCGGTGCACGCATCCCCGACAGGCCGGTCCGCAGACCATGATCTGACGCTTGCTAGGTCCTGGCGATCCAGACGAGTCCGCTGCGGCGGGGAGGCGTACGGGGTTCGCTGGCATAACGCCGCGTAGGATCGGCCTTCAGTGCGAGTTAGCAGCAATTCACTGAGTGGCGGAACTCGGCGCGCGCGACCGAGAAGCTTCACCTTCAAGCGCGTCATTCTCCTCGGCGAACTGTCGATCGAGCGCGCGGCGGAAAAATCGGTTTCGGGCCGCAGGCTCTTGGCGCCGCTCACCACTGAGGCTCGCGCGGTGATCGCTGAGCTACGTGCGTTGAACAAGCTGCGCAAAGTCCCATCGACCCACGTCCGCGTTTTGCGAGCCGGTCCGTGGCATGGAGCCGGTTTGGGGGGACATCTGGTGAAAGGCCTGGCAGAAGGCTGGCGTGACGAAGCATTTCCCGACCCGCGCGGGATCGCGGCGACTGGCTTCTGCATGGCGCCGCTGACGGACGAAGAGGTCGCCGACATCATGGGTTGGGAGCCGGATCAGGTCCGCACAATCCGCAAGCGCTACGTCGATCGCAACCGCATCGCTGCGGGCGTCATCGCGCGGATGGAGAAGGCCCAAGATGGGCAGGACTAAGCGACCGGATTAGCAGGGTTGAGCCGGCCGGTGAGAACCGCTAGAGACGGAATTGTAAACCACGCTGTAAGCCAACCCTTTTTGTTCCAGCGTCGGATTTTACAAGCCTTTGATAAATAGAGGCTTTGCGGGCGTAGTTCAGAGGTAGAACGCAAGCTTCCCAAGCTTGATGTCGTGGGTTCGATTCCCATCGCCCGCTCCAAACCTTCCCCGCGCTGACGACGACATGAGTCGGTCTGCGGGCCGGCCAGCCTCGCTGTCAGAACGTCTCGACCCAGGGGCGGAGCTCCACCTCCCAGCTCCAGGCGCTGCGGTGCTGGCGCAGGACGTCGAGATAGGCCTGGGCGACCGCGTCGGGGTCGAGGGTGCTGTCGGGGCGATCGGCCGGGTCGGGCCGGGTCGCGCTGCGCACGCCGCCGTCGATGATGAAATGCGCCACGTGGATCCCCTTGGGCGCCAGCTCGCGCGCGGCGCTCTGGGCCAGGCCGCGCAGGGCGAACTTGCCCATGGCGAAGGCCGAGGAGAGCGGAAAGCCCTTCACGCTGGCCGTGGCGCCGGTGAGCAGGATCGCGCCCGCGCCGCGCGTAACCAGGCGTTTCGCCGCCTGCTGGACGACCAGGAAGCCGCCGAAGGCCGAGACCTCGACGGCGTGGCGCACCGCCTCGGGGTCGAGCTCGACGATCTGGCCGCGCACCCGGGCGGCGGCGTTGTAGAGCACCACCTCGGGAACGCCGATGCGCGCCTCCACCGCCTCGAACAGGCCCGCGACGGCGGCCGGGTCGGCTGCGTCGACCGCGAAGGCCTCGGCGCCTGTCTCATCCGCCAGGCCGCGCAGCTTCTCCACGTTGCGGGCGGCCAGCGCCACCTTCAGTCCGGCGGCGGACAGCGCCCGCGCTGCGGAGGCGCTGACGCCGGGTCCGGTCCCGACGATCAGGGCCGTGCGATAGGGGATCTTGGTCATGTCAGGAGCCTTGTTGAGCTGCTCTCTCAATGTTGCGATCCGGGGAAGCGGCGCCCAGACCCAAGATCAATAGAATATAATCATCCCTGGTATGCGCAGCCCCAATATGAGGCGGCCTGACCCATGCAAATGGAATGCGATATGTGGGGCGATATGCACAAATCTGCCGGTGCATGGAGAAATATTGCATCGACACTGTTCGGTAAGGTGCGGACTGTCGCATCGATCCGCTCCAAGTATTTCATTCGACCGCCAATTCGAGTTCCAGCATGATCAGTCGCCGCGCGCTCATGATGTCCGCCCTGGCCGCGACGCTCGTGGCCTGCCGGCCCGCGGGGACGCCGGCGGCGCCTGTCCTGAAGGTGGGTAGCCAGAAGGGCGGCACCAAGGCCCAGATCCTCGCCTCGGGCGTGCTCGCCGGCGCGCCCTATCGGGTGGAGTGGAGCGAATTTCCCGCCGCCCAGCACCTGCTCGAGGCGCTGGGGGCCGGCGCGGTCGATCTCGGCGCGGTCGGTGACGCGCCGTTCCTGTTCGCCTTCGCCGGCGGCGGCAAGGTCCGCGCCGTCCACGCCGCCCGCTCGGCGGCCGGGGGCCGGAGCACCGCGCTGATCGTGCCAAAGGGCTCGCCGCTGCACGCCGTCGCCGACCTGAAGGGCCTGCGCGTCGCCACGGGCCGGGGCTCGATCGGCCACTACCTGCTCCTGCGCCTGCTGGACCAGGCCGGGCTGAAGCCGGCGGACGTGGATCTGGCCTTCCTGGGGCCCGGCGACGCCAAGGCGGCCTTCTCCGCCGGCGCCATCGCGGCCTGGGTGACCTGGGGGTCGTACCTGGCGGTGAGCGAGCTGCGCGACGGGGCGCGCCGCATCGGCGACGGCCATGGCCTGCTGAGCGGCTACGGCTTCGAGGTCGCCAGCCTGCAGGCGCTCGAAGCCAAGCGCCCGCAGATCGCCGATTTCCTCGCGCGGCTGTCACGCGCCCAACGTTGGGTCGCGACCCACCGGCAAGCCTACGCCGCCGCGCTCGCCCAGGCGACCGGCCTCGACCTCGAGATCGCGCAGCGGACGGCCGACGCCACCCGCGGCGAGCCCGTGCCGATCGACGACACGGTGGTGGCTGAAGAGCGCGCCGTTCTCGAACGCTTCATCGCCGCCGGCGCGATCTCATCGCACCCGGACCTCGCCCAGGCCTTCGACCGCTCGTTCGCCGCGGCGGTCGCGGCGTGACGATGGCGCCGGAGACGGGCTGACACGGCGCCGTGCCGGATCCTCGCGCGGTGCGGCGCTCGCAGGCGCGACTGCGCCGTGCTGCGACTTGCCGGCCCCGCTCAGAACCTGAAGCCCAGGCGCGTGTAGTAGAAGCCGCCGTTCAGGCCGAACGGAGAATTCGTGCCGTAGGCTCCCGAGCCGGTCCAGCCGAGGCCATAGGTCGGATTGTTCTGATAGTTGATCGGGCTGGTGGGCAGGGTGGAGTCGGCGACGATGGCGCCGATCCGGTCCGGCTTCTTCGCGAACAGATTGTTCGCGCCCGCCGAGACGGTGATGCTCGGCGTGAGGTCGTAGCTGATGTCGAGGTCGGCGATCCACTTGGGGCTGAAGTGAAGGTCTCCGGAGGCGACGGTGGAGGGTTCGACGTACTTGCCGTAGCGGGTGTTGCGAAGGTTGACGGCGAGCTTTCCCAGCCGCCAGTCGGCCCCCAGGGTGATCCGGTCGCGCGGGGCGGAGACCGTGAGCTGACGCCGCGCCAGGCGCCCGAAGAGGACATAGGAGGAGCCCAGGCTGTTCAGGGCGGCTGGATTCGGCTTCACGGACCTGATCTTCGTCGCGTTGCCGGCCACCACCACCGACCAGTGGACCCGGCCGAAGTCGCCGAGCGACTGCTGATACTCCGCGACGAAATCGACGCCGCGCGTGCGGGTGTCCACCGCATTGGTGAAATACTGCCCGTTGGTCAGGCCGGAGAAGCCCTTGGCCGCCAGGATCGCGGTGACCGCCGGACCCGCAAGCTGCTCCGACTTCACGATCCGGTCGGTGATGTCGATCTGGTAGGCGTCGAGCGTGATGCGCAGGTCGCGAAACGGCTCGAAGGTCACGCCGAGCGAATAGTTCAGCGACTTCTCCGGTGTCAGCGGGGTGGCTCCCAGCGCCTTGGCCTCGGGGCTGTCGACCCGCAGGAACTTCGACTGGAACGAGACCCGGCGGCCGGCGGCGTCGAAGCCGCTGGTGTTCTGGGTGGTGGAGAAGCCGGCCTGGGCGAGCGACGGGGCGCGGAAGCCGTTGCTCACCGCGCCGCGCAGGGCCAGGCCCGGCAGGATCTCATAACGGGTGGTGAACTTGCCGCTCAGGGTGTCGCCGGCGCTGTCGCTGTAGTGTTCGGCTCGGGCCGCGACGCCCACGTACCAGGCCTTGGTCACGTTCGCGCCGACGTCCACATAGGCCGCGACGTTGTTCCGGCTGAGGGTGACTTCGTCGTCCGGCGTGGTCCCGGTGAAGGACTGCAGTCCGGCGGTGGGGAAACGGCCGGCGTAGAGGACGCCGAACGGCGTGCCGTCGTTGAGCACCTGATAGTTTCCGTTGCGATAGGAGTTGGGCTCCCCCGCCGACTCCTCGAACCGCTCCCAGCGGTGCTCGAGGCCCCAGGAGACGTCGAGCGGCCCGTCCAGGAAGCCGACGTCGAAAGCGCGGGTGACGTCGAGGTTGTTGGTCCACTGGTCGAAGATCTGCTTGCCCAGGAAGAAGCTGGTCTGGGTGACGCTCGGCCCGAGGGAGGCGTTCAGGGTGCTGCTGGCCCCGAGCCAGACATCGTCGCGCCCGTAGGTGGTGCTGATGTCCCAGGTCCAGCCGAAGGATTCTCCCTTCAGGCCCGCCGCGACCTGCCCGTCCCATTCGTGTATCCGCCGATAGGTCTGGAAGCCGTTGGGAAAGATCTGCGGCAGGGCCGAGAGGTTGGCCGGGCGGTAGGCGCCGCGCCGGTCCTTGAGCTCGCGGTAGCTCAGGGTCGAGAAGCTGTAGAATTCGAGCCCGTCGCCCACCGGGACCGACAGGTCATAGGCGCCGATCAGCGCGTCCGTCCGGGTCGAGCGGCCATAGGCCTTGGAATAGTAGCGGTCCCCGGTGGCCTCGCGCGGATCGAGCGCGCCGCCCACGAGCGGATAGAGGATGCCGGTCGCCTTCTCCCCGGCCGGCGCCGGCTCCTGGTGGGTCGCTTGCAGGGTGAAATGGATGTCGCCCCCGAACAGCGGCCGACCGAAGTCGACGCTTTGCTGCAGGAGGGCGCCGCCGTCGCTGTAGGTGCGGCCAAGCGTCGTCTGGGCTTGGCCCCCCTGGCCGTTGTTCTTGAGGATGATGTTGATCACGCCGGCGATGGCGTCGGAGCCGTATTGCGCCGCTGCGCCGTCGCGCAGCACCTCGATGCGCTGGATGGCCTGGGCCGGGATCAGGTCGATATCCACCGGCGTCGAACCCGCCGAGACTGTCGCCAGATTGTTGATCAGGGCCGTGGAGTGCCGCCGCTTCCCGTTCACCAGCACCAGCAGGTAGTCGCCGCTGACGCCGCGGATGGCGTAGGGCCGCACGCTGGCCGAGGTGCCGCCGCCGTTCTGAGCCGGAAGGTAGAGCGATGGGATCAGGGTCGAGAGGATCTCCTTCAGCCCGGTCTTGCCGGTGGCGGCGATCTGGTCGGCGCCGACGATGTCGATCGGCACGGGGCTGTCGGCGACCGTGCGGGCCTGGCTGCCGCGCGTCCCGGTGACCACCACCTCGTCGACGCTGTTCGCCGCCGTTTCCACCCCCGCGGCGGCGGCGTCGGTCGGCGCGGCCCAGGCCGGCGGCGCGCCGACCAGCAGGCCCAGCGGCAGGAAGGCGACCGCCGCCAGCAGGCGCGCTCTGTAAGCCGACATTTGCTTGATCCCCTAGTCTTGGACCCGACGCGACAGCGCCAGGGCGTCCCCTGCAGTGGGCGCTCGACATCGAGCGCCTCGCGTCGCCTGAAGTCGGCGCCGGCCTGCGTCGGATAATCTCCAAGATCAGACCAAGGATAAGAGGATAAATGCTGATCTCTGGTCTAGATATTCTTCATGTCGGATATAATAAGATCTATTGATCGATCTGATATCGAGGATGTCCACATTTGTAAATGAAGTCATCAATTATATAAGCATCGCTCATATTTGGAATTCTCAACACGAGGGTGCGAAAATTCAACTGAACAATTGCAGTGCTTGGTTCTATTTTGGAGGGGCGTTCGAGCGAATGACTTGGCGCATACCCGGAATCGATCGCGGGCGGCGCGCCGCCGCGTATCACCCTCGAAAGGACGCACGATGAGCTCCAGCGCACTGAAGGACTTCGACAGGCCGGCCGACAGCGCCGTCGCCGTAACCCCGCTGCAGCCGACGATCGGGGCCGAGATCTCCGGCGTCGACATCAGCCAGCCGATCAGCGACGCCGTGCGCGACGCGATCAAGGCCGCCATCCTCAGGTACAAGGTGGTGTTCTTCCGCGACCAGCACGGCCTGACCACGGAAAGCCACCAGGCGTTCGCCGCCCGGTTCGGGCCGCTCTACGTCCACCCGAGCAGCCGGCGCGATGAGAAGATCGCTCCGATCCACAAGATCGAGGCGCTCGACGCCGAGCGGGCGGCCGTCTTCGAGTTGCGCAGGAAAGCTGGGGAAGGCCTGGTCCAGGGCGGTTACCACACCGACACCAGCTGGCGGCTGGTGCCGACCTGGGGCGCCGTGCTGCGGGCCATCCACCTGCCGGAGGTGGGTGGCGACACGATCTGGGTCGACGCCGCCCTCGCCTATGAGGGGCTCGGCGAGGAGGTCAAGCAGCGCCTGCAGGGCCTGTTCGTGACGCACGATTTCCGGGAAGCCCTGAACGCCGCGGGCCACGACTATCCCATCGTCTCGCACCCGATCGTC
>Ga0268265_10003247_pt1 | contig 11802 bp, 10 predicted proteins | sample KBSSwiS52_FD_190355 | JGI IMG/M metagenome (GOLD analysis project Ga0268265, IMG submission 190355) | Switchgrass rhizosphere microbial communities from Kellogg Biological Station, Michigan, USA - KBS Switchgrass S5-2 (SPAdes) (version 2) | ecosystem: Host-associated > Plants > Roots >... | reverse complement strand
ACGCCTGGTTGATCGTTGTAACGATCGCCGCGAGCAGGACGGTTAACCTCACAAGTGCCTCCCGTCCCATGAATGCGTCAACCGCCGCAGGTGCGGCTCAGGGTGAATCATCCTTCACGAAAAGCGGTGTGTTCGAGTGAGGTTTGCGCCCGGCCCACCTTCCACCTTCGCGCTTCGCGCTACGGCGGACAGGTCGCACCCAGTGTGTCAGAGGATAACGGTTGGCTTGCCAACCGTAGCTCGCGGTCGACTGCGTGCGAGCGAAGGTTGGTGCGCCCGGCAGGATTCGAACCTGCGGCCTACAGCTCCGGAGGCTGTCGCTCTATCCAGCTGAGCTACGGGCGCGTGCGGAAGACGTCAGCGTTGACTCGCTGCGCTCGCTCAGGGCATTTCGATTCGGTCGCCTGCCATGAGCGAGGGCGCGCGTGCGCCCGAGTCGAATGGTGCGCCCGGAGGGAATCGAACCCCCGGCCTACAGGTTCGAAGCCTGTCGCTCTATCCATCTGAGCTACGGGCGCGTGCATCGGTCGCGAGCGTCTGACGAGTGTAGTCCACGGTGAGCGGGGGGCACAACCGAATCGGTGTGTTAGAATCCGGTGTTCGGCTCGACGCGGTTTTCTGCGCCGATCTGCTCCACGATTCCCACCGGGCCGGTAGCGCAATTGGCAGAGCAGCAGACTCTTAATCTGCGGGTTGTGGGTTCGATTCCCACCCGGCTCACCACGTTTATCGAATGATTTTGGACGGCGGTATCGACGCGCACCGTCACCTGAAAAGCGTCTTCATCAACCGCCGATCATGTCGTGATTCACGTCGTCGAATCGGCGGGACGGTGTCGGGCCTTGGGACAGCGCTCGTCTTCTGCCTTTGGATTGTTTTCGCCCACGGTCTGCCCATGCCGTGGATTGCTCTCGCCATCGTCATCGCCCTGTCGAGCACGGCGCTCGAGCTGTTCTTTCCGAGAGGCACCGACGACTTTACGATGGCCACGACGAACGCGCTGATCTGCTGGGCCTTCGGCACGCTGATCCGGTGAGAGTACGTTCGGAAAGCGTCGTTCGGATCGTGATCTGAAGTGAGCGAGGCCGCCCCCAGACCACAACGAAACATCATGGGGAGGCTCCAAGAACAGGCTGAAGCGTCGCTCGTTGCGTTGGGGGCGAAAGGCCAGCCCGACGCCCGGCTATCAGGGCCAGCCGGCGCCAGGCGTGTGGACCTGGGCGAGCAGCACCTGGCCGGATCGCTTCGCGAGCATTTCGTCGAATTTGTCAACGCCCAGGAACCGGTTCGCCATCATGAACAGGGTACATCGCTCAGGACCGCCGAGCATGGTGGCAAAGCAGGGGCGATCGAGCTGAATGCGGTCGAGGATCTCGCCTCCCTCGGCCACTCTCACGCATTGGTTGTTCCGGGTCGCCGTCCAAACGGCGCCGTCGGCGTCCAGGCAGATGCCGTCCGGCGCGACGCCCTCGGCCCAGACGCGCCGGCGTGCAAGCGTCCCATCGTCGGCGATGTCGAACGCGAGTAGCTTGCCGGTAAACGACTCAGAGACGATCAGCGTCCGGTTGTCCGGGGTGATCACCATGCCATTCGGGAAAGCGATCGCATCCGCAACCTTCTGCGCCGTCCCGTCCGGGGTGATGAGGCCAATGACCCCGGTGGGCGATTTCGACGGGTCTTTCACCCGCTCGGTCATCTCCGCGGAGAAGTCGAATCCGATGCTGGTGACGTAGATGTTGCCCCGGCCGTCGATCGTCATCTCACTGCAGCCATGCTTCGAGATGGGGGCGAGGTCGACGTGCGCCACGACCGAACCGTCCGGCTCGTGACGACTGAGGCGTTCGCCGGTCACGAGCAGGCGCCCGTCCGAGAGCCAGCCGATCGAGTGGCCCAGGCCCGACGGGCCGTAAGCCATCACCCGGGCATCGCCGTCGAGGTCGACCGCGATGATCTCTGGGGTCCCCCAGTGCGGGAACCATAGGCGCCCCTCGTGCCAGCGCGGTGACTCGACCATGGCGAGCCCGTCCAGCAGCACGCGGGCCTTGATGGTTGCATGTGTCATGATCTCCCTCCGATCTCTATACGAACCGCATCTCGCCAGATCGACACCGCCCCCCGAAAAACGACCGCGCCGACGGCCGTCGGCGGCGCAGGCCGAAGCACTCCCATCAATCGCTCCTCTGCGTAGGCGCTATGAGCTGAGGTAATGGCTTAGAGACAGTGGCCGATACGTCCCACAGAGGAACCGCGCGTCATGGTCCCTCCCCTCCGGCAGCCCCGTGGCGATGAGCGATCATGGCAAACACACGATCAGCGGCCGCGATTGTTCTTCTGGTGGACGACGAGTCGCCGGTCCGCGAGGTGCAGCGCCGCGCCCTCGAGTTGGATGGCTACGTCGTGGAAGAAGCGGGGAGCGGCCTCGAAGGGATCGCGGCGATCAAGCCCCCGGCCCGGATCGACCTCCTGGTGGCCGACCTCGAGATGCCTGGACTCGGCGGCGCCGAGATGGTGCGCCAAATCCGGATGATCCGCCCAGACCTTCCCGTACTCTACGTGACCGGCTACATCGATCGGCTGATGGACGCGCGTCCGCTGTGGGAAGGCGAAGCGTTTTTGGAAAAGCCGTTCAGCGTGGCGGGTCTTCGAGAAGCGGTGTCACTCCTCCTGCACGGTACCCTCCGCCGGTAGTTCTCGGCGGTGGTTTATCTGCCGGCTCCGCAGCGCTGGTCCGTCGCTCCCGAACGGCAACGCTAGCCGCTCTTCCGGCGACGTGTGCCCCTTCGGCGGGCGAGACCTGGAGTTGTGGCGCCGGTGCCACGCGTCGCGCGTTCGGCTGCGCGTTGTCGGCGCCGCTTCTTCACGAGCGCGACAGGGATCTGCTCGAAATGCGTGGTGCGTTTGGCGAGGCTAGGTGGCTTCACCGAAACACGCTAACAGGGCGCACGCGATACGGGTCACCTCGTTTGCGGAACGCATGTTGTCGCTAGCAAGTGCTCGGCGCCGTTGCGCAGTCCTGGCTGCTCGACCGCGGCAAGTGGGGCGTTGAGGCGCAGATCATCGAGGCGCCGAACGAATTGTGCATCGGGCATCGCTTCGATCGTCGCGAGCCAGCCGTGCTCTGGGCCGAGTCGATGCGTAAGACATGGAAGCCTGGAGATTCGAGGGGTAGGAAAGCAATGAATTGGCGAGAACACGTCCGCGCCATCGCACTCATCGTCAATGGCCTATTCGTGGTGGCCCTGATCGGATCGCGGAGCTGGTTTGTATCACCGGGATTTGGCGTGCCGATGGTGGTCCCGCCAGTCCTGGCGGTCATTGCGCTCGCGGTCAGTCGGCCACGGCCTGCACGCTGAGATCACCGACCCACATCAGCGGCGGTGTGTGCGGCGAGCCGTCGGGGAGCCTCGAGTGCCTGGACGGATTAAGACGCGCGAATTCTCATTGGTTCATTCGGTAGTCCGGCTTCATCGTGTAAGAGTCGAACATCGATGCAGCGTTCGAGAGGTCGATTCCACTGCGTCCCCTGGGCGCGCAAACGTCGCGCTTCGGTGCTACTATCGGGCGCTGTAGGATGCCGACTGAAGCAGACGTGCTGGCGATTCGTCTGGCCCGCATCGAATACCTGCTCGACAGCCTTGAAGCGGCCTGCTCGCGAAGCACCGAGCAGCGCGACACGTTCCAGAAGCTTCAACAGGAACTGCAATCCCAAGCCGACCCAGGATTGATGCGGTAGGGATCAATGGTTGGCAACCACCTCACCTACATCCGGAACGAGGCTCGTCGTCGGATCACGGTGACGATTGTCGGGCCGGTGCAGCTTGAAGATCTGACCGCGGTCATCGAACGACAAGCGGCCGAGAACACGTGGCGGTACGCGATGCTTTACGACGAACGTGCGGTGACCACGCCGCTCTCGGTCGATGCCACCCGGAGGCTTGCCACGCTGGTCGCGGAACTGACGCTGGCCCATGGCCCGCGAGGCCCCGTCGCCATCGTCTGCCGGTCCGTTGATCAGTTCGGCATGGCCCGGATGTACTCGATCCTCGCGGAAACCCGCGCCAATCTCGACTCGAATGTCTTCTACGAACTCGCCGCCGCGGCGACGTGGTTGAGTGACCGAACGGCAGCGAGCACGTGAATGAGTCGGCGTCGATAGGCCAGTCGAACCCGGAGATTTACGTCCCGCGATACACGCGCCTCGGTTCGGGCAGGTCGCCGCCGTGCCCGCGCTGTCGCCGAGTGACCGGCGTTGAAGACGACAAGAGCACGGGTAGCTCGCTGCGCTGGTTTGTCCGTCGTCTCTGCGGTCATCGCTGGTCCGTCGCTCCGAAGAAGGTGCAGCACTAGCCAGGATCAAAAAACAGCATCACACGCCCGCGCCGCAGGTCACCGGCAGGACCCGATGTAGTCGCACGTCCCCTGGGCGCAGTGGCCTTGGTGAGCCGGCCAGGCGCTGACGCCAATGGTGATCGCGTGGCGCGCGACGTAGTTGCCCGGCGGGATATGGCAAATCGTCATCTCTCCCGACACCGGCGGCGTTTGAGTGACGTTGATGCCCAGGTAGTGGCTAGGATCGGAGTCGTCGCCGCCTATCCGGAATGACTTCGCCGACTCGCGGGAACTGTCCCTTTTAGGCCTCGCAGCTCTGCTGGGGAGGACACGCAGCGCAAGAGGCCGCGCCCATGGCCCATGTTTTTCAACTCTTGCAAGACGGGTCCAGCGGTACGGGCCTTGCGATTCAAGGATGAGACGCAGTGGAGGCCACGATGAAGTTGATGATGGGTGTCTTGCTCCTCAGCTTGCTGACGGCGGCGCCGGCCGCCGCGAAACACGGGCACGAAGGCAAACACTGGAACAAGCATTGGAAGAATCACGATGATGATGATCGCCGCGTGAACCACCGCGCCCCGACTTGCTGTTTGCAACACCACGACGTGCGGATCATCCGCGAGTATTACGCGCCCCGCTATCGCAGCTTGCCGCCCGGTCTCGCCAAGAAGTTCGCTCGGACCGGACGTCTCCCGCCTGGCTGGCAAAAGAAAATGGCGCCGTCATTCGTCGCGCGAGTTCCAGGGCGATAGTCGGCGGGGGCGTGGCTCAGACCCGGAGTTCTTCACTCGCTGACGCGACGCTGCTCACTTGCGCGACCAGCGTGGTGCCGCGGCCCGGCGCCGACACGATGGCCAGTTCGCCGCCAATCATTCGCACGCGCTCCCGCATGCTCGCCAGGCCAAGGCCTTTCGATGCCCGGCCGAGATCGAAGCCTTTTCCGCCATCGGTGATCTTCATCCGCAGGAGCGCATTGTGGTCCGTGAGCTCCACGTCGATCCGGCCTGCGCCGCTGTGCTTGGCGGCGTTGTGCAGGGCTTCCTGCGCGATGCGGTACAAGCAGAGCGCGATGTCGGGGGGAATCTGCGGGGCGAGCGGGCCGCCTCCCAATTCGACGGTGACGTGGTGCTGCCTGGCGATGTGTGCGCACAGCTCTTCGAGCGCCGAACGTAGTCCGAGGATCTGAAGCCTCGACGAATGCAGCGTGTGCGACAACGTATGAAGATCGGTCGAGAGCTCCCCGATCTGCGAGATGATCGGGCGCAGTTTGGCACGGCCGGCCGATTCGTGCTCCGGCCATTCCTCCGGCAGCAACTCCAGCTCCATTTTCAGCAGCGCGATCCGCTGGCCGAAGTCGTCGTGCAGCTCGCGCGCGATTCGAGTCCGTTCGGCGTCCTGAGCATTGAGCAGGTGACCGCTCAGCTCCTTCAGCAGTGACTCCGAGCTCTTGAGCCGGCGCGCCTGCATCACCAGCCGGAGAATCATCCAGGCCTGGAGTATCACCAGCGCCAGCGATCCGATGATGTAACCCTTGTAGAGACTCCAGACCGAGGGCTGTGTGAACTGCACGATGCTGTCGCCGGGCAGGCGCGCGCGGCTGATGCCCCAGCGCTCCATCTGGCGGGCGTCGAACATGCGAAGGGTCGGATTCAGCGTTTCGACAGGGATCGTCGCGGGCGCCTCGCCATCGAGTACGCGCGCACCGACACGGCCCGCGGCGGCGCCCACCTCCGACAGTCTGTACAGCGCGCCGCCGACGATGCCAAGCCCGAGATTGGAGTCGTTCGTTCCGTAAATCGGTGCGGCGGACGCGGGCACCATCAGCGCCAGCGCTTCTTCAGGGAGGAAGTGACGTCCAGCCACATCGTTGGAGAACAAGGGCGAATAGAGGACGGCGGTGTGCGCCGGCAGCGTCTTCAACCGCTGCAGCAATTCGGTCATCGGCAAGTCGGACAGATAGGTGAGGCGCACCCGCGGCTCGAATGACTTGAGCGAGTCGCGGATTTCCATCGTCCACGTCTTTTCGAGCGACGTCGCGCCGACCGGGATGACGATTTCAGTGGTATCCGGCTGCAGGCGAAGGATCACGTCGATCGTGTCGCCGTAGTCGCGCTTCACGGCGATGCCCGTGACCGTGCGCTTCAGCGCACTCTCTTCGATTCTCCTGATGCCCACTGAGGCGAACACGATCGGAACGCCCGGAAAGATCGCTTCACCCCGTTCCATGATGAAATTGAATGCCGAAGAGCTGATCACGACAATCAGATCGATTCGGCGGCCGGCATATTTCGCCCGCAGGTAAGCCGCCAGGTTCTCCTGGTGTGGGGCATCGACAAACCGCAGGAGATCGAGGTGCTCGGAATAGATCTCCACGGGGAACTTGTTCTGGGAATGGAGGCTCGATCGGAGCCCTTCCGCCAACGCGGCGTAGTTTTCCGTCTCGACTTGCTCCGAGTACAAGGCGAGCACGTTCTTGGCGGTGTTTGGCTGGGCGAGCGCCGGGCTGCTGACCGCGCAGAGCGATGCAATCGACGCGAGCGTCAATAGCAGCCGCGAGAGATCGGGATGGACCGACATCGATCTCAGAACGTCCTGATCCGGTCAGAGCTTAGCACGGGGCTGGCGGCGTCCGAGGTTGGGAAGCCTCACCGCATCGCACATCCAAGTCGCGAGAATCAGCCCGATGTCCACTGTTCAGTTGGATGGCACTGCAAAGTCCGACGGTGAGTATCGAGCGAGCTCCTCTCTCTCAGCGAGCCTGATTGACCGTGAGCGTCTCTCCGGCGATGGACAGCGACGCGCTCCGCGCTTGACCGGTGTTATTGGCTTGGACCTGGTAGACGACAGTGCCGTTGCCCGTACCGGAGGCCCCGCTGACCACGCTGATCCAGCTGACGCTGCTCCCCGCGCTCCACGAGCAACCGCTGGAGGCCTGCACGGACACGTTGCCGGTCCCGCCCGCGGCATCGAACGACTGACTGGACGGGGATATCGAGAAGCTGCAGGCCTGTGAACTGCCCGAACTTGTGTTGGCAACAGAGACGCAAATCGGCCCGGTGGACGCTCCGCCGAAGAGGACGCACGGCGCGACATCGACATAGGCCGTCACGTCGTGAATCAGTGTGGTGGCCGCCCCAGCCGACAGAATGCCGGTTGCCATGTCTTGGGCCGAAAACGTCGCTTGCGCGATCGGGGCAGGAGAGATGGGGTTGCCGATGGCGTCGGATGTGGTTTTTCCAGTCGGGGAAATATTGACCGCGAAGGTTGCCGTCTGATTCGAGCCGACCTCTCCGAGCTTGGCACCGTTCGCAAAAACCGTCACCGTGCTGGCCGTCCGGTTGCCAACGGCAACGGGAAAATCCGCAGAGCATCCGGCGAGCCACGCCGCGCTGGCCAGCCCGGCTGCAAGCAGTGAAAGACGGAATGTCATCATCGAGGCCGAGGGGCCCCGCCGACTGAATGCAAACAGGTGACCCGTCGCCGGCGTGATTTCCGGCAACGATCACGCTCGTGCCCGCCACACCGCGAGCGTGATGGTCACGAGCGTTCGTCAGTGTGACGGTATTTCGCGCCGCGACCGGGAAAGCCCGTAAGGATCGTTGCTCCCGGTTTGCCGCGCCCGTTCATTTCCGCTGTCCATTCGCGTCCGTCATGGTGTCCGTCGTCGGCGGCTGGTAGTCCGGCACATGGTTCACGATCGGCTTAATGGTGCGCAGGTACGCATACACCGCCTTCAAGTCTTCGTCGGTCGCGTTCCGGTAGGCTGGCCACGGCATCGGCGGATTGATGGGCCGTGAAACGCCCATGTGTCTGCCGGTACGGATCGCCGTGACGAACATGTCCTCCGTCCAGATGCCAAGCCCGGTGTTCTGGTCCGGCGTGAGGTTGAAGGTGTAACTCACACCCCACGGCCCGCTGAACGCCGTGTTTGTCGGGGAGGCGGACCAGAGAAATGGTTCCGCTGCCTTGACATTCGGAAGCGGACCGATCTGTTCCGGATGACCCGAGAGAAAGCGCGTCATATCGGGCTCGGGCCCGTCCGGTCCCATCTTCCACGGGGTGTGGCAGTCGTTGCACCCCATGATCTTGACCAGATACTCACCCCTGCGAACGGCATCGCCGTGCGCCCGGTTCGCAGCCGATTCCTGGGCCCGGCCCATGACGGTGACGAACCCGACGCCTGCAATGAGAAGTCCCACGGTCGTGACGAGCAGGAAACTCCGTTTGGTTGTGCGGCGCATACAGATCCCCTTTTTTGAAGTCGTGCTGTCCGTTCCCTTAACGCGACAGCGCGGCTCAAACCCCGCAAAGCCGGCAAAAGCGCCCGTTTTGACGTCCGGACGCTATTTGTCCTGCATTGTTTAGGAAATGGGATCCGTTCCTGGTTACTCCGCTCGTAACGCGATTGTCGGTTCAATGTTGAGCGCGCGGCGTGTCGGCGCCACGCAACCCAGCATGCAGACGCCCAGCATGACAATCCCGTAGCCAACGATCATGGCCATTCCCCGGAGAGTGAGGTCACGCTCCGAACCCGGCAACTCGGTGTATTTGAGCAGCGTGGCAACGGCGAAAATGATCGCGGTGCCGACGATGATGCCAAGCGTTACTTGCAACAGGGGGCGGCGGAAGGTGGCGAGGACGACGCGCTGGCGGCTGGCACCGAGGGCCACGCGCACGCCAATGTCACGCGTCCGCCGGGCGACGGTAAACGACAACACGGCGTAGATCCCGGCCAGCGACAATACGATGGCGACGTTGGACAACACGACCGTGATGCGCAGCCACAACCCCATCACCCACAGGACGTCGTTGTTGGCCTCGTTGGCGCGCTGCACGTTGATCAGGCGCAAGGCGGGATCGACGGCCATGGCAGCGTCGCGCACCCGCGGCGCGAGCGTCATCGGATCGCCGCCGCGCGCGTGCACCATCATGTGCACTTGATCGAACAAGTCCGGCCTGCTGGGAATGTAGAACCCTGCGGCGCGCCCGGCTTCCGTCGGCGCCCCGACGCCGAGTTCGCGCACGACGCCGATCACTTCGTACCAGTCACCGGATTTCGTGGAAGCGTCGGGGTTCCCTGGGCCCCAGCGCCGTAAGGACGGCGCAGGGTAGCGGAAGCGCACCTGCTGACCAACCGCATTGCGGCCCTGCAGGATCTGATCGACGAAGCCCTGATCGACGATCGCCACGCGTGTACCGGGGACGGCGTCGGCGGCGGTGAACCCGCGGCCGGCAAGAACCGGCGCCTCCAGTACCTCGAAGTACGACGGATCGACGGCCGCGACGGTCGCCTCGCGCAAAGGAAGCTTCGCGTTCGAGCCGCCCGCTGACGCCGAGGCGCGGCCACCCGACTTCGCCGAGGCTCCGTCGGGCAGGTCGAGGTCGTAGCCCATCTCGATGATCTTCCGTGGGTGATTCGTCGTCGGCAGGCTCTCCGTGAACGTCACGCCAGCAACACCGGGCTGCGCGGCCACCCTCCGGCGAACCTCTTCGAGCGTGGCGGCCAGCCGCGCGTTGCGCTGGAGCGTGGCGGCGTCGGCGTTCAAACCTCCATCGACCGGGTAATCCCGTTCGACTTGCACGGCGAGATATTGCTGGTTTGCGAATCCGGGATCGAAGTCCTCGACGTTACGCAATAAGAACTGTTCCATGTAGACGACCGCAGGGAACATCACCGTGGCCGCGACTTGCGCCACGATCACCACGGTCCATACGCCGCCGAACTGCAGGCCACCGCTGCCGGCCGTGGCCTGCTTGAGCCGATGGCCCATGCCGCGCGTGATTTTCATCGCCGGCATGATGCCGGCGATGGCGGCGCCCGCCACCGTCAGCGCGATCGCGACGGCGAAGGCGCTCGGGGATAGGCTGAGATCGAACCAGAAGGGAAGACGGCCCAAGTTGGTTTCGAGAAACACCAGGCCCCAGGTGCGAAGCGCCACGTCGGCGGCTGTGACGCCCACGATCGCCGAGACACTGCCGAGGACCAGCGCTTCAGCGAACATCTGCGCCACGATGCGCCCGCGAGTCGCACCGAGCGCCGTCCGGACCACCAGATCGGCTTCACGCGATGCCGCGCGCGCAAACAGCAGCAGGCCGACGTTGCCGCAGATCAGAATCACCAGCAGTACGGTGAAAAAGTAAATCGAGTACACGATGGGCTGGTCGCCGGGGCCAGGCGCGACCATCGTCGCGTAGGGTCTCACGCGGGGCTCGAGATGCTGATGCGTGGCGGGTAAGTCCGTCGCGGCGCGCCGGCCGGCGGTCGTCAACTCCGCCTGCGCTGTTTGCATGGTTTCGCCGGGGGCGAGCAGGGCAAAGACGGTAATCACGGGGCCGGAGCGCGGCCTTTGATCGAGAACAGTGGTCTTGAGCGGCAGCCACACGTCGTGCGAGACCGGGAACTCGAAGCCCTCACGCATGACCCCAACCACCGTGGCGTGCTCGTTTCCGAGTTGCACGTCGCGTCCGAGCACGTTGGGATCGCTGCCAAACCGCGTCCGCCACACGTCGTAGCCAATGACCGCCACGGCAGGCGCCGCGGGTTGTTCGTCGGCTTCGACCAGCACCCGGCCCATGAGCGGCGCGCCGTCGGCGACCCGGAATCCCGAGACGCTCATCTCGGCGACTTTGACAGGACGCGCTTCGCCGGCAGCGACAACGAGATTTCGGCTCGAGTCGCGCCAGGCGCCGACGTCGGTAAGCGATCGCAGCGACTGCTGCCACTCGAGGAAGTCGTGGAGGACCTTTTTCTCTTGAACGCTCGCCGCCACGTCGACGCTGCGAATTTCGACCAGGCGCGCGCCCTGCGGAAGCGGCAGCGTCGGATGGACGAACAGGCCGACGACCTGGAAGATGACGATGCCAACCCAGATCGCGAACGCCATGGCGACGCCGCCCACGGTGGTCAAGCCGGGATACTTCACGAGCATCCGTCCGCCGAGTTTCAGGTCCATCGGCCAGCCGGCGAGCCACCGGAACATCCGGGCTTCGCGCTGATGTTCCTTCACCTGCTCGACGCCGCCGAATGCCCGCAGGGCGGCGTAGCGCGCCTCCTCCGCGTCCATGCCCCTCGCGATGTACTGATCCTCGAGCAGCTGCAGGTGCGAGCGGATCTCGCGCGCCAGCTCCGGTTCGGCGCGGCTCGAGCGAAACGACGACAGCAGGCGGAGGATGGTGCGGCGCATGAGCTCAGGTCTCGAGCAGTCGCCTGTCGACCAGCCCTGCGAGCCGGCGCCAGCGCTCCGCCTGCAGCCGCGCGACCTTCTTGCCTCCACTGGACATGCCAGTGGAGAATGTCAACCTCTCACTAGAAAGTCAAGTGGAGAGGCCCGGGCGGCGCGTCGCTAGCCGTCCCGCAGGGCCTCCGTCGGGTCGACCCGAACGGCGCGACGGGCCGGTCCGGCCGCCGACAACAGACCGATGGCCATGATGAAGAGAGCGGCCGCCGGTAGGATCCCTGGGATGTGCCACCCG
>Ga0268265_10003241_pt1 | contig 11821 bp, 7 predicted proteins | sample KBSSwiS52_FD_190355 | JGI IMG/M metagenome (GOLD analysis project Ga0268265, IMG submission 190355) | Switchgrass rhizosphere microbial communities from Kellogg Biological Station, Michigan, USA - KBS Switchgrass S5-2 (SPAdes) (version 2) | ecosystem: Host-associated > Plants > Roots >... | reverse complement strand
CTTGATCCGCGACGGGATGAAGAACGAACCGGTTGCGCAGAGGTTCGCTTTCTATCTGATGACCCGGTCCGCGCGGGCGGAGAGCCTGCCGGAGAACCTGCGGACTCTTTTCTCGCTGCTCACCCCCGGCAGCTCCGAGAACGAGTCTCAGCGCACCCTCGGAAACCTCCTGGAACATTTCAAGGAACGGGATCGGTGGAGGGTCAAATTCGGCGAAGTCGGGCGCGAGTACACGATTGAAAGCGAGGTGTTCCACCATCTCGATCTTGTTCTCAAGGAGCTTGCCCTCAACGCTGACAAACACCCGCATTCCACAAGCACTGGGAAACGGCCTTCGGTCAAAGTCCGTTTCGTCAACGGGAAAAGGCTCCAGATCAGGATCACGTTCAAATTCCAGACGACCGCCAGTGAACGCAAGGAGCTGGACCACCCGACGGGCTCCCCAAGGGAGAACCTGGGGAGGCTGTACACTCTCATGAAGCAGGGTCTGCAGGGCCCCATCGAGCCGCGGCCGGACCGGGCGGTCGCGTCGAGCGGCATGGGCCTCTATGTGGCCAACTTTGCCGCCGCCATCGTGGATTGGGAGCTCGCGATCGCACGCGTCAGGCATGACGGCTCGCTCGGTGAGTGTGTCTTCACCTTGACTCAACTGGAAGAACCGGAGGAGGGCGATGAGCCTTCGGCTTGAGGTCGTGGTCCTGGACGATATGTCCCGGTTTGCCGGCCACGTCTGGCAATACCTGGCGCAAGGCATGGGCTTCGGGATCGGCAGGATGTCCGATGACGGGAGGGGGGAGGGCGCCGACGAGCTGACGTTGCAAGAGCGCAAGCCGCTGCCGATCCCTTCCGGAGAGGCGCGAGTCCGATGGATCAACGCCGGAGCCAGCAGCTGGTACAAAGACTTGCAGGCGGCCTTGAAGGTCATCGCCGATAAGCCTTCCTGTTTTCTTGTTGATGTCCGCGGCCCTATTCGGGCAAGCCGAGCCGGCTACAGGTGGGAAGATGCCGTAAGGCTCGTATGGGAGGGCCCGCAACCCGATGCAACGATCTTTCTAGTAAGCTCCTATCTCACGGGTACCCGGCTGTTTCGATCGACAAGGGAGGAAGAGTTCGTCATCCGACCGAAGTCCTGGAAGACGCTGGAGAAAGTCGCGCGTCTGGTGCACACTCAAACTGGAAAGCTCACAGGCCTCCATATCCTGGTCACCGGGGCGGGCTTCGAACGGGCGCAGGACCTGGGCGGCGCTCATGGCATGGGCATGCCCTCGACCCATGACATTCTCGAGAGGGGCTGGAATGGGTGCGGCTATGGAGATTCCTTCGAAAGGAACGGATATCCAATCCCCAGGAAGCTCGTGCGGGGATGGCGAGCTGAGGAGCTGAAGGCGCTGCGCAAGGCGGCGAAGGCTGGCAACCTAGACGTCTACTGGAACGAAGCGCTGAGGCTCGTTCTGGAGAGGGCCCGCCGGAGTAGCAGGAAGACCGAGGTGCGGGACCAGAAGATCGCCGCCAGCCTGGAAGAGTACAAGGTCCGGGAGACATTTCGCCAAGCGTTCCTCAACTACGATTGGGGACATCTCAATCAAGCCCTAGACGCCGCCGCCCTGGGTTGGACCGCCTGGCTCTCCACCAATTACACGAGCTTTGCCGATCGCGCGCTGGTTCTGGCTGAGCGCTCTGACAAGCCCGGCTGGGCGATTGTTTCCACCTCCAACGAAGCGATCCAATTGAGCCGCAACATCCTTCATGGCGACAAGCGGGGGCCGGTACTCTTTAAGCTCCACGGCCACATCGAGCACCTACTCACCATGGCGATTGCGGGGCACGACAAGGAGCTCTACAGCACCCTGAGCCTGCCGGTCGATAGCCTGCACGAGGTCTACACCGCTGCGGAGCTGTTTCTCAAGCGGCGTCTCGAGATACACAAGAGTCGGGTGGTGTGGCATATCGTCGGCCATAGCCTTCGGGATGCCCTCCTCCTTGACATCCTGATACGGGTGTGCAGGTCGCGCGACCACGCTCACCAGTTCCTCTTCGTTGGGCCGGACGTAACGGAGAAAGTCGAAGAAAAGAGAAGGGAGCTCTTCAGAAGCCTCGAGCTGCCGCCGCACAGCTTCGTGGGCGTCAAGCTCTACGCCGACGAGTACCTGGCGCGGCTGCGCCGCTTCGGCCTCTCCGCCCGGGCCTGCAGGAACCTCGGTGCCTGGAGGGACCGACTCGTCAGCCCCCTCACCGTCCGGTCCTAAGAAGCGCGGCGAGCCGGTTCGACGACCTCGTCGCCGCGGCTCGACCAAATTGTCGAATGAGGCGCTCCAGCGCGGGGACGATCGGCGCAAGCCCTTCGTTCTTCGACACTTGCCTCCAGCGTCCCACCCTGGCACCGCGGTTGCTCCTATGCGCAGAAAGATTTGATTCATCCGCAGGAAATCGCGGCGGCGGTGGTTTCATCAGAGATTGGAGGCGCAACCATGAGAAGAACAATGGCGGCTCTGCTGTGGTTGGCGATGCCGGCGCTCGCGCAGGACCATCAGCATTATGGCCCGCCCGTCCTGGATGCGGAGGCCAAGGGAGCGGCGGCGGCTCCGGCCTTCTCTCCCCCGCCGGGGACCCACGCCTCGCCGCTCGCCGTCACCCTCACCACGGCCACCTCCGGAGCCACGATCTACTACACGACCGACGGCTCCAGCCCGTCGCGCAAGACGAGCCCGGTCTACAAAGGCCCGATCCAGCTCACGGCCACGACGACGATCAAGGCGTTCGCCTACAAGAAAGGGCTCAAGGCGAGCGCCGTCAAGACCGCGGTCTACGACCTCAGCGCGCCGCAGCCTCCTCCCTCCGAAGAAGGGGGCACGCTCTTTCTCGCCGCCCTCACGCCGCAGAGCGGCGCCACGAGCTCGGGCTCCGGCTCCTCGACTCTCACCCTGACGCAGGACCAGAGAGCCGCCATCCTGCGCTTCTCGCACTCCGGCCTCACCGGCCCGATCACCAGCCAGCACATCCATGCCTCGGACGGCTCCATCCTCTTCGACGTGGACACGGCTCCGGTCCAGGCCGACGGCTCGCGCATCTGGTGGATCGGGCCGGCCGGCACCTTCGACACGGCGGAGATCCTCGCCGCGCTCCGCGGTGGGGAGTGCTACCTGAACCTGCACACCGCCGCCTACCCGGCCGGGGAGATCAAGGGTTTCTTCCGCCAGTCGAGCGGCAGCCAGACCTTCACACCCCCGCCGGCGCCGCCGGCTCTGCCGCCCGGCCCGCCGACGCTCGAGGACGCCGCGCGCTTCCTCCTCCAGGCCACCTACGGTCCGCGGCCCGGCGAGGCCGAGGCGCTCCGGCAGAGGGGCTTCGCCTCCTGGCTCGACGAGCAGCTCGCGCTGCCCGCGGCCTCCCATCTCTCCTACTACGACCAGTTGGTGGCAGGGGGCGAGGAGCCCGCGCCCGGGCTCGTGCGCGAGTCCTTCTTCGACCAGGCCGTCCAGGGACCCGGCCAGCTCCGCCAGCGGGTCGTCTTCGCGCTCTCCGAGCTGTTCGTGATCTCCGACCGCGACGCCGACCTGCGCAACAACCCGGAGAGCATGGCGGCGTATCTCGACCTGCTCGCGCAGCACGCCTTCGGCAGCTTCCGCGAGCTGCTCGAAGCGGTGACGCTCAGCCCCGCGATGGGGGTCTACCTCGACATGGCGGGGAGCAGCAAGTCGATCCCCGAGCAGGGGCTCAACCCGAACGAGAACTATCCTCGCGAGATCCTGCAGCTCTTCTCGATCGGCCTCTATGAGCTCCACCCCGACGGCACGCTCCACCTCGACACCGGCAACCAGCCGATCGCGACCTACGACCAGGACGCCGTCGAGGCCCTCGCCCGCGCCTTCACCGGCTGGACGCTCGGCGGCCAGAGCCAGATCGATCCGCGGCGCTTCTTCCGCCCGCAGCGCAACTTCCGCATCCCGATGGAGCCCTGGGCGGCGTTCCATGACACCGGGGAAAAGCGGCTGCTCGGCGGCGCCCTGCTGCCGGCCGGGCAGAACGCCCGAACCGACCTGGAGCAGGCGCTCGACGCCGTCTTCCTGCATCCCAACGTCGGCCCGTTCGTCTGCCGCTCTCTCATCCAGCGGCTGGTCGCGAGCAACCCGAGCCCCGCCTACGTCTACCGCTGCGGGCAGACGTTCGCCGACAACGGTGCCGGGATTCGCGGCGATTTGAAGGCCGTGCTCAAGGCCATTCTGCTCGACTACGAGGCGAGATCGGCAACGCTCGCGACGCGCCAGGACGCGGGCCATCTGCGCGAGCCGGCCGTGCGTCTCGCCGGCCTGATGCGCACGCTCGACGCCGAGCCACGCAACGGCCGGTGGCGCTTCTTCGCGCAGCTCGACCGGCAGGGCCTGAGCACCGGAGAGACCCCGCTGCGCGCCCCGACCGTATTCAACTTCTTCGAGCCTGGTTATGCGCTGCCGGGAGAGATCGCGCAGGCCGGCCTCGTCTCGCCGGAGTTCCAGATCGCCACCGAGACGACGATCCTCGGCACCGCCAACCTCCATCTCACGATCCTCGGCGGAGCCGACCGCAACAGCCCCCTGCGCTTCGATCTGACGCCGTTCCAGCCGCCGCAGGCGCCGACCGACGAGGTCCTCCTCGACCGCGTCGACCTGCTGCTCTTCGGCGGCTCGCTGTCCGAGGCGACGAGAGGCATCCTGCGCAACGCCCTCGCCGATCCCGATTTCCCGCGCACGGGCGATCCACGCGTGCTCACCCTGCTCTGGCTCGCCAGCCTGGCTCCCGAATCCGTGGTGCAGAAGTAGGAGGTGGATGATGACCGATCGCACGACGCGCCGCCAGTTCCTCCGCCAGTCCGCCTGCGCCGCGGTCGGGATGACCGCCGCGGCCAACACCCTGTTCGACCTGCGGCGTATCGCCGCCGCGGCGCCGCTCGCCGATTCGAAATCCCTTGTCTGCCTCTTTCTCTACGGCGGCAACGACGGCAACAATCTGATCGTTCCCACCCAGACCTCCGACTACGCGCAGTACGCCTTGGCGCGCGCCAACCTGGCGCTGCCGCAGAGCTCGCTGCTGCCGCTGCACCCGCTCGTTCCCGTGCCGGGCGACGCGCGGGAATGGGGGCTCCATCCGAGCCTCCCTGGGGTCCAGGGACTGTTCAACTCGGGCCGGGCCGCGCTGGTCGGCAATGTGGGGCCACTGGTGGCGCCGCTCACCCGCGAGGAATACCTGAACCATAGCGTGGCGGTGCCGCCGCAGCTTTTCTCGCACAGCGATCAGACCGTGCACTGGCAGACCTCGCTGCCCGACCAGCCGGCGCGCACGGGCTGGGGTGGGCGCACCGCGGACCTGCTGCGCTCGCTCAACGAAAACGCGCAGGTCTCCATGTCCATCTCGGTCGCGGGCACCAACACCTTCCAGGTGGGCAATCTGGTCACGCAATACCAGGTGGCACCGGAAGGGCCGGTGGGCCTGACCTCCTACGTCCCGGAAGGCCAGGGCGCCGACGCCTCCTCGAACGCCATCCGCGCGCTCCTCGCGCGCAGCTATGGAAACCTTTTCGAGCGCGGCTACACCGGCATCTTCGACCGCGCGCTCGACAACCAGGCGCTGCTCTCGGGAGCGCTCGCCGGAGCGCCGGTTCTCACCACCACCTTCCCGGAGACCGACCTCGGCCAGCAGCTCCGCATGGTCGCGCAGCTCATCTCCGTGCGCGAGACCCTGGGATTGCGCCGCCAGGTCTTCTTCTGCGCCGGCCAGGGCTACGACACGCACGGCGGCCAGGTCGGAACGAGCGCGACCGTCGGCGCCCATGCCGACCTCCTCGCCGAGCTCGACGGCGCGCTCGCCGCCTTCGACGCCGCCATGACCGAGCTGGGCGTGGCCGACACGGTGACCGCGTTCACCGCCTCCGACTTCGGCCGCACCTACGTCTCGAACGGCGAAGGCTCCGACCACGGCTGGGGCAGCCACCACTTCGTGCTCGGAGGAGCCGTGAACGGCGGCCGCATCTACGGCCAGATCCCCACCCTCGCCATCGGAGGGCCGGACGACGCCGGCGAGGGCCGCTGGATCCCGACCACCTCGGTGGACGAGTACGCCGCCACCCTCGCCCGCTGGTTCGGAGTGGCGGAGAGCGACCTGCCTCTCGTGCTGCCCAACCTGGGGCGGTTCGGCACGCCGGATCTTGGGTTCCTGGGTTGAAGTCCTCCCGATTGGGGCAACGACGGCTCTGTGGTACTCTAACCGTTGCTACCGCGAGGAGTACCCATGTCTCTGCGCAAGACCGCAATCGCAATCCCCGACGACCTCCTTTCAGCCGTCGATCGCGCTGCACAATCTCGCGGCGAGTCGAGGAATCGATTCGTTACCCGCGTTCTCCAGGAAGCCGTTCATGCTCGCCGGGATGCCGAGGTCACGAAGCGCCTGAATGAGCTCTTCGGCTCAGTCGAGATCGCCCAGGAGCAAGCTCGAACGGCCAGCGAGTTGGACGCGGTCGGAACCGATTGGAGCGACGAGCGCTGGTGATTCGCCAGGGCGAAGTGTATTGGCTGCACTTCGGCACCCCGGAAGGCTCGGAACCGGCAGGGCGCCGGCCTGCGGTGGTCGTGCAACACGATCGGTTCAACCGGAGCGCCATCTCCACCACCGTCGTCGCAGTGGTAACGTCGAATCTTCGGCTGGCGGCCATGCCGGGGAACGTTCGCCTTCGGCGCGGCGAGGCCGGGCTCTTGCTCCCAAGCGTCATCAACATCTCTCAGCTTCGCACCGTCGATCGAAGCCGGCTCGGTGAACGGGTTGGGGTTCTCGGACCCGCGAGGTTGCGAGAGGTTCTCAGAGGACTCGCGCTTCTCTTTGGCACCGACGATCTGCCCGAATCGGACATCTGACAAGTCTCTCCCCGCAGGGGAGCGCCAGGCAGCATTGCCGCTGGCATCCGTCGAGAAGGGGCGGCGGCCTCCGGGTTCAAGGATGCCGCACCCGCCACAGGGACCCGCCTTTCGGGGAAGGCAAGTTGATTCTCTACCAAGCCGAGAATGGCCGAACCCGCATCGAGTGCCGGACCGCGAGCATCGTCTCCAAGGCTGTAGTGCCTGACCGGCCGCCGGACCTCGCGGTCGCCTTCCCGCCGAACTACTCAGTAATTCTTAGTGGTTGCCGAGGGATCGTGGAGCACGATCATGAGGTTCTGCGCCAACTCGCGCAGGCAGGCTCGCTCCGAACTGACTCGCCGTACTTCGGAACGGTTCCGGGGGCAACAATATGCTTGCTCACCAGGGAGGGGTGTGCAATGCTGTTGACCGGTGAAGTACCAACCCGGACCGGGCGCCCGCCGCGTAGCCTGTGCGGCTCGCTGCGCCGCTCTGTGGAGGCACTGTGCGGCATCTCAATATTTACTCCTTCTATTTGATTGGCAAGCTGTTGGCTCCCTGGGGAGATGTTCCAAAGGGCGCGACGCTGGGAACGTTATTGGTTAGGACGGTCGGCGCGCGGGTCGCGCTGGGCCTGCTTCTCCGTCAAGAAGTCCTTCCCATTAAGTCAACCGCAGGTGCTGCAAAGGAATTGAGCGACGCCATCGATGCTCTTATGCCTGCTGATTTAAACGACGTGCAGATTCGGTTCAATGAACCTGCCCCGACGGCGGGCATCCGGCGCACTCAGGAAGCACTTGGTCGCCTGGAAGCCGCCTTGGCGAAGGAGCCGGGCTTTGCCCACGTCTACTCAGCGACGCCGAAAGGCGTCTTTGATATCGAGCGTCTTATAGAGTCGGCTGATGACGCAATCATTGGCGCTCTGCGAGAGGTGCTTCCCGATGTCGCCACGTTCGATATTCGGCAGAGTGGTAAGTGCTTGGCCTTTGAGCTGCCTACGGCCGCAGGATTTCACATCCTGCGCGCCGTGGAAGCTATTATAAAAGCCTATTACAAGGCCCTCACGGGCAGTGAATGGGACGCCGACCACAGCCAAAGCCAGCGCAACTGGGGGCGTTATATCGACGGATTGAAAAGCGCGGGGGCGAAACCGGCAATCACCGGCGTCTTACTGGATATCAAGGATAACTATCGGAATCCACTCATGCACCCTGAAGACAGCTTGGAACTTGATGAAGCAGCCGCCCTATTCGGCATCGCGGTAAGCGTCATGTCATTCATGCTCCGTGAGATAAACTCAGTCCTCAATCCTGGGGGCGACGCGTGACGCCTCTCGCAAAGGAGACCCCGGGGCGACTCATCCGCGACTGGCGGAGGAAAAGACAGTGAACTCGACGCGGATTCCCTGCGGGACCGGCCGTCGCACAGGTCTGGATGGAGCAACCCTGCTTACTCGAGGTTGTCGATCGCTGCCCAGATGGCGTCGAGGTCGAGCGTCAGCTCGTCACAGCCTGGGACGTTCAGAAGCGTGCCGGTGCTGGCCCCTAGAACGTGGAGGTAACGGCCCTGGGCGTCGAGCTCGAGGATTTCCAGACTGCGTAGCTGCGGGTCGAGGAGCCAGTACCAGGCCACTCCGAAGGCGGCGTAGTCGGCCATCTTCTCCACGCGGTCACGCCGGCCGTCGCGAGGGGTTGGCGAGACGATCTCGATGGCGATGTCCGGAGGGACGCGGATCAAGCCGCGCGCTGGCGGCCGACGGCGGTTCGGCAGGTAGACCGTGAGATCGGGTTTCCGGCCGCGCCCGGCGCCGATCGCGAACTTGGCTTCCGAGCCAGCCACGAGGCCGCCTTGTGGGAAGATCCAGTTGCCGAGAAGCCTTACCAGGAGCGCTACCAGAAGCTCATGGAGATAATCGGGCACCTCTTCCTCCTCAAGATGCCCGTCCACCAACTCTCCGGGCTCGTCCGCAGGCAGAGCAAACCACTCGTCGAGCGAGAGCTCCGGCACAGCAGGCGATTGGGTCAACGTCCCACGGCTCATGAGGCGACATTTTACCATGCCGAACTCCTGGCCCGGTGCTGCCTGGCCTCACGGGCACGTTTCAAACGCGTTCGTATCCTGGAGCGGTTGGAACGGCTTGCCTGCCGGATGAGGATACGTGCGCACGGCGCCGGTGGCCGTGTCCTCCACCCGAAGCTCCACGCCGACGTCGGTCAATCCGGCGGCGAAGACCCAGAAACGATCGAAGGCGCCGCAGGCGTCCAGGACCTTGACGACGACCTCCACGTTGCTCTCCGCGAAGAACCAGAAGTAGCCGGTTTCGTCCGTGAGCTGATGAGCCTTTCCGGTCCCGCTCTGACCGCCCGGGGTCTCCCACTCGGCCGTCACCTTGAAGCGCCCCCCCTGAAGGCAGAGGGCCGTGTCGCCGGCACAGGCCGAGGAGAGGGCGCGGAGGGCCAGGTCCGGCGCCGAGGTGTTGTGCGCCGACCGCGTCAGGCGGCGCAGCTTCCAATCCCGGCCCGTGGCTTCCGTGAAGCTCAGAATCGGCTGCGTCTGCTCGGTGCCGCTCTCGTCGAGGAAGCGGATGTGGTCCACGTCCGCATTGCCGTCCGCCACGTACATGCTGCGCAGCGTGGCGAAAGGGTGCTCCTCCACGGGATAAGCGACGTGGGCGGTCACCAGCGCCCGGGTGCGATTCACTTCGGAGAGCTCGAGGGTCGCCGATCCGCCTTCCGCGTAGGACAGCTCCAGCGTCCGGGTCGCGGAGAGATAGCGGGCGGAGGCGATCTCCGCCACAGGGCGCGGACCCTCCGCCGCCGGGCCGACCAGGACGGAGCTGCCGTAACAGACGAACGGCCGGCCCACAGGCGGTTGCGGGATGAGGCGGACCGCGAGCTGCTCGAAGCGGTGACGCTCAGCCCGGCGATGGGGGTCTACCTCGACATGGCGGGGAGCAGCAAGTCGATCCCCGAGCAGGGGCTCAACCCGAACGAGAACTACCCCCGCGAGATCCTGCAGCTCTTCTCGATCGGACTCTACGAGCTCCACCCGGACGGCACCCTCCATCTGGACGCCGGCAACCAGCCGATCGCAACCTACGACCAGGACGCCGTGGAGGCCCTCGCGCGCGCCTTCACCGGCTGGACGCTCGGCGGCCAGAACCAGATCGACCCGCGGCGCTTCCTGCGCCCGCAGCGCAACTTCCGCATCCCGATGGAGCCCTGGGCGGCGTTTCATGACACCGGGGAAAAGCGGCTGCTCGGCGGCGCCGTGCTGCCGGCCGGGCAGAGCGCCCGGACCGATCTCGAGCAGGCGCTCGACGCCGTCTTCCTGCATCCCAACATCGGCCCGTTCGTCTGCCGCTCCCTGATCCAGCGGCTGGTGACGAGCAACCCGAGCCCCGCGTACGTCTACCGCTGCGGACAGGCCTTCGCCGGTAATGGTTCCGGGATTCGCGGCGATTTGAAGGCCGTGCTCAAGGCCATCCTGCTCGACTACGAGGCGCGGGCGGCGGCGCTTGCCACTCGCCAGGACGCGGGCCATCTGCGCGAGCCGGCCGTGCGCCTCGCCGGCCTGATGCGCACGCTCGACGCCGAGCCGCGCAACGGCCGGTGGCGCTTCTTCGCGCAGCTCGACCGGCAGGGCCTGAGCACCGGAGAGACCCCGCTGCGCGCTCCGACCGTGTTCAACTTCTTCGAGCCCGGTTATGCGCTGCCGGGAGAGATCGCGCAGGCCGGCCTCGTTTCGCCGGAGTTCCAGATCGCCACCGAGACGACGATCCTCGGCACCGCCAACCTCCATCTCACGATCCTCGGCGGAGCAGACCGCACCAGCCCGCTCCGCTTCGACCTGACACCGTTCCAGCCGCCGCAGGCGCCGACCGACGAGGCCCTCCTCGACCGCGTCGACCTGCTGCTCTTCGGCGGCTCGCTGTCCGATGCGACGCGCGGCATTCTGCGGACCGCCCTCGCCGATCCCGATTTCCCACGCACGGGCGATCAGCGAGTCCTCACCCTGCTCTGGCTCGCCAGCCTGGCTCCCGAATCCGTGGTGCAGAAGTAGGAGGTGGATGATGACCCGCACGACGCGCCGCCAGTTCCTCCGCCAATCCGCCTGCGCCGCGGTCGGGATGACCGCCGCGGCCAACACCCTGTTCGACCTGCGGCGCATCGCCGCCGCCGCGCCGCTCGTCGATTCGAAGTCTCTCGTCTGCATCTTTCTCTACGGCGGCAACGACGGCAACAACCTGATCGTTCCCACCCAGCCCTCCGACTACGCGCAGTACGCCTTGGCGCGCGCCAACCTGGCGCTGCCGCAGAGCTCGCTCCTGCCGCTGCACCCGCTCGTTCCGGTGCCGGGCGACGCGCGGGAGTGGGGGCTCCATCCGAGCCTCCCCGGGGTTCAGGGATTGTTCAACTCGGGCCGGGCCGCGCTGGTCGGAAACGTCGGACCGCTCGTGGCGCCGCTCACCCGCGAGGAATACCTGAACCATAGCGTGGCGGTGCCGCCGCAGCTCTTCTCGCACAGCGATCAGACCGTGCACTGGCAGACCTCGCTGCCCGATCAGCCGGCGCGCACGGGCTGGGGCGGGCGCACCGCGGACCTGCTGCACGCGCTCAACGAGAACGCGCAGGTCTCCATGTCCATCTCGGTCGCGGGCACCAACACCTTCCAGGTGGGCAACCTGGTCACGCAATACCAGGTGGCCCCGGAGGGGCCGGTGGGGCTGCTCTCCTATGTCCCCCAGGACCAGGGCGCCGACGCCTCCTCGAACGCCATCCGCGCGCTCCTCGCGAGGAGCTATGGCAACCTTTTCGAGCGCGGCTACACGGGCATCTTCGACCGCGCGCTCGACAACCAGGCGCTGCTCTCGGGAGCGCTCGCCGGAGCGCCGGTTCTCACCACCACCTTCCCGGAGACCGACCTCGGCCAGCAGCTCCGCATGGTCGCGCAGCTCA
>Ga0268265_10003227_pt1 | contig 11842 bp, 10 predicted proteins | sample KBSSwiS52_FD_190355 | JGI IMG/M metagenome (GOLD analysis project Ga0268265, IMG submission 190355) | Switchgrass rhizosphere microbial communities from Kellogg Biological Station, Michigan, USA - KBS Switchgrass S5-2 (SPAdes) (version 2) | ecosystem: Host-associated > Plants > Roots >... | reverse complement strand
CTCCGTAAGCTCGCTGCCTTCTTCGACGGCGCGTTCGCCGATCGTGCCGACGATCCGGCCGCGCGCGAGCAGGCACTGCGCGTTGCCACCGCGCTGTTGCTGATCGAGGTTGCGAAGGCCGATTACGCCGAAGACTTGGCGGAGGACGAGGCCATGCTGCGCTCGCTGAGGCAGTTCTTCGCGCTAGACGACGAGGCGGCCGCGCTGCTGCTCGAGGAAGCTCGCAGCACCGCCGACCTGGCCGTCGAGCTGCAGCAGTTCACACGTCGCTTGCACGAGCAGCTTTCCGTCGCCGAGAAGCAGCGCGTCGTCGAGATGCTATGGCAGGTGGCGCTAGCCGACAGTCGCCTCGACAAGCACGAGGATCATCTCGTGCGGAGGATCGCCGAGCTCCTCTACGTCTCGCACTCCGATCTCATCCGGATCCGCAATCGCGTGCGATCCTGAACGCGGAGCGGCGAGCTCACTCCTCGACGAAGAACTGCTTCTTGAACCGCACCGTGAACCGGCTGGGTTCACCTTGTGGCGTGGCGTCTACCGTGTAGATCAGAACCTCGCCATCAGTGATCTCGAGCTCGCCGATGTAATAGATGGCCGTTTCCTCGGGGACCTTGCGCAGCGTCATCGTCTTCAACTGACCGTTCAAGTTGACGGCCGAAGCCGAGACGGCGCCTTCGACGGCCTCAGTCGTTCCGTTCGCGAGCTTGTGATGAATGCTGACGTTCAGCATCGCGCGGCTCTTGCTGCGCGCGATGCCGTATTCGCGCGCGATGTCAGGCGCGAGCTGATCCGTGATGAGGGCGTTGAAGTAGAGCACATACTCGCCGAAGTCCTTGTTCCCTTCGGTCGCCGGCAAGACGCCTTCTTGCGTATTCGTGGCATCGACGGGGCTCGTCGGATCGCAAGCTGCAATCCCTGCTGCCAGAACGAGGCAAGCCAGCGTGCGACTGCAACGAACCATGCCTTGAGACCCCCGTGATGCGCTAGCCCAAAGTTGGCGCACGCTCGACATTACGCGCGTGCTCGAACACTGTCTAGGGAAGGTAGGCGGGCAGCACCGGTGATGCGATCGTCGCCGCCTTCAACGAAGACACGATGATCGTGGTGGCTTGCAATAGCACGATCACGAGCAGCACCGAAAGGTCGAAGCCGCCGATCGGCGGCAACATGCGACGCGCTGGACGCAACAGCGGCTCGACGAGCTGGCCGAGCAACATGGCCATCGGATTTCGGCTTGGCTGGGCGAACCAGCTGAGCACCGCATAAATGATGAGCGCTCCGACATAGAACCACAGCACGAGCGAGATCAGCCTCAGCAAGGAGTAGAAAAGTAGACGTGGGATCGGCAACGACAGATCGACGAGACGCAAGAGCACGAACGTGACGACGATCTCGAGGACGATGAGGACGACCAGCGTCGGGATGTCGAGGCCCGCGACGCTCGGCAACAATCGCCGCGCGGGAACCACGAGCGGGTTCGTAACCTTGAACACCACTTGCGATAACGGGTTGTAGTGATTCGCCCGTGCCCACTGCAGGATGAAGCGAAGCAGGAAAGTCAGCAGATAGAGATCTGCAAAAGTTCGGAGAAGGAAGATCAGCGCATCCAGCATCGATAGCTACCCATTCAATGGGCGCGACGATAGCACGAGGCGCCGCATCGACGGCTAGGCGGAGCGGTTGCCGAACAGCGCGGTGCCGATGCGCACGTGCGTCGCACCGGCGGCGATCGCTTCCTCGAAGTCGGCCGACATTCCCATTGAAAGACTGTCGAGCGCGGTTCCGCGGCTCTCGATCTCGGCGCGCAGCCCCGCGAGCTGCGCAAACCAATGCGCCGGCGTTTGGCTTTGCGGCGGTAGCGTCATGAGGCCTCGCAGGTTGAGGCGCGGCAACGCGGCAATCGCGCCTGCCAATTCCGCGACGTCCTCAGGTCGCGCGCCGCTCTTCTGCGGCTCGCTGCCCTGGTTGACCTGAATGAGCACGTTCAGCGGCGCGGCGAACGGACTCCGTTGCTCGCTCAACCGCTCGGCGACCTTGAGGCGGTCGACGGTGTGCACCCAATCGAAAGTTTCGGCAATCTGACGCGTCTTGTTCGTCTGCATCTTGCCGACGAAGTGCCAGGTAATCGGCAGTGTGGAGAGCGCCGCGATCTTCGGCAGCGCTTCTTGCACGTAGCTTTCGCCGAAATGTGCGAGGCCGCCGCGCTGTGCGTCGGCGATCGCAGCTGCGGGTTGCTGCTTGGCGACAGCTACGATCGTGACGCTGTTCGGAGCGCGTCGTGCTCGCTCGGCTGCGCGAGCGACGCGCTCGAATATTTGTGCCAAATGGTCCGTGATTTCAGTCACGCTTTGCCCGTAGCCCTTGGCTATACTGTCAACTCTTTAGCCCTTCTCACGAGGGCTCGGGCCCGTGCGAAAGGAGTGCCATGGCCGCGGTCGATATTGCGCAGCTGCTCGCGTTCGCTGTCAAGAACAACGCCTCGGACCTGCACTTGTCATCGGGTGTTCCGCCGATCATTCGCGTCGACGGCGACGTCAAGCGAATCAACATGCCGCCGCTGAAGCACAAAGAAGTGCACAGCATGGTTTACGACATCATGAACGACAAGCAGCGCAAGGACTTCGAAGAGTTCTTGGAGACTGACTTCTCGTTCGAGATTCCGAAGCTCGCGCGCTTTCGAGTCAACGCGTTCAACCAGAACCGCGGTTGCGCCGCGGTGTTCAGAACGATTCCGTCCGTGATCTTGAGTCTCGACGATCTCGGCGCGCCGAGAATCTTCAAGGACATCTCGATGCACCCGCGAGGTCTCGTACTGGTCACGGGCCCGACGGGCTCGGGCAAGTCGACGACGCTCGCCGCGATGGTCGACTACGTCAACGACAACAAGCCGGATCACATCATCACGATCGAGGACCCGATCGAGTTCGTCCACGAGAGCAAGCGCTCGCTGATCAATCAGCGCGAGCTGCACCGCGACACGCACGGTTTCAGCGAGGCGCTGCGCTCGGCGCTGCGTGAAGACCCCGACGTCATCCTCGTCGGCGAAATGCGCGACTTGGAGACGATCCGGCTCGCGTTGACGGCCTCCGAGACGGGCCACCTCGTCTTCGGCACTTTGCACACGAGCTCCGCGGCAAAGACAATAGACCGCGTCGTCGACGTGTTCCCGGCCGGCGAGAAGGAGATGGTCCGCAGCATGCTCTCGGAGTCGCTGCGCGCCGTCATCTCTCAGACGCTGCTAAAGCGCGTCGGCGGAGGGCGAATCGCCGCGCACGAGATCATGATCGGCACGCCGGCCATCCGTAATCTGATTCGCGAAGGCAAGATCGCGCAGATGTACTCGGCCATTCAGACGGGCCAGGCTCAGGGCATGCAGACGCTCGATCAGAACCTGCAAGAGCTCATGATGAAGGGGCTGATCACGAAAGAGGAAGCCCGCTTCAAGGCCGTCAACAAAGAGAGCTTCTAGTTAGAAGGCTCGCTCTCGAGTCCTGCACTTTAAGAGGAGCGCGTCGGAATGGAACGCGATCAAGCAGTACGACTGACGCAAAACTTGCTCAAGAAGATGGTCGACAACAACGGGTCCGACCTCTTCATCACGTCCGATTTTCCTCCTGCCATCAAGATCGACGGCACGATCCGTCCGTTCGCAGATCGGCCACTGACGTCGGCACAAGCCTCGCTGATCGTTCGCTCGATCATGAACGACAAGCAGGCAAAGGAGTTCGACGCGACGAAGGAATGCAACTTCGCGATCGCGCCGCAAGGCATCGGCCGGTTCCGAGTCAGCGCATTCGTCCAGCAAGGCCACGTCGGCGCGGTCATCCGCACGATCGTCACGAAGATTCCGTCGTTCGAGGACCTCGATCTGCCGAAACAGCTCCAGGACGTCGCGATGACGAAGCGCGGCTTGTGCCTCGTGGTCGGCGGGACCGGCTCCGGTAAGTCGACGACGCTCGCGGCGATGATCGGCTATCGCAACGAGAACACGCGCGGTCACATCATCACGATCGAGGATCCCGTCGAATACGTGCACCCGCACCGTGGTTGCGTCGTCACACATCGCGAGGTCGGCGTCGATACCGACAACTGGTTCAATGCGCTGAAGAACACTCTGCGTCAGGCGCCCGACGTCATCATGATCGGCGAGATTCGCGATCAGGACACGATGAACTACGCGATCCAGTTCGCCGAGACGGGGCATCTCTGCGTCGCGACGCTGCACGCGAACAGCGCGAACCAAGCGCTCGACCGCATCATCAACTTCTTCCCGGAGGAGCGGCGCCACCAGCTGCTCATGGACCTATCGCTGAACATCACGGCGATGATCTCCCAGCGCCTGTTGCCGCGCGAGAACAAGATGGGCCGCGTCGCTGCCATGGAGATCATGCTCGCGACGCCGTTGATCAGCGACCTCATCTTCCGAGGCGAAGTCGCCATGATCAAAGACATCATGGCGAAGTCGACGCGCCTCGGTATGCAGACGTTCGATCAATCACTGTTCCAGCTCTACGAGGACGGCATCATCGCGTACGAAGAAGCCATGCGTAACGCCGACTCGAAGAACGAGCTCAGGCTCAAGATCAAGCTGCAGAGCCAGCGCGAGGGCGCGGCGCAAGCGGATCAGGGCGAGAGCCTGCAGCTGGCGGCAGAAGAAAGGGAATCGCGGTTCTAATCTTCCGCCGCACCGGTCGCTGAGCGCATGAACGTCAAACCGTTGTTCAAGCTGATGGTCGACAAGAAGGCGTCGGACCTCTTCTTCACGACCTATTCGCCCGTCATGATCAAGATCGACGGCAAGATCATGCCCGTCAATCAGGTCGAGCTGACGCCGAAGATGGTCCGGCAGGCGGCGCTCGAGCTCATGAGCGAGCAGCAGCTCGAGAAGTTCACGAAGGAGCTCGAGATCGACTTCGCGATCTCGGAGGCGGGCATGGGCCGGTTCCGCGTCAACGTGTTCCACCAGCGCGGCAACGTCTCGATGGTGCTGCGCTTCATCACGCCGGAATTGCCGAAGCTCGACGAGCTCGGCATGCCCGAGATCCTGAAAGACATGATCATGCTGCGCCGCGGTTTGATCCTGATGGTCGGCGCGAGCGGCTCCGGCAAATCGACGACGCTGGCCGCGATGATCGATCACCGCAACAAGAACTCCGCGTCGCACATCGTCACGATCGAGGATCCGATCGAGTTCCTGCACAGTAATCAGAAGTCGATCGTCAACCAGCGCGAGGTCGGCCTAGACACGCTGACGTATCACCGCGCGCTGCGCAGCGCCATGCGTGAGGCGCCCGATGTCATCCTCATCGGCGAGATTCGCGACCGCGAGACGATGCAGGCCGCCATCGACCTCGCCGGCACGGGACACCTGGCCATCGCGACGCTGCACGCGAACAACTCGCCGGAGACGCTCGACCGCATCATCAACATGTATCCGAACGATGCGCACAAGCAGGTGCTGATGGACCTCGCGCAATACGTGCGCGTGATCATTTCGCAGCGGCTCGTGCGCTCGAAGGACGGCAAGCGCGTCGCGGCCGTCGAGGTCATGCTGAACACGCCGCACATCTCGGAGATGATCTTGAAGGGCGACATCAGCAGCGTGAAGGAAGCCTTCAAAGACACGAAAGAACCCGGCATGCAGAGCTTCGACCAGGCGTTGTTCGAGCTCTACCGCAAGGGCGCGATCAGCATGGACGAGGCGCTCTCGAACGCCGACTCGCGCTCGAACCTCGAAGCCAAGATCAACTTCGGCTAATTTGCGAAGCAGCGAGCGGGTCGCCGCCGGCGCGCCCGACGGCTCACTCCGTCGTAAGGACGAACGCCATCGCGACCGGGCCGTTCCCCGTCGCGAACGAGCTCCTCAGCGTGAGCTCGTTGTGGGCATCGACGTCGAACAGCGCAATCCGGTTGCGCGACTTGTCGACGACGTATTGCCAGTCGCCCGAGTAGCTGCTCACGAGCTGCACCGGATCGGTGAAGATCGAGCTGAGGGTCGTGGGTAGCTGCACGGGCGTCGGGGCCGGATAGGCGACCGTGTTGAACGGAAGGTACTGGTAGGGCGACACGGTGAACAGCGAGCTGTTCGCAACGCCGCCGAGCGCGAATATGCGACCGTGGCGCCCGTCCACGGCGATCGTGCGCGGCAACAATGGTCCGGCCTCGCTTCCCAGGCCGTTGGCGCAGTTGAGCGTGGTCACGAGCGTGCAGTAGCCGATGGCCGCAGCCGCGCCGCTGTACGTCGAAAAGAGCAGCTCTCCGTACGGATCGATCATGAGGGCAAGGGCCCCGGGAACCACGCCGCCGGCGCTTCCGAGCACGGATGCGCTGGACCTCAGCGAGCCTGACGAATCGATGGAAAACATCTCGACAACAGGCCCCGATTGCGCCGAGGATCCGGCGTAGAGCAGCAACCCGCGCGGATCCACCGCGAGCGCCGAGGGACGCGCCGCCATTGTCGAGCGCGTGTTCGCCTGCGAAAGCTCTCGGGTCGTGCGGTCCACCTCGAGACTGCTGATCGTGGCGTCGCCCGCGTTAGCGACGTAGACGAAGCGCCCGGAAGGGTCCGCCGCGATCGCGGCAGGCTGCGCGCCCGCCGACACGAGCGCCCCGACCCGCGTGAGCGCGCCGCTCGACGTGTCGACGGAGAACGCCGATACGTCGCCGCTGCTCTCATGGGCGACGTAGACGAAGGGGTCGCGCGGATTCACGGCCAGTGCCGTCGGATCGCTGCCACCGCTCGGCTGCGTGCTCGCCAGCGTCAAGGTTCCGTCGGCGGCGACCTTGAAACTCTGGATGGTCGCATCGGTCTTGTTGACGACGAGCGCGACGACCTCGGTCTTGGCCGCATAGCTCGATCCCCCGCTCACCGCAATGGTCGTGTGCGCCCAGACGTCGTATTGATACGAGGACTGGGTGAAAGCCCCGGTGGAGACGTCGAAGCGATAGCTCTCGAGGGTGCGGCTGGGCGACGTTATCGTGACGGTCTCTCCCGTCGAATCCCAGCTGTAGCCGCCGACGGCGAAGCCGGCGCTGCTCATCGTCGTCGCGCTCGGCATGAAATCCGTATCCAGGCTCCTCGCCTTCACCTGGCCCTGCTCGATCGCAAACAGCCAATGACCGCTCGGGTGCACGCGAGCGCTGGAGAGCGTCGCGGGTACAGGTTGGAATCTCTGGGTCATGCTCCCGTCGGTGGCCACGTCGACGCGGACGACGCTGTTCGCGAACACCAGGAGGGCGCGCCACCCCTGCCTTTCGAAGATCACGTCCTGAACGCCACCGCCGGTGAACGCGTCGCTCAATTGGGTGATGGGCGGGACGGCAGTTGCGTCGATAGCCAGCCGTGTCAGGGCGTTACCCTTGGGGCCATACACCCAGCGTCCCGTCGGGTGATAGAAGAGAGTCGTGAGCTGCGTGCCGGCTACCGGCATCGGCAGGCCGCCGACGGCCGCGGGATCGACCCCGGTGTCGGTGATTCGGTAAAGGGCGACTCCCTGTCCTCCCCCTTTGGTGGCGATGACGAGGTCGCCCTGCGGGGAGACGGCGTAGTGGTTGACGTCGCGCACGTCGCCGAGCACCTGCAGGCGGCCGGTGGTGAGGTTGCGCGAATAGCTGGTGATCCTGGCGTCGCCATCCGTGAGGATCAGCCGATGCGAATCGATCAGATCGATTCGCGCGGCGCGAGCCACCTGCCGCAAGTAGCCTTCCGGACGTAGCCGCCCGGTGCCATCGGTAACGGAGTACCAGCTCAGGTTGCGTTCTCCGCTTGTCGCCGCCGCGACGTATACGAAGCGGTTGACGCGCGGGGGCGTCGGGGTCCCGGGCCCACAGCTCGAAGGCCCGCAGCTCGTAAACATCGCCAATCCCGCCGCCGCGGCCCCCACACGCGCAGTCGAGAAGCGCATCACGATCTCCCCATTCGATGCCCGGCTACGCGAGCATTCGGCAGACGCAATGCTACTCGAACCGGCACTAATACCGGACGTCACCGCGCGAGTTGAGGTAGCGTGCGGGCTGGCTGGCGCGGGAGGGCGACTCCATGCTCGAGCAAAAGGTCAACGAGATATTCGGCGACGCGGAGCCCACCGGGTTCGGGACGGGCTGGTGGAGCGGCGTACTGTCGGCGTTCTTCGGCGTGCTCGCGTTCGGCGCCGTGGTGTGCCTGCACTTCCCCGACGTGCTGACGACTCCGGAGCTGCGGCCCTACTACTCGATGCCCGTGATCCGCATGCTGATCCAGGCGGTCATCGTGGGTGCCATCGTCTTCGGCGTCATGTCCGCAATGCTGCGCCGGAAGAAGGTTCTGGCACTGACGGGGATGTCGTTCGCCCTCGCCGCGACTCTATGGGGCGGATCGAGCGTGCCCATCAACGGCGAGCTCGGGAACGGTCCGGCGATCGGTCTCGACTGGTTCCTGCTCGACATGCTGCTCGTCACGCTGATCTTCTCGCCGATCGAGGTGCTTTGGCCGGCCTATCCGAAGCAAAGCGTCTTCCGAAGCGAGTGGCTGAACGACATCGTCTATTTCTTATCCACACATCTGCCGATCCAGCTCACTTCATTTCTCATCCTGCTGCCCGCTACACAGCTCACGGCGATCCTGAACCTATCGAGCGTGACGGGCCAGATCACCCGATTGCCGTGGCTGGTGCAGTTCTTCCTGGCGGTGCTGGTCGCGGACCTCGCTCAGTACTTCATTCATTTCAGCTTCCACAAGGTGCCCTGGATGTGGCGCTTCCACGCCATCCATCATTCTTCGAAGGCGCTCGACTGGATCGCCGGCTCGCGCGCGCACCTCGTAGAGGACATCGTGGTGCGCGGATTCATTCTGATTCCGATGATGTTGATCTTCCCCCACGAGATCAACGTGGCGTATCTCTTCTTCGTCAACGTGCATGCGACGTGGACCCACTGCAATTTCGGACCGACGGTGAAATGGCTGGAGCCGTTCCTGATCCAGGGGCGATACCACCACTGGCATCACACCTCTCAGACCGAAGCGCTAGACAAGAACTTCGCCATCCACTTCCCGTGGATCGACAAGATCTTCGGCACGCACTACCTGCCCAAGGACGGCAGTTGGCCGGAGACCTACGGCCTGCACAACGAGCCGATCCCGGCGGGGTTCATCGCCCAGTTCTTCTATCCCTTCGGGCGAAAGAAGGCGGGCTGAGCGCCGCTAGAAGTTCAGCGACGTCAGAGGCAGGTCCTTGGGCAGTGCCGCGCCCGTGTTGCTCGCCCGCACCAAGCCCAGCGCCTTCATGACCTTGACGCTCATGAAGCCGAAGTCGTACTCCGACTCCTCGTGGGAGAGGCGCAGCAAGGCTGGCGAATGGTGGTGGTTGTTCTGCAGGCAGGCGCTGAAGGTTGCCGTGACCGGCAGCCAGTCGCCGATGTTCATCGCGTTGTCGTGCTCGTCGTTGTAGCGCCGGTAGCCCCATCGCCGGTCGTGGGTCCAGTAGTTCTGGATCATGTTGACCCATAGCGCGAACAGGCGCGTCCCCAGCCACAGCAGCCCCGCGAAACCGAGGTCGCCGACCAGCAGCCAGAGCAGCCCGAAGTTGAAGAACTGCGAGAGCACGAAGTACGCGGGGTGTGAAATCAGGCGAAACGAAGGCGACTTGAGGATCTCGTCGTTGGCCACGTTGGCCACGCACTGGTAGGGGAAGCAGCAGAGATACATCGTCCGCCAGAAGCCGTCGGAAGAAAGCTTGTTGGGATCGCCGGGGTGATCGGAAAACGTATGGTGAAGCCGGTGGCGGTTGACCCAACTGACCGGATCGACGTAAACGCCGAACGTGTTGTTGAAGACTGTCAGGCTCTTCACGAACCATTCCTTGTACTCGAGCGCGCGATGCGCAATCCCCATGTGAATGACCGAGGACAGGTACAAGCCGGCGACGAACCAGCAAGCGAGCAGGTACGCCGCGCCTACGACCAACCCTAGCCACGGACCGAGATGAGCCGGCGCGAAATACAGGCACGCGGCCCCATAGGCGAGCAGCAGCAGGTAGCCGACGACGTTGTAGACCCGCACGATGATCCCCTTGAGAAGTTCTTGGCGATGAATTCTAGTAGCGGTGAGAATCAACACCAAGAAGAAGAGGAACACCGATGGCTCACGGACCGCTGCCCGCGTCGCGTGACAACGCGCTCGCCAAGATCCCGGTGGTTCTGGTCGGCGATGCGGGGCCGACGAAGACACGCAGCATCGCGCCGCCCGCGCGCAGTGACTCCGAACCTTATCGCGCCTACAAGCCGCGGCCCTTCACGCGCGAGGAACGCGACAAAGTCACGGTCCTGTTCGGCGGCCTGCACTGGCGCGCCGAACGCGTCATCCAGGGCGCGATGGAGAACCTTGGGCTTCGCACCGAAGTCCTGCCGACGGCGACGCGCGACGATCTTCTCTTGGGTCGCGAAGTCGCCGACATCGGGCAATGCTGTCCGACGAGCTTCACGACCGGCAATCTGGCCAACTATCTGCGCGGCAAAGCGAGGGACCTCGGCGCCGCTGAAGTAACCGAGCGCTACGTTTACGTGACCGCGGGCTCCTGTGGCGCGTGCCGCTTCGGCCAGTACCATCAGAGCTACGAGCTCGCGCTGCGCAATTCCGGCCTCGACTCCTTCCGCATGTTTCTGCTCGGGCAGGACGGGCTCGACCAGGGGGCCGCGGCCGGCGGCGGGCTCGACCTCAACCTGCCGTTCACGCTCGGCGCGGTGTGGGCCATCGTGCTCAGCGATGTCGTGCAGGATCTCGAATACCAGCTGCGCCCATACGAGCTGCGCAAGGGCGACACCGAAAAGGCCGCGCACGAGTCGATCGAGTATCTACACGAGATATTCCGCAAGCGTCCCGCACGCGGCACGAAGTGGAGCTCGATCGCGTGGCACCTAGCGACGCCGTATTTCGTCAACGCCATGAAAGAGGTCCGGCGGCGCTTCGACTTAGTCGAAGTCGACCGCTTGCGCGTGAAGCCGCTCGTCAAGATCACGGGGGAGTTCTACCTGCAGACCGTCGAAGGCGAGCCGAACTACAACATCCACCGCTGGCTCGAGGCGGAAGGCGCCGAGGTCTACCCGGCGGCGATCACCGTCTGGCTCGACTACCTGATGCGCCTCGCCGGACAGGAATTCGAGGACCACATCGGCATCGAGCGCAACGCGCGGCTCAAGCTCTTAGGTATCCGCACCGGCCAGGCGCTCCTGCGCTGGACGCACGACCGCATGCGACGCGCGCTCGGCGGCACGCCGCGCTCACTGCCCGACCAGTACGAGCTGCGCCGGCTCGCCGCGCCGTACTACAACAGCCGGCTGAACGGCGGCGAAGGCGACATGCTGATCGGCAAGGCGCTGTGGGCTTATCACGAGCGGAAAGCCCACATGACCTGCGAGCTCTCGCCGTACTCCTGCATGCCGAACACGATGAGCATCGGAGCGATGGCGCAGGTCAGGGGCAAGTACCCCGACTTGCTCTATGCGCCGCTCGAGATCAAAGGCGACGCCGAAGTGCATGCGCTATCGCGCTGCCAGATGATCCTCACCGAGGCAAAGAAGCGGGCGCAGAAGGAATACGACGAGGTTCTGGAGCGCACCGGCAAGACCGCGGCGCAGCTCAGGGAACGGGAAGAGCAAGGAATGCGACGCGCCACCTTTCGTGTGCCGCGGTACGGGGTGGCGGGGACGGCGGCCAACTACGCGCTGCATCTCTCGCGATGCTGACCGTCGGGCTCGATATCGGCTCGACCACGGTCAAGGCGACGGCCGTGGCCGACGGCAAGGTGCTGTGGCAGCACTACGCGAGACACAACACGAAGCAGGCCGAGATGGCGCTCGACTTCCTCGC
>Ga0268265_10003223_pt1 | contig 11849 bp, 17 predicted proteins | sample KBSSwiS52_FD_190355 | JGI IMG/M metagenome (GOLD analysis project Ga0268265, IMG submission 190355) | Switchgrass rhizosphere microbial communities from Kellogg Biological Station, Michigan, USA - KBS Switchgrass S5-2 (SPAdes) (version 2) | ecosystem: Host-associated > Plants > Roots >... | reverse complement strand
CGGCGACATCGACCCGCTGTTCAAGAGCCTGATGAAGCATCACTGGATGGAAGAGGCGCAGCACGCCAAGCTCGACACGCTGATCGTCGATGCGCTCGCGGAAGGCCGCTCCGAAGCCGAGATCGATAAGGCGATCGACGAATTCTTCGAGATCGGCGCCTTCCTCGACGCCGGCCTCCTGACCCAGGCCGGCTTCAACGTCGACGCGCTCGAGAAAGTCATTGGCCGCAAGGTCGAGAACCGTGACGAGCTCATCGCCCAGCAGCACCAGGCTGCGCGCTGGACCTACGTCGGCTCGGGCATGGTCCACGAGCGCTTCAAAGCCTCGCTCGAATCCATCTCGGCCAACGCGGCGCGGCGCATCGCCGAAGCGGCGCCGATGTTCGCCTGAACCCAAGTCAACAACGCATCACACCAAGGGAGAATGAATATGCTGGATACCGTTAAGAATCGCGTGAACGGACTCGATCTCGCCGCGCTCGGCGAAGTCGTCGAGGCCATCGGCGCGGACCCGAAGCAGGCACTGGTCGGCTTCGACGTCACCACCCGCTGGACCGGCCAGACCCGCAGCGAGACGACTGTCGACGGCTTCACCATGGCCGGCGAGCGGGTCACCCGTACGCACAAGATCGTTGCCGATGAGCCCTGCGAGCTCCTCGGCGCCGATAGCGCACCCAACCCGCAGGAGCTGCTGATGGCGGCGTTCAACGCCTGCATCATGGTTGGGTACGTTGCCGGCTCGTCGCTCAAGGGAATCACGCTCGACTCAGTCGAAATCAAGACCCGCGGCGAGCTCGATCTGCGTGGCTTCCTCGGCCTCAGCGATGAGGTGGCACCGGGCTACGAGTCCATCGCGTACGAGGTGAAGATCAAGGGTGACGGGACTCCCGACCAGTTCGAGGAAATCCATCAGACGGTCCTCAAGACTTCGCCCAATTACTTCAACATCAGCCGCCCGATCCGCGTCGATGCGACGCTGACCGTCGGCTGACCACAGCCCCGGGCGCGTCGCTCCCCTCCCCTCTCACCGGCGCGTCCGGGGCACTCAACCCCCAAGGAGAAGACCAATGAAACTGATTGCTACCCTCATCGCGAGCCTGGCCATGGCCAGCGCCGCTAACGCCAATACCTCGAATATCGTCATTCGCGGCGGCTTGCCGACCGTGGTGGTCCACTACGGCGATCTTAACATGCAGTCGGATGCGGGTCGCTCGACCCTGACCCACCGCGTCCAGGTTGCGGCCAACTACCTCTGCTACGAGCCCGAGGTCGAGCCGCTCGGCACCTTCATCGAGCGCAAGGAATGCTACCGCGCGGCGATCGCCGACGGTGCGAACCAGATGGAGGCGCTGTTGGCCTCCAGCGCTGCAACCACTTCGGGCGGCCGGTAAGGCTTTGCCCGTCCCTTCTCCCGGGCGCGTCCCCACTCCCCTCCGCGGGGCGCGTCCGGGAAACCCAAAGGACTAGGAAGATGAAGTACGAAGGAATCCGCGACAAAGCCCGGGTGTGGAACGTCACCCGCGGCATCGACGGCAAGCTCGAGGCGGAGCTCGACGAGCGCCTGCTCGGGACCCTCGATCCGATGGCCGAGGCGATCATCCGCGCCGCCGCCAAGAACGACATCGCGGCCAACCGCACCTGGTAACGAAAGAACACGACCGTGACCGCCACCGTGACCGAAATTCGGCCGACCAACCCCAACCGCGCCTTGTGGGAAAAGGGTGACTTCACCCGCATTGCCGAAACCATGCGGCATAGCGGCGAGGAGCTCGTCGCCAGTCTTGGCATCACGCCCGGCATGCAGGTCCTCGACCTCGGTAGTGGCGACGGGACCACCGCGCTTCCGGCCGCCCGCCGCGGCGCCGACGTGCTCGGTGTCGACATCGCCGAGAACTTGGTCGCCGCCGGCAACGCCCGGGCGAAGACGGCTGGGCTCTACAACCTCAAGTTCCAGCAGGGCGACGCGTCCGACCTCGTCGACCTGCCCGACGCCAGCTTCGACCTCACCGTCTCCATCTTCGGTGCGATGTTCGCGCCCCGTCCGTTCGATGTCGCCCGCGAAATGGTCCGCGTGACCAAGCCCGGCGGCCGCATTGTCATGGGCAACTGGATCCCGGGCGATCCCACCCTCGTCGCGCAGATCCTGAAAATCTGCTCGGCCTACACCCCGCCGCCGCCCGCAGGCTTTGTCAGCCCGATGACCTGGGGCGATGAAGCGGAGGTGCGCGAGCGGTTCGAGGCCGCCGGCGCCGTCGGCGCGACCTTCCAGCGCGCGCTCTGGTTCTTCCGCCACGACGGCCCGCCGGCCGAGCTCCTGGCGATTTTTCGCAATTATTACGGCCCGACGATGAACGCTTTCGAGGCCGCGGCGAACACAGGCCGTGAGGCTGAGCTCGAGGCCGAGTTGACTGCTCTGTTCGAGGCCCAGAACCGCGGCGGCGACGCGCGGACGGAGATACCGGCGACCTTCCTCAAGGTCACCGTGGTGAAGGATGCCGCGTCATGACCCGCGAATTGCTCGAAAGTACCGTCCGTGCCTGGGTCGACGCCAATCCGAAGCGCGGCGCCCGCACCCTCGACCGCCTCGCCGGCCGCACCATCTTCGACGCGGCCAACCGCACGACCGAGGAGATCACCGACGCCCTTATCCACCTCGCCGGCCGCACCGAGGTCGCGAACAGCCGGGCTTGGTGATGGCGTTCACCGGATCATAACCTCACGCTCCGCGGGTCGGTCCGCGACCGCGGCTGCTCGAAGTTCGCGAGGTCCTTGAGCCCTATTAAGACGCGGCAAAATTTACCTTTCGGAAACCATGTTCGCACTAGCCTCCGTATCGAACCGGGGAGGCAAGTAATGAAGCGCGAGACGACCAACGCCATTCGCACCGTATTGGAGGACTGGCTGCCGCCCGTCGTTCGCGATTCTTCCGCGATGCGCTGGCTGTTCCGCCGCCATTGGGGACGCCTGGTCGATGACCTCGAAAGCTTCCGCAGCCGCATCGCCTTCGTCTCCGACGAGGAATATCATTCGATCTACGAGCGCATGCCGCGCGTCCAGGATGAAACCGACAACAGCGCCGCCTGCATCCGGGAGATCAGCGGCTCGATTACCGGCTCGTCGGTACTCGATGTCGGTTGCGGCACCGGCTACATGGTCGATCACCTCGCCCGCGAGCATCCGCGCCGCAAGTTCACCGGGCTCGATTTCATCATCGAGGACGGCACCCGCACCCGCCTGCCGTCGATCAACTTCGTCGAGGGCAAAGTCGAGGCGCTGCCGTTCGCCGACAACAGCTTCGACACCGTCATCTGCACCCACGTCCTCGAGCATGTGCTCGACATCGCCGGCGCGATCCGCGAGCTCCGCCGCGTCGCCAAGCGCCGGCTGATCCTCGTCGTTCCACAGGAGCGCGAGTATCGCTTCACCTTCAACCCGCACGTCCATTTCTTCCCTTATCCGCACAGCTTCCTGCGCTACATGACGCCGGTGCCGGTCAACTATCGCTGCGAGTCCGTCGGCCGCGACATCTATTACGTCGAGGTCCCGCCGGCCGCCGTCGAGACCGCCGTGCCCCAAGGGCAGCAGCGACCGCGCCGCAAAGCCGCCTGAGCCCTCGCATATGAAGGCGCGGCTGCCGCTGATCGATCTGGTTGCGGCCGCGCTGCTCGCCGCGCTGGCGGGCGCCTACGTCGTCCACGACCTCACCACCGTGAAGCACCTCGTCCTTCCCGGCCAGGTGATGATCGGCCACGATTTCCTCAACGCCTGGGCCGGCGGCAACCTCGCGCTCCACGGGCGGTTCGGCGCAATCTATTCGGCGAGCTACATGGACGCGGTCGATGCGCTCACCGGCCGCACTTTGAGCGTCCACGCATTCTCTTATCCGCCGACCGCGCTGCTGTTCCTGTGGCCGCTCGGCTTCCTCGCTTACCTCCCGGCGCTGGTCGTCTTCCTTGGCTTGACCGGCGCCGCTTTCCTGTGGACGGCGCGCTCGTGGCTCGCCCGCGCCAGCCTGCCGTGGTGGAGCGCGGCGCTCCTCCCCGCCGCGCTGATCAACATCTGGGCCGGCCATTACGGCTTCCTCTTCTCCGCTTTGTGGCTGGGCGCCTTCGCGGCGATGGAGGCGAAGCCGCGCACCGCCGGCGGGCTCATCGCACTGCTGACCTTCAAGCCGCACATGGGCGTCGTCATCCCGCCGCTGCTGCTGCTCCGCCGCCAGGGCGCGGTGATCACCACCGCCGCCATCAGCACGCTGGGCCTGATTGGCGCGAGCCTCCTGCTGTTCGGCGGCGCGGCGTGGCTCAATTACCTGGTCGGCACTTCGAGCCTACAGGCGCACTTGCTGGTCAAGAGCCAGGCCTTCTTCTTCACGATGATGCCGACGACCTACGCCAGCATCTGGTCGACCTCGGGCGCCTTCGCACTCGCCGTCGCCGCGCAATGCGCCACCGCGCTCGCCGCGCTGACGATCCTCACCCGCGCCGCGCTGCGCGGCCTTGCCTGGCGCGAGCTCGGGCTGATGGCCGCGACCGCGACCTTCCTCGTCCTGCCCTATGCTTTCAACTACGACATGCCCGTCGTCGGCCTTGCCGCGGCCATGCTCCTGTTCGGCCGCAACCGCCTCACCGACCCGGTTCACCGCGCCATCGCCCTGCTCGCGCTGGGCACGCCCGTTCTGGTGCTGATCGCCGGTCCGCTCGCCCCGGTCCTCCCGCTCGCTCTCCTCGGCTTCCTGTGGGTCCAGGTCAGCGCCTACGGCGTCAGTGCTGCGCCGCAGCTCGAGCCCGCCGTCGCCGCATAAAAAAGCCCCGGAAGCGGGCGCTCCCGGGGCCATCTTCTCGACTGTCAGCCGCGTCAGGCGTTCTCGGCCTCGGCGTCAACCGTCTGCTTGGCGGCGATCTTCTCGCTGCCGCCGCCGACGGCGATCTTGCGCGGCTTCATCGCCTCGGGAATCTCGCGCACCAGGTCGATGGCGAGCAGGCCGTCCTTCAGGTCCGCGCTCTTGACCTGGATATGGTCGGCGAGCGCGAAGCGCCGTTCGAACGAACGGTTCGCGATCCCGCGGTAGATGAAGTCGTCGCCGCCCTCCTCGCTCTCATCGCTCTTGCGACCGGAGACGATCAGGACGTTCTGCTGGGCCGTAATATCGATCTCGTTGGGCGCAAAGCCGGCAACCGCCAGCTGGATACGATATTCGTTGTCGCCCTGCTTGATCAGGTCGAACGGCGGATAGTTTTCCTGCGTCTGGCCGACCGAATTGTTCTCGAGCATGTCGAACAACCGGTCGAAGCCAACGGTGGAGCGCCGATAAGGCGCAAAGTCGAATGCACTACGCATAGGTCAAATCCTCCTCTGATGAGCAAGGCGGGACCGGCCGCGTCGGGTCCGGGCCCGTCACCGGGCCTTCATTGAGCACCCGGCGTCGGGAAATCTGTTGTCGCGATCGGCGATTTCAAGACTGTGGAAAACACGTAGTCGCGCGCTTGGCAGGCCGAGAAGCGCGGCCCTATATCCGTTCGCACATGGCCGACCTGTTCTCGTCTTCCGGTAATAACGCGCCCGACAGCTACGACGCTTCCTCGATCGAGGTCCTCGAGGGCCTCGAGCCGGTCCGTCGCCGTCCCGGCATGTATATCGGCGGGACCGACGCCCGTGCGCTCCACCACCTCGCTGCCGAGGTCATCGACAATGCGATGGACGAGGCCGTCGCGGGTTTCGCCAGCCGCATCGAGGTGACGCTCGAGCCCGGCTCAGGAAATGCTGGGCGCCTGACGGTGTTCGACAATGGCCGCGGCATCCCCGTCGACCCGCACCCCAAATATCCCGGCAAGTCGGCGCTCGAAGTGATCATGACCACGCTCCACTCGGGCGGGAAGTTCGAGGGCAAGGCCTATTCGACGTCGGGCGGCCTTCATGGCGTCGGCGTCAGCGTCGTCAACGCTTTGTCGACCGAGACGGTGATCGAAGTCGCGCGCGACAAGCAGCTCTACCGCCAGACGTTCAGCAGGGGTCTCGCCACCTCGAAACTCGAACAGGTCGGCCCCGCCCCCAACAAGCGCGGCACCACCGTCACCTTCACCCCCGACCCCGACATCTTCGGCATCGACGCCCGCTTCGACCCCGAGCGCCTCTACAAGCTCGCACGCTCCAAGGCCTATCTGTTCGCCGGGGTCGAGATTCGCTGGCGCTGCGATCCGTCGCTCGCCAGCGCCGACGTACCCGAAACCGCGACCTTCCAGTTCGCCAACGGCCTCGCCGACCATCTCGCCGAGCAATTGGGCGAGCGGCCGTGCGTCACTAACCAGCCGTTCACCGGCAAGCAGGCCTTCCCCCCGACCGCGGACGGCGAGACTCAAGGCTCAGCCGAATGGGCGGTCGCCTGGCCGCTCTACAGCGACGGCGTCGAGTCCTATTATTGCAACACCATCCCCACGCCCGACGGCGGCACCCATGAAGCCGGCCTCCGCGCCGCGCTGACCAAGGGCATCCGCGCGTTCGGCGACCTCGTCGGCAACAAGAAGGCCAAGGACATCACCGCCGACGACGTGTTCAACGGCGTCGAGCTGATGCTGAGCGTGTTCATCCGCAATCCGCACTTCCAGAGCCAGACGAAGGACCGCCTCACCTCCCTCGAGGCGGCACGCTTCGTCGAGGCCTCGGTGCGCGACCATTTCGACCATTATCTCGCCGACAATATGGACCGCGGCCGCGCTTTGCTCGGCAGCATCGTCGAGCGGATGGAGGAGCGCCTCCGCCGCCGCGCCGAGCGCGAAGTCCAGCGCAAGACCGCCACCTCAGCGCGCAAGCTCCGCCTCCCCGGTAAGCTCACCGATTGCTCATCCGACGACCCCGAGGGCACGGAATTGTTCATCGTCGAGGGCGACAGCGCGGGCGGCTCGGCCAAGCAGGCGCGCGAGCGCAAGACCCAGGCGATCCTCCCCATCCGGGGCAAGATCCTCAACGTCGCCAGCGCCACCGCCGAGAAGATCCGCGCCAACCAGGAGGTCGCCGACCTCCAGCTCGCGCTCGGTTGCGGCATCCGCGACAAGTTCAACGAGGATGCCCTGCGCTACGAGAAGATCATCATCATGACCGACGCCGACGTCGACGGCGCCCACATCGCGACCTTGCTGATGACCTTCTTCTTCCAGGAAATGCCCGAGCTGGTGCGCCGCGGCCACCTCTACCTCGCCCAGCCGCCGCTTTACCGCCTGACCGCCGGCGCCAAGACCCTCTACGCCCGCGACGACGCCCACCGCGCCGAGCTCGAGGCATCCGAGTTCAAAGGCCGCAAGGTCGAGGTCAGCCGCTTCAAGGGCCTCGGCGAGATGAACCCGGCGCAGCTAAAGGAAACGACGATGGGCCCGGCGACGCGGTCGCTGCTGAAGGTCACGCTGCCCGGGCCGTATGAGGAGCGCCAGGCCGCCCGCGACATCGTCGACCAACTCATGGGAAAGGACCCGGCCAAGCGGTTTAACTTTATTCAGGAGCGCGCGTCAGCCGTCGAGGACGACGCGATTGATGCCTAACTTGTTCCCCGGCGGAGACCGGGGCCCAGGAGCCCGCTATGGCTGCAACGCCGAGCGTGAACCCGGCTGACGCCAGCCTGGACCCCGGCCTGTGCCGGGGACAAGGGTTGAAGCAAGCGGCTACAGCTTCGACCGGTCCGACGGGGTCCAATCCGCCGGCTCGACGTCGCGCCGGACCAACCGCATCGCCAGGCCCAGCCCAGTCCCCACGGCAATGGCCACGGTCAGGTTGCTGGCGATGGTCAGGATCATCGTCAGGAAGAGCAGCGTCTTGTCGCCGGGCCGCAGCGTCATTCGCTCGCGCCAGCGCCCCGGCTCGCTCATGATCCAGGCGGTGACGATCAGCAGGCCGGCCAGCGCGGGCATGGCGAGAAAACCAGTGAGTGATGCCGCGCCGAGGGTGAACAGGAGGATGGCAAGCGCGTGCACGATGCCCGCAACCGGTGTCTTGCCGCCGGCACGGACGTTGGTTGCGGTGCGCGCGATCGCGCCGGTCGCCGGCAAGCCGCCGAACAGGGGCGCGACGATGTTGGCGGCTCCCTGCCCGAGCAATTCGGCATTGGAGCGATGGCTCCCGCCGATCATGCGGTCCGCGACGATGGCGGAGAGCAAGGACTCGACGCTGGCCAGGAACGCGATGACGAACGCCGATGGCAGTAGCTCGCTGATCCGGGCCACGCTGACGTGCGGGATGGACGGCATCGGCAAGCCGGCGGGAAGGGCACCGAAACGCGACCCTATCGTGTCGACCGGCAGGTGGAGAAGGGCAACCGCAGCCGATGCCGCGGCGATAATCAGTAACGAGCCAGGGAACCATGGGAGAAGCCGGCGCAAGGCGGCAATGCCGGCGATCGAGAAAGCGCCGATCCCGATGGCCATTGGGTTCACGGACGTCCGCGCACTCCACAGCGCCGGCAGGACCTCGACCAGGTCGGCCGAGGCGTGGCTCAGCGACAGGCCGAACAGGTCCTTCAGCTGACTAACGGCGATGATCAGCGCGATACCGATGGTGAACCCCTCGATCACCGGCTCCGGGACGAGCGCGATGAACCGGCCGGCGCGAAGTAGCCCGCCAATGACCAGGATCACCCCGGCCATCATCGTCGCGAGCAGCAGGCCGTCGAAACCATGTTGCTGGATGACGCCGTAGACGACAACGATGAAGGCGCCGGTCGGACCGCCGATCTGGACCCGGCTGCCCCCAAGCAAAGAGATGAGGAAGCCGCCGACGATCGCGGTCACCAGACCCGCTCGCGGCTCCGCTCCGGACGCAATGGCGATTGCCACGCTCAACGGGAGGGCCACAAGCGCGACCGTCACGCCGGCCAGTGCGTCACTCAGCAACAGGCGCCATGAGTAAGTGGCGATGGTCGTAAGGAGCTTGGGTTTCATCGGTCAGCGCCGGAGGGATCAGTGGCAGACGATCAGTGACAGTGAGGAACGGCGCGAGCGCTCGCCGGGGCCTAGGCCGCCTTGCTGTGCGCCAGTTCGCTCTCGAGCTCGGCCATGACGTCGCCGAACATTTCCGACTGCGGCTGCGTGCTGACCTTGCGCGCATGGTCGAGCAGCTCGCGCCAGTAAGCGATCGTGTCGCTATGGATGCGGTGGCCGCGCAGCCGACGCGCGCTCGCCACCGCGGCGATGAGGTTCGCCCGCACCGATCCTTCAATCCGCATCCTGGTCCTTCCGGTCGGAGGTTGCGCTCAGTCCTTTGATGCGGGGGCGCTCGGCGCGATGCCCAGCCCCTTTTTCTTCTTGTCCGCCTTCGGCTTGCGTTTTTCCTTGTTCGACCGAACCTGTCCCTTGGCCATTATCGTCACCTTCCTCGCGCAGATCGTCTTTGTCCCGCAGATAGGCTGCGGCGCGCGCATTAGAGCTCAATTCCAGCCGTTCGAGCAAGTCCGCCCGGCTCGTCCACGCATCGGCGCTGCGCTCGTGCGCGCCGCGCATGTGGTCGTTGACCATGTCGGCGGCGCGTTCCCGGTCCGCGTTAGCCAGCGCGCGGCAGCCGTGCGCCGTGTCCTCCGCCCGCCGCCGGTTCGCCAGCGGACCGCCCTCGCCTGACTGCGGTTCGCTCGCCACTACCATAAGGGCGTGCTCGGCCGGTAGCGTTGGCGCGTCACCTTCTCTTCGCCCAGCACATGGCTTTTCAGCAACTTGCGGATCTGCTCGGCGCCGGCGCTGCTCATGCACACCAGCCGGGCGCCGCCGCTCGGCAGCCCCTCGATCGCGGATATGCCGATGTCCGCCTTGCGGCAGTGGTCGACGACCTTGCCCGGCTCGAGGCTGAGGAAGACGCTGCGGCTCATCGACGCATGCTCAGCGGGTCGATCCGGCGTGCATCGGTGTCAAACTGTTCGGCCACGGCCGCCAATGCGACCTCGCCGGTCGGCGTGCGGGCGCGAAGCGCCAGGCGCCGGTATGAAGCGGCCTGCTCGCGCAGGTCCTCGGCGGCTTCGCCGCGCGTCTGCCGTTGCATCAGGCTACTCCGCTAAGCGCGGGGGCTCTGGCGGTAGCGATCAGCGAGGCATAGCCGTCGGCCAGCTCGCCGTGCACCCGGCGCGCTGCTTTGGTTGCGCCATTGGCGGCCCTGAACAGCGATATCTGGTGACGGTGATAGAGGTAATTGAGGTCCACGCGATTCTCCCACGTCGGTAAGCGGGAGCACTTCGGTGTCTCTCAGCCGCGCGAGCCTACGAACGGATTTTCGCGCGATGGCCAGACCTTAGCACAGTGGCGGTCGATTAGCTAACGAACCGCCACAATTCTCCCCCGAAACAGGGAGTGGGTCCGTCATTCGTCACTCCCGTGCAAGCGGGAAGGCGGCTAAGCACGGACAATGCCCGCTCGCGCCACCATCAATGGCTTCCGCCAGTTCCTGGACGACGAGGAGCAGCAGGCTTGGCTCGACGGCGAAGCGACCCCGCCCGACGCCGACTATCGCGACGAAAATATCGAGCATCGCTTCAAATATGCCGCCCGGTTCCAGAAACTGCTCCAGCGGTCCGAGGCCGATGCCGTGCTCGACCTCCTCCGCCTCTACGGTGCGACGTGCCTGCCGGTGCCGCGCATGACCGAGCGCTTCTATTGGTCGGTATCGTGCCTGCCGGGCAGCCCGGACAAGCCGCTCGTCCGCATCAGCGCCGGCTGGATGGAGCTGTTCGCCCTGCACCCCGACGGCGCGGAGGACGTAAAGGCGCGGATCATCCTTCACCTGTCGGACTTCACGACGGACGGCTCATTCGAGCCGGATCTGCTCGACCTCGACCTGCTCGAAAGCTGCGCCGGTCGGCCCGAAGCGGTCACCCACTTCCACTGGAAGGCGGACACGTTCGGCGCGAAGGTGCGCGGTCACGCCGCAATCAGGCATTTCCTAGAGCACCCGCATGGCCGCCGCGCGATCCGCCGCTTCAACCTCACCCACATGAACCGCAGCCGCAATGCTTATCAGGCAAGCCACTGTTTCAGCCTCGCGGACGTTATGCTGGGTGATGAAACCCAAATGGAGCCCGCACCATGACCCCGATCATCACCACCTTCGCCAAGTCCCCCGACCGCGGGCGCGGGCTGGCGCGCGACATGGGCGTGCGCTGGGCGCTGGAGGAAGTCGGCCAGCCGTACGACGTCCGCCTCGTGCCGTGGGAGGACTTTCGCAAACCTGCGCACCTCGCCATCCACCCGTTCGGCAAGATCCCGACCTATGAGGAAGGCGGGCTTGCCCTGTTCGAATCCGGCGCAATCGTCCTGCACATCGCCGAACAGCATCCCGGCACCCTGTTTCCCGCCGACGGCGACGCCCGCGCCCGGGCGATCACCTGGATGTTCGCCGCGCTGACCACGGTGCAGGAGCCGATCGTCGCGCGCGAAGCCTTCATCCTGCTGGAGAAGGACAAGCAATGGTACGACGGCCGCCTGCCGATGCTCGACAAAGCGGTGCGCGAGCGGCTCGAGCAATTGTCGGCCCGGCTCGGCGATGCCGAGTGGCTCGACGGCGCGTTCAGCGCGGGCGATCTGCTGATGATCAACGTGCTGCGGCGCCCGGCCGGACGCTCGTTCCTGGGCGATTACCCCAACCTCGACGCCTATGTCGCGCGCGGCGAAGCCCGCCCCGCCTTCAAGCGCGCGTTCGAAGCGCAGCACGACGTGTTCGAGCGCGCCGTGGCAGTCGAAGCCTGAGGGTTATTCCGCGATCGGCTGCGGTGCGTCCTGCGCGGCTTCGGTCACCGTCACCGTTTCGCCATAGGGTTGCGGCTTGAAGCGCGCGGCAAGCGCGTTCAGCCGCGCGGCCGCAGCGCGGTCCTCGTGGGTCGGCTCGATCTG
>Ga0268265_10003219_pt1 | contig 11857 bp, 20 predicted proteins | sample KBSSwiS52_FD_190355 | JGI IMG/M metagenome (GOLD analysis project Ga0268265, IMG submission 190355) | Switchgrass rhizosphere microbial communities from Kellogg Biological Station, Michigan, USA - KBS Switchgrass S5-2 (SPAdes) (version 2) | ecosystem: Host-associated > Plants > Roots >... | reverse complement strand
CCCCGGTGGGCAGGGGCGGTGATGGAGCCGCGCCGCCCCAACTTTCGAGCGCCGCATGAACGCGGGCTCCATCATCCTCGCCGCCATCCTCGCCGGTTTTGCCGTGTGGGGTCTGGTCATTGTCGCGAAGGATGAACGCTTCGGGCCAGATGCGACGGGCGACGATGCACCTCTCGGGGCGGACTGGGGCAATGTTCCACATGATGGGGAGCGTAAGTAATGGCGTCCGCTCACAGCGTCTTGCGCGTCAATCAATCGGAGGAACGAGAGGCTTATCGTGAAGCCGTGGCGGAAATGCTGCGGCGTATCCAGGCCGAACGGAAGAACACTTTGATCGACATTGCCGAGCGGTGCGACATCTCGCTTGGCACGATTTCAAACGCGGCGAACAAGAAAACCGACCTGTGTTCGACCTACCTTGCGAGACTGGGCGCGGCCTACGGCCCGCACGTCCTTGATCCGGTAGCCGCATTGTCGGGCGGGCGCATGGTTCCGTTGGAAGTCCAGACCACCCGCGACGTGCTGCCGTTCATTGGTCGCGCCAGTCTCAAGATCGCCAATGCCCGCGATCCTGAAGGCCCCGGCGGCGTCCGCGAAATCCACACTGAGAAGGCTGATTATCTACCCGACCTCAGGGCGCTCCGCAAGGAATTGGACGTTCTGATTTGCCAGATTGAAGGGGAGTTGGCGGCGTGATCGACCTCTTCACCTACAACCCGCCGCCCGTCCGGCACGACCATCCCGAAACCAGCTACATGGCTGCCGATGCGATTGTCCCCGTAACGGGCAAACTGCGTCAGGCTGTCTATGCCTTCGCTGTCGAACGCGGTGGATATGGCTTTACAGATTCCGAACTGTTCAGCGCGTTCCCAGAGAAGCCCGAGAATAGCATCAGGCCGCGGCGGATAGAACTACAGCAAGCCGGTCGGCTCCTTGATAGCGGCAAGCGGAGAATGAACACACGTGGGCGGGCTTGCATCGTGTGGCTGGTCGCGTGACGGAGCCGCTGCTTATCGAGCTAGGCTGGCCAGCAAAGCAGCTAAGCCCGAACGCGCGCGTCCATCATATGGTCAAGCATCGCTACGCCAAGGCGGCCAAGATCGAGGTTGGCTGGGCGACACATCAAGCGCATCCCCGCGATTTCGGCGGCGATCGGTTCGACATCCACATTCGCGCTTATCCGCCGGTCAACCGCAACCGGGACGCGGACAACCTCATTGCGTCACTTAAATCGCACCTGGATGGGATTGCTGGTGCGCTTGAGGTCAACGACAGCCTGTTCAACGCGCCGACTCTCGAATGGGCTGACATAACGCAGCATGGCAAGATCGTCGTGCGGGTGTCGGCGCTGTGATCTTCGTCAGAGACATCCAGCGCGAGGTCGCTGCCCACCACAACTTGCCGGTTGCAATAATGACCGGACAAACCCGCATCCGCGCTCACGCATGGCCACGGCAGGAAGCGATGCTGCTGGCCACCCGATTGACCGAGCAGAGCTTGGTCAACATCGGACGCCTGTTCGGCAACCGCGACCACACGACAGTCATCCACGCAATCCGCTCGGCCGGTAAGCGCCGGGACGATGCCACGCGCCAGATGATGCGCCGGATCACCCTAGAACTGGTGAGGCGCTAATGGCCTGGGGTCAGAAGAAACCGCGCGGCACCCGCACAATCGACAAGTTCGCCCAGGCTCTATCCGAAACTGACGACGTTCAAGCCGCAGCTCGCCAGCTCGGGCTCAACCCCGATTACGCCCGGAGTCTGTTTTCACAGATCCAGCTCCAGCTTGGCCGGGAGCAGTGCCGGTGAGTGAATATCGCGACGCACTGAGAACCGTTGAGCGGATGCGGAACCGCAAAGCTTCGGCTAACATATTCCCGACGACGCCAGCGATCGGGCATATGCCGTTTGAAGGACATCGCCCGCTAAGCGAGATCGGTAATCACGACGACAAGGCCGACTGTAAAGCGCGCAACGAGAGGCTGGCTGCATGAGTGTTCACCCAATCAAGTCAGGCAAAGCCAAGCGTGTCGCCATTTCCAAGCGCGTTCGCTTCGAGGTTTTCAAGCGGGACAACTTCACCTGCCAATACTGTGGCCGGTCAGCGCCGGATGTCATTCTGCACATCGACCACATCAGCCCCGTTGCTGGTGGCGGGACAGCAGAGATCATCAATCTCGTTACGTCCTGCCTTGAATGCAATCTCGGCAAGGGCGCGCGTGAATTATCTGATGACAGCGCGCTTCAAAAACAGCGCAGTCAGCTAGCCGAATTGAATGAGCGCCGCGAGCAACTGGAGATGATGGTCCAGTGGCGAGAGGGTCTGCGATCGATCGACGAGGATGCTGTAGCCAAGCTGGAGGATTTGTTCGAGCAACTGACTGGTCGCGTGTTTTCAGATCACGGGCGGAAGAAGGTCAAGGGATGGCTTAGGCGTCATGCATTCGGCGACCTATACGCCGCGATGGAAGACGCAGCGCAAACGTATTGGAAAGACCCTGAGGACGAAGAGGAGCAGGCTGAGCAGGCGTCAAAGGTGTTCAATTACACACCTGGCATCATCTCAGCGCAGAAGCGAAATGCCGACCGCCCGTGGATGAAAGACCTCTACTATGCCCGCGCGATCATCCGAAACCGTCACTATTGCAACGACCACAAAGCGATTGAGCTTCTTGAGGAGGCCTACGAGGCCGGCATCCACGTTGAAGAGCTGAAGGAACACGCAAAGCAGTCGCGCAGCTGGACTGCATGGCACCGGTCGCTTCGCGAGTGGATTGACGAAATCTACGAAGAAGAAGGCCCTGCCGATGAGCAGGATTAGGTCCATTCACCCTGGCCTATGGACCGACGAAGCGTTTGTGTCGCTCAGCCCAATGGCGCGCCTGCTGCTCATGGGCCTGTGGAATGAGTGCGACGACATGGGCAGCTTCGCCTGGTCGCCGATCACGCTCAAGATGCGCGTCCTGCCAGCCGATTCCGCGGACGCCGCTGTGTTGCTCGAAGAGATGACTTCAGCGGGTATGGTGATGCGCTACGAAGTCGCCGGGAAGCATTACGGTGCGGTGCGGAATTTCTGCCAGTTTCAGCGCCCAAAGAAGCCGAACTCAACCCACCCGCAGACGCCAGAAGTTACGGCATGGGTGAACACTGAGGCGCGTTCAACACGCGATGGTTCGGAACCAGTTCCCCACCCGTTACCCACTCCTCCCGAAAAGTCCCGCCAGATGGAGGATGGAGGAGATAAAGGGAGGAAGAATGGAGAACCTAACGGTTCTCTCGTCAACGGCCATGCCGTTGCGGTGCCCGAGCCTGAAATTGATGACGACGAGCTGAAGCCCGAACACGTGGTGGAAGCCTGGAACATGATGGCGAAGCGAACTGGTCTTCCTCTCGTTCGGAAATTGACGCCAGACCGCGTGACAAGCCTGAACCGTCGCATTCACGAAAACACCATCGACGAGTTCACCGAAGCGATCACGGCGATCGAGCGCTCGGACTTTCTCCGCGGCGCCGGAAAAAATGGCTTCCGGGCCAACTTCGATTTCCTTTTGAGCCCAACGAAATTCAATCGAATCCTTGAGGGCACCTATGGCCAGTAACCCGCTCCTGAAAAACGCCAAGCCAGCATTCGAGATGAACTCGGCGAAGGCTCGTGAGTGGGCTGGACGAGCCGCTGCGAATGGCGACCACGAAAAGGCGAAACTGTGGTCGGATGAAGCTGTTCGATTGGCTGTCGAGGAAGGCCAAGCCTCATGGGGCAAACGGGCAGACCTCGCATGACCGCCGAGCAATTCGTCGAGCGCGCCCGAGAGCAGGGCTGGATAGCAGGTTGTTGGCCTGACGGGGACATGGTTCACATCTTCGCTTCGCACGACACCAAGCGCGGGATTGAGACCAAGGTCGCAGCCGGTCCTGGTGGCCAGCGGATTATTGCTGAGCTGGCTGAGCGAATGCTGGTCGGAGCCCACCCATGAAACCCTTGAGCGGAGTCATTTCTGGAATGAAGAAGCTCGGTTGGTTTTATCTGATCTTTGGGATGGGCTGGACTGCGGGCTGCATATTCGAGGCGGTGTTGTTTGTGAGCGGGAGGGTTGGGCAATGGACGGGTGGGTGATTTTGCGAACGGCCGCAAGGCAGACGCTTGCTGTCGCTGAGCATCTTGCAGTGGGCGGTTTCAACGTGTGGGCGCCGAGCCGGATTCATACCAAGCGCGCGCCTCGGCGCAGGACGACCAAGGAAATCACGGCGCCGATCATGCCGTCATTCGTGTTCGCCAGATCATCCCACATCCACGCGCTGCTGATCCTGTCGGAAGCGCCTTCGCGGTCCTGTCCGGACTTTAGCGTGTTCAGGCACAATGGAGCAATCCCGATTATCTCTTGCGCCGAGCTGGAGCCGTTGCGGTTCATCGAAAGAATGGAAGCCGCGCGGCTTCGGAAACAGCGGGCGATGGGCGCCAAGCCGCAAATCTCATTTGCCAGTGGCGAGGTTATCCGCATCAATGGTGGATCGTTTGCCGGACTGTCGGGTGTTGTGCAGAGCGACGACGGTCGATTTGCCGAGGTTTCATTCGGAACTTTCAAGGTGAAGATTTCTACTTTCCTTCTTCGCGATGATATGGCACAACATGACGACATTGCCGCCCAAGCGGCTTAGGCGGGCGGACTGGTTTTTACTGCCCTCGCCACCCACGCTGGTTAAATGCCGGCGTGTTTCACCTATTCACATTCGGCCAAGTTCAAACGCTGCCCCCTTGCGATTGCGCGAGGCCGATCCCGAGCGCCCGATACAAAGCCCGCCACCCTAGATCCGTGGCTTATGGTCGATGCGCGCTCGGGTAATCATCAGGAGACGGATATGTCGATCGCTTTGCTGCTTTTGGTTATCGCGCTGATCCTGTTCGTCCTTGCTGCTGCGAAGGTGAACAGTCCGATCAGTCTGACCGACGCTGGCCTAGCATTCGTGACGCTCTACCTCCTGCTTGGCCGTGGCTGACAAACCGAAGCGCCCAATTCCGCGCTTCACGATTTACTCGACCGCTGACCAACAGAGAATCAAAGCCGCTCGACTGGCGATGTTTGCGGTGATGCTCAAAGAGGCATTGGAAGGCTGATGTTGGGGTTCGGGCCGATCTCATCCCGTCCGATTTCCGGCGGACCGTTTGGCCTGGTTGCCATTGCCGCGGCGATGTCGGCCTCGATCGGGCTGTCATTTGCAGTCAGTGGCCGGATGGGCGCCTTCGTCCCGCTCCAGGCCAGTGTTGGAATTACGTTCACCCTATCGCCAGCGCTGTCCGTCAAGCAGGCGATCCGTGCCAATATCGGGATTACGTTCAGCGGCACATCGACGCTGTTCATCGCCGGTAAGCCGATCCGGATCAGCGCTTTGCCCGAGAGTTTCAATCTGCGGGCGTTGAAGGAAGAATGGACGCTCTCGGCATTGCCTCAGAGCTTTAACATTAGGGGCGCAAGATGAGTGTAACCACCACCTTCGCCAACGAGCTGCTGGCCCTGATCCTCGAAGGGACAGCAATCGCCAACATCGCGGACAACGCTGCGTCATCTCCGCTGACCACGCTCTACGTCAGCCTTCACACGGCAAGCCCCGGAACATCAGGAAGCCAGAACACCAGCGAGACTGGATACACGGGTTACGCGCGCCGGCCGATCAACCGCGACAACACAGGCTGGACCGCGGCAAGCGGTGACAGCGACAACGACGCGGACATCACGTTCGGGCAATGCACCGCGGCGCCTGGCAGCGATCTGACCCATGTTGGCATTGGAACCGCGAGTTCGGGCGCCGGAAAGCTGCTGTTCTACGGAGCGCTTACGTCCTCGATCATCATGCAAGTTGGTGCAACGCCGTTGTTCTCGGCTGACAATCTCGACGTGATATGCAGCTAAAGCCCAACGAAACGCCGGATCTGCGCATCGGTGAAAAGCGCCGCGTCTCGTGCAATATCTCAGGAGCTGCCGGAACCAACTCGATCAGCTCGGTTGTTGTGACCAACGACAACATGACGATCGAATCCCCATCGCCAAGCGGGCTCGACATCAACTTCTTCCTCACCGCAACCCAAGAGGGAACATTCTACACTAAGGTCAGCGCGGTTCTGAGCAGCGGAGAGACAGTGATCGATTATCTCCGCTCCAAGGTCAAAGGCGTTCCCTGCACGAGTTCAACGACACGCTATGATGATGAGTGCTGAGATGAGCGGTGAACAAACACCACAGAATGCATCGCCTAAAGCCGGACTTCGGCCTGCGTGGCAGCCTGGCCAATCGGGAAATCCCGCTGGTCGTCCGAAAGGCGCGCGCTGCCGGTTCTCGGAAAGGTTCGTCAGCGACTTCTTGAAGGACTGGGAAGAGAACGGTTCTGCCGTGATTGCCAAGGTTCGGGAGGAAAAGCCCGATGTCTATCTCAGAACCGCAACTGCAATCCTGCCAAGGGTGAGCGACGACACGGATGACGATTACAACGATCTTACGCCCGAACAGCTCGACGAGCGACTTGCTGACCTTGAAGCGCGAACGCTTGCGCTTGTTGCAAGCAAAGTCGCGGCTGGCGGAGAGGGAGCGGTGCGAGCGGAGCCTAATTGAGTTCACCGAGCATACTTACGCTCGCTATCGGACTGCCGCGCATCACAGATTGGTTGCTGAGCAGCTAGAACGGGTTGAGCGGCGCGAAATCGATCGGCTGATGCTGTTGCTGCCACCACGGCACGGCAAGACCGAACTGGCATCAAGGCGCTATCCACCGTGGAACCTGGGCAGGAACCCGACACGGCAGATCATCGCGGCTTCAGCTACGGAGACATTCGCCACGGACGTTGGGCGGGAAGTCCGCAACATCGTCAAGACCGAGGAGTTCCGCAGTGTCTTCCCCAACGTCCATCTCGCGGCGGATTCAACAGCAGCAGGCCGCTGGCATACGAATCATGGAGGAATTTTCGCCGCGGTTGGTGTCGGGTCTCAAATCCTTGGGAAGGGTGCCGACGATTTCATAATCGACGATCCATTCTCCAGCATGGAAGACGCCCAGAGCGAAATCCAACGCAAACGCGTAATTGAGTGGTTCCAGGGCTCAGTCTATAACCGGCTCCAGCCCAACGGCACGATCGTCATCATCAACCATAGGATGCACGAGGAAGACTTAAGCGGGTACCTGCTTGATCGCCAAAACTTCGGCGGTGACAAGTGGGAAGTGGTCGCGCTGCCAGCGATCAATGACGATGGCGAGGCGCTGTGGCCCGAAGCCTATCCGATTGAGGCACTGGAGCGGATCAAGGCCAATACTCAGCCACGCTTCTGGTCGAGCTTATTTCAGCAGAACCCGCAACCTGATGAAGGCACGTTCTTTCAGCGTACGTGGTTCAAGGAATGGGAAGAGAAGCCCGCGCTCAGGCTCTATGGAACCTCGGATTATGCGGTCACTGATGGCGATGGCGATTACACGGTTCATCGGATTTGGGGGATTGACGCTGCGGGCTGCATCTACCGGGTCGATGGCTGGCGCGGACAGGCTACCTCGGATGTGTGGATCGAAGAGAAGCTGAACCTCATTGCCAGGCATAAGCCGTTAGCGTGGTTCGGTGAGGGCGGGGTCATTCAGAAGTCGATCGAACCGATGCTCAAGCGCCGTATGCGTGAGCGCAAGGTGTTCTGTCGGCTGGAGTGGTTGCCGAGCGTCCACGACAAACCAACCAGAGCAAGATCGTTTCAGGCAATGGCTGCGTCGGGGCGCGTGTATTTCGAGCAGCAAGCGGACTTGGGTGAGTTTCTGAGCTTCCCTGCCGGCAAGCATGACGATGAAGTGGACACGGCTTCGCTGATTGGACGGGCGATCGACCAGGCTCATCCAGCCATTGTCACCGTGAAGAAGCCCGACAAGCCAAGAGATCGCTGGGCAATGAACGACGAAGAGGAGGCCTCATGGAAGGTGATGTAGCCTCTCCCGCGGACGTGATGCCGCTCGTCCGGATGTTCGAGGAAGCCGAGCAAACGACCGCCGACGCCCGTAAGCTGGCTGAGCGTGATCGTGACTATTTCGATGGCAAGCAGCTCTCTTCGGATGAGAAGAAGGAGCTGAAGAAGCGCGGTCAGCCGCCGGTCATCTACAACCGCATCCAGCGCAAGATCGATTACCTGTCGGGGTTGGAGAAGCAGCAGCGCAAAGACCCGAAGGCATTCCCTCGGACTCCGAAGGACGAGGATGCGGCCGACGCGGCAACCGATGCAATCCGCTACGTCTGCGATGACGAGGCGTGGGACAACAAGCGCTCTGCGGCATGGGACGATCTGCTGATCGAGGGCACCTGTGCAATCATGGTCGGTCACAAGAACGGCAAGATGGGGCCGGACCCGGCATTGTTTCAGATCCCGTGGGACCGCTATTTCTACGATCCTCATGCGTCGAAGGCTGACCTGGCTGACAAGCGCTATGATGGGGTCGTCACCTGGTACGACTTTGAGGACGCCGCGGCTCGCTGGCCGGACAAGCGCGACATTCTTGAAGGCACGATGGGCTCAACGACCGCTTCCGACACCTACGATGACAAGCCCAAGTTCGATCTGTGGGGCGACGCAAAGCGTCGGAGAGTTCGGGTTGTCGAGCTTTACTACCTGAAGGGCGGAACATGGCTGCGGTGCGTGTTCACCCGCCTTGGGCATTTGGAAGACCCGGCACCTTCACCGTATCTGGATGAGGACAAGCAACCCGAGAACCCGATCAAGGCGATGAGCCTGTACGTGGACCGGGACAACAACCGCTATGGTGCAGTCAGGGTGATGATTAGCCCGCAGGACGAGATCAACAAGCGCCGGTCAAAGGGTCTTCACCTGATTACGATGCGGCAAGCCCGCGTTGGGCTGTCGTCGGCCGAGGACAAGGAGAAAATCCGCAAGGAGCTGGCCAAGCCGGACGGGATTATCTCGGGCGACAAGGACGACTTCGAGATTCTGCCCACCAACGATATGGCGAGCGGCAATTTCGAGATGCTTCAAGAGGCCAAGAACGAGATCGATTTGCTCGGCGCCAACGCGGCCTTGGCCGGCAAGAACGAGAATGAGCTTAGCGGACGCGCAATTCTCGCCCAGCAGCAAGGCGGCATGGTCGAAGTCGCGCGCATGTTCGACCGGCTCAGGTCGCTGTCGATTGCCGTCTATCGCTCCATCTGGAACCGCATTCGTCAGATGTGGACCGACGAGAAGTGGATTCGCATTACTGACGACGAGAACAACCTTCGCTTTGTCGGGCTCAACCAGAAGGTGACGGTCAAGCAATTAGCTCAAGAGGTGTCCGAGGGCGATCAGGAGGCGCTGAAGAAGGCGGCTCAACTGGTGGGTCCGCAAGTCCTCCAAGCCGCACTAACGCAGCCGCAGGAAGGCGATCAACAGGCGATGGCCATGCAACAGCAGGCCCAGCAGGTTATCGGCATGTTCGTCCAGCAGAATGGGGACCAGGTGGTTGAGGTCCGCAACGCCATCAACGAACTCGACGTGGATATCGTGATCGATGAGGGCATGGATACGCCATCGGTTCAGGCCGAGCAGTTCGAGACGCTGGCCAAGATGATGCCCGCCGCACCGCCACAGATTCAGCCGATCCTGTGGGAAGCATTGTTCGAGGCATCGTCCTTCCGCAACAAGGACAAGCTGATCGAGAAGATGAACCAGGGACCGCCGTCGGAACAGGTTCAGCAGCAGCAAGAGGCCACAGAAATTCAGAAGGCCGGAGCAATCGCGGACATCGAAAAGACCAAGAGCGAGACGGCCAAGAATATTGCCACCGCTCAAACCGCTGGAGCGCCGGAACAGCCGCAGGGGACCGACCCGATCGAGGCTGCGCGCGTGGCCCTTGAGGGCGAGCAGAACCAGATCGACGGCTTCCGCGCTGAGACCGAGCGGATGCAGGCTTTGCAGCCGGACCACAAGCAGGCCGCTTAACCGAACAACCAGAGATTGAACTTTCCTCGCAAGGGGATGGTCAATGCCGCCGCCGGGCTTCGGGCGTGACAGTGCCGCCGACTACAACGGGCGTTGATGAGGGCAACAATGGACCAGAGCATTGACGACATCCTGAACGAGCCGACTGCCGAGGCAACGGAGCAGACGACCATCGTTGATCCACCCAGCGACATTGCCGACCCGCCTTCGGGCAGGCTCCGCGATGAGCATGGGCGGTTCACCAAGCAGGAAACGGGCGTAGCTGAACCGGCACCCGCCGTGACAGCAGCAGAGTCAGCGCCGCCGGCTGAGCAAGTCGATCAACTGCCACCGGCAGAATATGCCGCCCTCAAGGATGAACGGCGCAAGCGTCAGGAGTTGGAGCGTCGCTTGGACGCGATGCAGCAGCAACTGACGATGAAGCCGCAGCAGCCAATCCCGGAATTTTGGGACGATCCCGACACGCACCTTGCGCGGAGGGACGAACGGCTTGTGGGCTCAATTGTCCAGCAGCTTCAACAGGAACAGCGCATCGAAAGACTGAACCTCTCGGAAGCGGCAGCCAGAGACAAATACGCAGACTATCCTGAAAAGTTCGCGGCATTTGAACAGGCTGTGCAGCTCAACCCGAGACTGGCGCAAGAGATGGCCATGGCCTCCGATCCCGGCGAGTTCGTTTACTCGCGGGGAAAGACTGCCCTGGAAATTGAGCGTCACGGTTCGATCGACGCCCTGCTCGCGTCCGAACGCCAGAAATGGGAGCAAGAGGCAAAGGCCGCATTTCAGCCGCGCCAACAGTTCCCTGCAACAACCGCCGCCGATGGTTCGGTTGGACAACGGACTGGTCCCGAATGGGCTGGTCCGACGCCGCTCAGCCAGATCATCAGATAGTCGCCAACACTGATGCCACGCCGTGAGGCGTCGCGTCCCAGCGCCCCTTCGGGGGCCAGAAGGAACCTCTTAAATGGATACCGTAGTCGCAACGGGCCTTAACGCCCAGCAGTGGGACGACAAGTTCTTCGTCCAGTACATCCAACAGGGTCCATTCCGTGAAATGTACGGCACGGACGAGACCTCGATCATTCAGCTCAAGGAAAACCTCGGCAAGGGAACTGGTGACTCCATTTCCATTGCTTTGGTCAACCGGCTGACCAACGCGCCAACCACCGGCTCCAACGTCCTCGAAGGCAACGAAGAGGATTTGGCCAGTCGGTCCATGCGTATCTACATCGACAAGGTTCGTAATGCCGTTCGCATTGCGGAGATGGAGGAGATCAAATCCGCCATCGACCTTCGCGATGCAGCGCGCGCTTCGCTGATGACGTGGGCCAATGAATACACCCGCGATACGTTCATCCGCGAGCTTGGTTCGCTGGCGAGCACCGGCACCAACAGCCTGGCGTTCGTCAACCGCACCGCGGCGATTGGCGATGCGTGGCTGGTGAACAACCTAGACCGCGTTTACTTCGGCGCGGGCGTGGGTTCGGGCACCGATCTGTCAGCCGATCTGGCCCAGTTGGACACCACCAACGATCTCTTCACCAACGTCGCCTTGGACGGCATGTTGCTGAAGGCCAAGACCGCCAACCCGAAAATCCGCCCGATCCGCGACGAAAAGGACGGCAAGCGCTACTACGTGGTGCTCGCCAATCCTTATGCGTTCAAGAACCTGCGGGATTCGATCGACACCGAGGTTCTGGCGATCACCAACGTCCAGGCCGAGGCCGCGAAGCTGTTCGAGGGTGGCGACATCCACTGGAACGGCGCGATCATCAAGGAAGTGGACGACATCCCGATCTATTCGAACATCGGGGCGTCGGGCACTGCCGAGGTGACACCGGTTTACCTTCTCGGGGCGCAGGCTCTGGCGATGGTTCACGGCAAGCGATTCAAGTCGATGACCAAGGA